>Ga0268284_1000619_pt1 | contig 22480 bp, 19 predicted proteins | sample saktaG_14_FD_190137 | JGI IMG/M metagenome (GOLD analysis project Ga0268284, IMG submission 190137) | Saline water microbial communities from Sakinaw Lake, British Columbia, Canada - sak_2013_06_06_40m | ecosystem: Environmental > Aquatic > Non-marine Saline and Alkaline > Saline ...
AGTTATCTACAATTTCATAGACAAGATGATGAAGACCTCTGCTGTGAATATCACCGATATACATTGCCGGACGCATGCGGACATGCTCTATGCCGTCAAGAATCTGAATGTTGTTTGCGCCGTAGGTCGATGGGATCGAGGGGGTAAGGATATCGTCTTCCTGCATAATAATCAGCTATAACTTGTGAGATAAAATTGAACTTCAAGATAATAAAAATGCCGTCATTTTGCTTGTCTTATGTGGTCAGGAATCAGCCCAGAAGGCATCTGTAAAATGCTCGATGACAAACGAATTTATCCGCTCCTCATCCATGTTCCGGACCAGTACTGTCACAACATCAAAACGGCAGTCAATTTCTCCTCCGCCCTTAATAGCAAGGTATGCCCGGGCGGCCTTGATAATTTCCTGCTGCTTTTGCGGCGTAACAGCTTCGGCGGGATGGCCCTTTTCTTCAGATGAGCGTGTCTTTACCTCAATAAAGCAGAGCGTCCCCTTAAAGCGGGCAATAATGTCGATCTCATTGCGTCGGTACCGGTAGTTTCGTTCAATGATGCGGTACCCTTTTTTATTAAGGTAGTCGGCGGCCAGCCGCTCACCCTGTTGTCCAAGCAGGTGGGGATCGTACATGGTCGTAATTACTTTTCACCCAGTTGGCGGAGCCTGAAGCTCCGGCGGTGAATCGGGCACCGGCCGTGCAGGCGGATAGCCTCGACATGCGCCTTTGTGGCGTAGCCGACATGGCGGTCAAAGCCGTATTGCGGATAATCCCGGCAGCAGGCAAGCATGACGCCGTCCCGGTGGGTTTTGGCCAGTACCGATGCTGCGGCAATGGAAAAGACCTTTGAATCGCCCTTAACAATGGTCTCATAGGGAACCGGGAGCTCCGTGCGGAACCTGTTGCCATCCACTAAAAGCAGCTCAGGAATCGCAGACAATGATGCAACAGCCTCGTTCATGGCAAGCATCGTCGCCTGCAGGATGTTGATCCGGTCAATCGTTTCCGGTTCAACTGCAGCAACAGCCCAGAAGGCGGCCGCTTTTCTGATGGCAGGAGCCAGTATTTCCCGTTCTGCTGCCGACAGCTTCTTCGAATCATTCATCATCTCCAGCACACTTTCATCCGGCAGGAACCAGCGGGGGAAGACAACAGCGGCAGCAACAACCGGCCCGGCAAGAGGCCCCCGCCCGGCTTCGTCTATGCCGCATATGTGCTCCAGGCTTTGCCACAGAGGCCATTCATAGTCCGTTTTCATTTCAGTTCACTTTTTCCGTATTTGATTATCTATATGCCCTTCATGCAGATAACCCTGTGCAGGGAGAAACAGTAATGCTGAAAAGTTATATAACACCGGAATTTCAATGAAAAAAATATCGGACGAAGAAAGATATCGCGTTTTTTCCCCCATCCGTTCCCCTCTTTCAGCTATCCCGCGTCACCGGTCCTTTTGCTGTTTGCTTGTATAATTTCTTATCTTACAAATCTGCATGCGGTCATGTTATTATTTTGCAAGTCTCAATGCGGTGGCTTCTCAACAGGCATATAAGCGATGACTGAAAAGGCGTTATTTTCAGAATCATGAAGTGCAGCCGGGTCGTATGTAAAAAAGCAGAAGACAAGCTCCCCGTGAAGGCGCAGAATATCCGGGCTGATCGCTCAATTATGCGTCCGGGAGCAGGGCGGTATGGGCGACATGACCTTTTGCAAAAGGGTGATCGTTATGGTGCCATAGCGTTTTCGGATTTAAAAGGGGCGCTTCCCCCCCCGGTTCTTACCATTATAAAAGAGTGAACGAATGAAGAAGAGTGCTAATAAACAGTTGTTGATGAACAAGAGCGGTGATGAGATTCAGGTTGCGCTTGTAGAGGAGGGTCGTCTGGTCGAGTTGATTATTGAGCGTCCTGAAAGCAGGAGAAGTATCGGTGACATTTATCTTGGCAGGGTGCACAAGGTTATTGAAGGGCTGAAAGCTGCTTTTGTGGATATCGGACAGAAGTCTGACGGGTTTCTGCATTTTTCTGATGTCGGCACCACCAGTGAGGATTATCGGGCTTTGATTGAAGATGATGATGATGACGAGACTGTCGGCGCAGACTATTCCGATCCGATAGACCGCCAGCAAGGAGCTCTTTCCGCTGAAGAATCTGTCACGGAGCAGAGTGTGAAAGCCCCTTCGCGCAGCGGCGGCAAAAGACCGTCAGGTGACGATCAGGAAAAAGCTGAAAAAAGGCAGTCCTATACCCAGATGATTGCGGGCAAGCTGAAACCGAACGATTCCATTCTTGTTCAGGTTATCAAGGAGCCTATCAGCAGCAAGGGTTCACGTCTTACCTCCGATATTACTATTGCAGGGAGGTTCATGGTGCTTCTTCCTTTCGGTGGCGGTCAGGTAGCCGTTTCCAGGCGGGTTGTTGTTCGCAAGGAAAGGGCAAGGCTGAAAAAACTGGTACGTTCCATGCTTCCCGAAGGCTTTGGCGCGATCATCCGGACTGTTGCTGAAGACCAGGAGGAAACACTTTTGAAGCAGGATCTTGAAAAGCTTCTTGCCAAGTGGACGCAGATTGAGGAAAAACTTCAGGATGCCGCCCCTCCGCAGCTTATTTTCAAGGAAGATTCCATCATATCGAGCGTTCTCAGGGACTCATTAAATTCCGATGTCACTGAAATTGTTGCGAATTCTGCGGTTATTTACAAGGAGACGCTTAACTATATCCAGTGGGCGGCGCCTGAAATGGTGAAAAATGTCACTCTCTATCAGGGCAAGCTTCCCCTGTTTGAAGGGTACGGTATCGCCAAGGATGTCGAATCGATTTTTTCGCGCAAAGTATGGCTCAAGTCAGGAGGGTATATTATTATTGAACATACAGAAGCGATGGTGGTCATTGATGTCAACAGCGGAAGGTATGCTGCAAAGAGGGAGCAGGAGGAAAACTCACTGAAAACCAATCTTGAGGCGGCAAGAGAGGTTGTGCGGCAGTTAAGGCTGAGGGATATCGGGGGTATTATTGTCGTCGATTTTATCGATATGCTGGATCCGAAAAACGCCAAAAAGGTCTATGACTCCATGAAGACCGAACTGCGCAATGATCGGGCCAAATCAAATATTCTGCCCATGTCCGATTTCGGAATCATGCAGATCACCCGAGAAAGAATACGTCCAAGCCTCATGCAGCGGATGGGAGATCAGTGTCCTGCATGCGGTGGTACCGGTGTCGTTCAGGCAAGGTTTACCACCATCAACCAGATTGAGCGTTGGCTGAGAAAGTATGCCCTTCAGCACTCGATGCAGTTTCAGCAGCTTGATCTCTATGTGAGCCCCACCGTCGTTGAGCCGTTACGGAACAGCGATTTGAAGACTGAGCTGAAGTGGTTTCTCCAGCACCTGCTTTTTGTCCAGGTGAAACCTGATGAAAGCTTGAGAAGCGATGACTTCAGGTTTTACAACAGAAAAAGTAACAAGGATATCACCGCTGAATACGGAGATATATAACATTAGAACCGGTAGACATTGCTTTATGGGACAGTTTGATTACCTGAAACAGGATATTCTTTGTTTTTCATCGTCTGGTACCGCCGAGCTTCTGGAAATGCCCGAAGCGCGAAGTGCTTTTGATTCGTTCAAGCAGTTACTCAATCTGGGGCTTGTAAGGGCTGCGGAAAAATCAGGAGGAGAGTGGGTGGTCAACACATGGGTCAAGGAGGGCATTCTGCTTGGCATGCGCCTTGGACGGCTTCAGGGAAGCCATGTCCCGCTCGATGCGGAGGGTACCGGTTTTACCTTTATCGACAAGGATACCTATCCGCTCAAAACGATCACACTTGGCAATAATATCCGTATTGTGCCAGGTGGATCGGCCGTTCGGGACGGTTCGTATCTGGCTCCTTCTGTGGTCATGATGCCACCGGCCTATGTCAATGTGGGAGCTTATGTTGATGAGGGATCGATGATCGACTCTCATGCTCTTGTGGGCAGTTGCGCACAGATAGGTAAAAAGGTGCACCTTTCCGCCGCCGTTCAGATTGGCGGCGTGCTTGAGCCGGTCGGAGCCATGCCCGTCATTATTGAAGATGAGGTAATGGTCGGGGGCAACTGCGGCATTTATGAAGGTACCATTGTAAGGGAACGGGCTGTTATAGGCACCGGGGTCATCCTGAACGGTTCGACACCGGTTTATGATCTGGCCCTTAATGCCATATACAGGAAAACGGCGGAGGGTCCGCTTGTAATTCCTGAAGGGGCGGTCGTTGTTGCCGGATCCCGCAGGATAAAGGGGGATTTCGCTTCGGAGCATGGCCTTTCCATTTATACGCCGCTGATTATCAAATACCGTGACAGTCGGACTGACAGCGCAACGGCACTTGAAGATACGCTAAGGTGAGAACCATGCTGCGCAATGTCGTGCACAGTTACGGACAAGGCCTGTGCGGCGGGCTGCGAAAGCTTGGAGTGCCGCGCTTTATGGCGTTTGTTCTTTTTTCCTTTATTTGGCCATTTTCTTCTCTTTATCCGATAGAGGTCCCCGACAGGGAGTATTTCGACATCGTCAAAAGTATCGACCTTTTCGGTGAGGTTTATCGTGAGGTCTCGCTCAGTTATGTTGATAAGCTCAATGTAAGCGAGCTTATGTATGCCGGTATCGACGGTATGCTTCATCCTCTTGATCCCTATACTGTTTTTCTCGACGAAAAGGACTCGGATGAGCTTGACGAACTGACCAGCGGGCAGTATGCCGGAATAGGCTTCACAATTGCATCGATAGACGGACAGGTTTATGTGACCTCGGTTATTGATGGCTATGCAGCGGCAAAAGCCGGTATCAGGGTGGGTGACAGCATTGCTGAAATCAACGGCAGATCGGTAAGGAAAGCTTCGCTTGATGAGGTCAAGGAGCTTATTCAGGGAGCTGCCGGAACTGTTCTTACGCTCAAGCTTGAGCGTAACAGTGCATCATCCTTCTTCGCAAGAGTGAAACGGGAGGAGGTCCGGGTAAGTTCGGTGAGTTATTCCGGCATCATTGACGGTACAGGCTATATTGAGATGAAAAGCTTCGGTTCCCGTGCGTCAGATGATCTTCGGGATGCCTTTCAGGGACTTTTACGCCAGGCGGCTGAACAGCATGTTCCGCTGAAAGGGATAATGCTCGATCTCAGAAACAATCCTGGCGGGCTGCTCAATGTTGCTGTTGATGTGACCTCGCTGTTTGTCAATCAGGGCAGTGATGTGGTCTCCACGAGAGGCCGTTCTCCTGGAGCGACAAAAGTCTATGTTACAACCAGCCCTCCGCTCGATGCACGGCTTCCACTTGCAGTTCTGCTCAACAGTCAGAGTGCTTCTGCGGCGGAAATTGTTGCCGGTGCGATTCAGGATCTTGACCGCGGAGTTATTATTGGAGAGCGTTCATACGGTAAAGGGCTTGTGCAGTCCGTTATACGGATTTCATACGAACATACTCTCAAGCTTACAACAGCCAAATACTATACCCCTTCGGGTCGTTTGATCCAGAAAGAAGGTGAACCGGTCAGTGAATCCCGTAAGGTTGTTCAGAAGCCCCGTGGAGAGAAGATCTCTACAGTGTTCTACACCAGAGGGAAGCGAAAAGTGTATGGAAGCGGCGGCATTATGCCTGATATCGTGCTGTCCGGAACGGATAAGTCATCCTATCTTCCGGAGCTTCGCCGGAAAGGTATGCTTTTCCTGTTTGCCTCACACTACCGTTCATCCCATTCTGCTATGCCTTCAGTGCCTTTTGATCGCAAGGCGCTTTTGGTATCGTTCAGCGATTTTCTTCGCAACAGAACATTTGTTTACAAGTCTGAGCCTCAAAGACGCTTCGATGAGCTGAGGGAGAGCATAAGAAAAGTCCAGTCACCGGACAGCAGCAGCCAGAAAAGTTTCAGCGGTCTGCAGCAGGAGATTGAGCTGCTCAGGGAGAGGGAAATCACAAGTGAGTCAGAAGATGTAGTTCATGCGCTTGAAGTGGAGATTCTCCGTCACTATAACGAACCTCTTGCCCGCAGGGCGGAACTTGATCATGATCCGGTGGTAACAAAAGCGCGTGAGGTGCTTTCTGATTCACGTAAGTATTCAAGGATTCTTCACCCCTGAACTTTTTTCATCTGCTCCGTTTCAAACTCCCGGATTTTACGGTTCACGCCGATGGCTATCATGAGATTACTTACGGTCAGCAGACTTTCAGCAAGACCGTGAAGAAGATCATCGTGAGAGAGGGTCGCATAACCTCGAACTCCCGTAGCAAGGAACATACAGAAGACCGTGACGGAGATGAAAATCAGTACAAACCAGAATCCGGCAATGGTCAGTCCAGAGAAAACTGTCCGGTCGTGTCGGTAAAGTACCAGCAGCAGCACCAGAAATGCAATGTAGACAATGCTTGAAAGCTGCAGGATGGCATCAAAGATATCATCGCCGAGATAGGATTGCGGTTTGCCGGCAATCATGATGGCCGCAAGAGCGGCGGTATAGCCGGCAGCGGGTGTTTTTCCCGCTGATCTCAGGATATTGATGGTTGCCAGCAGGAGCGAGATACTTCCTAACAGATTGATGATTTCCGACAGATCCAGAAGCATCGGTATGGTGTCACCGGAGATATGGTAACCCAGCACAAAAAAACTGCCGGTCCAGTGCGGCAGCATGGCAAGGGCAAAAAGGCTGATACTGCTTCTTTCCGTCAGTTTTCCGTAACGGAAAATCAACGCGGCGGCAACTCCCCATTCAATGGCTGAGGAGATATGGATGATCCAGTTAGGAAAAGAGAGCAGCATTCAGGAGCCCTTAACCAGATGAAAAATGTTTTTGAACAGGATTTTTATCTGCGTTATCCAGGGGGCCGGCACCATTTTTTTATAGAGATAGGAGTCAAAAGTGATCTGCTGCACGTCTTTATCAGCGCATATAGCAACAAAACTCTCCCTCCGCCGGTCATTTTTGTAATACATGCCCTGCAAAACATCAAGACCGAAGAAGATCGGACCATAGAGCTTGCGGAAATCCCGCTCATAGTTCTTAAGTGGAGCTTTATTTTTAATGTGATCAATCATGGCAATTGCTCCGAGCTTTCCTGAACGCATGGCAAAAAAAATCCCCTCTCCGTTGGCCGGAGTAACCAGTCCTGCAGCGTCCCCGATAAGAATAGCCTTTTCCGAAGTAAACGATTTACGGGGTTTCATCGGGATTTTTGCCGCCTCCTCAAGATAGGGAGCTTCGGTAATCCCTAATTTTTCAATAAAACGCTTCTGGAGCGGTTTGATATATTGGCGGTTGTCCTCCGTGCCTGTTCCGATGGCAAGGTGATCAGCCTTGGGGAAAACCCAGCCATAAAAGTCGGGAGAAACCTCACCGTCAAACCAGATTTCAACCATATCGCGGAATTGCTCAAGGGCTGGAGTGTATTTGAAGCGCTGTTGCATCGCAATCACCTTCAGCTCATTGGGCGGAAAGTGCAGTTCATCTGCAGTTATCGAGTTCGCTCCGTCAGCACCGATAATCCTCCGTACACGGATTGGCGGAACCTTGTCGTTGAGGGTTTTGACGACAAAACCATCTCCGGAGTACGTGACTGTTTTAACCAGTCCTTCAACAATTACGGCTCCTGCACGTTCCGCTTCGGAACGCAGATAGCGATCTAACTTCTCCCGCCGCACCATACCGACATAGCCGTTCGGCATAATCATTTCAATGACCCTTCCTTTCGGAGAACGGGCTCTCATGCGGGATAGCTTTGTTTCGACCAGTTCGTCAGGAATCTGGAACTCTTCAATAAGGCCCAGTGGAATTGCACCACCGCAGGGTTTTATATTATCAAAGTCCCGTTCAATAAGAATCGTTGATAGCCCTGCTTTTGCCATTTCGGCTGCAGCAACAGCACCGGCAGGGCCTCCTCCTATGACAGCAACATCGTAACGCATTGTTTAAAAGTTAATTAACAAGAATTAATACTATTTAACCGAGTTTTGAGCCGAGAAATTCCCGGACTCTCGATATTTCGATACGTTCCTGCGAGGCGGTATCACGGTAACGAACCGTTACCGTGTTCTCTTCGATCGACTGGTGGTCAACAGTGATACAGAACGGTGTGCCTATCTCGTCCTGGCGGCGATAGCGTTTGCCGATGGAGCCGGCGTCATCGTACTGAACCAGGTAGTCTGCGGCAAGTTCGTCCATCAGGGCTGAGGCTTTCTCACCCATTCCTCCTTTTTTCATGAGCGGTAGAACTGCTGCTTTGACCGGTGCCACTTTAGGAGACAGTTTCATCATAACGCGTTCTTCGCCATCCACCGTATCTTCAGTATATGCGTCAGCAATAAGAGCAAGAAAGAGACGGTCGCATCCGGCAGAGGTCTCCACCACATAGGGAAGATAACGCTCTCCGCTGAGCTGGTCTATATACTCCATGCTCTTTCCCGAAAACTCCTGATGCTGTTTCAGGTCAAAATCGGTTCTTGAATGAATCCCTTCGATCTCCTCGATTCCGAAAGGAAACTCGAACTTGATGTCATAGGCAAGATCGGCGTAGTGAGCCAGCTTATCGTGCCTGTACCAGTGCAGCTTTTCCCGGCTGATGCCGAGTGCGGTTGTATACCAGTTAAAACGCTCTTCTCTCCAGGCTTCAAAAGCTTCTGCCTGTGTTCCGGGTTTCACGAAATACTGCATCTCCATCTGTTCAAACTCCACCATGCGGAAGATGAAGTTGCCTTTGACTATCTCATTGCGGAAGGCCTTGCCGATCTGAGCAATGCCGAACGGCACCTTCATACGTGAGGATTCGCGCACGTTGTGGAAATTCACGAAAATACCCTGTGCGGTTTCAGGTCGCAGGTAGACGATACTTGACTTGTCAGCAAGTGCACCCATATTGCATTGAAACATCAGGTTGAACTGGCGAACCTCCGTCCAGTCTCCGGAGCCTGTATCTGCCGCCTTGATGTTTTCGGCAATGATGAGATCATAGAGCGCGCGATTCGGATCATCCGAACCGGCAGCAGCCTCATACGTCGCCTGCACCTTCAGGGCCTCATCATCCCTGCCGTCACGACGCAGTTTTTCGATATGGTTCTCGATCAGATGGTCCGCGCGGTAGCGTCTTTTAGTCGTGCGTTCATCAATCATCGGGTCGTTAAAGCTTGCCACATGGCCTGATGCCTCCCATACCCTCGGGTTCATCATGATCGACGCATCAATACCTACGATATTCCTGTGGCGTCGGGTCATTGAGTTCCACCAGAGCTCCTTGATATTCTTTTTCATTTCGCTGCCCAGCGGGCCGTAGTCAAAGCACGAGGAGAGGCCTTCGTAAATTTCTGACGACGGGTAGATAAAGCCGCGGCGCTTGGCCAGCGAAACCAGTTTATGCATGACTTTATCAGGAGGCAGATTTACCTTCTGCACCCTTGCCTGATCGGAATTGCTCATCGTTGGTTCAAAATGTTATGGATAAATCACCGGGGATTCTTTTCCAGTAGATAAAAAATTCAATATAACAAACCAAGGGGGATAATCAGTGAATGGGCGGAGTTGCTTATCAGGGAGTTGGTTCAGCGTCTGTTGAGTTATTGAGCAATTGCCTGAAAATATTTTCTTGAGTCTCCTTTTCCTGTTCCATATACTATCGGCGGGTAGCTATCATCTTGAACAGCTTTCGGTTGTTCGCGAAGGCTGAGGATATTAATGGTGCTGAAAGCTTAAGTGAACCTCAGCAATGGCTTTTGCTTGCACGCATTTTAACGTAGAGATGCCTTTAAAGAAGCTTTAAGTAATTATATTTAATAACGTTGAACTGGATATTAAATTATAATGCAATGAATTATACGATTGAAAAGGCCTCCCCAGCTGAATATGAGGCGATCCTGAATGTTATGGAGCCATGGAACATGCATCACATCCCTTCACCGGAGATGGAGGCGCTTGATCTTTCATGCTTTTTTGTGGCTCTTGTTTCCGGTAAGGTTGTGGGAGCGGCAGGGTACAAACTGTTGTCCCCGACTAAAGGCAAAACAACGCTTCTCGGTATTCTTCCTGAGTTTTCAGGTTTGGGAATCGGCAGGGCACTTCAGGATGCCAGACTTGAAGCGATGGCAGCTCAAGGTGTCAGGAGTGTCATGACTAATGCCGACAGGCCGGATACAATACTCTGGTACAAGAAGCATTACGGGTACCACCATGCCGGAACGCTGAAAAAGCTTTGCGATTTCAGTCTTTCAGATGTCGGATACTGGACCACTCTCGATATGGATCTTGAAGGGTACATGATGACAAGGCCTGCCCGCGAGGAGTACCGGAAAGCTTATATAGAACGGAATGATCCCCATCCGCTGTCGCCATATCCACCGCTGATCATCAATGCCTGTCTGACCGGGATGGTCCCGACAAAATTCAGCAATCCCAATGTTCCGGTGCACACAGATGAAATCGTCGAGGATGCGCTCCGTGTTTTTGATGCAGGAGCCAGGGCGGTTCATCTTCATGCCAGAGATGAGCATGGAGTGCCGACTCCGGATGCGAAAAAGTATGAAAAAATTATATCAGCCATAAGAAAAGAGCGGCCGGGGATGGTCTGCTGTGTCACAACTTCAGGCAGAAACTGGAGTGCGTTTGAGCAGCGAGCAGAAGTACTGTATTTAACCGGGGACGCTAAACCTGATATGGCGAGTCTTACACTCGGCTCGATGAATTTTTTTCAGGGGCCGAGTGTCAATTCAATCGAGATGATTGAACGTCTTGCAATGTCCATGAACGAAAGACGCATCAAGCCTGAAATAGAGGTCTTTGATACCGGAATGATCAATCTTGTCAAATATCTTGAGCGAAACAGGCTGATTTCAGGAAGGAAATATTTCAATCTTCTTTTCGGTAATATCAATACTGCTCCGGCAACCATTTTAAATCTTGCTGCAATGGCAGAGTCGCTTCCTGGCAATTCTATCTGGGCGGGGGGCGGTTTCGGGCAGTTTCAGCTGCCGATGAATACCGCATCGATTGTTGCCGGAGGTCATGTGCGGGTTGGTATTGAAGACGCTCTCTATTTTGATTACGAGAGGAAGGTCCCGGCTTCCAATGAAAATCTCGTCAGGCGGATTGCCCGTATCGCAGAAGAGATACAGCGGCCTCTTGCAACGGTACAACAAACAAGAGAGATGATGGGATTGAATGAATGATTTTTCTGAGCTGAGGAGAGGTTAAGGGTTCCGGAATGGCTTTATCCGGTCTGGATTTCTGTTATAAGGGCAATCTCTTCGAGAATCGAGCTTACCCGAAGACAAAAGGCAATGGGGCCGGCACAGACTATGCTGCGCCCTCGTGTATGGACTTCCCATGTACAGTGCTCAGCTTTCTGTCGGCTGCACTGTGTCGCTTTGATGATTTGTACGATCACTTCATCAAAAGAGTGCTCCTCATCATTGTAGAGTACGACACGGTAGGCGTCAAGAAGATCGGGGTCCGAGCTTTTCGGAATTAGCTTCGTTTCATGTGCCGGTCCGGATGCCGTCCAGCTTATAGAAAGGGAGGATTCCATTTGAATTGCCCGGATACGTTAAAAAAAGTAAAATACACAGGAAGGTGCAGAGCCGCAAGTGCCGGAGTCACTCTTCAACGACCGGTTCAAGTGCTCCGAGTGAAAATGCGCCTGATGGTGATATTTCAATGCTGAAACGTGCGCCGACGGGAATGGTCATAAGGTTCCGGATATGGCCATACGATAGCCCCCTCATAACGGGGCCTTCCATATGGGATGGCCCGCTGTAATAATCAAAGATATGCTGCATGCGCAGGTTTTCTTCTTTTGTATTCTCCGCGTCATTGCCGAACTGGCCCAAAAGCATTGCCCTGCACTGCGAAAGGAGATCGGCATTTGAGAGATGCGACAGCATCCTGTCGATACGGTATGCCGGTTCATTGATATCTTCCAGAAAAAGGAGGGTATCTTTAAAAGCGGGAAGAAAAGGCGTGCCGATCATCGAGGAGAGTACTGAGAGATTTCCTCCGATAAGCCGTCCTTCAGCCTTCCCTGCCCTGATACAGGTGACGGTGTGGCTGCAGCTGTTTTGCAGTGAAACAGCATAGGTAGGGGATGTGAGCATTCCCCAGAAATGTTCTTCTGTATAAGGGGTTGGGCCGTAGAGTTCAGTTGCCAGCATCGGTCCGGAAAAGCTGATAAGCCCTGTTTTGGCAAATACAGCAAGTGATAGAGCGGTTATGTCTGAATAACCGACCAGTATTTTCGGATTTGCCGCTATAAGACCGTAATTAATTTTTTTCAATAACCGGGAAGAACCCGCACCTCCTCTGAGACATATGATCGCCTTTACTGAAGGATCACAGAACATTTCATGAAGATCATGCAGTTTTCCGTCATCGGCAATGGCAGGATCGGTGTTGATAGAGTTGAGGTGGACGGAAGGTTTGACCCGGAAACCATTTTTTTCAAGATAGCTGACCGCCTGCCCGATTTTTTCAGGAAAGGCGCAATGTGAAGAGGGGGAGATAAGCCCGATGGTATCTCCCTTGCGCAGGGCTTTTGGTATGATGGTTTTCATAAAACCAAAAAACATCAGCACCCGTGAAGATGCTGATGTTTTTTATTCATTGGCATGAAATCAGGAAATATTTTCGGTCAGCAGGATAGCCTTGTTGCCGCTGACTTCAAAAAAGCCGTCAGTGATGGTAAATGATTGTTCACTGCGGTCCGCCATTGCAAGCTTGACCTTGCCGTTTTTCAGTGAGGCAAGCAGAGGCGCATGGTTTCTCATTACCTGAAACAGACCATCCTCACCGGGAGCGGTTACACTTACAACCTCTCCGGAAAAATAGAGCTTCTGAGGAGTGACAATCTCTATCTGGAAACCTTTATCGGAATTCGCCATGGTTCTTGCTTGTGTTTAGAGCGTTTTTGCTTTTTCAACGGCTTCCTCGATGGTTCCGACAAGGTAAAAGGCGTTTTCCGGAAGATTGTCATGACGTCCGGCAATGATTTCCTTGAACCCTTTGATGGTTTCCTCAAGCTTGACATACTTGCCGGCAAGACCGGTAAATGCCTCGGCAACGAAAAACGGCTGAGAGAGGAACCTCTGCACTTTTCTTGCTCTGGAAACAACAAGTTTATCCTCATCGCTCAGTTCGTCCATACCGAGAATGGCTATGATATCCTGAAGATCCTTGTAACGCTGCAGAATCTGTTTGACTGCCTGAGCTGTGTCGTAGTGGTCATCGCCGACAATGTTGGGGTCAAGAATCCTTGACGTTGAGTCAAGCGGATCAACCGCCGGATAGATGCCAAGCTCAGCAATGGAACGGGAAAGTACAGTCGTTGCATCAAGGTGAGCAAAAGCAGTGGCAGGAGCCGGATCGGTAAGGTCATCAGCAGGTACATAGATAGCCTGTACCGAGGTTACTGATCCCTTCTTTGTTGAAACGATTCTGTCCTGCAGTTCACCCATTTCTGTCGCGAGAGTCGGCTGGTACCCTACCGCGCTCGGCATACGTCCGAGAAGTGCTGAAACTTCAGAGCCGGCCTGTGTAAAGCGGAAGATATTGTCAATAAAGAGCAGTACGTCGCGACCTTCCTCGTCACGGAAATATTCTGCAATACTGAGACCGGTCAGAGCGACCCTTTGACGGGCTCCGGGGGGCTCGTTCATCTGGCCGAAAACAAGAGCGGTTTTGTCAATAACGCCTGATTCCATCATCTCATGCCACAGGTCATTTCCTTCACGGGTACGTTCGCCTACACCGGCAAAAACGCTGAATCCCGACTGCTGTTTGGCAATATTATTGATCAGCTCCATGATCAGAACTGTCTTGCCTACGCCGGCGCCGCCGAAAAGGCCGGTTTTGCCGCCGCGGGAGTAAGGTTCGAGAAGATCGATAACCTTGATGCCTGTTTCAAACATCTCTGCTTTCGTAGAGATCTCGTCAAATTTTGGTGCCTGGCGGTGGATTGAATATGATTTTTTTGTATGAACTTCTCCCCGTCCGTCAATCGGATCTCCGACAACGTTGAGCATTCTGCCGAGAACTTCGGGCCCTACTGGAACCTGTATTGGTTTTCCTGTGTTGGTGACACTGATACCTCTGACCAGGCCGTCGGTGCTTTCCATAGCTACGGTACGCACACGCTCCTCTCCGAGATGCTGCTGTGTTTCAAGAACCAGCTTCGTGCCGTCAGGTCTTGTAATCGTCAGTGCGTCCAGAATTGACGGCAGCCGCCCTTCAGGAAAATCAACATCAACAACAGGACCGATGATCTGGGAAATCTTACCTTCTTGCATAGTGAAAGTGTGGATAGGATTTATTGTGTAAGCAAATGTTCAGGCTTCAGGGCCTTGTTACCCTTTTTAAAACATGGAATCATGAGTAACATTATCCCGTTGTTCATGGCAGTTCAGGATACGAGCCACCTGCGGGAGTCGAACCCACGACCTACTATTTACGAAACAGTTGCTCTACCAACTGAGCTAAGGTGGCTGAAGCATAAAAAAATCAAGCCGAAATATAATTTTTTTGATAGAGAAACACAAAGAGTAAATGCAAAGCTCATTTAGAGCTGTCAAAAAAAAAGAAGAATAGTATATTAAACATGCAAAGCGGTGATAAAGGATTGCCGCGCTGATTTTATTAACCTGAAAGGGATGGAAGTGATTATGGTAAAGATGTTCAGGTATTCTGTCAAGGTGTGGATGTTCAGCTTTATCATGCTTGCCTCCTCTGCCGGGTCACTCTTTGCTGTGCCTCCTCCTCAGGCACCCGTATTTTCAGCTCTCTCAATGGATGGAAAGAGTGTAGGATCTTCAGGACTTGCAGGGAAAGCATACATTGTGAATTTTTTTGCATCGTGGTGTCCTCCCTGCAGAGCGGAAATTCCGGATATGGTTTCACTCCAGAATCAATACAGAAGCAAGGGATTTACCTTTATCGGTGTGGCTGTCAATGAAACAGTGCCGTCTATAAGCGCGTTTATAAAAAACAACAGGATCAGTTATCCAGTTGTCATGGCTGACGAGCAGCTGGTTAATTCTTTCGGCAGATATGCAGAAGGCGGGATTCGCGTCATTCCCACCTCTTTTGTGGTCAACTCTTCAGGCCGGATTACCCAGGTTATTACCGGACCGAGAAGCAGAGATGCCTTTGAAAAAATCATTCTGGATGCCCTCCGCAAGCCGGTAAAAGCAAAGTAAAGCCTTTGATATATATGGTTGACGGTTTTCGTGTCAGGTGGCAGATGAATCCTGATATTACCTTTTTTTCTTACACGTCCGCAGTCAGTGGTGACTGTGGACGTTTTTTTTTAACCTTCAGCAACGAAAATAGCAATCATGACTGCAACGTTGATTAATCCTCCGGCTTATGTCAAGAACAAAAAGCTGATTCAGTGGGTACAGGAGACGGCTGAACTCTGTCAGCCGGCCTCAGTTTACTGGTGTGACGGTTCACAGGAAGAGTATGACCGCCTCTGCCGGGAGATGGTGGAGAACGGCACCTTTATTAAACTTTCCGAAGAGAAGCGTCCCAACAGTTATCTGTGCCGTTCTGATCCGAGTGATGTGGCGAGGGTTGAGGACAGGACCTACATATGCAGTATCCGTCGCCAGGATGCCGGTCCGACGAACAACTGGGTCGCACCAAAAGAGATGAAAGATACCCTCAACGGCCTTTTCAGAGGGTGTATGAAGGGAAGGACCATGTATGTCATTCCTTTCAGCATGGGCCCGCTCGGATCGCCTATTGCTCATATCGGGGTTGAGATTTCCGATTCGCCCTATGTCGTTACCAATATGCGTATCATGACCAGGATGGGACACAGGGTCATGGAGCTGATTGGTGAGAACAGCGAGTTTGTTCCCTGCCTGCACTCTGTCGGCGCACCGCTTGAGCCGGGAGAGATCGATGTCGCCTGGCCATGCAATGACACAAAATATATTGTCCATTTTCCTGAAGAGCGCTCAATTGTCTCTTTCGGCAGCGGTTACGGCGGCAACGCACTGCTCGGCAAGAAATGCTTTGCGCTTCGTATCGCCTCTTCAATGGCACGGGATGAAGGGTGGCTGGCTGAGCATATGCTGATTCTCGGTGTTGAATCTCCAGAGGGGCAAAAAACCTACATCGGCGGTGCATTCCCGAGTGCCTGTGGTAAAACAAATTTTGCAATGCTCATTCCGCCTCAATCTTTTGAGGGATGGAAGGTGACCACCATCGGCGATGATATTGCGTGGATCAAGCCAGGTGAAGATGGACGTCTCCGGGCGATCAATCCGGAATACGGCTTTTTCGGTGTTGCCCCCGGTACGTCGGATAAATCAAATCCGAATGCCATGGCAACGCTTGCAAAGAACTGTATTTTTACCAATGTCGCCATGACCCCTGACGGTGATGTCTGGTGGGAGGGGATGACTGATGTTGCTCCCGATCAGCTTATCGATTGGCAGGGCCACTCATGGACGCCTGATTGCGGCAGACTTTCCTCCCATCCCAATGCCCGCTTTACCTCTCCGGCAAGTCAGTGTCCTTCGCTTGATCCTGACTGGGAAAATCCGAAAGGGGTTCCGATCAGTGCATTTATTTTTGGCGGTCGCCGCGGAGATACGGTTCCGCTTGTTTACCAGTCGGCAAACTGGAATTCCGGTGTCTACCTTGCTGCAACCATGGGTTCTGAAAAGACAGCTGCGGCGGCAGGAAAGGTTGGCGATGTTCGCCGCGATCCTTTTGCCATGATTCCTTTCTGCGGCTATCATATGGGTGATTATTTCAATCATTGGCTCCATATTGGTCGTACTCTGCCTGAACTGCCAAGAATTTTTGGTGTCAACTGGTTTCGCAAGGATGAGAACGGCAAGTTCCTCTGGCCTGGTTTCGGTGAGAACATGCGGGTGTTGAAGTGGGTATTTGATCGTGTTCAAGGCAGAGCCGGAGCTGTCGAGAGTCCGCTTGGCTGGATGCCGAAATACGATATGATTGACTGGACAGGTCTGGAGGAGATGACTGAAGAGAAGTTCATCAAACTGATGTCGGTCGATCGTGAAGCGTGGAAGAAAGAGCTGCTTTCACATGAGGCGCTTTTTGAAATGATCTACGACAGGCTTCCCAAAGAGTTTTCCCATATTCGTGAACTGATGCTCTCGACTCTCTGGATGTCTCCCGCACACTGGTCACTGGCTCCCGAACGTTACTCTTCCGAGCATTGATCAATCAGCATTCCCCGTGCGCGGCGGATTTATCGCTGCGCACAGGTTTTTTTGTCCGGTTTACATCTTTTCTTTATCCGCCTGCCGGAAGTAATCCTTTCTTTCATATGCCGGTTCCTGCATATCTCGGCAAACATACGGCTCTTCTGGCTGACCTGAAAAGCAAAAGACGCCTGTTACAGCGTCTTTTCTATTAACCGTGTCATCAGTTCAAATCAGTTTTCATCAAGGGTAAAGCCTATTTTTACGGTAACCTGCCAGTAGGTAACCTTCTGGTTCTCCACATGACAGCGGGTTTCGACTACTTCAACCCATTTGATATTCCTGATTGACTCAGCAGCTTTTGCGACGGCATTATTGACCGCTTCTTCAATGCTTGTGGGTGAGGATCCTACAATTTCAAGTTTCTTATAGATGTGAGCGCTCATGGCTGATAATGGTTTTAGTCCTTGAAAAACAGATATAATGGTTCAGGCGGCCTATGCGTCCGACCGGAGATCATATTAGCAAAACAAGCGTAAACTGCAAAATACCTGTTCATCACGGGACGCACTGTTACATCTTCCCTGAAATTTTATGGAGCTCCCGATAAATTTCGCTTCTGATTGTGAGTTTCAGTGCTTTATGCTAAGGCGGAAAAGTTCCGGAAGCGTAAATATTTTTTGGAGAATAATGATCTTATGTATAGATATAACTGTATAGTTATTTAGATTTATAGTAATCGGATTGGGACCTCGGGCGGTTATGTTATAAATTGCCGTTACATTTGGCCTCCTCTGCCGGATCTCCCTGAAGAGATCTGTCGAATCTGATCATACCTGTTATACGGGCAGTGTCTCTGAAACCATCAGGGTGCTGACTCTTCCCGCTTGCAGGCAGCAGAAAAGCTTTTAATGGCTTTCGTCGGCACGGGATGAGAAATTTTCGTGGGTATATGGAAAAAAGCACCGTCATGCAGCTTTCCCTTCCGCCTGAAAAGGAGGGATCCGGAGCAGAAAACGGCAGATGTATATACTAATATTAGAGCAAAGCACTCCATGAATTACGGTTTTGTCATCGATGCCCGCAAATGTATCGGATGCCATGCATGCACGGTAGCCTGCAAATCCGAAAACCAGGTTCCACTCGGAGTGAACCGGACCTGGGTGAAATATGTTGAAAAGGGAACTTTTCCCAATACCCGAAGGTATTTTACCGTTCTTCGCTGCAACCATTGCGCTGAACCTCCATGCGTCGATATCTGCCCGGTCGAAGCCCTTCACCGTCGGGACGATGGCATTGTTGATTTTGACCAGCGTCGCTGTATCGGTTGTAAAGCCTGTTCCCAGGCATGTCCTTATGGTGCACTCTATATGGATCCCGAGACCCACACCTCCGCGAAATGTAATTATTGCGCTCATCGCAAAGAGGTTGGACTCAAGCCTGCCTGTGTTTCGATTTGTCCGCAGCAGGCGATTGTTGCCGGTGATCTTGACGATCCCGGCAGTGCAATAGCTCTGCTTGTGGCGAAAGAGCAGACCATGGTGCGAAAGCCTGAAAAAGGCACATCTCCCAAGCTTTATTATATCAATGGAGATGGGGCTTCGCTGGATCCGCTTGAGGTTTCGGAAGTCAACGGTTATCTCTGGAGTGAGCAGTCTCGTGGAGTTGGCCATTTTGCGGGTAAGCATTTTGTCAAACCTGCAAAAAAATTGCTTCCATCATCCGGAATTGATGGAAAACCCAAGGCCAGAAAGGTGTATGATACTCCGTCAAAGGGAGTTGTCTGGGGCTGGGAAGTTCCTGCATATGTCTGGTCGAAGGCGGTAGCTTCCGGATTGTTTCTGCTGATGTTTGTGTTGCAGACATTCCTGGTGTACCCCCTGTCAGATTCACTGCAATGGGCCGTATGGGCGGCATCCCTTCTTTTTCTTGCTCTTACGGGAGGATTTCTTGTCAAGGATCTTGATCGTCCAGAGCGCTTTTCCTCGGTGATGCTCCGTCCGCAATTCAGTTCATGGCTTGTAAAGGGCGGTTTGACGATTGCCGGATTTGGTGCTTTTCTTGCTTTGTGGGGAGTAGCTAAATATTTTCAGTTGCCACTTCTCGAATCAATATCGTTATGGTGTGGATCGCTTTTTGCGCTGTTGACGGCCATCTATACGGCATTCCTTTTTGGATCAGCAAAGGGGAGAGACTTCTGGCAAAGCCCGATGCTTCTGTTGCACATGTTTCTGAATTCCTTGCTTGCAGGTGGTTCTGCGATGCTTGTACTTGGCGTGCTGACCTCCAGTGCACCTGACCTTTTTGAAATATTAAGGCCGGCGCTTGCGGGCGGTTTTATACTCCACATCCTTGTCATGCTTTCTGAACTCTATGGCAGGCACCCCTCAAAGTATGCGGAACGCGCTGCTGAAGTCATTCTGCATGGATCTCTGAAGAAGCAGTTCTGGTTTGGCAGTTTCATTGCCGGGAATGTGCTGCCACTGTTGTTGTGTATGGCTTTATCCTCTCCTTTGATGCTTGCCGTAGCCGCCATATTTGGACTTTGTGGTGTCTTCTACACAGAAAAAGTCTGGATTCATGCGCCGCAAACAGTTCCGTTAAGTTAACCAAGTGCTGGAGTAAATATGAGTTATACCCATAAACCAACGGTTATAGAAACCATAGCAGAGAAGCTGCATCTTATCGCTGATCTTCACGCTGAGGGGAGTGGCCCGGCAACGAAAAGTGCTGCTGTAGATGGCGCACAGGTTAACTGTCCACCTCCCGATCAGTGGGACAATTGGGTGGAATATGATTCGAAAAGCTGGCCTGAACGGAAGTCGAAAGAGTATATGCTGATTCCTACAGCATGTTTTAACTGTGAGGCTGGTTGCGGTCTTCTTGCCTATGTTGATAAAGAGAGCATGACGATGCGCAAGCTGGTCGGGAATCCATACCATCCGGCAAGTCGAGGAAGAAACTGTGCCAAAGGCCCTGCAACCCTCAACCAGATTGAGGATACCGACAGGGTGCTTTATCCGGTGAAACGATCGGGAAAAAGAGGTGGCGGCAAGTGGGACCGGGTGAGCTGGGACAGTGTGCTTGACGATATTGCAGGAAGAATGCGCAAGGCCATACAGGAGGGTCGCAACAACGAAATATCCTACCATGTCGGTCGTCCCGGCCATGAAGGGTTCATGGAATGGGTTCTCAGGGCATGGAATGTGGATGGTCATAACAGCCACACCAATATCTGTTCATCAGGTGCACGTTTTGGATACGCTATCTGGGAAGGACTGGATCGTCCGTCGCCCGACTATACAAATGCCAAATTCATGCTTCTGGTAAGTGCCCACCTTGAGTCGGGTCACTATTTCAATCCTCATGCCCAGCGCATTGTTGAGGCCAGAATGAAAGGGGCAAAACTTGCAGTGCTCGATCCCCGTCTTTCCAATACGGCGAGCATGTCGGACTACTGGATGCCGAGCTATCCCGGAAGCGAACCGGCGGTACTGCTTGCAATGGCAAAAGTGATCATTGATGAAGGGCTCTATAACCGGGACTATCTGGAAAACTGGGTAAACTGGAAGGAGTATCTGCAGCAGGATTATCACGGCACTCCTGTGACCTTTGAAGAGTTCATTGAGGCTCTCAAAAAAGAGTATAGCTCTTACACTCCCGATTTTGCCGAAAAAGAGAGTGGTGTCAAGGCGGCAACGATTATTGAGGTTGCCCGCAAAATAGGAGAGGCCGGGACCAATTTTGCAACTCATGTATGGCGCAGTGCCAGCAGCGGAAATCTTGGCGGCTGGGAAGTATCGCGTACGCTCCATTTTCTCAATGTTCTGACAGGCAGTGTTGGTACTCCGGGCGGGACTTCACCAAGTGCCTGGAACAAGTTTCACCCTGATGTTCACGCCAAGCCAAAACTGCAGACGTTCTGGAATACGCTTCATTTGCCTGACGAATATCCTTTGGCTCATTTTGAAATGAGCTTCCTGCTGCCTCATTTTCTCAAGGAGGGGCGAGGCAAACTTGATGTCTATTTTACCAGAGTGTTCAATCCCGTCTGGACCTATCCTGACGGATTCTCATGGATTGAGGCGCTGGAAGATGAATCGAAAATCGGTCTGCATGCCGCACTTACTCCTACATGGAGTGAAACAGCCTATTTTGCCGACTATGTTCTGCCAATGGGTCATGCTGCTGAACGACATGATATTATCAGTTACGAGACCCATGCCGGCAAGTGGATTGCTTTTCGTCAGCCGGTTCTTCGTGTTGCTCACGCAAAGATGGGGCACCCGGTGGAATACACCTGGCAGGCAAATGCCGGCGAGGTGTGGGAAGAGGATGAGTTCTGGATTGAGCTTACCTGGCGGATTGATCCGGATGGAAGCCTCGGTATAAAGCAGTACTGCATGTCGCCATATCGGCCCGGTGAAAAGATCACGATTGAGGAGTATTACCGCTATATTTTTGAGCGCGTTCCCGGTCTGCCGGAAACGGCTGCCAAAGAAGGAATTTCAGCGTTGGAATACATGCAGAAGTATGGTGCTTTCGAGGTAGAAAGCAATGTGTACAAGGTAAATGAAAGAACCCTGTCGGAGGCTGATCTGCAAGGCTCAAGCGTGCAGCAGGAGACAGGTCTTATAACCAAAAACGGGAAATCAGTCGGTGTTCAGGTTAAAGGCGCCAACTGTACCGGTTTCCCGACTCCATCACGCAAACAGGAACTCTATTCCCGGACGATGGTCGACTGGAAGTGGCCTGAGTATCGACTTCCCGGCTACATCAAAAGTCACGTGCACCAGGAGATCATGAACCGGAGCAAGGGGGAATTTGTGCTTGTTCCTACTTTTCGTCTTCCTGTCCTGATTCACTCCCGTTCCGGCAATGCCAAATGGCTTGCCGAGATTGCGCACCGTAATCCGGTCTGGATCAATGCTTCAGATGCAAAGAGTCTCGGTTTTGAAGATGGAGATCTCATCAGGGTAAATACTGATATCGGCTTTTTCATAAACCGGGCATGGGTAACTGAAGGCATACGGCCCGGAGTGCTGGCCTGCTCGCACCATATCGGTCGATGGCGTCGTGAAGAGGATCCGGCAGCTAACCGCTGGTCGACCAACAGGGTGCAGATCAGGCATGAAGGAAGCGGTAAATGGAAAATGCGTGTCGAGGAGAGCATTGAACCCTACGAGAGCAGCGATCCTGACTCATCGAGAATATTCTGGTCTGACGGTGGCGTCCATCAGAATATAACATTCCCGGTACATCCCGACCCCATAAGCGGCATGCACTGCTGGCACCAGAAGGTGCGT
>Ga0268284_1000620_pt1 | contig 22457 bp, 23 predicted proteins | sample saktaG_14_FD_190137 | JGI IMG/M metagenome (GOLD analysis project Ga0268284, IMG submission 190137) | Saline water microbial communities from Sakinaw Lake, British Columbia, Canada - sak_2013_06_06_40m | ecosystem: Environmental > Aquatic > Non-marine Saline and Alkaline > Saline ...
CGCGATCGAGCGGGCGGCTGCAGCCACATATTGCAGGTCCGCTTCTCCATTTACCGCAGAGGGAGTGCCAACTGCAATGAAGGCAAAATCGGCTCCTTCAAGCGCTTCTTTATAAGAGGTGGTAAAGTGTAAACGCCCGGCTTTCACATTACGCTTAACCAGTTCGTCCAACCCCGGCTCGTAGATGGGCATGATGTTATTCTTTAGCCCTTCGATCCGCTTTTCATCTATGTCCAATGCCACGATATTATTGCCCAGGTCGGCAAAACATGCGCTGGTTACCAGGCCTACATACCCGACCCCGACGACGCAAATTCTTTTCATGTTCAGATCTCTCCCTTTTTGATAATAATTTAACAATTAATAAGCATCTTAATATACCAGAAAAAACGATCGCGGGTAGCCATCCGTTGATGTGTTATGCCGGGAGGATTTCTATCCCGCGAGGTATAACCTAAACTTAAAATGAAACCCTTCAGGGTTGGTTTTACAAAAAGTAGTGAGGGTTAACACTTATAAAGTCATCAAGTAACATAGCGCATCCCACCCGCGGCCAGTTTTTGTTTATGCACAGGTGCCGGGTGCCGCTCTCAGTGTTGTCCTCAGACACACGGTCAAATACGAAGATCACCTCGGCATGCGAGAATTCCTCGATGCTGTTCAGTGCTTCTTCTGTCAGCGGGTCGAGCAATTCGATGACCGAGATGCTTTTGCCCCAGTTGTCATCTTCAATGATCTTCCGGTCGTTCCTGATAATTGCGATGGGGGAAAGAGTGATCAAATCCATATTACGCTCGTTTCATAAGATGATTTGTACATTATTGCATATTTTATAGGAAATTGCCATTTTTTATTGAAATGCTGATTGAGAAAAATCCCCTATGTTATAATTTCAAGCCAACATCCATAATCTAATAAATAGGAAATAAGATGTTACTGAAGATCAATATTGTTTATTGTGCAGTCTGACACTACACCGACCGGGCCGTTGACCTGGTAAATAATTTGTTGAAGAATTTCGAACCCGAGATCGAAAGCATCAACCTGCAGCCTTCAGATGGAGGCAGGTTTGAAGTGGAAGTGAACGGGTCTCTGCTCTATTCCAAGCTCCAAACCGGGCGGCATGCCGAACCGGGCGAGGTGGTTGGCCTGGTACAAAAAATCCTTTCCGAGTGAGGCAAAGTATGTCAGTTAAAAAAGGACGTGTTTTTTCCGGTGCCCGACCGACTGGGCGGCAACACCTCGGCAATTACCTGGGCGCCATAAAGAATTATGTTTCCCTGCAGGATGATTACGAATGTGTCTATTGCATTGTCGATATCCATGCCCTGACCACAATTGAAGATACGCTCAACCTGCGCCAGAATACCTTCGATATGGCGCTCGATTGGTTGGCCGCCGGCATCCGCCCGGAAGAGACCATCATGTTCGTGCAATCCCAGGTGCCCCAGGTGACCGAACTGCATACATTTCTCTCGATGGTCACCCCTTTGGGAAAACTGACCGACCTGCCAACCTTTAAGGAAAAGGTTCGTGAGAACCCAAACAATATTAATTATGGTTTGGTGGGTTATCCTGTTTTAATGACAGCCGACATTGTCCTGTACCAGTCCAACCTGGTCCCGGTGGGAATTGACCAGGCCCCGCATATCGAATTTGCGCGCGAAATAGTGCGCTCTTTTAATTTCCGTTATCAAACCGATGCCCTGATCGAGCCACAAATGAAAAACACCGTCATTCCCAAAGTTCTTGGACTGGATGGGGTCAACAAGATGGGCAAGAGCCTGAACAATCATATCGAACTGGCTGCCACACCGGAGGAGACGCAGAAACGAGTTATGCAGATGGTGACGGACCCGCAGCGCATGCGCCGCGATGACCCCGGCGACCCGGATGTTTGCAATGTCTTCTCGATGCACAAGATCTTCTCCCCGGCGGATGAAGTCGAAATGATCAACACGGAATGCCGCCGGGCAGGCATTGGTTGTGTGGATTGCAAAAAACGCTTCGCAGCCAATTTAAATGCCAACCTGGCACCTTTCCGCAGCAAACGCATAGAACTGGAAGCTGACCCGCAGGCTGTCTGGGATATCCTGCACGATGGAGCCAAACGCGCCCGTCTTCTTGCCGACCAGACCATGGAGAAAGTGCGCGCGGCCATGCAATTACCGTTATAAAAAAATTGTTTTCCAAAAATAAGGTTTAAAAAATCGTCCCGAAGGTTTGCAAACAAACAAGACTGATTAAAGGAACCTTCGGGACATTATAATAATTGTGAGTGTCAGTAGGCAGGTTGGTTCGAGCGGGTTTTGAGATAATCAAAGCTTTAGAGCGACATAGTGAAACCCAACAATCGAAAATTTCGTTGGGTTTCGGACGGTAAATCACTGTAAACTTATTCACATAATGCCCTCAAACCAACCTACCAAAATAGATCATTTACCTAGCGAGAGGGTCGCCCATGCGAGCGCTTCTGCAAAGAATAACCCATGCAAGAGTAAGTGTTAAAGGGGAGACCATCGCCGAATGTGGACCCGGTCTGGTCATCCTGCTGGGTATCGGCCAAACAGATGGGGAAGAACAAGCCGCCTTTCTGGCACAAAAAATCGCCACTTTACGAATATTCGAAGATTCGGATGGAAAGTTCAACCGCTCCATTTTACAGGTGGGTGCTGAAGCCATCGTTGTTTCACAATTCACCCTGTACGCAGATGCACGCAAAGGCCGGCGCCCTTCCTTCACAGATGCGGCTTTACCTGAGGTCGCCAGCCCGCTGGTGGATCGTTTTGTGGAATTATTGATTGCCCAGGGGGTGCCAACCCAAAAAGGGGAATTCGGCGCTCACATGCTGGTTGAGATCCACAATGATGGCCCGGTCACCATCTGGCTGGAAAAATAAGATCCCCCTAATTGAAAAAGGAGCAAAAATGATCCTTCTCAATCCCAAACAACTCGCTCGCTATTACCCCGATGAAAGATCCAAAGAGATCATGTTCAAGACAGTGGCCTTCTTTGAGAACAAGGGACTCAGGAAGATCAAGGAAGATGACCACGCCAGGGTCTGGTATGCTGATTTCTTGGAGTTTGTGAAGCGTGAAAAGATCTTCGCCACACTTTTAACCCCCACCCCTTACGGCGCAACCCGGGACTATCGTTGGGATACCTGGCGCAACTGTGAATTCAACGAGATATTGGGGTTTTATGGACTTTCTTACTGGTACACCTGGCAGGTTTCCATCCTCGGTTTGGGACCGGTCTGGATGAGCAGGAACGAATCTCTTAAAAAGAAAGCCGCAGAATTATTGGATGAAGGCCATGTCTTCGCCTTCGGTTTGTCCGAACGCCAGCATGGCGCAGATATCTATTCCACCGAAATGAGTTTGACTCCTCAGCCTGATGGCAGTTACCTGGCAAATGGGGAGAAATATTACATCGGTAATGCCAACCTGGCGCGCATGGTCTCCACTTTTGGCAAGATCTCGGATTCGGGCGAGTATGTCTTTTTTGTTGCCGATTACCGCCACAGCAATTATGAGCTCATAAAAAATGTGACAGCCAGCCAGAACTATGTGGGGCAGTATGCCCTGCACGATTATCCGGTCTCATCTGAGGATATCCTGGCACGTGCGGATGCTGCCTGGGACATGGGACTCAATACGGTCAACGTCGGCAAATACAACCTGGGCTGGGCTTCCATCGGCATCTGCACGCATGCCTTTTACGAAGCCATTCAACACGCCTCCAATCGCCGCCTGTACAACATGTTCGTTACAGACTTTCCACATGTGCGCCAGATGTTCGTGGATGCGTACGCACGCCTGGTCAGCATGAAGCTCTTCACCCTGCGCGCCGCAGATTACCTGCGCTCAGCCAGTGCAGATGACCGTCGCTACTTGCTCTATAACCCAATTGTTAAGATGAAGGTCACCACCCAGGGCGAGGAGGTCATCAACCTGCTGTGGGATGTGATCGCTGCCAAAGGCTTTGAAGCCGAACCCTTCTTTGAAATGGCAGCGCGCGATATTCGCGCCCTGCCAAAACTGGAAGGCACTGTACATGTCAATATTGCCCTTATCGTCAAGTTCATGCCGAATTACTTCTTCAACCCGCTGGAATATCCTGCCATCCCACGCCGGGACGATGCCCAAAATGATGATTTCTTGTTTGACCAGGGACCGGCGCGCGGCTTGGGAAGGATCCGTTTTCATGATTACGGACCGGTCTTTGAGAAGCATGCATTGCCCAACATTTCCATATTTAGCGAACAGGTGGCTGTCTTTAAAGAATTCCTGGCTTTTGCCACCCCGGACGAAAACCAACAAAAGGATGTTGATTTTCTGCTGGCGCTGGGAGAGATCTTCACCCTGGTGGTGTATGCCCAGTTGGTGCTTGAGAATGCCAGTATCTATGAGATCGGTGATGACCTGCTCGACCAGATCTTTGACTTCATGGTGCGGGACCTTTCGCGCCATGCGCTCAACCTTCACAGCAAACCCAGCAGCAGCCCCCAACAGATGAAATTATGCCTGCGTATGCTGCGCAAACCCGCCACGCACCCTGAAAGATTTGTGCGCATCTGGCAGGAGGTCCATGCGCTAAAAGATGCTTACACCATGAACCCATGAGTTTGATTATCATATCCTTTCATTAAATCAGGCAGATGGATATTGACCATTTATGCTATACTTAAATTAGAAAAATATTAAATCCTGTCATTTCTAATTTATTCGATTGGACTCATTCAGATATCAATGAAGGAGGTAGGGTATGAACACTGATGTAAACAAGCAGCAAGATAGACGTTCCATCACCCGTATAAAAATATCATATTATGTTCCCATTGTTAATGCCGAATCGTATGAAAAATTGGGAATATTGGCTGAAATCACTACCAAAGGTTTGCTGGTTGACTCTCAAAAATTACTACCAATTGACCATCAATTCAAACTGCGGCTTGACCTGACCGATGAGAACTTTGACCAACCATTTATTAATTTTATAGCCCAAGTCAAATGGGTGCGTCCGGATCGTTTCGATCCTGGATACTATAACATTGGTTTTGAGATGGTGAACCTCTCTCAAACTGATAAAAGGATCATTCAAAAGCTCATGGCAGATTATGCAGCTTGAATAAATTTTTATGGTTCAGGCGCAAACCAATATCTGACGTTGAAAATCGTTCCATCTTCTTATATCACCCCTCATTCCTGTCTAGGATTTGGTACAGGGGTGATTTTCATAAAAAGGAGAAATTATTATGCTCCCCGCCCAAAATTTTGAATATGACCGTTTTACTACCTCGGTTGGTTCATTGGAGATCACTTTCGTCGGTCACGGAAGTCTGGTCCTGGCGATCAATGGTTTGATCATTCACATGGACCCTTTTTCAGATCCGCATGGCAAACAGGTTAATTATGCCCTGCTTCCCAAAGCGGATATCATTCTGATCACACATGAGCATGGTGATCACCTGGATCTGAAAGCGATCGGTCAGATAATGACAACCAGCACGCAGATCATTTATACAAAAGCTTGTGAGCGGCAACTCAAAGGCGGGCAGGTAATGAAAAATGGAGATAAGCGAACCGTCAAGAATATTCCAATTGAAGCCATACCCGCATATAATCTGGTACACACACGCGAAAACGGCCAGCCTTTTCACCCTAAAACGGAAGGCAATGGCTATGTGCTGACTTTTGGAGATTGCCGTGTTTACATTGCTGGGGATACAGAGAACATCCCCGAGATGGGCGACCTGAAGGATATCAATATTGCATTTTTACCCATGAATCTGCCTTATACCATGACCCCGGAATTGGCAGCCCAGGCAGCCCTGTCTTTCAGACCCGGCATCTTATATCCTTACCATTACGGACAAACGGATACAACCCAATTGCTGGATCTACTGCAAAATGAAAAGGATATTGAAGTTCGTATTCGCAAAATGGCTTAGGTCCTAATAAAAGGAGTTCATATGTCTGGAGAGCTGTTCCCAATTCTGTTTGCAAACCTGTGCGGCGGCATCTTCGTCCTGGCATTGCTGGTGTTGGGCATCTATCTGGTGGTTTTCAGCTTGCGCAGCAAGAAGAAAGCCGAAGAAAGCCAGAATTGGCCTAACACACCCGGCACGGTCACCCTGGCAGAGGTGAAGCGCAGTGTGAACCGGGATGAGGATGGTAATGAGAGCTATGATTATTTCCCGAAGGTTGGATATACCTACCAGGTTGGTGGAGAGACTCTCACGGGAAACCGTCTGTCTTTTGGAGGCATACTGGCTCAAAAGAACCCGGCCTCTGTTCAAAAAATCCTCGAGCGATACCCGGTTGGCGGACAGGTAACCGTCTATTTCGATCCAAACAAGCCTTCAGAAGCTGTCCTCGAGCGTCAGGCTGGTGGATTGAAATGGGGTCTGATCGTCGGCATCATCTGCCTGGTGCTCAGCCTGTGCATCGCCTGCCCGTTGTTGATTGGTTTGATCCGAAATCTGGCATCCCTGTGAAATTTGAAAGGCATATTCACCATGCCTGAAGGAGTATGACCTTTTCTGGTCTCGCTTGTTCGAACTAGACTCAGTACATCTGCCTATTGTAATACAGGTAAAAAAAAGTATACTGAAAGTAATTGTATGGTAAATTAAAAAATCATCTCGATAATCAGTCAAACGGGAAGTATTTGGATGGTCGCCAGGTATTTTTACTTAATTTCCAGTTTCCATCCATATAATGAGAAGGTACACCTCGAGGACATATCGACTTGGCCAGGTTGAAGAAAAAATCTCTGAAAAGCAAGACAAATAAAGATTCTATCCAGGTTTCCAAGCGCCTGTTTTATTTAACTACCACACCCCTGGGAATATTAACTTTAACTACCATATGGTTGGTGTCTAATTATTTCGGCTCACTTTCCTGGGTGGATTATTACTCACTCCCCTTTATTGGCATTTTCCTCTTTATCCTGTTCTTTTTTCTATGGGTTCGACTTCTACCGATAAGTAGCTTTGAATTCTTCGTTTTCAGCCTGGCTTTCATTTTCTTCAATTTAAAAATCTATCTAGTCATGCAAGGTGCCATCTTTGATGGCAATCAGATCGAATCGAACTTTATTGTCTTGATCCCATTTATATATATATTGGCTTTTGGGATACTGGATATTCGAATTGCGCTGCTGGGCTCATTATCATTTTTAATGTTTAGCTTGTTGCTGGGCTTCTTTGTAGTGTTGCAAACAGGCACTTTAGATGTCGCTCCTCACAACATCAATCTTTTGATAGAGATCTATCTGTCCAGTATTTTTTACATCGTCATTCTCTATCTTATGTCGCATATTCGTGAACAATATGTAAAATCGCAGGTCACGGCGGATCTTATGTCAAAATTAGCCATGACAGACGCACTCACCCAGGTGGATAATCGCCGCCAATTGGAAAAATATCTTGACGAAGAAGTCAAACGTGCCGATCGTCATCGCTTGCCTCTGGCTGTCATTATGTTCGATATCGATAATTTTAAACGCATCAATGATCGCTTTGGGCACGGCACCGGGGATTTGGTTCTGGTAAAAACCGCAAAGATCGTCAGCGACAGCCTGCGTAGTACAGATCGTTTTGGGCGCTGGGGGGGAGATGAATTCATATGCGTCGCCACCAACACTAACGAAGATACAGCCATTCGCCTGGCTGAACGTTTGCGCAGCGAACTCGAACAGGCCAAGATCCACGAGGGATTCCCTGTCACAGGCAGCTTTGGGGTGACGCGCTTTGCGCGTGGAGACACCGCCGATGGCCTCGTTCGCAGAGCGGATATGGGACTTTTTCGAGCCAAGAAAAATGGTCGCAACCAGGTTGTAACCATTCCTCCAGAGACCACACTTCCGGTCTGAGATTAAAAATAGACAGCAGTAAATTTAACTGCTCAACCCATCCGCCTCATCCCTAATGTGTCCTGAAGATTTTTCGGGCGAGAAACACCTAATAGAATTAGATGACATATCAGTGGTTTGTAAAACACCACTGAGTAGGGTTGTTGACAGGTTACAACCGTTGTATATTTATCTAAAGATAAAAATAACTTTATTCCTGATATTCCCCGCCAAAGAATAAGGAGATCAACCCCATGACCGATGAGATTTATTCCCGCCTGGCCGATGCAATGGATCGCCTGCCAAATGGATTTCCGCGCACTTCTTCCAACGTGGAGCTGAAGATCCTGAGGAAGATCTTTTCACCCGAAGATGCTGCCCTGGCAGCTCATCTAACTGGAAATTTTGAGTCGGTGGAGCAGATCGCCAGCCGGGCTGAGATGTCTCCTGAGGCTGTCAGCAAACAGCTCTTCAAGATGACAAGGCGGGGTATGGTCTGGATAGACAAGCAGGAGGGGCAGGTACGCTTTCGACTGGCTCCATTTGTGGTGGGTGTCTACGAAGCTTCCCTGGAATTGATGGATCACGAATTGGCTCACCTGACCGAGGAGTACTTTGCCAATGGTGGGGTGGCCGGTATCATGGGTGTGGAGCCATCCTTGCATCGTGTTGTCCCTGCCCAGGCAGCCATAAAAACCGAATGGGTGCTGCCGTATGATGACGTGCGAGCCATCCTGTTGAAATCAAAAACATTTAACGTGCGTGATTGCATCTGCCGTGTCCAGCAGGCACTTGTTGGTGATCCCTGCGAATTTCCAGTCAACGTGTGCCTGAGTTTTTCGGAGAGCGAACGCGCCTCCCCTCGCCCGGGCGATCTCTCACAAGCTGAAGCCCTGGCTTTACTGGATAGCTGTGAGGAAGTTGGACTAGTTCACACCGTCAACAATGTTATGAAGGGTGTAGGCTATGTCTGCAACTGCTGTGGTTGCTGCTGTGGGATATTGCGGGGTATTACAGAATATGGTCTTGAAAAATCTGTGGCTTTTGCCAATTATTACGCGGTCATAGACCCCGTAACCTGCAACAACTGCGGAACCTGTATCACGCGCTGCCATGTTAACGCCATCACTGAAGGGGATGGTTTCTCAGTTGTGGACGTGGATCACTGTATTGGCTGTGGCTTGTGCGTTACCGGGTGCCCCAATGATGTGGCTGTGCTTGTGCGCAAACCGGAAGCAGAAATGATCCACCCGCCTGCAGATTTCAGCGTTTGGGAGCATGAGCGCCTGCATAATCGCGGCCTGGCAAATTAATCCCACCGGAGAGGTGCTGAATATGGCAAAGATCGATTACAAGAAAGAATACGGAGACTGGTACACCGCTTCCACTTCCCAACCTAAATGGGTTGAACTGCCCTCTTTAAATTACCTGATGATAGACGGAAAAGGTGACCCTAACACTACACCAGAGTATCAGCAGGCAGTGGAAGCCCTGTATTCCCTCGCTTATGGCCTGAAGTTCAAGATCAAAAAGGGTGAAACAGGGCTGGATTATGGCGTATTGCCACTCGAAGGTTTATGGTGGGTTCCGGATATGAGCAAGTTCACTCAAACCAGCAAGGAAGATTGGTTGTGGACCATGATGATCATGCAGCCACCTTTTGTCTCTTCCCAACTGGTTGCCAGTGTCCAGTCTGAGATCAAACGGAAAAAAGACCTGCCAGCTCTCGAGCTTGTCAGCTTTGAAAGCTATTCAGAAGGCCAGGCAGCCCAGATCATGCATCTGGGTCCCTATGTTGAAGAAGCTCCAACCATCGAAAAACTTCACACATTCATCCATTCACAGGACTATGTCCGGCATGGCAAACATCATGAGATCTACCTGGGAGATCCGCGCCTGGCTGCTCCAGAAAAACTGCGCACCATTATCCGCCAGCCGGTTAATACCTCCAAAAAATAACCCGCATTCCACCTCTCGCGGTATAATCCCCGTGCGATGATGGCTAGAAGAATACGCCCGGAGGATCTGACAGAACAGGAACTTCGCCGCCTGCTGCTCGATAAGCGCCGAGTCTCCCGCAAGGGTCGACTGGACCGCTTTCGTCAGACCGGGCGGGCGCTAAATTTGGCTCCAAACCTGCCAGATGATGGATTGCAGGACTGGCAGTCTCAGGCCGGTTCCACACCTGAAGAGCTTCCGATCTTGGCGCCTATGCCCCGTTCTGCGCGACGGCGCTGGCTGGACCGCACCCTTTTTGTTGTAGAAGTCCTGGCCATCCTGGGGCTGGCAGGCGTTCTTTTAAATGGCATGGGGATGCTGCGCACTTTGAACGAGGAAGTGGTGGCAGCCTGGCAACAGACCACCCCGGAACCCACCCCGCTTATCACTGCCGTGGTGTTACCCTCCGGTCATATTTCTCCTCAAGAATCAGATGTAAGCCAGCAAAATTGGGGTGAGGTCCCTGCCCACTTGCAGGATATTGCCAGAACGTTTGAAAACCTGCCCATCCCCACCAGCGGCCCTGAAGCCGCCATCAGTATCCAGATTTCCGCCTTAAAAGTGGACTCGCCTGTCTTCCAGGGAGACAATTGGGAGCAATTGCGCAAGGGCGTTGGGCAGCACCTTGGCACGCCTGACCCCGGACAACCCGGTAACCTGGTATTAGCCGGACACAATGATATATATGGTGAGGTCTTCAAAAACCTGGACAAGCTAAAAGCTGGTGATACCATTCACGTCTTTACCATCACCCATCAGTATGTGTACGTCGTCACTGGCACCCAGATCGTGGAACCAACCCAGGTGGAGGTCATGGCCCCCACCAGCAATTCGATCTTAACCCTGATTTCGTGTTATCCTTACCTGGTTGACAACAAACGCATTGTTGTTAAAGCCACACTTCAAAATCCTTAGGAGTATCCAGTATCATGAGTAAGAAAAATAAACGCCAGATCTCGTACGGCACCAAAAGCAAAAGAAGTGGAAGTGTGATCACCCGCGATGAATTCAACCCTGATTATTCCACTGTCACGCGGGATTTGAAACGAATTGGCATCCTGGCTGGTTCTTTCATCACTGTTTTGGTGGTCCTGGCTATATTCCAGAATAGCATCCTGGCACTATTTGTAAAATAAGTGCAACCCACTCTCGATCTACTCATTCTGATCGGCAGACCAGCCTCCGGGAAGAGTGAGATCATCGATTTTATTAAACACTTGCCAGCCAGAATCCGCCGGGAGCGTTATCACCTGGCACAACTTGATATTCTGGACGATTTCCCCATGTTGTGGGTTTGGTTCGAAGAAGACGCCTTGCTTACCCAGCGTTTCAACCGGCCGCGCCTGCATACAGATGAAGAAGGATATTTCATTCATCCCGATCTCTGGCACTTGTTAATTGAGCGTATCGAACTGGATTATCAAAAACGCAAACGTGATCATTCTTCTTATCACCGCCACAATACCAGCCTGGTTGAGTTTTCGCGTGGCAGCCAGCACGGTGGTTATGCTGCCGCCTTTTCTCATTTTTCAGATGATCTTCTCAAGCGGTCAGTTGTGTTGTATGTGAATGTCCCATTTGAAGAATCCCTGCGCAAGAATCGCTTGCGATACAACCCGAAGCGCCCTGATAGCATACTGGAACATGGTCTGCCGGATGAAAAGATGGAGCGGCTTTACCGCCTGGATGACTGGCAGACCTTCAGCCAGCCTGACCCGGATTTTTTGCATGTGCGCGATATCTCCATCCCTTACTCGGTCTTTGAGAACGGGGACGATGTGACTACCGCCAAAACTGATTTGCTGGCGTCCCGGCTTGAAACCAATCTTCAAAATCTCTGGCTGAAACGCCACAAGGAGTGATCGCACTTTAGTGGCCGAATCCATCCTTATCACACTTGATAAATTAACCTATGGTGGCGACGCCATGGGACGGCTGCCCGATGCCCGGGCAGTTTTTGTTCCGTTTGCACTGCCGGGCGAACAAGTTCGCATCCGCCTTGTGGAAGAAAAGCGCGGTTATGCCCGTGCCGAACTACTTGAGATCATCCAACCAGCACCAGATCGCATAACGGCGCGCTGCCCGCATTTTGGTATATGCGGTGGCTGCCACTATCAGCATTTACCTTACGCCTCCCAACTGGAGGTCAAAACCGCCATTCTGCGCGATCAACTGACCCGCATCGGGCAGATCAGCAACCCGCCCATCCAGCCCATCCAACCCTGCCCCAACCCCTGGAATTATCGTAACCACGTGCAATTTCACGTCCACCCTGATGGACGATTGGGGTTCCAGGCTCCCAACTCTAATCGCATTATACCGATCAGTGAATGCCATCTCCCGCAAGAATCTCTGAATGAGTTATGGCCGCAGTTGGAATTTGAAACTGATACCGGTATCGAGCGTCTCAGCCTGCGCCTGGGGGCGGATGAGGACATCATGCTGCTGCTCGAAAGCCGCCAGCCTGAGATTCCCGGATTGGATGTCCAGGCTGGAATTTCAGTGGTGCATCAGTTTGATGGCGAATCAGTGTTGCTGGTGGGGGACGACCACATTCGCATGGAGATCCAATCCTCCCATACATCCCAAAGCCGCAGTTTCCATGTCTCTTCCGGTTCGTTCTTTCAAGTCAATACCTGCATGGCGGGGGCATTGGTCGATCATCTGCTTTCCAATCTGCCCGACAACCTGGATACCCTGCTGGATGTTTTCTGTGGAGTTGGTTTGTTCAGCGCTTACCTGGCTCCGCGCGTCCGACGCCTGATCGGCATCGAAGCCTCTCCATCAGCTTGCGAAGATTACAGTCTTAATCTGGATGAATATGACAACGTGGAGCTTTACGAAGCTACGGCTGAACAGGCGCTGCCTGCTTTGCAGGTCAAACCGGATTTTGTCCTGGTGGATCCACCACGGGCTGGATTGGAGCGCGATGCCCTGGAGGCCATTCTCGAAATGCAACCTAAAACACTGGCTTATATCTCCTGTGATCCGGCCACTCTGGCGCGTGATGCCCGCCGGCTTTTGAACGGGGGCTACCAGTTGCAGCATATCACCCCATTCGATCTTTTCCCGCACACCTTCCATATTGAAAGCTTCAGCTTTTTTATACACTGATACTTCTTTCCCCCTTAAAAACACAATGCTAGCCAGTCTGCTTTTATCTTTTTGATAATAAGAACAACATTAACTGTCTGGTCACTAGAAATATAATATATTGGACTAAATTGAGCGGCTTAATAATCAAAAAATGTTGTATCATTAATTAGTTGAAAGTCAAGAACTGCACTTGTTGTGGGCAAAGCCTATCAGCCACAACCTCAAACGCTTTGAAGCGATTAAGTTCTATCAGTAATAAAGGAGGCAAAATGAAATCCCGTAACCGCCGATTAATTCCATTTAGTATCGCAATTATTATTGCTCTGCTGGCCTGCGGCCCCGGAGCAGCTCCTGCCACGCCTGATCTTCATGAACTGGAGACCAATGTGGCAAATACCCTTACAGCCATGTCAGAAGGTGGAGCAGTTATGGATTCCACACTGCCTGCAGGCGCATTGCCATCGGATACACCCGTGGTGCCAACTGTGCCTGCCCTCCCGGCCCCTTCCGATACACCCGGTGTGGCTTGTGACAAGGCTACCTTTGTGAGTGAAACCATCCCGGATGGCAGCGATTTTGCGCCATCTTCCGCCTTTACAAAAACCTGGCGGGTGCGCAATACCGGTACCTGCACTTGGAACACTTCTTATGCCATTGTGTTTGATCATGGTGATGCGCTTTCTGCGCCAGCCGCGGTCGCCTTCCCAGGTGTGGTGGCTCCCGGGCAGGAAGTGGACCTGTCGATCAATATGGTCGCACCTGCTGCACCAGGATCGTATGAAAGCTTCTGGAAGTTCCGCAATGCCTCGGGTGTCATTTTTGTAGCCAACCCCTTCTCCGCCAAGATCGATGTAATACCGCCAACAGCCACCATGACGATGACCCCCACACTTGGTTGGGGAATTATCATTACCATTGGACCCATCTTCATATTGAAAACAACGCAACAGGTCAATAAGCAGGAAAGCGTCCCTTCAGGGACTTCAGGAAGCGCTACGATCGCCTGCCCGGGCAGCAGCATTATCACTGGCGGAGGTTTTGCGCTGGGCTCCTCCGCGAATATGTTTGCAAAAACCACTTCAATGGACAGCAATGGTTGGCAGACGTATGCCGTTAATAACACGGGGTCTTCACAAACGCTCACAGACTATGCGATCTGCCTGTCCAACTCGGGAGGCACCACCAGCCAGGTCTTTGCCCAGGTGACCGCTCCTGCCAACAGTAACGGGCATGCGGTGGTGGCTTGCCCGGCAGGCACTGTGGTGACCGGTGGCGGCTACGCCAGCAGCGCGATTTTCACAGTCTATACTAGCTCCAAGAAAGACAATGGCTGGGAGGTATGGGCTAAAAACAATTCCGGGACCGGTCAGTTGTTGAATGCCTATGCCATGTGCTTGGCGGGAACCAGCGCCACCTCCAGCGAGGTCGTCGCCCAGAGTTCCATTGCGGGGAGTTCAACAGGTGTGGTAAGAGCCACCTGCCCATCCGGCAGTCTGTTGACAGGCGGTGGTTTTGCCAGTAGCACCGATCTGCTGGTCTACAATACCAGTATGAAACTGGATGACAACAAAACCTGGCAAACATATGCTAAAAATCTTTCAGGCAGCAGCAAGTTATTGAACTCTTATGCCATTTGCACGACATTCCCGTAAGCTCATATAGTTTCAGCTCTAACAGCATGGCGGCATCAACCCCGTCATGCTGTTTTTTATTTACTATTGGTTCATTCTCATCCAGGTCTCTGGTTGAGATTATTTTCACTTTTTCATTGACGAAAATAACCAATTGCCATATACTCACATCACAATTAAATAGCTGTGCAAGGTGCCTCTTCCCCCGGATGGGAAGGCTCAATGGCGAAATCGGTAAAGTCCGATACTGTCCCGCAACTGTAAGCTCGCAAGAGCAAGTCAGGACGCCCGCCTTGCCAGGTTTGCCACACTCTCGTGGAAAGGAGGTGGGAACGGCGCCATGAGAAGCCTCTCCCCCTCCCCTGTTCAAAGAACAGGGGATTTTGATTTACAGCTTTATTTGTTTGTTCTCAATAGATCGGACAGCATGTCGGAAAAATTGAGAAGGTACAGAAAAAACCTAAGACATACAATGGAGAAGAAGATGTTACGAAAATTGATGATCGCACTGATCGGTTTAACCCTGCTGCTGGCGGCTTGCGCTCCTGCTGCCACCCCGACACCCGCTCCGGTTGTCACAGAAATCCCGGCTACCCTTGAGCCGACCCTGACCGAAGCCCCTATCCCCGAACCCATCAGCCTGACAGACGGTCTGGGACGTACTGTAGAACTGGCTGGCCCTGCACAGCGAATTGTTTCTTTGACCCCAGCCACTACTGAGATCCTGTTTGCAGTTGGTGCAGGCCCACAGGTCGCAGGTCGTGATATGTTCTCCGACTTTCCTCCCGAAGCACTGGAAGCAGCTGACATCGGAGGCTCATGGGGAGAGTACAACACCGAGGCCATTGTCAGTCTCAGCCCCGACCTGGTCATCGCAGGCGGTATCAACCCTCCTGAACTTGTGGCCAGCCTGGAAGGCCTGGGGTTGACGGTTTACTTTCTGTCCAACCCGAACACATTGGAAGAACTTTACACCAACATTGAGATCCTCGGCAGTATGACCGGTAATGAAAGTGCAGCCAGCGATCTGATCGCCAGCCTGGATGACAGGACCAAAGCTGTTGACACCGCACTGGCTGGTGTTACTGAAAAACCCGTGGTTTATTACGAGCTGGATTCCACGCCTTACACTGCCGGTCCTGGCACCTTTGTGGATCTGTTGATCGCCCGCGCTGGAGGTACGAACTTTGGTGCCAGCATGGATAGCGCCTGGGCACAGATCAGCCTGGAGCAGTTGATAGTGGCAAATCCAGCCATCATCGTCCTGGGCGATTCTGCTTATGGTGAAACAGCCGAAACCTTGGCTGCCCGCCCGGGTTGGGGCGCTCTTGCAGCCATTAAAGGGCAGCAGATCTTTGCCTTTGATGACAACCTGGTCTCCCGACCAGGGCCGCGCCTGGTGGATGGGTTGGAAGCACTGGCACGTCTGATCCACCCGGAAGCATTTAAATAAAGTCCATCTTTCCCTGATCAACGTCCCGAAGGTTTTTAATTCATACCTTCCAACAGGCTAAACCTTCGGGAAGTTCTTTAGCAAATCAGATCGAATATGATCTCAAAAAAGTGAATTCCATGTCGCGACGTTACCTGCCTTACATAACCAACCTGGGACTGCTGATCCTGGCAGTGATCGTCAGCCTGGCCATCGGCTCGGTCTTGATCTCTCCAGAAAACCTGTGGCAGATCCTGCGCAGTTGGCTGACGCATACTCCCCTGCCGGCTGGTCTGGAAACTTACGGGTTCATAATTTCCGATATCCGCCTGCCGCGTACGATCCTGGTCCTGCTGACCGGCGCTGCCCTGGGTGGTAGTGGCACAGCTTACCAGGGTCTGTTCCGTAACCCGCTGGCTGACCCCTACCTGATCGGGGTAGCTTCGGGTGGCGGGTTGGGTGCGGTATTGGCCATGAGCATTAGCTGGCCTTATACCTTTTGGGGATTGATGGCAGTTCCCCTCAGCGCATTTTTGTTTGCCATGCTGACCGTCTTTTTGGTGTATTCCCTGGCCCGGGTCGGAAAATCGGTTCCAACCACCAACCTGATCCTGGCGGGCGTGGCCTTCAGTGCCTTTGCAACAGCCCTGACCTCCTATTTGATCATCAGTTCGGAGGGTGAGGTGCGCCGGGCATTGAATTGGTTGATGGGCGGCAGTAACCAGAGCAGTTGGTTGACCGTTCTGGCAGTGCTGCCCTACCTGGTGCTTGGCCTGGGTTACCTGCTCTTTAATGGGCATGCCCTCAATCTTCTGCAATTTGGTGATGATCAGGCGCAACAAATGGGTCTGCCGGTGACACGAACCAAAACCTTGCTGCTGGTGGCTGCATCCCTGGCCACCGCAGCTGCTGTCTCTTTTTCAGGCATCATCGGCTTTATCGGTTTGATCGTGCCGCACGTCATGCGTTTATGGTGGGGTGCAGATTACCGGCGGCTGCTTCCGCTTGCCATGCTGGCAGGTGGCAGCTTTCTCATTGTGGCAGATATCCTGGCTCGCATCGTTCTCAGACCTCAGGAGCTACCGGTTGGGATCGTAACTGCTCTGGCAGGGGCACCCTTCTTCCTGTGGGTGCTGCGCAGAACCAAAACCCAGGGCTATTGGTAGGTTTTATGGAAATAAAAGCATTAAAGGTGGAAGGTTTAACAGTTTCCTACGGTGACAGGCTGGCTCTGGATGATATTTCACTGGAAGTACCGCGCGGCAAGGTCATGGCGCTGATCGGCCCGAATGGCGCTGGAAAATCCACTTTGATCCGGGCTGCCAGTGGCATTCTCCCTATTCAAAGTGGGAAGATCCGTACCAATGGAGAAGAATTTACCTCCCTTTCTCCCATGCTGCGTGCCCAATGTATGGCTGTGGTACCCCAGGCAGTTTCCATGCCACCAGCTTTTACGGTTTGGGAGACAGTTCTGATGGGACGCACCCCTTACTTGAATTTTCTTGGTCAGACCTCTGCAAAAGACGATGCCATTGTACGCAGCGCTTTACAGCGTGTGGATGCCCTTGATTTTGCAGATCGGCGTGTGGGTGAACTTTCGGGGGGAGAGCAGCAGCGCGTTCTGCTGGCCCGTGCCCTGGCTCAGTCCACTCCGATATTGCTTTTGGATGAACCGACAGCCCACCTGGATATGCAATACCAGGTGGCTCTCATGCAAACTGTCTGTCAACTGGCCCACGAAGATAACCTTGCAGTAATGATCGCTTTGCATGATCTCAATCTGGCAGCCCACTATGCCGATATTGTGGCATTGTTGGTGCAAGGCCGACTCGAAGCGATTGGCAGCCCCGCACAAGTGCTCACCCCTGAGCGAATATCGCAAGCCTATCATTTGCCTGTACATGTCGTTCCACACCCATTCTTACAAGTCCCCCTCATCCTGCCTGTTGATGACGGAGCATCCCCAAAAATAAATTAAAAAAGTGTTTGGAGGTTACTTAACCACACCCATTATACTGGTCCGGTATCAATAACTTTCTCAATGTTTAGGGTAGCCGTGATAGTAAATGCTGTATATAGATCGGGATTCCTGCGTAGCGCACCCAACTTCAGAAAAAGGGGGATACCGGTGTTATATGGCAGATACTCCTCTCGGGCTAACACGCTGGTCTGCCCCTACCTGGCTAAAGATTTGGATTTTAACATTATCATCAACAAACTGTTGCTTCTAGAGGCAATTTGCTCTATAATGTAGCTATACTTGCACTATTATTCTTCATAATATTTCAAATGAAATCATAATAGGAAAGGATTTGATATGCAATTGTGGGAATATGCCAGAGTGATCTTTGATGATCAAAAATTGCTTTATGGTTGGATTGTTTACTTGAACGAACCTATGAACGAAGGACGCTTTCCTACAGCTTCCAACGCTACCTTGCCGGTAAATGCCCTTATAACCAAACTTGGCAATGAAGGGTGGGAATTGGTGGCGGTCGAAGCACCATCCCAAGCCATTTATCGCAATTACATGTTCAAACGCGCAATAATATAATAAACATAACGGGTATAACCCCTTTTTAAATATTAGATAGCAGCGGCGGGATCAATTCCCGCCATGCTGTTTAATTAGGAATATTTAATATCTTTTCTAATATTTTGGGCAGGTGTTCGTCAGCGGGCACAGCACACTGATGAACACCCAATCTTCCCCGATTTATTAAGAAGACACTATAATTATAAACATGCAGCTTGATGATCCCGATCTAATAAAAAAACTTGACCACCAGAATATGCTGGCAGAGATCGATAACCTGCCCCAGCAACTGGAATTTGCCTGGGAACTGGGCGGAAATTCTCCCTTGCCTGCCTGGCAGGGTATTCAGCGCGTGGTGATCGCCGGGATGGGTGGTTCAGCCATCGCCGCTGATCTGTTGGTAGCCTATTTGCTGCCCACTTGCAAAGTACCGATTTTTGTCCAACGGGATTATGGCTTACCAGCCTGGGCTTATGGCCCGGAAACTCTGTTGATCGCATCCTCCCATTCGGGAAATACCGAAGAGACTCGGGATTCATATGAAACCGGCATCAGGAATAACTGCAAACTGATGCTGATCAGCACTGGTGGGAAGTTGGCCGCCCGGGCTGGTCAGATCGGTGCCCCGCTCTGGCTTTTTGAGCATAAGGGTCAGCCTCGCACAGCAGTTGGCTTCTCATTTGGCCTGCAGCTGGCGGTCTTTACACGCCTGGGGTTGGTGCCCGACCCGTCTGCTGATCTTGCCTCAGCCCTGGCAGAAATGAGAACCCAGCAAAAACTTCTGCTGCCGTCCATCACTGCCAGTCTCAATCCTGCCAAACGCCTGGCGGGACAGTTGCAGGGGCGTTGGGTGAATATTATAGGATCGGGCGTGCTTGCGCCAGTTGCACGCCGCTGGAAAGGGCAGATCAACGAGCTGGCCAAAGCTGGAGCTGGTTTTGAAGCCTTGCCGGAAGCTGACCATAATACTCTGGCTGGTCTGACCAACCCGGAGAGCACCCTCAACCGCACTGCCACTATTTTCTTGCGAGCCAGATCAGACCACCCTCGTAATCAGCTTCGTTCCAAACTGACGCAGAAAACTTTTATGCTCGAAGGCCTGAACGCAAACGATTACAAAGCCCCGGGGAATAACCCGTTAGCCCAACAATGGAGTGCTCTCCACTTTGGCGATTACCTGGCCTTTTACCTGGCTATTGCCTATGGTGAAGATCCCACACCCATTCCGGCCATATTGGATTTTAAACAGCGTCTGGGGTAGTTGGATCTGCACCAAAAGCGTATGACAAATAAACGAATTTCCTTATACATTTATCTGGCTGTGTTGATCGCACTCATCTTCCAGGCAGGCTGCCAGTCCGCATCTCCTTCTGAAAAAACTCCGGATGATCTGGCTACAGCCACTGCCAGCGTAAATGCAACCGTAACACCATCCCCCATTCCTTTTTCGGTCAATCCCAGCCCGTCTCCAACCCCAACACTTCAACCCACACCGGACCTGGCGGCTGCACAACTCCAGCACCTTTATGAGGCCTCCTTAAAATATCTTGCCGAAACAGATGCTGACACCTGGAAGGTGGCAGGCAGCCTGGCATACGCGCCTCTGGGTGGTTATCCATCCAATATGTGCGGTCCCCTGGCAATTTCCATATTGAAGGATGCGGGCATTGTCAGCCAGGCAGCCGACCTGCATGATTTCTGGCTGCTCAATCCGGAAGAAGATGGTCAATTGTTACAGAGCACCTTCCCTGCCGGGCAATTCGAATGGCTGCACAGTGACCAGCCCATCGACAAGATCGATTACAGCCAATTTCCCCTCAGGGCGGGTGACCTGGTGTATATCTACTCCGGGTTTCAGGGGGATTATTCTCATGTGCTGGCTGTAACCCGGGTGGATACAGACGGGCGGGCTTACTCGGTTACCAATAATTTTACCGAGGCTGGTTTTGTTGTGCTGGAATACCTTTTATATGATCCTGCCATCCCCGGAACTGGCATCTTTTACGCCTGGCCGGATTTCGCCAATCGGGAGCTGGGTTTGACCGGTTTTGGTGGCATGGATGTTTGGCATCCGGTCAGCCTGCCGTACTTTGCCGATGTGTCGCCCTGAGAAAGTTCTTGCAGGAAGGATGATCACATACATGCCTGATAATATTTCAGATTTGAAAAAAAGATTAAGACAAAGCTGCCGGGAAAAACGCGCCTCCCTGGGAGAGGACTATCAGCACAAAGCCAGCCTGATGATCTGCCGCAACATTGAAGCCTGGTCCATATTCCAGAATGCTGTGGTTATTCTTACGTATCTCCCCATGGGTGACGAAGTTGATCTGCTTTCACTTATGAAAACCAACCCGCAAAAAAAATGGCTGGTGCCACGCATTCTTCCACAGGGTTGCATGCTCTTTCATCCGTACAACCCCGGGCGACTTCTCAGGCATCGCTTCGGCATGCTGGAACCCGATCCCGCGCTACCTGTCATTCCTGCCGATCAGATCGAGCTGGTGCTGACCCCCGGTCTGGCTTATGATGCTTATGGTTGGCGGCTGGGGTATGGTGGTGGATTTTATGATCGTTTTCTATCCGGGCAGCAGATGCTAGTCAGCCTGGGAGTCACCTATCAGGCCCTCCTGCATACAGACCTGCCCCATCAGGATTATGATGTCCCGGTCCAGTTTATTGTCACAGAAAATGGGGTAGAATCATCTTCAACCCGTTCACCGGAATAATCCATGCTTGTATCCATCATAACCCCTTCCTTTAACCAGGCCCGCTATCTCGAAGAAACCATCCAATCCGTTCTGGATCAGGATCATCCGCACCTGGAATATATCATTATGGATGGTGGCTCCACGGATGGTAGCCAGGAGATCATCAAGAAGTATGCCCATCGCCTGGCGTGGTGGGTCTCCGAAAAAGACCAGGGGCAGACCGATGCCATCAATAAAGGTTTTGCCCGGGCAAAAGGTAATGTATTGGCCTGGTTAAATTCAGATGATACTTACGCTCCCGGCGCGGTTTCCGCGGCTCTCGCACACATGCAAGCCAATCCGGAAGCCGGTCTCGTTTATGGGGATACAAATTTCATCGACGAAAACGGAAAAATTATTGGTGCCTTCCCGGCAGCACAAACAGATTACAAACGCTTGCGCAGGGGCTTTGTTCACATTCCCCAGCAGGCTGCCTTCTTTCGGGCGGATATCTGGAAACAGGTCGGACCACTTGACCCAACCTTCTTCTTTGCAATGGATTACGATCTGTGGGTGCGTATTGCATCGGTTTCTCCGCTTCTTTACACACGCCAATTATGGGCCAACTTCCGCCTGCATTCACAGGGCAAAACCGTGGTCGCAGACCAGCGCTGCTGGCCTGAAATGTTGCGCGTTCATTACCGCGATGGAGGCAACTGGCTTTCCATCCTGCCCGCCAAGTACCTGATCCGCAAAATTGTTGCTCCATTTTGGAGACAACGTTTGCAGCAAAAAATGAAAAGGGGAAATTGACCATTGAAAGCATGGCTGCTTAGACCTCCATCCCAGGACGATCTGATCCAGGTTTTGCAAGCCTGGCGGGTCTGGCTGTTGGCAACCTTCATAGGTGCATTGCTGGGGAGCGCTATCTATTATGTTGTTCCGCCCATGTACCGTGCCCAGGCGACTGTCATGGTTGATCAAAACCTGGAGCAAGCCTGGCCGGATGCAAAAACCGAGCGCGACTTGATGACCTATCTTTCGCGCGAAACCCAAAAATTAATGCAGGTTGCCTGGGATGATGCCACACTGCAAATGGTCGTGGATCAGAACCCAGGTACATCCATTTCGAGCCTGCGGTCGGGTGTGCTGCAACTCAGTCAGCCCAGTGATGGTGCCTGGCATTTTTGGGCGGATGATCCGGATGCCAGTCAGGCTGC
>Ga0268284_1000621_pt1 | contig 22451 bp, 15 predicted proteins | sample saktaG_14_FD_190137 | JGI IMG/M metagenome (GOLD analysis project Ga0268284, IMG submission 190137) | Saline water microbial communities from Sakinaw Lake, British Columbia, Canada - sak_2013_06_06_40m | ecosystem: Environmental > Aquatic > Non-marine Saline and Alkaline > Saline ...
AAACCTGACCGTAATGGCGCCTGTACTCTCTCCGTTGAAAAACACCAGAGGCGCCACAGGTATGTGCATCGATTCAAAATTGAAATCCTCCACGACTCCTATTACCGTATAAAGGCCAACTTCCTCCTCGGTGATTGGCGTGCCGATTTTGTGTCCGATAGGATTGTCCCAACCAAAAAACCTGACAGCAGTTTGATTGATAAGAAAAGCCAACGTATCCGTTTGAAATTCTTGCGAGAAATTCCTCCCTTCTGCGACCTTCATTCCCATCGTTTGCAAATAATCGCAATCAATCCACCACTGTTGATAAACAGTCATATCCTCTGTCTTGATCCCATCTTTAAACAGGACGCCGTCCGTCCTGTTTGAAGGGATTGGGAGAAATCCACTCACAGATGCACTTTTTATCGAAGGATTTTTCAATAATTCGGATTTAAAGTCTTCGATACTGTTTCCCAACAGGTAAGCATTGTTCAGGACGACAAGGTTCTCCTTGTCATAACCGAGTTTTCTGTTCTGAATAAAAGACATCTGCTTCATCAGCAAAAGAGTAGACATCATCAGAACCAAAGAGATCACAAACTGGCCCGTGACCAGGACGTTTCTGAACAGGGATTTCTTTCGGCCCATGAACATCTCCTTCCTGATGGCATCGATGGGTTTGAACGAAGAGAGGTAGAGGGCAGGATAACTTCCTGCGAACAGAGCTGTCACAAGAATCAACACTAAAAGTCCAATCCCTGTTTTCGGATCCAGCAAATTGAGTGAAAGTATTTTCCCGGAAAGGGTATTAAAGTAAGGAAGAGAAAATTCGATCAGGAGAATGGCGATAATTGCAGCAAGGAGAACGATAATGAGGGACTCAGAGACAAACTGAACGGCAAGGTTTCTCTTACCATCTCCATACATCTTTTTGAGGCCAACCTCTTTGGTCCTTACGGATGCTTTTGCGGTGGAAAGGTTGGTGAAGTTGATGCAGGCCAGAACCAGAATAAAGAGAGCGACGATGGAAAAAATATAAACATACTGGACATCGCTGTTGGCTTCCAATTCTCCCACGTAATTGGAGTACAGATGAATATCTGTTAGCGGTTGAATCCTGAGATTCATGTTCGTTCCGTTCTGCTTGATTTTCTCCCATGATTGTCCTATGTATCGTTCAATCTGAACGGCCACATATTTTTCCACCAACATGGACAATTTCTTTTCAAATGCTTCAGCATCCGCATTTTCCCTGAGCAAAACATAGGTATTGAAATTGTTGTTTACCCAAACATCTTCTGTGCTTTCGGAACGACCACTTAGCGATGCGATGAACTCGGGCCGAAAATGGGATGCAGAAGGGATATCTTTATAAACACCTGTAATCTGATAATCTGTGCGGTTGTCAAGGTTTACTATTTTTCCGACAGGGTCTTCGTTACCGAAGTACTTTCTGGCCATCGACTCATTTAGCAGAATTGACCGGGGAGCTATTAGTGCGGTTTTTGGATCTCCTATGGCAAACGGTAGAGTAAACACGTCAAAAAGCGTGGAATCCGCATAAAGGATCTTCTCTTCCTTGAAGCTTTTCTCTCCGAAACGAATGATGCTGCCACCATAATCCCTGAACCTGGCTACGTTCTCAACCTCCGGAAACTCATTTTTTAACGCAGCTGCCATAGGGGATGGCGTTGTAACCACGTTAAATTGCTGTCCATTGAGGGTGATCTCATTCCTGATTCTATAGATCCGTGAAGCGTTTTGGTTGTATAAATCATAGGAGAGCTCGTCGGTTACCCAGAGCATGATCACGATGAACCCGGCCATTCCGATTGCCAGTCCCAAAATATTCAGAGCAGAGAACATTTTGTTCCTCAACGTAACTCTCAGAAAAAGTTTGAAGAATGTGTTCATACTATTTGAGTTCTACTTTATCATTATCGCCAAAAATGGTGTAATCGGAGACGATCACCTGTTCGCCCGGACTCAACCCTTCGTTTAATTCATAATACTGTGGATTTTTGCGGCCAATGCGAATTGCACGTTTGGTGGCGAAGGTTCCGCTCTCATCCACCACAAAAATCCATTGTCCGCCGGTCGTCTGGTAAAAACTTCCCTGTGGGATCTGAAGCGCTTCAACCGGCTGTCCGAGTTGCAGCTTAATGAAGTAGGACTGGCCTATTCTGATATTCTCAGGAAGATCGCCGGTAAAGACCAGGTCGATCTTAAACTTACCATTACGCACTTCGGGGTATACCTTTTTAATTTCAAGCGTAAGCGTATCATTAGGTTTTTCAATATACCCGAGAAGTCCTGTCCGGATACGGTCAATATAGTGTTCGTCGACCGTTGCTTCAATTTTATATGAAGTAAGCACATTGATTTGTCCGATCCGGAACCCACGCTGGATGGATTGCCCGATCTCCACCAGCAACGAACCTATCTGTCCGTCGACCGGAGCTTTTACGTTGAGATAATCCTGCTGCTGTTTCACCAGGTTCAGGTTTAACTGCATGTTGCGAAGGTTATCGGAGATCTGTTCAATTTGAAGGCTTCGGAAACTCGAGTCCTGCTTCTGACGAAGGATGACCAGTGCAAGTGATTTCTCGGCCAGCAAATAGTCCTCTTCCGATGTGAGGTAATCATCCATCGGGATCAGTTCATCTTTGATCAACTCCTTGTTTTGCTCGTAATGACGTTTTTTGGCCATCAGGTCAAATTGGGCATTCAGCAGTTCCCGTTCCAGAGAGTGTTTTTCCTGCTCCATGCGAATCCGGACTTCACGCAAAAAATTCGATTTCTCAGCTAACTGTGCCTCACTGTTCAGAATATTCAGGTTGAGGTCGTTGTTGGTCAGTTTCAGGATCACATCTCCCTTATGCACCATGCTCCCCTCTTCCAGTAAAATTTCCTCTACCTTCCCTCCTTCATAGGCATCCAGGTAAATAGTGGAGATAGGAGCAGCATTCCCGTCGATGGTGATATAATCATTAAATACACCTTGAAAGACTGTGGCAATGGTTACCCTCTCCTTATCGATCCGAACCGTACTCGTCCAGTCGCGTAGGGCAAAGAAAAGGATCAGGGCCAACAGGACGATCCCACCTGCAATGTATTTCCAGTATTTTTTCCGGATCCACCGGGTTTCTTTGATGGTGCGATCCATTCCGATTGAAGGCTGATTAGTCATGATTTTAGATTTACGTACTTAATAAAGAGCCCGTCATCAGGAAACGTATATAGCGTTCTTTCAGCAACACCTGAAGTCCGGTGCGCAGCACTTCTGTTTTGGCCCTGAATACCTTGTTTTTCTGAATGTAGAACTCAATGATATTGATCAGTCCTTTGTCCAGTTTCTTGCCAGCCGCTTCAAATGCTTTTTCGCTATGAATCAACTGTTTTTGTGCTGAAGTATATTCTGCCCTGGCTGATCTCCAGTCTGTCAGTGATTTTTCCACACCCATAAGAAGCTTGTGTGCTTCATCATCATACTGCACTTTTGCCTGCTGGTATTTGAGTTTGGATTTGCTCAGAGCCGTATATTTCGAGAGCCTGGTAAACAAGGGAATCTCGATACCCAGGCTCAGGTATTCACTCCCATTGTTAGATAGTTGATCAGAGAAGGGAATGATGTTGTCGTTATCATCTTTTAGCGTAGTGGCATAAGCGGAGTTCCACCCGGCGTAAAATCCGATCCTTGGAGAGAAGGATCCCTGGCTGATATTGACTGCTTTTTTCGCTGCAATCAGCTGATTTTCTGCCATCTTCATGTTTGGAAGCATTCCGGAAGCCAGTCCGAACAGTTCATTCATGGTGAGGGTATCCATCGTATCGGACAGCAGAGAAAAGATGACCGTATCGATATCCAGGCTATCACCCAAAGGGTAGTTCATCTGGTATTTAAGGTCGAGGGATGCCTGTTCGAGGAGATGGTGTGCCTGTACCAGCAGAAAGCTGTCGGATGCCAGGTTGGCTTCTATCTCAAGCAGATCTGTTCCTGCTTTCCGTCCTACCTTCACCAGTTTGGTGGTGTAATCCAGCTGATCACGTGACAGTTGGAAATTTTCCATGGCAATGGAAGAGAGGCCCTCTTTGAGCAAGACATCAAAGTACCCATTGATGATTGAAAATGCTACATCATTCTTCAGTTGCTGTAACTTATTTTTCTCCGCCTGGTAATTGAACCGCTCCATCGCAATGGTATTGATCTTCATGAAGCCCGAAAAAATATCCACCGCAGTATATATACCATAGGAGTTATTCAGAAACTGAACATCGATATAGGTATTGGTACTGGGGTCGATACTCCGGCCATAATATTGATTGAGATAGGATTCCGCGGAGAAAGAGGGCAGCAGGTTATTGTTTGCCTGCAGGTAATCGGTCTTTTGAATTCGAACACCCAGTTCCTGTGTATGCACCGACAGGTTATTATCCCAGGCATATTCGATGCACCTGTCAAGAGTCCAGATGGATTGGCCATTTAAGTTGCAGGCAAGGGCGAAGAAAAAAAGAATCCCGATGAATACCTTCCGTTTCATAATCAAACTGCTGCGGCTTGCCGGGCAACCTCTTCTGTAACTACCTGACCATCGAACAGGTTGATGATCCGATGAGAAAATGCAGCATCGCGCTGGGAGTGGGAAACCATGATGATGGTTGTACCCTGCTTATTCAGTTCCGTGAGGAGGTTCATAACTTCGATCCCATTTTTTGAATCAAGGTTACCTGTAGGCTCGTCTGCCAGAATGAGTTTTGGGTTTGGAACCACGGCACGGGCAATGGCTACACGTTGCTGCTGACCTCCTGATAGTTGCTGTGGAAAGTGTTTCTTCCGGTGACCGATTTTCATCCGGTCGAGAATGTCCATCACCATCTCTTTTCGTTTGCTGCTCCCGATCTTCAGGTATAGAAGTGGCAACTCCACATTTTCGTATACGTTAAGTTCATCAATCAGGTTAAAGCTCTGAAATACAAACTGGATGTTCCCTTTCCGGTACTGGGTCCGCTTGCCTTCCCGATATTTCGAGACATCTGTCCCGTCAAAGAAATAAGTTCCTTCAGTGGGATTATCGAGCATCCCGAGGATGTTAAGCAGCGTGGATTTTCCGCAGCCGGAAGGGCCCATCACGGCAACAAATTCACCCGGTTTCACTTCGATGGATACACTGTTTAATGCTGTAGTCTCGATCTCATCGGTTCGAAATCGTTTGGTTAAGTTAACTGTTTTAATCATTGGAATGCATATTTAGTTGATGATAGATATAATATATCAAAGATTGTACCATTTAACCTATATTACTGATATTCTACTATTTATAAAATATTTTAAAAATTATTTGTAAACATACATTACAGGGTGCTGTAAATTTTCTTTACATTTGTTGCCGATAGAAATAACATACTTCACCAAAGATGGAAGCAAAGCCAAAAGAGGGTCGATTACTCATCGTAGATGACAATAAAAGTGTACTGAACGCCATTCGCATGTTACTCAAATTTGAGTTTAAAGAGGTTCACACGTTATCGGGACCCAACACGTTGATCCATGAGGTTGAGCAATACGAACCCGACGTGGTATTACTGGACATGAATTTCAAGGCAGGGGAAAGTTCTGGAAATGAAGGGATTTACTGGCTCAGGGAGATCAAACGTCTACGGCCCGACACGGAGGTGGTTATGTTTACAGCCTATGGGGATGTTGAACTGGCAGTAAGAGCAACCCGGGAGGGAGCTGCTGATTTCGTTCTGAAACCATGGGAAAATGAGAAGTTGCTTGCCACATTGAGAGCAGCGTACCGGTTACGGAAATCGACAGAGGAAGTTGGGAATCTCAGGCAGCGGGAGCAGGAACTCAAGAACGAGATAAACCGGGATGAACGAATGATTATTGGAATATCTCCGGCAATGCAAAAGGTGATGGAGGTGGTAAAAAAGGTGGCCAGAACCGATGCCAACGTTCTCATTACAGGCGAAAACGGTACCGGGAAAGAGCTAATCGCTAAAGAGATTCACAGGCTTTCTGACCGCTATAACGAACTACTCGTAATGGTTGATCTCGGATCGGTTTCGGAAAGCCTGTTTGAGAGCGAGATGTTTGGTCATTCGAAAGGCTCCTTTACCGATGCCTATGAGGATCGTACCGGGAAGATCATGCTGGCAAACGAAGGAACCCTATTGCTCGACGAGATTGGAAACTTGCCCCTGAATCTTCAGTCGAAACTCCTGAACGTGTTGCAGAACCGAGTGGTGATCCCGGTTGGATCAAACAAAGAACTTCCCGTTAATATCCGGCTGGTCAGTACAACCAATAAGAACTTGCTGGAGATGGTCAAGGAGAAGGAGTTCAGACAGGATCTATTGTACAGGGTCAATACCATCCATATTGATCTTCCTCCCCTTCGTCAGCGGAGAGAGGATATTGAGATCCTGGTTAATTTCTTTACCGGGAAGTACAGTCAGAAATATAAGAAACCCAACCTGAAGATAAACCCACAGGCCATGGAGCGGCTCAAATCTTATCCATGGCCCGGGAACATCCGGGAACTCCAGCACACCATTGAAAAAGGGGTCATCTTATGTGAAAACAACCTCATCACACCCTGGGATCTCTATCTGAGTCAACCTGAAGATCCGATATACGAGAAAAAAGTCACCCTGGAAGAGATGGAACTCAGGATGATCAGGAAAGAGTTGCAAACACAGGGACAGAATCTGAGCGTCGTAGCCAGAAACCTGGGCATCTCCCGCCCTACCCTGTACAAAAAAATGAAAAAATATGGGCTATAAACAAGTAACGGTCACAATAGTGATCAACATCGCAATCATTCTCTCAGCCAGTTTTTTTGCCGGCATGCTGACAATTTATTACCAGGAGCCATGGTATTTACTGATCCTGATCCTGGTACCATTGGCTACCTTCCGGATCATATATACCTATGACCAATCGAATCGTCAGATTGCTTTCTTTTTCGAAGCGATCCGAAATGAAGATTCGGCGTTGAAATTCCCGACGGAAATAAGGCAACGGTCGCTTCGGCATCTCTATGGGAGTTTAAATGAACTCAATGAACAGATCCAGGCAATCAAGTTAAAAAATGAGTACCTGGAAAAATATTACCAGAGTTTTATCCAGCATGCTGCTATCGGACTCATCGCGATCAACGGAGATCATGAGGTGGAGATCATGAACGAGAAGGCTTTCAATTATGCGGGAATCCCCTCGTTTACACCTCTTCACCTGATTCCGATGAGAAATCCTGATCTGTTCAGAACTCTCTGCTCCGTCACTCCCGGTGAGACCATATCGTATAAGCGATTTACCAGCGATTCTCAGATGAATCTGTTGATTCTTGCCAGGGAAATCCGATACGGAGGAAAAATATCCAAATTGATTTCACTTCAGGACATCCGTCATGAATTGGATGAAAAGGAGCTTGACTCCTGGCAAAAACTGATCCGTGTATTAACACATGAGATCATGAACAGCATCGCTCCGATTGTCTCTTTAAGCGGAACACTCCGACGATTTTTCATTGCAGAAAATGTTCCGGTACGACCTGAAAATATTGATGAAGAGGTGATCGGGAATGCCATTCAGGGATTGGATACCATTGAAGAGCGAGGGAATGGATTACTGAACTTTGTGAATAGTTACAGAAGGCTCACCCGAATTCCAAAACCTGACTTCTCAGACATTGATGTTAAAGAGTGGCTCAACCAGATCCAGTTGCTTCTGAACGATCAATTTGATCAGCGCAACATTGAGGTAGAATGTTCCATAGATCTGAAAGTTAAAGAAATTTCGGGAGATGAAAAATTATTGACCCAGGTACTGATCAACATCCTGAACAATGCAATAGAAGCGTTAGATGAAAGGGAGGCGGGTAAGAGGATCAGCATCGGCGTTTCTCTCTCGAAACAAAACCGTCCTGTAATCCGCATAGCCAATAACGGCCCTTGTATCCTCCCCGATGTAGCCGAAAAGATTTTCATCCCTTTTTACACCACCAAAGAGCAGGGTTCCGGGATTGGGTTGAGCCTATCGCGACAAATCCTTCGGCTTCATCACGGGAGCATCCACCTCGAGTCGGGCGAGAATGAGACAGGGTTTATTATCACCCTCTGACGGTTGCCGGTTGCCGGTTGCCGGATGACAGAAATTAGATCCTGAGATCTGGTCTTACATTTTATCTCCTTATTCGCTGAATTTCCTGTCTGTTGCTGTCGGCAATTCACCGTGTGTTTTCCATGATTCACCGAAAAAAAACAAAATTACTGTGTTTCAATGTAACGCAAGGAGTTGTTTTCCGTCATATTGAACAGAAAACGAGAAAACAATCAACGAAAAATATAGACATCATGAAAACACTCATCATCTTCATCGCTCTTTTTGGATTTCATATCACTTCGGCATCCGGAGAGACCATTGAAGTAAAAGTCAATGTATATAAACCAGATGTGGTTACCTGCACAGATTGCCCCGAACTCATTCCTGTCATACCGATGGTAGCATCATATGAAGACCAGAAAGAGGTAAAAACGTTGCTCGACATGGAGAGTTTGTCGCCCGAGATTCCACTGAACGCTGATTTTAACGACGAACCGGTGGACATCTGCGCCGAAAACATTGAACTAGCTCCAAAAGTTCCTCTGGAGGCCGATTTTCAGGCAACCTTGTAATCCCCTATATATATCCCCTGTGTTTTGAAAAGGGCTGTCTAGAATAGTTAGACAGCCCTTTATATATCCCCTCCTGTTCCTTACCAGTCAGATACCAGTATGAGTTCAATTGGGTTCGTCTTAGATTCGTCTTAGATTCGTCTTAGATTCGTCTTTCAGTTCACATTCCTTTCAGTTTCCTTTCAGTCAGCATCCAGGGGACTTGACCCTCTCCAAACCTCTCCCCAAAAAGGGAGAGGCTTACTCCCCTTCCCTTCCTGGGGAAGGGGCCGGGGGATGGGGTAGAATCCCACCACCGTCCAAATAGTTGACACACCCTATCAAAAATATACACATTCCCAATTATATGTATTTTATATCTGCCTGATATTCCGTCATATATATTATTGGCATGAATATTGTATGGTAAAAGTTTTATTTTTTCTTTCCAGCCATATACATATTAAATGAATTTCCATACATTTACTCTCCGATTCACAGATAAAAGCCATGGAGAGTTCCTTTACAGGGTTGTTCTTTTCCTGATGTTATTTGGCCTATTTAAGGATAAACTCAATAAGATGGGAAAGTTTCTATATACAAGGAAGAACTATCATCAATTATAGTGATAGCAACAAGTTACCAGTAAGGCGTAAGAAAATATCCGCATGGAAGGTCCAAAAAAAACAATATCACCAATAGCAATTAATGCACTTTCTGAGGCATTGACTAATATTTATTGGTATAAATCGGAATTACGTAGTTTCTTAACACATGTCATTTCAGATTCGACACTACTCTCAAAGCTAAATTGGAGCGACTATAAGCGAAATATCGTTTCATCACTTATAAACTTCTTGGCGAAATACCAAGAGACATATAAAAATGACTTACTTCGCCTGATGACTGAAATATGTAGAATTAATGATTATTCACATCTAGAGAGACTTGAAGATGGTAAACAAAAAGCACTGCTTGCCAAAAAATCAGTTGAAGCACTAAGAAAACAAGTAGAGGGCCATATTAACTTAGTCGATGAACTAAAAAAGCAAGAAGAAAGAAGAAAAGTTACATACGAGAATTCTTTAAAAATAAAAGATGTTGAACAAAAGCTTGATGAAATAAAAAGAGATTTTTATCAATTAGTAAGTTCGGCTGATAAACAAGCTCGAGGATTCAAATTTGAAAAAATTGTTAAAGAATTATTCACCTTGTTTGATCTTGATCCTAAGGCATCGTTCAGAATCCAAGGAGAACAAATTGATGGAGCATTTACATTTGAGAACAATGATTATTTATTCGAAGGGAAATGGCAACAAAAACCATGTGATATTCATGATTTAGATTCATTTAGCGGAAAATTAACAAGGAAACTTGAAAATACGCTAGGCCTATTCTGCTCGATCGACGGTTTCTCCGATGATGCTGTAAAAGCCCATTCAACAGGAAGAAGGCTTATGATTTTAATGGATGGATCAGATTTAATGGGTGTTTTAGAAGGAAGGATTGATCTTATTCAATTATTATTGCGGAAAAGAAGACATGCATCACAAACTGGTAATATTTATTTAAAAATACACGAGATCTTAAAAAATAACTGATATGAACTTTAATGACCTTTTAAATGTTGGCGCAGTAATTCTCGGGACCATAGGAGGCTCCGGAGTAGTTATTCTAGGTTTTTCAAACTATATAGGTAAGCTTTTCGCAAAAAGATATGAAGAGAAAATCAAGGCAAGTCTACAAAATGAAATTAACGAATATAAAATCCAATTAGATATTTTAAAGCAAATAACCATCCGATATTCTGATAAACAGTTTGAGCAATATAGTAAACTCTGGGCGACTTTGTTCGAGTTAAAGGCTCTTGGAGACGAACTGTGGCAAAGGGCGACTCCACCAAGGTTAGAGAAATTTTCACGCCAACTTAAATCAACCAAAACAGAGATCGAAAGAGCCTCCTTATTCATCGAGGACTCGCATTATCAAGAACTGGTTGAATTAATAACTTACTTCTCAGAATATCAAATAGGAAAGTCTGATCTTATTTCCTATCGACAAAACCAATATTATGATGAATATCAGGTAAATCAAATGATTGCTAATAATGGGGATAAAAAGACACAATATGAGGGCCTCATAACAACCATAAAATCAGATTTAAAAAACCAAATTAGAGGCGATAATAATCAACGCCACTAACATTCAAAACGCCCTACTGGTAACAAGCCAGTAGCCGGCCATGCCGGCTATCGTTTTTCAAAGCAAGCAAAATACAAGTAAAAGAATCATGAACGAAAACTAACATTAAAGAGATCCAACCGTCACGGCGGCTACTGCCGAACGTTGGGCGTAATTTTATAGTGATAGAGAATACATTTACATACAATGATTCATAACTGAATAAATAGTAATCCCATGAAATGTATAAAATTATTGAAAAATCTTGCTTATACTCTTGCGATTTCATTCATTCTATTTTCATGTTCTGGAAATAGAGATCGTAACCCTGAGGAAAATACAAATTCCTCGAGTACCGTAGAAAAAATAATCGAGGTTAGAGTTACTCCAAAAGATGGTATAAATATTAGAAAAGGGCCTGGGACAAGTTATGAAATGGATGAAAGTGGCCAATTGATTAAGGGAGAAAAGATTTATGTTTTAGAAGAAAAGGACGGTTGGATCCGATTCAGAGTCACGCTTAAGGATGTCGGATGGTCTGGTTGGATTAAAAAGGACTTAACGATTTTGGAATCTCAAAAGGCTTCTTCAAAAGAAGAAGATGACATCAATACATTAACAGAATCTGGCCTTCTATTAAAGATTAATCCACAAATGAATGAGGCATACGTTAATCCTTCGATTTGGAATGCTTTAGAGTATCAAACCAAAGAAAACATAAGCAGAGTTTTAGCTTTTCATTGTGGTCGGAAAAAAGGAAATAATTTGAACTGGGTAGAAATTAAAGATTCGTATTCAGGTAAGAAACTCGCAAAGTATAGTGAAAGCTGGGGATTTAAGACATACTAAGCTTAATAATTTCCTCAGGAATCTAGCAAAATAAAACTACGCCCAATCATAGGCAGCCGGTGAGCCATACAGCCCACCGGTACACCTCTCACACCACACCGGCGTACGGGTCACGTACCGGGCGGTTCAAACACCATCAACGTTTATCAAGATAGTATTCCAGAAAAGAGACGTAGCCCCTGCTTTTCAAGTGACCGAGGGTGATCGTCGTAATGAGAATCGGGCTGCATGAAACAGCCCAGCCTCCCATCCGGCTATACGCCCACTACCATGCCATTTCATTGGGAATCCCCAGCCGGATCAGATTCTTGGCCCGTCTGCGGGGTTTCTTCCAATGATGCCATATACAATAGCGCAATCGGTTTCTCACCCAACCGTCCATTGTCCTCAGTTTACCGAATATCGAAGCCGGTTTGCGATAAACCCGGTGATCCGGCGTTTAACCCTGTGCGCTGCCCGGGGCGTTTTGACGAATACGCTGAAGTTGTCGGCGTAACGGACAAATCGGAGACCCCGTTCTTCCAATTCCTGATCCAATTCGTTTAAAACGATATTGGACAGTAACGGGCTTAACGGACCTCCCTGTGGTACACCTTTTCTTCGCTTCTGCAATTTTCCGTCAATCTCCAGCGGACTGCGCAAGTATCGCCAGATCAACCGTAAAACCAATGGATCCCTGACTTTCCTTTTGATCAGAGTCATCAGGTAGTCGTGGTTCACTTCATCGAAGAAATTCTTCAAATCAATGTCTACGATGCACCGGTGTCCCTGATTGATGTACGTCAGAGCCTGTTGGATCGCCTGTGTGGCACTTTTACCCGGTCGGAACCCATAACTGTATTCCGAGAACTCCGGGTCAAACAGCGGACTTAATTCCTGATGGATCGCCTGCTGGATCATCCGGTCGAAGGTTGTGGGAATTCCCAGCAGCCGTTCTCCCCCATTGCGCTTGGGAATCTTTACTCCCAGTACTGCCTTGGGTTGGTATGTCCCGGCTTCCAGTGCGTCCTTCAATCTGTCCCAGTGATCCTGCAGAAAGGGTTTCAGGTCATCAATCCTGATGCCGTCAACACCAGCTGATCCTTTGTTACGGACTACTTGTTCATAGGCCGCTCTCAGGTTCTCTTTGCTTAGAATTCTGGCTAACAGGTCCATCTTGTTTACTGTTGTGCAGCAGTTTCCTGTGATGTTGCTCCCGGCCTGAGTACCCTCGCTTTTCGCCGGTTGGCACGGTCATTCAGATTCCACTGCGGTGTTTGTTCAGCCCTTCATTTCTTCTGTGAGTCCTCTGTATATCTATTACAGCTCGTTGCCCGAAACTACTATGGCTTCTGCTGACTTCTCCCATTCCAACTCGTGGATAGGGAGATCTCCCCTGGTAAGAGCATATTCGTTGTTCATGTAATCTCTTATTTTCAATGGTATTCACGAACTCGCTCCGCTCGGTTCGGTCGATCGCTGCCGTATCTACAGGACAAACACTTTCCCGATTTAATGGGATTGGGACGTTGACAGGCTGTGCTATCTCATCCGGTTTGTCATGCCTCATATCCGGTTCCTGTTCGTCAGTACCAACCTTTGTAGTCTCACTTTCTTCAGCGTATACCTTACGGTAAGCCGCCTTGTGACTTGCTAACGGTTCGGGACGTTACCCCCGCCCGTAAGGGACTTTCACCCTCTGGAAATTTACCACCCGTTGTATACGCCTCAATTAAATTTGTATATTTAAACTTTTTATCGAGGCTACGACGGGTGTGCACTACATGCTCATGCAGGGCCCACACAAAGTGTATATGCCATAAGGATTTCAGTGGGTATTCAAGAGTTGTTCCCACTCAAACTTTCGAGTCGGTGAAAAGATAACTACTCCGCAATCCCTTACGGCATATACACTCGATCGTATGTTGAATATATACTATAACATCTCAAACCCCCATCCCATTTTTTCCCTATATTTACTCCCACTTTCAGTACAACCAAACGAAACAAAATAAATCAGCCTCGGGCTATCCAAACCCCATGACCACCACCAACCAACAACTCGAACAACAACTTTGGAACATCGCCAATACCCTACGGGGTAAAATGGGCGCCGATGACTTCCGCGATTATATCCTGGGCTTCATCTTCTACAAGTACCTCAGTGAGAAGATGCACGTTTACGCCAACAGGATCCTGGAGCCGGATGGAATCAAATACAATGAAATTGATGAAGAGTCAGACAAAGGAAAACAATACCTGGAAGCCATTCGGACGGAAGCGCTGGATACCCTGGGTTATTTCCTCAAGCCTTCCGAATTGTTCAGCGAGTTGGTACGGAGGGGTAATGGCAACGGCAAAGCGAAATTCATTCTGGAGGATCTAACCAAAGTGCTTCGGAGCATCGAGCAAAGCACCATGGGCACCGACAGTGAAGTGGACTTTGAGAACCTCTTCGAGGACCTCGACCTCACCAGCAGCAAATTAGGCAAGAGCGAGTCGGACAAAAACGAATTAATTGTAAAGGTGCTGGTTCACTTGAACAAGGTGGACTTCCACTTGGAAGATACCGAAATCGATGTGCTGGGTGATGCCTACGAGTATCTGATCGGTCAGTTTGCCAGCGGTGCCGGAAAGAAAGCCGGAGAGTTCTACACGCCGCAGCAGGTGAGTAAGATTCTGGCGAGAATCGTGACAACGGGCAAGGAGAAACTTAAAAGTGTATACGACCCTACCTGTGGCTCCGGTTCATTGCTGTTACGTGTGGCCAAAGAGGTGAAAGAGGTAAGCGGATTCTTCGGACAGGAAAGCAACCCCACCACCTTCAACCTCTGCCGCATGAACATGATCATGCACGACGTCCATTTCCGGAAATTTGACATCCGCAACGAAGATACCCTGGAACGTCCCCAGCACAAAGACCTACGGTTTGAAGCGGTGGTGGCCAATCCCCCCTTCTCGGCCAACTGGAGCGCCAGTCCGCTCTTTATGAGCGACGACCGTTTTTCGAACTATGGAAAACTTGCCCCGGGGAGCAAAGCCGACTTTGCTTTCGTGCAGCATATGGTCTACCAGTTAGCCGACAACGGCACCATGGCGTGTGTCCTGCCACATGGCGTCCTATTCCGCGGTGCTGCCGAAGGGCACATCCGCAAATACCTCATCCACACCTGCAACTACCTGGATGCGGTGATCGGCCTTCCGGCCAACATCTTCTTCGGCACATCCATCCCTACATGCATCCTGGTCCTGAAAAAGAAACGGGAGCATCCAAATAACATCCTCTTCATTGACGGTAGTCAACAATTCGAAAAGGCAACACAAAACTATATACGTGATTCCGATATTACTAAAATCATTGATGCTTTCCGGAATCGAAGAGCAGTCGAAAAATATTGCTATGTCGCAAGTATAGATGAAGTACGGGAAAATGGCTTTAACCTGAATATTCCACGCTATGTGGATACTTTTGAAGATGAAGAGGCAATTGATTTACATGTAGTATCAGCAGATCTGAAAATTTTGGAGAAGGAAATAAGAAATACTGATATTATTATTGCTGATTATTGCACGAAATTAGGCATAGAAAATCCATTCTAAAAAGAAATTAGCAGAAATGGAAAATAGTATGAAGGTAGAATTATTTCCCAAAATAAGGTTCATTGAATTTAATCAACAATGGAGCAAAAGAAGACTAATCAGTGCTTTAGAAGTTTGCACAACAAAAAATAAAGATGAAAAGTATTCAAAATGGGATATGCTATCTGTTTCAAGTTCGGCTGGTGTTGTAAATCAAATTGAATATAAAGGACGGTCTTTTGCTGGTGTTTCTGTTATTCCATATCATATTCTGGAACGCGGACAGATAGTATATACAAAGAGCCCATTAAAAGAATATCCTTTTGGGATAATTAAATTCAATAACTTTAAAACTGGAATTGTATCAACCCTTTATGCAGTTTATTCAATAAAAGATGGGTTCAATGGTCAATTTCTTGACTATTATTTTCAATTACCTTTACGATTAAATAAGTACTTGAAGCCTATTGTAAATATTGGTGCAAAAAATGACATGAAGGTCAATAATAGAGAAGTTTTAAGCAACTTCATTGTCTTCCCCTCCCTCCCCGAACAACAAAAAATCGCCTCATTCCTCTCTGCTGTTGACAAAAAGATCCAACAACTCACCCGCAAAAAAGAACTCCTGGAACAATACAAAAAATGGGTGATGCAGAAGATTTTTTCACAGGAGATTCGGTTTAAGGATGAAAATGGGGATGATTTTCCGGAGTGGGAGCTTAGAAAGTTAAGCGAGATTCTTTTTGAACATGGATTAAAAAGCACGGGTGATGAGCAGGTATTTTCTGTATCTGTTCACAAAGGGGTAGTTAACCAAATTGAACATCTTGGCAGGTCTTTTGCAGCCGCAACAACTGCCCATTATAATTTAGTAAAGCCTCATGATATCGTCTATACAAAAAGCCCGACAGGAGATTTTCCATTTGGAATAATTAAACAAGCTCTAATAGATAAGAATGTGTTGGTATCGCCTTTATATGGAGTATTTACACCTGAGACACAATGGTTGGGATATATGTTAAATGTATATTTTGAATCAGTTACAAATACTCATAACTATTTGCATTCGATCATCCAGAAAGGTGCAAAAAACACAATAAACATTACTAATAAAACTTTCTTGTCAAAAAAACTGAAGCTACCAATTTCAAATGATGAGCAAAAAAAAATTGGACTGTTTTTAAAAAAAATAGACGGAAAAATCTCTTTTATTAAATCTCAAATAACTGAAACCCAACAATTCAAAAAAGGCCTCCTGCAGCAGATGTTCGTGTAAAAGTTATGAGTTATGAATTATGAGTGATGAGTAAAGAAAGTGTTGTTAAAATTAAGAGTTTTGCTTTTGCAATAAGAGTAATTAAGCTGTATAAGTATTTGACTGAGAATAAGAAAGAATATGTTCTTAGTAAACAATTCTTGAGAAGTGGAACGGCAGTTGGTGCGCTGGTTAGAGAAGCACAAAATGCGGAAAGCAAAGCCGACTTTATCCACAAGCTCGCCATAGCCCAAAAAGAATGTGACGAATCTAATAACTCATAATTCATAACTCAAAAGTGCATCAACCCGAAGCCATACTAGAAAATAATCTGGTCAACCAACTGACCAGTCTCGGGTATATGTATGTTTCCATCCATGATGAAGCGGGTATCCTGACCAATCTTAAAAGTCAGTTGGAGCAGTTCAACCAAACTGAGTTTTCGGAAAAGGAGTTTGGCGCGATCGTCAACTATCTGGCTAAGGGAAATGTCTTCGAAAAAGCGAAGACCTTGCGCGACCGGTTTCAGCTGGATCGCGACGATGGGGATAGCTTCTATGTGCGTTTCTATAACCAGGAGGACTGGCAAAAGAACCTCTTCCAGGTTACCAACCAGGTGACTCAGGAGGGCACCTACAAGAATCGGTACGATGTTACCATACTGATCAATGGATTACCGCTAGTTCAGATTGAACTAAAGCGGCGAGGCTTGGAGTTGAAGGAGGCCTTCAACCAAATCAACCGCTACCAACGCCATTCGTTTTGGGTGAACAGTGGGCTCTTTCAATATGTTCAGATCTTCGTGATCAGCAATGGGGTCAATACGAAGTATTACGCCAATAATCGCTACCAGTCGTTCAAACAAACCTTCTTCTGGGCCGATGTGCAGAACCGGAATATCACCAGCCTCACCGATTTTACCTCATCCTTCCTCAACCCCGATCACCTGGGAAAGATGATCGCCCACTACATCGTGTTCAACGAGACCTATAAACTATTGATGGTCCTGCGTCCCTACCAGGTTTACGCCACCGAAGCCATCATCAGGCAGGTAAGCCACTCCCGGCTGAACGGATACATCTGGCATACCACCGGATCGGGGAAGACGCTCACGTCGTTCAAAGCCAGCCAGATCATCATGGGGCTTCCGGAGGTCCATAAAGTGGTCTTCGTGGTCGACCGCAAGGATCTCGACTACCAGACCATGAACGAATTCAACAGCTTCAAGAAGGGAAGTGTGGATGTCACGGCCAACACCAGGGGGCTGGTTAATCAATTGACCGACGATACCAAACTCATCGTTACCACCATCCAGAAGCTCAACAATGCCATCTCCAGGGTGTATCACGAAAAGCGGATCCAGCGCCTGCGCGCGGAACGTATCGTCTTTATCTTCGACGAATGCCACCGGAGTCAGTTTGGGGAGATCCATAAACGCATCACAAGCTACTTCCACAACAGTCAGCTGTTCGGTTTCACTGGCACACCAATCTTTGCCGAAAATGCCATGGGCAATGATCTGGGCAAACGCACCACGCACGACCTTTTTGGTGAATGCCTGCACAAATATGTGATCACCGATGCCATCCGCGATCAGAGTGTATTGAAATTCATCATCGAATACATTGGCAGATACAGTAGAAATAGCAACACGTTTGTTGACATTGATGTGGAGGAGATTGACACCAGGGAGGTCGTTGAATCGGAGAAGCGATTGGAGAAGATTGTGGATTACATCATTCGGTTTCACGATCAAAAAACCCATAACCGGGAATACACCGCTCTCTTTGCTGTAAGCAGTATCCAAAACCTGATCCGGTATTACGAGCTCTTCCGAAAGAGAAATGAAGAGGGATCGCATGATCTGCGTATCGCCACCATCTTTACCTATAGCGCCAACGAAGAAGATGAAGAGGCCTTGGGTCTGATAGCCGACGATCTGCCCATGGCTGCCGAACCCAAACCAATCTATGGCTCCGGCCATACCCGGGAGAAATTGGAGAATTTTTTATCGGATTACAACCGGATGTACGGAACCACCTTCTCCACCAAAGATAGTCAGTCGTTCGAGAATTATTACAAAGACATCAGCAAGCGGATTAAAGATAGGGAGAAGGTCAGTTTTGATGAGAAAGACCGGATCGATATCCTCCTGGTGGTGAACATGTTTCTTACCGGCTTCGATGCCAAAAAGGTGAACACCCTTTATGTCGACAAGAACCTCCGGTACCACGGTATCGTGCAAGCCTTTTCCCGAACCAACCGCATCCTCAACGAACAGAAGTCGCACGGGAACATCCTTTGCTTCCGTAACCTCAAAACAGCTACCGATGAAGCCATTGCTCTCTTCTCCAACAAGGAGGCCAGCGAAGTCATCTTCATGCCTCCCTATGAAGCCGTTATCCGTAAATTCAGTGAAGCCTTCGCCTCCCTGCTGGGCATTGCTCCTACGGTAAAAAGCGTGGATGACCTTCGCGGGGAAGAAAAGCAACTTGAATTTGTCAAGGCCTTCAGGTCGTTGATACAGCTCTACAACGTGTTGAAAACCTACACCGACTTTACCTGGGATGATCTGCCCATGTCGGAGCAATCCTTTGAGGATTACAAGAGCAAGTACCTCGATCTATATGATCAGGTGCGCAGTGATCACCAAAAAGAGAAGGCTTCTATTTTGGAGGATGTCGACTTTGAATTGGAGCTGATCCACCGCGACGAGATCAACGTGGCCTACATCCTGAAGCTCCTGGCGAAACTGAAACAGGCTAAGGAACAAGATATCCAGAGCCAGAAGAAGGCGATCCTGGACCTGTTGGCCGGCGAAGTCACCCTGCGAAGCAAACGAGAACTCATCGAGAAATTCATCGAAGAGAATCTTCCATTAATCACAGATGTGGATACCATCCCCGACGAATTTGAAACCTATTGGAACGACCAGAGGGTATTGGCATTAGGAAAACTATGCGAAGATGAGAACCTCGACCGTAAGCAGTTCCAATCGTTGATGGATACCTATATCTACAGCGAACAGGAACCCATCCGCGACGAGGTGTTCAAATGCCTCGATAACCGTCCCAGCGTTTTGAAAGCCCGCGAAATCGGCGAACGTATCATCGAAAAGATGAAGGAATTTGTAGCAGTGTTTATCAAAGGGATGGCGGCGTGATCGGTTAAGCCGGAACTAAACGTGCCGGCGCAGGAATTTCCTTTTTGAATTGAACCTTTGAATAGATAAAACTCTATTTTTGTATAACACTGATCCACCAGGCAAATGAAAAGAATATGCATGATATTGGCAGGCTTGATTGCAATGCAATATGCCATTTCTCAGGAATGGTTCTGGCAAAATCCCAAACCTCAGGGCAACGCATTAATGTCCGTTCAATTTATTGATGCCCAAACAGGATTTGCCGTTGGAATTCATGGGACCATTCTGAAAACCACCAATGGGGGGAATGATTGGGTAATTCAATCTTCGGGAACGACCATGATGTTGAAATGTGTTTTTTTTGTCAATCCGGATGTTGGATTTGTCTGCGGCGGGGTAGGGATGATCCTGAAAACAAGTGATGGAGGTGCCACCTGGACGCAACTGATCACCGGAACCACTGAACCTCTGATGTCTGTTTACTTCACCAATGAACTTGTCGGATTGGTTGTTGGTTGGAATGGGACGATCCTCAAAACCACGGATGGAGGGGCTACTTGGATCAGCCAGAATTCAGGAACAACAACAGATTTGAACGCCGTTACCTTCACCGGTTCACTAGTTGGATATGCTGCAGGATATGAGGGTACGATTTTGAAAACAACCGATGGCGGTAGTACCTGGCAACAATTGTCTACAGGAATAACCAATATATTGAATTCCGTTCATTTTTCCAGTGGCTCGACCGGTTATGCCGTTGGGGAGAATGGGACGATTTTGAAAACAACCGATGCTGGGATTTCCTGGGTTACAAAGACATCAGGAACTACATCCACGCTGAATTCAGTGTGGTTTGTGGATGAAAATAACGGTTATGCGGCAGGGTACAATGACGGGTCGATTCTCAAATCGACCAATGGTGGCCAAAGTTGGTCGGTGCAGTCGCTTTTAATTCATATGGAATCGGTTTATTTTACCAGTGTAAATGAAGGGTATGTGGTTGGATGGGCTGGTACGGTGCTTAAAACCTCTAATGCGGGTGCAACCTGGATCAGTCAGACAGGAAACAATGCAGGCAGTTTTCATTCGATATTCTTTGTGAATTCTGAGACTGGATATACGGTCGGAGATCTCGGAATCGTTCGCAAAACAACCAACGGAGGGGTAAATTGGATCTCGTTGGTCCCTACCACAAACTCCCCTTTTTATTCCGTATGGTTCATCGATGAAAATACAGGATATATTGCCGGATTGTTCGGAAAGATTCTCAAGACAACGGATGGTGGAATCAGCTGGACACAATTGTCTTCAGGAACAACAAATCCACTTCGATCTCTCTTTTTTACGGATGCGACAACCGGTTATGTTGTGGGCGATTACAAAACTATTTTAAAGACCACAAATGGCGGGATTACCTGGACACTGCTCTCTTCTCCTGTAAATACGAATTTTCATGACGTCTGCTTCCCCTCTGCAAGCATCGGCTATATTGTAGGGAACAATGGTTCCATCATCAAGACTGTTGATGGGGGAATCACGTGGAATTATCAATTTTCAGGACCTTTCGCTCTGAAGGCCATCGATTTTATCGGCAATGACACCCTGTTCGCAACAGGATATCAGGGAATGATCTATAAAACCACGGATGGTGGAAATAACTGGATCGAGGTTGCGAGCCATCTTTCGTACGATTTTACCTCTCTCTGTTTTACCAACTCCTCTGTTGGATATGCTGCCGGATTTGTCGGATCTATTTTTAAGACTACAGATGGGGGCATCAACTGGACCGCCCAACCCACGGTATCAGAAAATAACATCGAAGCCATCTGTTTTGTGAATGGTAATTCAGGTTATGCCGTTGGATATGGACAAACAATCATCTCTACCCGCAGTCCATTGGGTACCGAAAACGAAAGGATCAGGGATGCTGCCGGGATGCTGCATCTGTTTCCAAATCCGGCAAGCACAAGGATCACGGTTTCTATGGAGCGATTTCAGGGGGATGGTTTATTGTCGATCTATGCAATTACCGGACAGAAAGTCAGAACCTTCATTCTCACCCAGCCTTCAGTTCAGATTGATATCAGTGACCTGCCTGCAGGGATCTATTTTATACATGCAGCCGATCACAAATCAGGTGCAGCATCGAAATTGATAAAAGAATAGACTGCCCAACTGGCCCCGTGTTCATTACGAATCATACCGGGCACCCAGGAATATAAAGCAGCCTTCCGGATCCTTTCTTCCTAGTTCACCATTCCACTTGTTCGCTTGTCCGTTAGTCCGCTAGTACCCTATTTTGCCATTTTACTATTTTAGCATCTTCTTCGATGTGCACCGACCACTGAAAAGGTACCTTCTGATACGGCCTGCTCTCATCATACTGCGGCACCGCAAACATCAGGGTCTCAAAATCCATGAAAAAGAGTGGATATTCCAACTTATCATTGAATTCATCCAGCGCTTCCTGGTTTCTGGATGCACCTTCCTCTCCCTTTGTGGGGAGGGGCCAGGGGAGGGGTCGTCTGCAATATTCCAAAAAATCGCAAGGATAAGGATTCCCGCATTGCCTCCCCATCTCGATCTCCGGGATGACTCCGCCCTGCAGCATCTGGATCAATTCCCAGGTGCTGTCGCTGATCTCCGTCTGCATAGTCTGAGCCTGTTCAGTCATGGGTTCAATCGTGAACAACTCCTCCAGGTCCAGTTCCCCCCGACGAACATACTGATTGTTCAAATGCACCAGGGAAATCCGCTTCAATGGCAATCCCGATCCGGTGATCACATGATACTGAAAAGCCACATCCAGCACATGATAAT
>Ga0268284_1000623_pt1 | contig 22398 bp, 18 predicted proteins | sample saktaG_14_FD_190137 | JGI IMG/M metagenome (GOLD analysis project Ga0268284, IMG submission 190137) | Saline water microbial communities from Sakinaw Lake, British Columbia, Canada - sak_2013_06_06_40m | ecosystem: Environmental > Aquatic > Non-marine Saline and Alkaline > Saline ...
CGACCCGTGGGAAGGTCTTGGTGGTCAACCAACCTTCCAGGTCCTGATTGCCGACCCGCGTCTGCCGTGGGCGGAAGGTGGTGCCAACTACGGCGTGGTCTCCGTCCCGGATACCCCAGGCGAGCCATGCACGGGTTTGGTCATGCAACACCGCGGAGTTCGACAACGCCGAGAGATACTCACCGATCTGCTCGGGGTCGGCGTTGTTGTGCTTGAATTCCACCCATTCCGTCTCGGTGGGGAGCGCGAGCAGGCTGTCGAGGCGGCTCTGGTGCGTCAGGTCGGTCATCCGGTCAATCCTCCTCGATCAGTTTGGTTTCTCCTGGTTCATTGAAATTATCCACGACAATCGATTTGTCGTTTGATGGTTGCGAGTGGTTGAAGGAGACTTGAAGTTCCGGCTTCATGTGCTTTGGGTGTCGAGATGCTCTCCTGCGTGCAGGACGATGATCTTCTGCTCCTCCGGTTCCCACTCGAAGTAAAGTCGGAAGCAATGTTGGGGGTCGCGGGCCGTTCCAAGGACGATGTGCCTGCTCAAGCTGTATTTGCGACCGTTGTGGGATCGCTGATACCCGGAATTCCTACCGGCAGTGATCTCGCTTTGGTTGCCTGCGTATTTTCCGGGTATTTCGCGCAACCGATCGATGGCATCCTGCATCTGCAATTCACCGGTGAATGCCGCATAAAACTCGTTGGCAAGCACCTTGAAAGCCCCCCAAGCGCGCTCCACATCCAAAAATGGTGAGTTTTTCAGCGTCTTCCTGGCGTGGTTCGTGATGATGAGTTGATCCTCAAAATTGCTAGCCGCCATGTCACCAATTTTATCCAAGGTGCTTGGCGTTTCTTCCTGTGTGGCCTCGCCGACGGAGGCATTTTTCGGTGTAGCATTGGCTGATCTCAACTGAAACTGAAGCGTTCGGATCTTCTTCTCCAATTCTTCCTTCTCCTCACGCAGGCGTTCGGTGACTTCTTCCGCGCTGAGAAGTTTGAACTCAATGTCTTCAGCATGTCGTTTGGCTTTGTCCCTGTCTTCTTCGTAACTCTGGACGATTTCGTCGAGTCCAGCTATGCTGGCCGTCTTCTCGCGCAGCTTGGCGAGCTTGAAACCGATCAGCCGACGCCCTACCAAATCGTCTCCGATATGTCGGCGGCTCTTCGGTAAATTTTGGCGGTGGGTCAGATCACTGAATAGATAGTGCTCGAAAGACAGTCCTGAATCATGCGCCAGTGCTTCGATTTCATCCTGACGGAAAACCCGGCCCATTGCCCGCCCATTCCGGGAGGGACTGATCACTGTGATCGAACCATCCCAAGCGGTGTGAAACGGAGCCAATTCGTTCCGGAGTTTCCAGGCCACACGCTTATCGGGAATCAAGTAAACCTGTGCCAGGCCCACCAACCGCTTCTGGAGTTCTTCCACATCGACCAATGGTTCTTCGGAAAACTCATCCGAACTCACAACGAGTATGGTGTGAAACCGATATGGGTCTTCGACTTCCGTTAGATAGTCGGTTATTGTCTTGCCATCGAGAGGCCGGACATGCGCTCCGGGAGTACGGGCAGCAAGCGGGCAACGTGATAAGATTGCTCCGACCACTCCGGGCTGGGTTGGTGTAATCCGGTGTTCGGCCACCTGGGGACTGACTTCGGAGGTTTCAAGCACAACGGTCACTCGCAAAGAAGCGGTGGGCTCCGGCCTTTCAATACCAATGCGGGTGAACCATGCGCGGCCGTTCACACGGGCGTCGTTGTGCCGATAGTTGATAGACAGGCAATAATCGGGGGCCTGATCGGGAGTTCCAAAGATGGTGACTTCGTTCGTCCCTGTTTCCGGATGCCTGATAATGAAAGGCTGATCAAAGGGAATGATTTTTGTGCTGTTAAAGGCTGGTCCAAGCTTCTTGCCCAGCCAGCTTTTGACGCCGGCTTTGAAGTTTGCCAGCGCCTTGTCACTGGCTTGGAGATAAAATTCGTTGGCGTAGATAAGCATGATTCAATCTTCCTCAATCAGTTCGGGTTCGTCTTCTTCCTCTTTGGCTTTGGACTTCGCGCTTATCTTCCTGGGCTTGGGGGGCTCGATTTTGCAGAGGTGTTCCAGGCCGTGGGCGATGGCGATGGAGCGGTCTTTCTCGCAGGCTTTTTCCACGCGCTGGGGCCAGATGCTGTGGGCGAGGTGAGCCCAGTCGTAGTCACCCTTGGCGAGTTCGTCCCAGCAGGCTTTCAGATCCTTCTGCCACTTGGGCAGGCGGAAGAGTTTCCAGAGCGGACTGGCCGTGATGAGCACGCCGTCGTTGAGGTCGGGCTTCCAGGGGAGCTTGATGATGCTCACGATCTCGTCATGCAGGTCCTTGAGTTCGTCGAGGAACTCGCGAAGGTCGCCGACTCTGGTGCCGCCACCCTCCAAACCGGTGAGGGCGTCGAGTTCGGACCTAACATTTCTGATTTTGGGGTCGAGAAAATCAGCCAGGCATGTGTGGAGTGTCTGATCTGTGAGGCGGTGGTAATAGAGCCAGAGAGTGTAGCTTCCGGATTTGGTAGAAAGTGGCCAGTAAATTGGGGCCTGGCGGCGGCTCTTGCTGTAGCGCTTGAGATGGTCGGCGAAGAATGCGGCGGGGCGGCGGAAATAGTCGCGCAGGGTCTTCACGCCGAGGATATCGCAGGCTTCCTGCTCGATGGCTTCGGCGCGGTCTTTCCAAACCACCTCGATAGCTTCTCGGACGCGGGCAACGATGTCTTCACAAAAACCGTCCTTACTCTTGTGGTTTTCATCCTCCACCAGGATGCCAGGCCAGGAAATGCGCAGAGGGTAATCGGCAGACATGTCATTTGACGCGGCGGGCAGTCCCTCGGCGTTCTGAATCATGCCGGGGGGGCAGACGGGCAGCGCATCGAAGGGATCTGGTAGTTCGGGCGGCGGAAGCCCTCCAGTGGCGTAACGGATATCCCAGCGGCCGAAGGCGTTACCCACTGCATAGCTCAGAATGTTGGCAGCACACGGAGTTGGATCGTCTTGACAACTCACATCTCCCTCGTAGGGCGATGCAGAATCGTTAAAATGCGGCTGAAGGTATGGGCGAAGCCAAACCCTATCTGATTCAGATAAGCCATAGGCGTTCTCCGCATATACTTCCAAATCAGCGATCAACGCGCGCGCCTCCGTGGCTTGGAAACACAGGGTGTCGCTAATCCATGAAATCTCTTTGCGTTCCGGCAATGAAGTAACAATATGCCAGGGCGTAATAAACAATGCTGAAACCTCATGGCATGCATTAAATCGGGTCTTTTTGTCTATTGCTAGTTTGGCTATCCGATCAAGATCGGCGAATTCAACACCACTACAAGGCGGCGGGACTGGGATCAGATCTACGTAACCCGCATGTTTATGCTGTCCGCAGAAGTAGTTGATGATCCAGCTAATTAGCGGAGCATTTAGAATGGCCAGGTAGTAATAAAAGTGTTCTCGTTTTGAAGGGAAAACCGCAAGCCCTTCAATTGTAAATATAGAGTTGGTTGACAAAACGTGGGCATCGAGAGTATCACCTCGCTTTCCATAACCAACTCCAGCACACTTGTAGCGTGACGGATTATTCCATCGTGTTGACGGATGATATTTAAGCATCTCCCCGGTTTTTTCCCAAAGAACGCAATCAACACTTGGCGTGTAAAATCTGCAAAACAGACTGCCATTATACATGTTGATATATCGCTCATTAGCAAAGTCGGCTGCCTTGACCTCACACCGTAGTCGGCCATATCTGTCCATTTTTACCTGGAGTCCGGGATGAGCCTTGGCCCCGCCAACTTTTAGAGCTGGAAAGCGAACAAAAATATCAAGCAATAGTTCGGGAAAATCATAGCCAATGACTTGATTTGGAAGCGCAGCAAAAGACGCTTGATTACGAACAACGAAACTTGAGTGTTCGGGAGATATGGCATCCGCAGCATTCGTCCCCTTGGAATCTGAATCAACCATCCGAACATCGATACAATTGGTATGAAAATGATTTTTAAATTCTATCATTTTTCCAAGAGTGATACTAATCACCTCTACATTTGCATCCAAAACGTTCCATCCCAAGTCGAGGATTGATTCGATGGATTGCGAAAGTAACGTTTCTGATCGAAAGGCTTCGTAAGTAGTCTTGACCACTGCTGTTCTATCGAAGATTACGCCAATTTTGCCATCGGTTTCACGATGCTGAGAAGCCCGAGCAATAAAGGCGCAGAGCATATTCTGATTCCAAGCAGGGTAGCACTCATCCAAGAGAGTTATTACCTTTCCCGAAGCTTCTCCAAACGGCGGATTCATCACGACAGCGTCGTAGCGTTTGCGACAGAGATCGATAAAGGCGAAGCCACGGGCGGCATCGTCGGCGAAGAGGCGGCGCTGGTAGGAATCGGCATCGGTCTGCTCGGCGTAGGCGCGAAGGGCGTCGATAACCTGTTGTTCGGCAGTCTCGAAGAACTCCCCCTGCGAGCCGTCCTTTCGGATGAGAAGATCATCCTGCTGTTGCAGCCATGAATTGTGTGCGGTGTCGATGGCAGTCCTGATTTCCTCCTCAATCTTGAGTAGGGAGCCCGCCTCACCAGCGAGTTGCATTTTATCGAAGACTGTCGTCACCAACTCGCCAAGCAGCGGTGGTTGGAGGGACGATGAGAATTCTTCCAGCATCTCCGGACTACCCGGCATCGGCTCGGCGCAAACGAGGTTCGAACGACGGACGCGGGGCCGGTCTTCGGCTTTCACATTCTGTTTCTGCCAGGCCTTTTGCGCGCGGAGCCACAGGGAAAGACCCGCGATCTGGACTGCGCGGGCATCAATGTCGATGCCGTGGATGTTATTCTCGATAATGAGCCGCGGGACATGCCTGAGGAATTCTTCCTTGGTTGAGGAGTTAGAGGTCAGAGGTCGGAGTTCAGGATGCGTTTCCGCGAGATCCCATGCTTCCTCGTAAATGACTTCGAACAGATCGAAGGCATACAGTCCGAAGTGCATGGAACCGCAGGCCGGATCGAGAAGCCGGATCTCACGAGGGTCCTTGAGCGGACGATGGGGAACTTGGACGGGCTGTTGCAGGAGTTCTTCCTGCGACAAGCTTTCAGGTTTCATTTCGCGGTTTGCAGGGGGAGTTTCGCCTTGGGCGAGGAAAATTTCAGTGGGGCGGCGCACCATGTAGCGGCACTGGTCGGCCAGCCGCGTTTGCCCCTTGGTTATTTCATACCAGATACGGCCGAGGGTGTTGTCGGTGAGGAACTCGACGACGTAGCGGGGAGTGAAGAACTGGTTGCGGACGGCGAGTTCGCGGGAGTTGCGCGGGGCGGCCGATTCGTCGCGCATCTTTTTGCGCTCGGCGGGATCATTGTAGTATTGATAGATCCAGCCGATGGTTTCGTCTTCGGCCCAGAGTCTTTCGAGATCTGTAGCGTTGAGCAGATCCAGCAGCGCGAGCAGGGCTGGCTCGCGTGGGAACAACAGGCCCTGCGGCGAGTGGCGGTCGAAGAGCACGCCGAGGTCGATGGCCAACTCGTCGAAGAGGCAGAAGAGGTAACGGCGATAGCGGTGGTAGGCATCGCCTAGGGCGGAACCGGCGACGGTTTCAAACACTTTGAAACCCTTCGATTGATAACCCCTGCCGACGGATTCGACGATGAGACCGCGTTTTTCCGCCATGCGGATGGCGGCGAGGCGATTGAGAACCGTAAAAGCCTGCTCTCGGGCAAGACGCTCGACCGCTGCCTTGGTGCCATCCTTGTCATCGGGATGGGTCTTGACCAGATAGTCGATGCGCTCGCGAAGCAGGGCCGCGGTGGCAAGGCCGGTCTCGTCGAGGTGGGTGAGCTTCTCCAAGACCGCCACATCGCCCCGGGCGGAAATGCCATAGAGGCTCTGGAACTTTTCAGTGAACTCGTCGGTGATGAGCCGCCGGAAATCGGCGACGAACTTGGCAAGACGGTTACGGGTGGTTTTGTCGAAGGACATGGTGCGAACAGAGGCGAAGGGTTGGTGGGCGGATCACTGCTTGGATTTGGCAGCACCATCATCGGGTCCGTCCATCATCCGGCATCTCAAACGCAGCGGCGTGCCGGCCTTGAGGGCATCGAGGTGATGGGTGAGCTGTTGGATCAGTGCTTCAATCTGCTGGGCGGAGCTGAGGTATTCCGGCAAAAGGATGAATTCCTCCTTCACCGGTGCGGGGTCGTAAGTGGATGCCTTGGCTTTCACCTTGGCCGCGGCTTCCCGCTTGAGACGGCTCTCATTCGCCTTGTGGGTGAATTGTTCGCCAAGCTCACGCAGCCGGTGGTTTAACTCGAAGTCACGATTCAAGAGTTTTCTCAGGCCGTCGAGGTCGGGCTCCGCCTGGTGATGGAGCTTCCCTACCTCCTCGCTGAACCAGGTGCGGTCTTCCTCTGGAAGATCCAGCCAGCTCAATGAGGATTGCCAGCGGTCGAGCTCGTGGATGGCCACTTCATCCTGCTGGGTGGACAAGTCTGAAACCGTCTGCGCGACGCACTTGTTGATTTCCGCCGCCGCCGTGCCGAGCGCGGCGGTATCGTCAAAGAACGACTCCCGGCCAAGGACATCGTCGATGATCTGGAGGGCATCTGTGGAAGATTCCTTCAATTTTGCCGGAAGGCCAGTGTCCGGAAGTCCATCCAGATCCCTGCGAATCCGGGAGATGTGGGAGAGCTGCTGGCGGAGACCATTATCGAGGGCTTTCTTCAGTTTGCGTGCCCAGAGGAGCGAGTCATAGAGCGGGCTATCCGGGCCGCCGAGGCGTTTTACGGCATCCGAACCATCGCCACTGAGGATTTCTGCCAGGTCGCTCGCGAGATTTTCCAACCGTTCGGAGTGGTCCGTGGAGAGATTCAAGGAGCGGACTTCCACCGCTAAGGGACCAAACGCTGCCTGGAAGAGGGGCAGTTGTTTCTTGGCCGCGACGGCGATTTCATCCTCCAGGGGAAGCACGTTCTCACCGGTGAGGTCGCGGAGGCGGTCGCTGGCACGCATGAGCGCATCCGGGTCCGCACGCTCTTCCCGCAGCGAAACGCCGACGGGACCGAATGCCTTGTTCGATGAAAACGCGGCCTGCGACTCGTCGCTCTTCACTTGGTGGTCCTTGCCCGCGATGCGGAGTTTGATTTCGCCACCCAGGAATGCGGCGGCGAGAAGGTAACGAAGGGTGTCCTTGGACCAGCCAAAACGAGGCGCGGCGAAATGGTCGAGCAGACGCCGGCCTTCCACCTGACCGCTCTGGCCGAGGAAATCGACAATCGAGAGGATAGCCTTGTGATCGGTCCTCACCTGCGGCTTGCCACCAGCACGCGTCACCAGGCCGAGCGGATCCTCTTTGGAGGTGATGCGGTCGAGCGGTGTGGTCAGGAATTTTTCCGCCAGTCCTCCGTCCGCCTGGAGAGGAGCCTCTGCATAATGATCGAAAACGGTGGCCGCGGCATCGGCCAGGAAAGATTTCGCGGCTTCCAGAACATCCGTGCCGTGGCTGGATACCGCTTCATGTGATCCGTGGGCGATGAAGGAACCCTGATTCAAGGATTCGGCCAGACGCCGTTCCAATTCGCCAAGAGTGCGCTGCTGCCGGGCATCAATGATCCGAACGAACTCCTGGGTCTCGGGGTCGGTGGTCGTGCGATGGGTATCCAGGAATTTGCGGCAGCGAACGAGGGTGATGGCGAGCTGGTCGGTCTCGGGATCGGAGCGGCCTAACAAAAAGATGCTGCACAATTCCCGCGACGACATGGAATCAATCTCGCGATCCCCGCGGACGGAGGCATAGGCCGAGGGGGCGACGAATTCGACATGGAGCTGGATGGGTTCTTTTTCACCTTCGAGCGGCACCGACTGGCCGCCGCCGATCATCACCTTGAGTCCGGCGGTGACAGGACGCACCTGCGCGATCCGAGCGGAAGGCAGGGGCTTGAAAATGGAACGGAGCACGGTGTTGAGTTCGTTCCGGACGTCGGCATTGCGATACTCGACCTGATCGAACTGTTTCTGGAGGGTGACTGCGGCCTGGGTGAGGAAGCGCAGGCTGCCGTTCTTTTCTCCGAGCGGAATCATTCCGTCCTTGAGCATGGTATCGACCGCCTTCTCGACATCGTCCTTTAGCGAGGGCTGGGTGACATCCGGCTGCATGAGGGCGGCCAGGTTCTGCACCGTGACGGGCAGGTTTTCGAGGATCTGCAGGATAGCAATCGACTTGGCCACCTGATGGCACAGCGGCTCGTTAGGAAGTCGTTGTTCCACCCTCTGGACGCCATCCACGACGTGGGGGAAACTGCTCTGAATGTCGCGGCGCAGCGAATCGTAGAACGTGACGGTGTTCGCCAACTGGCCCACCTCGGCATCCGCCAGCGGAGACTGGCCGTTGCCATGTTCGACAAGGACTTCCTGAACGACCTTGATCGCGGAACGAAGACCAAGGCCACCGGTCTTCTTGGCGAGGCGTCCAAGCAGTTGCAGCAGGATTTCAAAGTGTGCGGGCAGGAACGGATAGAGATCGACGAAGGTCTTTTTCGTGAGTTCCGCGGAATACACCCCGGCGTCGGCAAGCTGGGTCGAGGTGCGCAGGGATGGGCCGGATTTTTCGAATTTCGTGCCGAGTTCCTGCTCGCCGTTGGCGGACTTGGTGAGAAGGCGCTTGTGACAGATTTCCTTGATGTCGCTGGCTTCGAGATTCACCCCGATGGGGAAGCGGGCATTCAACTTGTATAGATCCCGCGAATTGAGAGCGGCATTGGGATTGTCATCCGTGAGCGTCTGCTGGGCGGTGGCGAAGATCCACACGGAACCGCCGCCGATCTGTTTGATGTTCTTGGCCAGGCCGTCCAGGTTGGTGATGAGGCTGGGCTTGGCGGAAACGTATTGGCCCACCTCGTCGATGATGAAGATGATGTTCTTCTTGCCAGACTTTTTACGGATCAGCTCGATCATTTCCTCGACGCGCTTGTTTTCCGCCTTGTTAACGTGGAGCGTGAGGTCGCCGAAATCCGCCTCGTTCTTGAACAGCTTCGGATAGAATTCGGTGGCGAGGCGTGCCGCAATCTGGTTGGCGACGAGCGGCTGATTGTGGACTTCCAACCAGTCGATGCCATCCAGCTCTTCCTTCGCACGCTTTTTGAAATCATCCAGCTTGCCATCGCGCTCAAGCATCCGCTCAAGTTCGGAAACCTTGAGATCTTCCGAATAGCCGGCCCATTGGAGCACTTTCAGATAGAGCACGGTGGACACATCTTCCATCGAGCCGCCGGCGAGCATCTCGCTGGCAAGATCCAGGAACAGAACCGCTGCGTTGTAATTGCTAGCCACGGTATTGAACAGGGCCTTGGTGCTAGCCGTCCGAAGCTGGTTTTGTAGCAGTCTGAGAAATGTGTCCTCGCCCAGCTTCATCTCGCGGTCGAGGGCAAAGCCAAGATACTTGGTGAATGAGCTTTTCCCCGAACCGTAGAAACCCGACACCCAAACTCCGATCTCATGACCGGCGACCTGCTGCGCCGCCTGCATTTCTTCGAGCAAGTCCTCGAAGCTATGTTCGATGTGCGCGGTGACGACATACTCGGAGATTTCCGTCCGGATCTGTTGCTCCGAACGATTCTGGTAGGTGATCACCTTCTCAATCGGGCGTGAGAGCGTCCGCGAAGGGTCAAAAAGGCTGCGAATTTGTGGCATATGCGTCTTGGGGAAATGGTTCAACCGATGTGTTCCGAGCGGTAATTGGGATCAGGCGGATAGAATTCCAGAAAGCGGAGACTGGTTTTGCCGTCGCGCTTGCCGGGGTAAAGCACGACAAGCGGGCACCGCACCTCGCCCTGGAGCCTGGCTTCGATGCTGTTGATCCGAAGATATGGATGCAATGACTCCAGGTCGGTCAGGATAAGCAGCCCATTGGGATGGCTTGCCGCTTGGTCCATTTTTTCCCGAATCATTCCCATCAGTTCCGGCCCTTCCGTGAGAGCCTTGCCGAGAGTTTTGTTCACCTCTGCGACGGCATTGAGGGGGATCGTCCCGTTCGTCTTGCCGAGCAGCATTTTTTCACCGGCCAGCCAGGAGGATCTCAGCTTGTGGTTTCGGAGAATCGTGTTCAGCGCGTCGGCAAAAGAAAACGCGACCACATTCCATCCGTGGTTCTCCAGTTTCGCGATCCATGCCTTGGTTTGGCGTTTAACCTCCAAGATCTCCTTGGTTGGGAAGACCAAGTAATAGATTGGGGCTGACCCCGTGCTTCCCAACCGGCGACCATCACGAATCCTAAGACAGACTTCGTCGAATTTATCTTTGAGTGAGCGCATGTAAACAATCCTCCATGGTCTTGTATTTCCAAGAAATCTGCACGAACTCGCCACTGGATTGCACAAGGAAGTGCCCGTCGTTCGCGAGATTTTTGAGACATTGGACGACCTCGGCCGGCTCAAAGCCGAAAAGCAGCCAGTCCCTGGACTGCACGAGCGCCATGTCACCAAGGCCGGCAAAATGCAGGTCGTGTGCAAGATAGATGGCGACCTCGGAGCGGATGGAAAACCGCTGGATCGGGTGGTCGCTCCGTTTTCCCGTGGCCAAAAGTCCGAAATCCGCACAGCAACCCAGCAGATAGCCGGACACCCGCTTGATGGTGGATGCCGCCCATCGAACCGACATCCGGCCTGAGTCTAGGCCGCGATTGACGAATCGTTCGGCATCGTCCCGGGTCAACCTGCTGGCACCGGCACTGTATTTGGGCCAATAGACGTCAATGACGAAATCCGCGAGTATCCTCTGGGCCCGGGCGGTGTAGAGGAAAAACAACTGCACCAAAGCCTCATGAGGGATGCGGTGCTGGATCAGAAACTTCAACCGGGCAGCCGCGGTTCCTTTTTGCCCGAGGTAGCGGGGGGCGAACATTTCCACTGCCAGATTTCTCGCTCGCCGGGCAGTCGTTCGTGCGAAGAGCCCGTCCTCAACGACAAGATCCGATAGGCGGGCCGGAATCATGCCTGGCTCCCACAAACGCAGGAGATCCAGGGTCTCGGGAATCATGCCGAGACCTGCTTGGAGTTGCGTGGTGTAGGGTGCCTCTGCCGTCATCGGGTTTCTGAAGAGAAATAGGGGTAACAGCGGATCCCCTGGGTGAATGCCGAGTGGTAATGGGCTGCCAGTTCGCTCAATGAGGTTTCGGTGAGAATTCGCTTCTCCACGCCGATCTGGACAGGGCCGGAGGGTGCCTTGATCGAGGCAGCGGCCACTTTCGCAAGCGCAGAGAGGGCGGCATCCTTCTCAAGAATGGCTTCCACCTCCATAGGGGCGTTTCTCAGCCGGTCCTCAATACTGATCGGAAATCGGAACAGATGGTAGCATCCGACCTTTCCAAGTGACTGATCGTGAATTCTTTGAGCTGCGTCGGAGGTCGCCTGGATCGCCGCGCTCCGGGCCGAGCGAGGGAAGGTAGTTGAAAGGAAACGGATGCCCGTTTCATCGAGGAACGAACAGTCCCACCAACCAAACTGTTTCTTGCTACCAAGCAATCCGACCAGCCACCGCAAGCTGGAGAATTGAGAGAGTATCGACGTTGATTTGGTCAGGGTGGCCATGTGATTTCGGCAGATTGTTGGCAGAGAGGATGGGACATTTGTGGGGGCATCCTCGTTGTTTAAGGATTTACGTCAGTAAAGTTGAATTCGAACTGCTGGGAGTCGTCCGGAGCAGCGGGATGAGCCCGTACTGGGTCGCCACCGGAGATCTGATGCACAAAATGAAATTTCATCCCACTGAACATGGCCGGAGGCTAGCGGCATCCCTGACCGGCACGCAACCACCATCACGCGTAATCTATCGTATTTTTGCGTTATTTTACTCTTCTTCCGTCTTCCCGCCATCGTCGCACAAGTCCAGGATTGCCGCCTCGGCCTGGTCTGCGGCGAATTCCGCCGTCATCCTCCCCGCGAGCACGCTGGTCAGGCACGGAAAAACCTCGTCGGCGGTCATCAGCATGAAGTGGAGAAGTCCACGGAAGGTCGATTCTGTCAGCGGACCCGCTATCGTGTCGGTGTAGGCAGCCATGCGGATTTCCCCGTCGTTGTGGTCGATCTCCCAGAATTTCCTCCGTGCCCCGTAGTTGAGCCGGTGGAGGAATTCGCCGGCAGCCGCCCGGAATTTCGGCGCGGCGCGGACCGGGAGTTTGACAATGACTGATGCAAGGTCGTCGGGCGCGCCACCGGTGATGACTTGGACTTCCACGTTTTCGAGGTTCAGGCGCGTGAAAATCGTGTCGTCGTCCTCCTGGAACGTGATCTCCATCTTCCGGTAGACATTGCGCATCACCTCAAGCGGGTGGAGAACATGGGCATCAGACTCTTGTGCTTCTTCCGTAGTGGTGTCGAGTGGGGGATTATTTGCAGGTCGTTTCTTGCTCATGGTGTTATCAGTTGGGTAATGGGGCGGAAGGCGTCTTGTCGCTTCACCTCTGTTGGGGCCTGTTTTTTATGGATCAGGGTTTGGCTTCTGCCTGGCCATACAACTCTTTCGGCGCCTCCTCGAAATATTTGAACAACGCGGGACACAGCCACCCCTCCATGTCGAACCGGGGACAGTAATACCAATTCCCGCCTGATTCCTCGCGTCTCCATTCCAATTTGACATTGTGTCCGGGAAACGGCGTGGCGGAAAACAGGAGCCGAAAGCCCTGCTCGGCTCCGGGGATGTGAGTCACCAACCGGTCTATCATCCTATCGATGCCGGCGACAAAAGGCTCCCGGGTAAGTCCAACAGTTGGGTCGTCGAAGACCCACATCCCTTCATATTTGTAGGGGGCGATGATTCCTATGCTATTCATGGTTTGTTGGTGTTGAAGGATGCGTGGGATCAGCCTGCCTGAGTTTTTCCGCTTACTCGACCGTCCGCCGGTGACGGCGGCGCAACGGCGGCTCGGTCGGATGATGCCCCTGACCAAGGCCGGTGCCTCCGAACAGCGCGAGGTGGATGACCGTATCCCCGACCCGCAAGGCGGCACCGTGTCCCCAGCGGAAGCGCAGCCGGTGGTCGCTGCCAAGGCCCGGCGTGTCGTGGACCGACTCCGCGGCCTTGGCGGCCTCGGCAAGAAAGCGGGCGGGAGCCTCCGGGTCCAGGGGCTTGCGGGCCACGCCGCGCTTGCGCACCAGGAAATCCATCGCATGACTCTCGACCAGCCGCCGGTGCATTTCCGCATACGCCTCCGGCAGGGACAGGACATCGATTCCCTCAACCCGGTCGCCGACCACCGCCAGCAGCCCGCACTGGCCGTCGTGGCACGGAACATCCCGGGAAAACTCTTCGATCTCGCGCCGGCTTCCGTCGTAGGCATCCTTCATGGCGCGGGTTTTCGAGCTGTCGTCGCTGTTGGCCGCCATGTGCAGGTGCTCGATTTCCTGCCACACCGCTCCCTGGTCGGAGGTGTGGCATGCGCTGGCGTGCAGCGAACAGGCCACCGCCTCGGCCTTACGCTTGCGCAACTCGGCGTAAGCAAGGCTGCCGCTGGAGCTGAATTCGTTCGACTCGTATGACCAACGCCCCCGTTCGGTGCAGCTCACCGGCACGTCGAGTGCCGATCCGGCGGCGATCAGGATCGTGGTGTTGAGGATGCGGTTCTGCTTGGCGCCTTTCAGTTCCTCGCCGTCGAAAAGCAGCACGTGGTGCGGCGTTTCGTTGATCACCCGCAGGTCCGGCACCGAGCCGCCCTGGCTGACCTCCGTGATCTTGAATCCGTCCAGGGACAACGCCTCGACCAGTGTGATGTAGGCCGGCTCGGGATGAATATCGGCAAACACCGGCCACAGGCCGATGCCCTTGTGGATCTGCGGCTCTTCCATCTTGAGGGAGGCAAGCAGGCTGGTGATCGCGGTGTGAACGGTGGTCTTTGAGGAATTGGAGTCAGACATGATTGGGGGTCGGGTGAAGGCGTTTGTTTTGACAGAATTTGTTAAACGCGTCAATCAAAAAAAACGACGCAAACGATAATTTTTTATTTCGGGTTTGCAAAGGGTTTCAGGGCGGGGTAGGTTCGCCGCGGAACAACCCTTGGGCGTGATGGGAAACAAGACCAATGACCGGAACTGGGCGGCGATGGAACGCCTGCGCTTCATCGAAACGTGCGCGTGGTGGAAGGGGGTGGTGCAACGGCAGGATCTGGCCGATTTGTTCGGGGTGTCGATGGCGCAGTCGTCATCGGACCTGCAGCGGTATCTGGAGCTGAACCCCGGGGCCTTCGTGTATAATTTGCGTCAGAAGCGCTACGAGGCGACGGCCGAAATGAAGTGCCTGCTGACCAGCCCGCGCCTGGACGAGGCGGTGACGAGGTTTTTGGGCGGCGATGCGCGGGGAGCATGGGAGGGCTGGACGGACGGGAATGAAGAGGGCGGGTGTGTGGCGGTGCTCAAAATGCCGGCTCGGAATGCCGGACCGGTGGTGGAGCGCCGGGTGTTTCTGGCAATCCTCAATGCGCTGCGGATCAAGGTGCGCTACGCCAGCGTCAACAGCGGCAAAGAAGAATGGCGGTGGCTGCGACCGCATGCGCTTGGCCACAACGGGGCGCGCTGGCATGTGCGAGCGTGGTGCGAGAAAAACGCGGATTTCAGGGATTTCACGTTGAGCCGGATCGCCGAGGTCGAGTGGAGCCGGGAGCAGGCGGACCTGCCTGTGGCGGATAATGATTGGGAGGAATGGGTGACGCTCCGGGTGAGCCCGCACCGGGCCTTGAAGGAGGAACAGCGGAAGGCCGTAGAGCGTGACTACGCCATGCGCAACGGTGTGCTGAAACTCAAGGTGCGCAAGGCCATGGAGGGGTATTTGCGCGAACGGCTTGGCCTAACAATGGCCGACGGCAAGCTGCCGGTCAGGCTGCTGGAGTAGGGGTCACAGCTTCCCATTTGCGCGGGCACCGCAAGATCAGGGGGAGGGAATGATCTCGTAGGTGGTGGTGGCGCCACTGCCACAGGCATGCCTGAGGCGCTTGGACTCCGTCAGCCGCGCCAATGCCGCCTTTACCCGCAGCCCGGGAATGTCCACGCCGTCATTGATTTGCCGGCGCGTGAGTTTGGTTTTGCCCGTGAATATCCTCAGGATCAAATCGGCATCCAAGTTGATCTGAGGGCGGTTAGATTCCTCGAAACCTTCGCGGACCGTGATCCATTCCTTGATGCGGTATCCGCAGCCTGGCGCGGTTTCGATGATGTCGAGCTTGCCGCACTCCACCCCCGCTGCCTGCATTTTGTCGATACACTGGTTCCGGAAATCCCTGATCGCGCTGGTGACTGACGGTGCGGTGATCGTCGTCCCAATCGCATCTGCTAGATCCTTTGCGGACATTCGTTTTGCAGTCGATCCAGGTTTGGGGGCGAGAACCGTGATGACGCGCCGGATAATGGAGCACGACCTGATGCCTCCAATTTCGACGCCCATCAGGTCGATGCGACCTTCATGCACAATCATTTCCCCTCCCATGAACGGGCGCGGGTGACCATTGGGTTGGGGATGGTCGGTTTTGGAATTCATCAGGATCTTCTTGATTTGCACTTCGGGCGGATCCTCGTCAAAAGGCTTTCCGATGAACCCCCGCGCCCCCTGCTGCATCACATCCCGGCACAGGTGGTGGTGACCCTTGCCATGAGAGGTGATCACGATGATTGGCGGTGTCCCTGGTTTCGACACGATCCGGTCTAACAAATTCAATCCGGTTTCAGGGCGGGTTGGTCCCTCGGGTTTCACGGGGATTCCCAGATCCAGAAGGATGAGATCGATTGCGATGTCGCTATTTTCAAGGATTGCCAGCGCGTCTTCGACGCAATGCACGGAAATCCCATGGTGCCCCATGGCCTCGATGCGATCTTCGAGTTCCTCACACAAGTCCTGGTCGTCATCGATAATGAGGATGGTTTTCATGGGTTGGTTTCGGAGGTCCCGGAAATCGGCAGGAATACCGTTGCGGTGGTACCCACGTTTTCGTGGCTTTCCACCACCAGTCTGCCACCGTGGGCGGTGATGTAGCGGTTGCAAAGCGGGAGGCCGTAGCCGGATCCTCCGCGTTTTGATGTTTCCCCTGGAATGAACCGAAGAAGACCGTCGAGAAGGGATTGAGACAGTCCTGTTCCATGATCCCGGATATGGATTTGAATGAATCCGTCGAGAACCGCTCCGCCGATTTCCACTTCGCCAGGCAGGATTCTTCCGTCCTTGCGCCCATGTGCCTCGATGGCGTTCTTGATGAGATTGGTGAAAGCCATGACGATTTCGAGGCGCGCCACCGAAAATGATCCCAGATCCGGAAGGCCGATGCTGACATTCACTTTGGAATGACTGTAACCCTCGTCCTCAATCTGGCCGAGAGCGTCAGCCAATGATTCCTCGACCACTTCCCGAATGTCCTCTTCGGATTTCCGGACGGTCAGCGGGGAGGAATACTGGTCCATCATGTCGAGCATCCGCTTGAGATAGCCGCGGGCCCTGATGATGCGCTTGACGTTGCGCTTGTGAACCGGATCGGCAGCGAGTTCGTTTGATGGCTTGAGGTAGGTGATGATGTTTCTGATGTCGTGGACCGCGGCGCGAAGATGAAGGGCGTTGAATTTTTCGGCCATCTCGCGGGCGGCATCGGCGGCATCCGCGCCATAACGGGTCTTGATCTTTTCAAACTCCTCATGGAACAACCCTTCGTGTTCCGGTTCGGAGGATGCTCCAAGATCCCGGCGCGACAACGAACGCCGGATCGCGGCCTCCACCATGGCATGGTTTTCCGCCGCCATCACGCCCGAGATTTCCTTGGATTGGCGCTCAGTAAACGAGGCGAGCGCCTCCGCAACCACTTTGCGAACCTCCCATTTCGGATCGACAGCAAAATCCAATACCGCAGCCATGGCGTCCTCGTCATCATGACGGGATGCGAGGAGCCCACACACATCAATAGCGGTCTCGCGTCGCCCTCTCCAACCGGACGGACATGGTGGCAACTCGGGATTCATGGGTTACTGGCGGGTTTGGCGTTGCGCCTGTCGAAGGCTTTCCCGCTTGTCGAAGGCTTTTTGTCCACCTTCCAGTAAAGAGACGATTTCCGCGCCGCAACCATCGACGCTGCCTGCCTTTTTCACGCGTCCACTCAGGCCGTCGGACTGCATCACGATCACCCGCGACGCGCCGCCAAGAACTGGAATATTCGGGTTGTGTGTGATGAAAATCAACTGGCGCATGGTTTTAACCGACTTCAAGGCGGGCGCGACCGTATCGCAGATGAACCGGTTGTCGAGATTGTCTTCCGGTTGGTCGATGACAAGCGGGCAATTTCCCTCCCATAGCAGGATCGGCAGGATCGCGAGGAACTTCTGGCCGGTGGAGAGGTTGCCGGAATCCTTGTAGATTCCGTTGTCCCAGAGTTCGATGGTCGGCACCTCGTTCATGTCCACGATTTGCAGTTCTAGCAGACGGGGCATCGCCGACAATTCCCGGATGACGACCGCTGCCTGTTGCTGGTTGATTCCACCCCGCAGGGCGATGTTCGCCACGTCGTTCGCCCTGACAAGGTCGGCGAGTTCATCGGGAGAAATCTCCTTGCTGAGTGAGGCGGCAATCCGTCGGTGTTGGATGCCGGCGTCCTTCAGCGAGGATTCGAGGAACTTGCGGTAGTCCTCCTGGTCGGCGCTTTGCTCCACGCGGACCCGGATTGTCGGGTTTAGTTTTGAATTGATGCGTTCAGCGACCGCGTGGCGAATGGCGAACCGCTCGTCGCGCACCTCGGAGAGTTTTGCCCGCAAGTTCGTCCGCATGGTTTCAAGCACGGTGATTTCCTCAACGACTTCGGCGAGCCGTCGCTGACGAAACAGCAGTTCGTTGTGCTGTTTTTCCAACTGGATGCGTTCGGCAGTTTTAGCCAGATTCCGGTGTTTTTTTTCGATGATGTTGCGGAACCCGGCTTCCTGCTTGATATGAAAAACATCGAGCGCTTCCTTTTTTTTGCCGAGTTTGCGCGCGGTTTCGTCCAATCCTTCAACCGCCCTGGTGAGGCACGAATCAACTTCGTAGATAGAGGTCATCGCCTCGTTGAGGGAATTTCTCAGAGTTTCTGAATTCGGGCCCGTCATGATGTCCGGAGTAAACATCGGCATCACCAATTCCGTCAGCCGTCCGAGCCAAGGTCTGAGTCTCGATGCGCAGGATTCCAGGTTTTCAATGGAGTGGTGGAACGCCATGTCTTCCCGTCCCCGCAATGCCTTGAGCGAGTGGGCATCATTGATTTCCCCGGTATTTTGTCCGGTCAGCGTGTCGAATGCCCTGAGTTTTTCCATGACCGAATCCAATTGGCTCAGGGATGCTTCAAGGTTTTGTTTTTCCGTGGCCAAGGGGAGAATGCGGCCGCTGTTGGCTTCTAGCAGGTTGCTCACGTCGTTGATGCGCTGCGAGACGGCCGCAAGATTATCGACCTCGAATCCGTCGATGAGATCGAGTTGGTAATGTGGGTTGTCGGCGATTCCCTCGATCTGGTTCTGGCTGTAAACAGCGGCACCGAAGATGTGGTTGACCGAAACCCCAGGTGGGAGGGGCACTCCGTCGGAATTCAGGATCACGGCATCATCGCCCGCCGACCGGCTGATGGTGTAGGACATGCCGTCTTTGGTTTCCACGGTCAGTTCGACGCGTCCGCCAGCGAGGTTCCTCTCGATCATTGAGGCGACGCGGCGGCGCAGGGGGTCGCCATCGCGGCCCGGCATGACATTCAAGCCGTGGCGGATGTTCTCCACCACTATGCTTTTGCCGCTGCCGCGCGGCCCGATGACAGTGTTGAATTCGTTGTGGAATTCGACATCGAGTCCGGAAAGGAATCCTCCCGTGACCTTCATTCGCTTGATGCGGTGACATGCTGGTTGGTTGTTCATCTGGGATCAACTCTGTGCGTCTCCGGCGCGGTTGTCTCCCCCAATCGGCGCTTTCCCCACATAGGGTTACAAACCCTATGTGAACCCTATGTGAACCCCATTATAGGCCTATGTGAACCCTATATGGGGACAACATAGGCTATGTGAACCCCATAATGGGCCTATATGTGTCCCACATAGGATTACATAGGCTATGTCAGGGCCTAGATACAAGTCCGGGTTGACACGCCACTGTTCACGTGTCGCACGGCGAATCCGTGCTTCCGGCTGCCGGACATGTCGTCCGGCAAATGCACCCCGCTCCCACACAGATTCTCATCACTATTCCCATCATGACTCCACAAGTCAACAATCAAAGCGGCGTCCTGGCAATCAGCCGGGGCAGAATCACCCGGCCACAGAAGGCCGTCATCTACGGGCCGGAAGGCGTCGGCAAATCGACCCTCGCTAGTCTAACACCATCCCCCGTCTTTCTCGACACCGAGGGCGGCACCCACCACCTCGACGTGGTCCGCCTCGACGCGGCTTCGTCATGGGAGGAAATCACGGCGGCAGTGGTGCAACTTGCCAAGGCGGAACATCCGTTCCGCACGCTGGTCATCGACACGGCGGACTGGCTGGAGAAGCGGCTTTCCGAACACCTGTGCCGGAAGGCTAACAAGGACAGCATCGAGGATTTTGGATATGGAAAAGGCTGGGTCCTGCTGACCGAGGAATTCGCCCGCTTCCTCAACTCGCTCGATGCTTTGTTAGCCCGTGGCATGCACGTCGTCTTCCTCGCCCACTCGACGGTGAAGAAGTTCGAAGCCCCGGACCAGGCAGGCAGCTACGACCGGTTCGAACTGAAACTCAGCAAGCAGGTCGCGCCGCTTCTCAAGGAATGGGCGGATCTCGTGCTCTTCGCCAACTACGTCACGCGCATCGCGGAAAAGGACAGCGGCAAGACCCGTGGCGTGGGCGGGAAGGAACGCGTGCTCTACGCCACCCACACGGCGGCGTATGACGCGAAGAACCGCCACGGCCTGCCGGACAAACTTCCGTTCACCGTTGAGGCCCTTGCCCCGGTGTTCGGCGCGGCGGCGGAGTCGGGGGGCTCCGTCGCCGCAAACCCGGCTCCAGTCCAATCCGCCACCGACCGGATTCCAGAGGTCTTTGGCGAGTACATGGCGAACGTCGTCGATTTCCTCATCGAACGCGGCCAGCTCAAACGTGCCGCTGATGGGTCGCCAGAGAGCATCGCCAATCTCGATCCGACCTATGCCGCCCGGATGATCGCGGAACCCAAGCGGTTCCTCGGCACCGTGCAGGAGTGGGTCAAGGGGAAGGGAGAATCCAAGTGAGTGCTCTCCGCCCATCCAACCTGCCGAAGCTCGCCGTTTGCCCTTGCTACGAGAGCAATCCCGTGGCCGGTCCGGCGGCGGAGCGAGGCACGCTGCTGGATTCCGCGTTCCGCGCCGAGTTGCTCGGCCTGGATGAATGCGAGTTCCTATCTGGGAAACTCAGCGCCGATGAAAATTCCGCCGTCGCCTGGTCGGTGTCGATGGTGTTGGCGATGGCCGGCCGCGAGCGGGTGCTTGCCCGTGAGGACGATTGCCGGGTGAAAATGTTAGGATTGACCGGCACAGCCGACGCTGTTGTGCCGACGCGCCTGACGCACTTCGACCTGAAGACCGGCTCACGGCGCAACTACCGCGAGCAGATGGCGGCCTATGCGCTCGGTTTCATGGAATCCGAGTTCGCCTCCGAATGGACGGCGCACCTGTTGTTCTGCGACCAGCGCGAGATCGAGACCCACCGCTTTACCTATGACGAGGCGCGGAAAATTGTCGATCAGGTCATCCGGGAGTTCAACGATCCCGACAAGAAACCGAATCCATGTGAATACTGTGGCTGGTGCGCCAAGGCGGAAACCTGCACGGCACGCCGCGCCATCGTCGCGGAAACCCTGCCGGTGGCGGATCCAGGATTCGATTTCGACACGGTGCTGGCCGACCCGCAGAAGCTCGGAACGTTTCTAGCAGCCTGCGCGGTGGTCGAGGACTTCCGCGAGCGGGCGAAGCAGATCGCCACCGAGCGGATCAAGACCGGCGGCGCCGTACCCGGCTGGAAACTCGTGACGCGCAAGGGGTCGGAGTTCGTCGATTGCGAAACGGTCGGCCACCACATCGGCACGATGGGCTTCGGCCCAGTGCTCGCCGCCTACGGCAATCTATCAGCCACCAAGTTCCGCGACCTGTGGAGCCAGCGGATGAACAGCGAGAAGCCATTCCCCGAGGAATCGGTGAAGCATGCCGCTCCATCCACCTACCTCAAACAATCCAAACCCAAATCCTCCAAATCATGAAATCCGACGACACTGGCAGACCGATCATCAGGAAAGCGACGGCCAGAGCATACTATCTGCAAGTCGCGGCGGAATGGCTGACGGGCAAAAAACGCGTCCCCTCCGCGGTCATCGCGGACGCCGAAAAAGCGGCACGTGGCGTGTTGGTCCGTCATGCCTGCCAGCCGAAAGCCCATATCAAGCTCCCCCGCCTGGATCGCAGCGACAAGCCATAACTCCCTACACATCTCAAACCAACCTCAAACCCACCTAACACAATGCCCACATACAAAGCATCCACCCCCACCGAACGCCCCGATCATGTCGAACCGGGCGATTACGAAGTCGAAGTCGTCGATGCGGTTGAGTCTCTCAGCAAGAGCGGCCGCGAGATGATTGAACTCAAGCTCAAGACATCCGCAGGGTCATACCTCTACGATTTCCTGGTCTTCATACCCAACGCATTCTGGAAGATCGACAGTTTCCGTGCCGCCACCGGCGAGCACGTCACGCCGGACGAGGAAACCGAGATCACGGCAGACGACGTGATCGGCCGCACCGGCACCGCCCGCCTCACCATCGAGGAATACAACGGCAAAAAGCGCAACAAGGTCGTCGCGTGGCTGACCCCGAAGCCGGGACGCATGCCCGCGAAGACCACCCCCGCCGCCAAGCCGGAACCCCAATCCCAACCGAAATCCATCGAAGATGACGACATCCCGTTCTAACAATAAGCCAAAGGGGGTGACCCTCATTCTCGGCAAGGGCATGTCGCCGGATCAAATGGGAATCGAGGTGACGCGGGTAATTTGGCACGGCCCTCACCCGAAAAGGCTGATTAGTAATGGCCAGGTAATCGGCACGGTTGGAATCAGAATCCCGTTGGGTCCCCGTCCTACTGAAAGGAGGGGCGTATGAGCGAGGCTCCGAAAATGGGCCTGCGGGCCTATCAGATGAAAGCCCGGCAGGACATCCACGCGGGATTCGCGAGCTTCGACCGCCAGCTCGGCGTGCTGCCAACAGGTGCTGGAAAGACGATATTGTTCAGCAGGCTGGCGCAGGATTTCCAACCGATGCGTACGTTGATCATTGCCCACCGTGAGGAACTCATCTTGCAGGCGGCGGACAAGTTGGAAGCGGCCACCGGAATCGTGGCGCAGGTCGAGATGGGCGATAATCGCGCCTCGCTCGAT
>Ga0268284_1000626_pt1 | contig 22361 bp, 18 predicted proteins | sample saktaG_14_FD_190137 | JGI IMG/M metagenome (GOLD analysis project Ga0268284, IMG submission 190137) | Saline water microbial communities from Sakinaw Lake, British Columbia, Canada - sak_2013_06_06_40m | ecosystem: Environmental > Aquatic > Non-marine Saline and Alkaline > Saline ...
ATCGATGATGATGCATATGAAGCGGAAGAGACCCGGTTGATGGCGAAGCTGGAGGAAATCCGAAAGATCAAGGAAGAACAGGCCAAATAAAGAGAAAGGAAATGATCATGCGATTTGATGAGGCCATACAAAAGGCCAAGCTGGCGCTTCATGAACTGACGGGGCTTGAAATATCCTCGGTTGTCAGCGCGGAAAAAGAGGATGAGGGGTGGCTTGTCCTGGTTGAAGTGGTGGAAAAGCACTCCATTCCGGACAGTATGGATATTCTGGCGCTGTATGAAACGCGGCTGGATGCAGAGGGGAACATGCGGGAATTCAAACGCATTCGCATGCGAAAACGAAACGATACGGATACTGAAGAATAAGGAAAATGACATGCCTCTGGAACCCACGCGGGAAAACAGCGCCGGTCTGGCCGATGTCATTGACCGGATACTGGATAAAGGCCTGGTGATTAACGCCGATGTTCTGGTTTCCGTAGCCGGAGTCGAGCTTTTGGGTATCAAGATTCGGGCGGCCCTGGCGTCTTTTGAAACCGCGGCCCGATATGGACTGGAATTTCCGTCCGGGACCCAACTGGAAACCCCGGCGTGGAAAGAGGCCCTGGTTGCGCGGGAAGGATGTCCCCAGTGTGAAAAACGGGTACCCATCGAAGAGCTGGTATCGAGTGGTTGCCCCTGGTGCGGATGGATCAGCGCCAAGGCAAAGCCCCGAGTCCAGCATAGTCTGGCCTAAGTTATGGCGATCAATCTGGATGAGGACAACCTCAAACAGGGGGTTCTGGGGCTTGTTATCGCCCTTGTGCAGATCATTCGCGATGCGCTTCGCATTCAGGCCATGAAACGTATGGAAGGGGGCGGACTGACGGAAGATGAAATCGATCGGCTGGGGCGGACCCTCATGGATATGGATGAAGTCATCGAAGACATCATCCGGGAACAGGGTCTTACCGAAACGGTTCGATCCGTCAGAAACGGACTGGACGGTCTGGTGGATGATTTTCTGGATCAAATGATTCATCCCGGACGTGTCCCGAAGGGTTGAAGATATGAATATCATCCTGAAGAAACTGGTTCAAGAGGAGGTTCAAAATCTGATCATCCGCCATCAGGGAGCCATACACGCTCTGGTGAAAGAGATGCTGGTGTCTGAAATTCGCCGCGCCATCCGGCTGGAGATGCCGGGTCTGCTCGATGACAGGCCCGATGACAGATTCGATGACAGGTCCGACAACAAATTCGACAACAGGTCCGACATTGGTGCCGATGCCCCCTCGGACAAACTGACTCCAAATCCTCCCGCGGTTGCCGGTTTTCCCGAATCCCCGCCGAAACCGGGCTTGAAAAACGATGCCCCGGTATCCCGAAACGACAGCATGCAAACCGATTGCCGCTATCTTTATGCGATTGCGGGATCGGAAAAAACCATGCAGGCGGGATCGGTCGGCATCGAAGATGCGCCGGTATATACCATTGCATCGAACGGACTGAGCGCGGTGGTTCACGCCTGTTCTTCCCAGCCCTACCAGTCCGGTGATCCGGAAATCGCACGGGGCTGGTTGCTCACGCATCAGCACGTTGTGGAGGCTGCTTTCGAACAACTTGGGGATGTCATTCCCGCCGGGTTTGATACCCTTATCAACGGAGAAGGGCTTCTGGATCCGGATGAAGCGGTTCGAACCTGGCTGAATACGGAACATGACGCCCTGATATCCAAACTGGATCGAATTCGCGGAAAACAGGAATACGGGGTCCAGATTTTCTGGGAACCGAAGCAAATCGCGGCCCGGATTGCAACAGAAAATGAAGCGATCAGAAATCTGAACGAAGAAATCCGCACCAAACCCGAAGGCGCGGCCTATCTGTATCGGCAGAAGCTGGCAACCATGCTGAAAGACGAAATCGAGCAAGAGGCGGATCGGCATTTTCAATCCTTTTATCAGATCATTCAACCGGCCGTCGATGCGTTGCAGATCGAAAAAATCCGCAAACCTTCCGAAGCGGAGGCCCATCAGATGATCATGAACCTGTCCTGTTTGCTGTTGCCGGAAAACAGGCACCGATTGGGCCGGGAACTGGAAACCATTGAGGGGATGGCGGGGTTTTCCGTTAATTTTACCGGCCCCTGGCCACCCTACAGCTTTGTGTGATGGAACCCCGGCGCAGCGGTCATGCCACCCTGGTCGATTTGCTGGATCGAATCCTGGACAAAGGAATTGTGATCCATGCGGACCTGATGATTTCCGTTGCCGGCATTCCCCTGATCGGCGTCAACCTCCGGGCGGCGGTGGCTGGCATGGAAACCATGCTGAAATACGGCATGCTGACGCAGTGGGATGAAAAAACCCGCAGCGACATGTCCAGGGAACATGCCGTGCGGCAGGTCCGGTTGTTTCAGGATGAAACCGTGATGTTCAAAGCCCTGGGCGCGGTCTGGTACGCCCACGGGATTTATTCGGCCTGGCGGTATGGACATATTTACGTTACACAGCAGCGGCTGATGATCTGCCGGAGTACCGAGTGCGTTCCGGTTTTTGAAACCGGCCTCGATCAGATTGTGGCCGCGGAATTCAGTCACCACCGGATGAATGCAAAAGCGGAGACGCCCCGTTTGAGCCTTGTTTTAAAGGATGACCGGCTGGTCATGATCCGATCCCCGCATATGGGGCTGTTGCGGGAGGCGCTGGACCGGCAGGCCGAATTGCACGGGTATTGTTTGATTGATGCGGCATCGGCCCGCAATGAAGATACCGAAGCCTGCCCGCAATGCGGAAGACCGGCCCCGGCTCAGACCCTTCCGGGCGATGGATGCCCCCGGTGCGGATGGATGCGTAAAGGAAATGTATGGGAAAAGCCATTGGAATCGATCTTGGAACCACTTATTCAGTAGCGGCGATTGTTGAAAACAGCCGGGTGCGGATTATTCAAAACGCCGAAGGCGACCGGTTGACCCCATCGGTCTATGCCGAAAGCGCCGATGGACGTATCATGGTGGGGGCCATCGCCAAAAACCAGGCCTCGGCCAATCCGGACCGAACCGTGAGTTCCGTCAAACGCCTGATGGGATCGGATGCCCGAATCCAGGTGAATGGCAGAGGCCTTTCGCCCCAGGAAATCTCCGCGCATATTCTTCGAAAAATCAAGATCGATGCCAAACGCCAACTGGGTGAAGACGTCTCCCGGGCCGTGATTACGGTTCCCGCGTATTTCAGTGACGCCCAAAGACGGGCCACTCAGGAAGCCGGTAAAATGGCCGGGTTCGAAATCATGCGAATCATCAGTGAACCCACGGCGGCGGCGCTGGCCTATGGGCTGAGACGGTCCGATATTCAGCATATCCTGGTATGGGATCTGGGCGGAGGCACTTTTGATGTGTCCATTCTGGAAGTCGGAGACGGCCTTTTTCATGTCCGCGCGGTCAATGGCGACACCCGCCTGGGCGGAGATGACTGGGACGCCCGGCTGGTATCCCATCTGAAACAGCAAGTATTGCAGATCCATGAGCTGGACATCGCATCGGACGCCGGCACGTTTCAACAGGTCAAGGAAGCCTGTGAGCGAACCAAGCGGGAACTGTCGGTTCAGAATGAATCCCGTATCTTCCTGCCCCTTGCTTCCGGCCCCCATCATGACGCCATTGAAATCGATATGACGATCAGCCGGCAGGTGTTCGAGGAACTGACACAGGATCTGCTGAACATGCTGATTCCGCCCACCAATCAGGCCCTGGAGGATGCGGCGCTGACACCGGCGGATATGGATCACGTCATTCTGGTGGGCGGCGCCACGCGCATGCCTGCGGTCAGACAACTGGCGGAAACCCTGTTTCAACAGCCGCCGGACACGCATCTGAATCCGGATGAAGCGGTTGCCATGGGCGCCGCCATTCAGGCAGGGGTATTGAACGGCAGTGTTCAGGATGTGATCCTGATGGATGTAACGCCCCTGTCCCTGGGGATCGAAACCCAGGGCGGCCTGTTTACCCGGCTGATTCCCCGGAATACCACCATACCGGTTACCGCGGAGCGGATTTTCACCAACGCGCAAGACAACCAGACGGTGATGGATTTCAATGTGCTTCAGGGCGAAAGGGAAATGGCCGGAGACAATATTACCCTGGGCTCGTTTCAGTTGACCGATATTCCGGAGCTTCCCAGAGGAAAGGGGCATGTGGAGGTGATGTTTGAAATCGATGCCAATGGCATCCTTCAGGTCTCGGCCCAGGAACTGCATACGGGTGAATCCGCCGGAATAAGGATTGACGCCGCGCATCTCCTGTCCGGGGATCAGATCGACCGGGCAGTGGCCGAAGCGGCTGTTCATGCCGGAACCGATAATCAGCGCCGGTGCGAAATCGAAGCATCCATTCAAACAAATCACTTGATTCAAGCCGCCGAAGGCCTGCTTTTTGGAACGGATCGCCGGTTGTCAAAAGCATCCCGTCGCCAAATTCACCTGGCCGTTTCGGCAGCCAAAAACGCTCTGGCCGGCGGCCGATTCGAAGCCATGACCGAGGCGAGCCGAGCATTGAAAAGCGTTCTCAACAAACTTTGACGACTTCGTAAAAAGTCCGGATGCTGCGTTGCACTGCATCCTTACGGTAACATGGCACCTGAAACCCGAGATCCGAGACAATGCGAATCAAACCCAGACACAGCGCCATGCCGGCGCCCAAATTATTCCGCCCGAAACTCAAGGATGGCGAGACCCTGGTGCTGGAAGGCCAGGGGGGATTCAAATTCCATGAACGGTCCGGATGGAAGGTCACGCTCTTTTTTTTGACCAGTCAGCGGCTGATCGGCTGTCAACTTCAGAAAATCACGCTTGAAATCCCCATCGAATCGATTCTCGGCATTACCAGCGCCACGCAGGTTTATATCATGCGCAAACGCGAGATTCTACGCATTGCCTGTTCCCAGGGTGCCCATAGCGGTAAAGCCGGTCATGTCTGGTTTGTCATCAATGATATCGCTATCTGGAAAAATGCGATGTATCGACTGGCCCTGCTGAAAGTCGATGAACCCCTGATTGAAACCATCGGGCGCGATGTCGGGGCGGACAGCCGGGATATCCTGTGGTATCTGTGGCATCACCGTCATGGCGCCATCAATGAGCTGGCCAGGCTGATTCAGGCGGAGAATCACCGGGATGTGCTGATGCTGATACAGGATGAAATCAATCCGGCGGCTGAAAAGCGGGCCGGATGTCCGATTCTGTCGTTTGAGCGGTCCCGGATAGATCCGCAAACCGGGGAAACCATCGGATACGCCTGGTGGATGATGGGAACACCCACCGCGGATTTTTCACGCCCGGACCGGCTTCTGGATATCGTGGATGAAGGCGACTATATCCAGGTGATACTGGAAGTGAAACAGGTTGAAAAAAGCGACCTCAACCTCCATGTCAGCCGGAACCAGCTCGTGATTTCTTCCGAAAAACCCGGCCATCAATGGACCGAAACGTTCCGGTTGCCGGCCGATGTTATCTATGATCATCATGACCTGCATCTGAGGAATCAGTTGCTTGAAATCCGTCTGTCCAAGGCCAAAGCATGAATCCCATAAAAAGGGTACAGGGGACAGGTATCAGTGTGCAGGTAGAGAAACTCTGCCCCCTGAAACCTGCCCCCTGCCCCCTGTCTTCTCTGCGCCTGATCCTTGTCGGCGGCAAGGGCGGTGTGGGTAAAACCACGGTGTCATCGGCCATAGCCCTTTACCTGGCGCGAAAACATGCCGAAAACAAGCGAATTTTCATCATTTCGACAGATCCGGCCCATTCGCTGGCCGACAGCCTGGGGATGCCGATAGGGGATACCCTGACGCCGGTGGACTGGCAATCCGGGTTTGGAGGCGGCCCTTTGGAAAAAAATGCGGATGGATCAGCCGTAAAGCCCATCAATCTATTCGCCCTGGAGCTGAATGCCGGACGGCTCCTGGCGGCGTTCAAGGAAAAGCACCGCCGCGTTCTGACCACCCTGGCGGATCGGGGAACTTATTTCGATCAGGCCGATATCGCCGATTTTTTTGATCTTTCCCTGCCGGGAATGGATGAGGTGATGGCCATCATGGAAGTGGCCGCCATCCTCAAGTCCGATGCCTGCGATCTGCTCATTCTGGACACCGCGCCCACCGGCCACACCCTGCGCATGCTGAGCCTGCCGTCCCAGATGAAAAAATGGGTCGAGGTACTGGATCTCATGCAGCAAAAACACCGGTTCATGAAGACGTGGGCCAGCAGAAAAACCTATATCAAGGATGAATGCGATGCATTTCTGGATACGCTGTCGGCGGACATGGACCGGGTTTCCCGTTTGCTTTCGGACCCGGCCATCACCCGGTTCATTCCGGTGACCATCCCGGAGCCGATGAGCATCGAGGAAACCCATCGGCTGGTCGTTGCACTGGAGGAAATGAATATACCGGTGAAAGAGATGGTCGTGAACCGGACCGCGGCATACCGGCACTGTCCGATATGCTCGGTTCAATACGCCGATCAGCAGCCATCCCTGGCGCGCATCGATACCCTGTTTTCATCCTGTTCCCGGATATATCTGCCCCTGTTTCCCTCGGAAATCCATGGCATGGGGTCCCTGTTTCCGGTAGCGGATTTAATATCCGGCATCACGGATCTTACGGCTCAGAAATCCGATACAAGAGATCGGGAGGCCGAAGTTCCTTTTTCCCCGGCTGCCGGCATGGCGCGCGGCACATCGGACAGCCGACCTTCGGCTTCCGGAATCCAGTCTTCCGGCGTCCGACCTTCCGGCACTCGATCTTCCGGCTTACCGGCATTATCCCCGGATCTGGAATTCATTCTTTTCGGCGGCAAAGGCGGGGTGGGGAAAACGACCCTGGCCGCGTCCGCGGCGCTGCATCTGGCCCGAACATTACCGGATAAAAATATCCTGATCTTTTCGACGGACCCGGCCCATTCACTGTCCGATGCCTTTGATCAGACCATCGGCAACACGCTGAAACCCATCGATTATCCCCTGGATGCGGGCCGAAAACGGGAGAAAACCAACCTGTTCGCCATGGAAATCAATGCGGATACGCTTTTTGAAGATTTCAAGGCGGCGTTCAAACAGGACATATCCGCACTGTTCGATCAGTTTCTGGGAAAAGGCATGGATATCCGGTTCGATCGCGAGGTCATGACCGAACTGATATCGCTTGCGCCCCCCGGCATCGACGAAATCATGGCGCTGGATAAAGTCATGGAACTGAGAAAGGAGAATGCCTTTGATTTGCTCATACTGGACACGTCGCCGACCGGACATCTGCTGCGGTTTTTGGAACTTCCGTCTCTGATCCGGGACTGGCTGAAATCTTTTTTCAGGCTGATGCTGAAATACCGGGGTGTGGTTCGACTGGCCCATGCCGCCGAAAAAGCCCTGGCCCTCTCCCGAAACATCCGCCGTATTCAGGAAACCCTGATCGACCCGAAGCAAACCGCCTTTATCGCCGTCACCATTGCGGAATCGCTGGCTGTTCTGGAGCTCACCCGCCTGCTGTCCGCCATAAAATCATCGAAGATTCCCTGCCATCATGTGATCGTCAACATGATGGTTCCCCCCGGGCACTGTCCGTTCTGCTCGGTCCGAAGAATCCGGCAGCAGGGACATCTCGAACAGATTCAATCGATTTCCGACACGATACAGGTGGTTCAGATTCCGCTCAGTCCCCATCCCATCAGAGGGATGAATCAACTGATTTCCGACATCTAAAACTTGCCGCTTTCGAAGGAGAAAGTTCGCCATGAACAGCAAAACAAAGCCTGCGCGCCAACAGAAAAAACAGTCTGCCGGGAGAGACACATCAAGCCACGCGGATGAGGCTTTCCCCATCGTCGGCATCGGCGCATCCGCCGGAGGGTTGGCGGCCTTTGAAGCCTTTTTCTCCGGCATGCCCGATGGCATCGATCCGGGCGTGGCCTTTGTCCTGGTGCAGCATCTGGCTCCGGACCACAAGAGCATTCTCACCGATCTGATTCGGCGCTACACCCGCATGCAGGTCTTCGAGGTCGAGGACGGAATGGCGGTGCAGCCCAACTGCGCCTACATCATTCCGCCGGGCCGTGATATGGCGTTTTTAAACGGCACACTCCAACTGCTGGAACCCTCCGTCCCCCGCGGTCAGCGCATGCCAATTGACTTCTTCTTTCGGTCCATCGCCCATGACCAGCGCGAGCGGGCCATGGGCATCGTGCTTTCGGGCACCGGCAGCGACGGCACCCTGGGCGTTCGGGCCATCAAGGGTGAAGGCGGCATGGTCATGGCCCAGAACCCCGGATCCACCGAGTACGACGGCATGCCGCGCAGCGCCATTGCCACGGGACTGGTGGACTACGAACTTCCGCCGGCAGAGATGCCCGCCCAGCTCATGGCCTATATGGCCCATGCCTTCGGCAAGCTCCCCCGGCCCACCACCCCCCCGGCGCCCAAGTTCGAGAATACACTGCAGAAAATATTCATCCTGCTTCGCGACCAGACCGGAAACGACTTTTCCCAGTACAAGCCAAGCACCATTCATCGGCGCATCGAACGGCGCATGGCAGTTCAGCAGATCAAAACAATGGAGGAGTACGTCAAATACCTGCAGCAAACGCCGCTGGAGGTGGCGTCGCTGTTTCGCGATTTATTGATCGGCGTGACCAGTTTCTTCCGTGATCCGGAAGCCTTCAAGGTGCTCGAGGAACAGGCCATCCCCAAGCTCTTTGCCGGCAAGCCCGCGGACGCCGTGGTCCGCGTCTGGATCCCGGGATGCTCCACCGGCGAGGAAGCCTATTCCATCGCCATTCTGCTCGCCGAACGTCAGGCGGCAATGAGGCAAAGTTTAAAGGTGCAGGTATTCGCCACCGACATCGGCAGCCATGCGATTGCCACGGCCCGCGCCGGCCTCTATCCGGCCAGCATCGCTACCGACATATCGCCGGAGCGGCTGGCGCGCTTTTTCGAGGCAGAGCCGGGCAGCGGCATCTACCGCATCCACAAAGGCATCCGCGACCTGCTGATCTTTTCCGAGCAGAATCTGATCAAGAACCCGCCGTTCTTCAAGCTCGATCTCATCAGTTGCCGCAACCTTTTGATCTATCTGGACAGCGATTTGCAGAAGCGGATTATTCCCCTGTTCCACTACGTGATAAACCCGGACGGTTTTCTCTTTCTGGGCACCTCCGAGTCCGTGGGAGATTTTGGCGATCTGTTTGCCGTGCTGAACCGCAAGTCGAAGCTGTATCAGCGCAAAGAAGATATTCACGGCGCGCAGCGCGCGACCCTGGGCCGGTTTCTTCCGCCCATAACGGCAGTGGATGTGGCGCTCCCGCGGGCCGCCGGAAAGACTGTATTTCCCGGAAAACCGCCGCTGCGCGAACTGACCGAACAGGCGCTCCTGCAGCAGGTGGCCCCGGCCGGCGCGCTCATCAACGGCCAGGGCGATATCCTTTACCTGCACGGCCGCACCGGCCTGTACCTGGAACCGGCCCAGGGCGAGGCCGGCATCAACAATATTTTAAAAATGGCCCGTGAAGGGTTGCGACGCGACCTGACCATAGCCCTGCAAAAAGCCGTGAGGGCAAGAGAGATCGTGTGCCGCCCCGGCCTGAGCGTTAAAACCAATGGCGACTTCACCACCGTCAACTTGACCGTCCGGCCGGTGGTGGCAGGCTCTGCCACGCCGCATGAGGCGCCCCTGTACCTGATCACGCTGGAAGAAGCGCCGCCATTCGGCCCTGAACAGGCGCATCAGGCCGCCGCCCTGCAAGCCATCGCGGGAGCGGATGCCCCCGACACTTCCACGGGAATCAATGCGGATACGGACGTTGATGTGCGAATCGCTGCGCTCAAGCAGGAACTTCGGACCAAGGATGAATACCTCCAGACCGCCAACGAGGAACTGGAGACCTCCAACGAAGAGCTCAAATCCGCCAATGAGGAAATGCAGTCTGTGAACGAAGAATTGCAATCCACCAACGAGGAGTTGGAGAGCTCCAAGGAGGAACTGCAATCAATCAACGAAGAACTGGCCACGGTCAACAACGAACTGCAAACCAAGGTGGCGGATTCATCGCAGGCCAACAACGACATGAACAACCTGCTGGCCGGCACCGGCATCGGTACCGTCTTTGTGGATTGTCGCCTGCGCATTCTGCGCTTCACCCCGATTGCCAGCATGTTCATCAACCTGATTTTAAGCGACGTGGGAAGACCCCTGGGCCACACCGTTTCCAACCTGGTCGGCTATGACCAACTGGTGACGGATGTACAGACCGTGCTGAACACGTTGATTCCCAAAGAGGTGAAAGTACAGACAGTGGCGGGCAAGTTTTATCTGATGCGCATCCTGCCCTACCGTACGATTGAAAACGTGATCGAAGGCGCGGTGATCTCCTTTGTCGGCATCACGGAGATGCAGGAGATTAAAGAAGCGCTGAGAAAAGCCAATGATCTGCTCCGTCTGGCCGTGGTTGTACGCGATTCGCACGATGCCGTCACCGTGCAGGACCTGAAAGGCCGGGTCCTGGCCTGGAACCCGGCAGCTGTGAGGATGTACGGCTGGAGCGAAACCGAGGCGCTTGAAATGAATATCCGCGAACGGGTCCCGGAGGCTCTGCAGGAAAAAGACATTGACATTATGATTCAGCTCAGCCGGGCTGAAATTCTGAAGCCGTATCGTACCCAACGGATCACCAAAGCGGGCAATGTCGTGGAGGTCTGTCTGACCTCCTCCGCTTTGATGAATGAGGACGGGCAGATGTATGCGATTGCAACAACGGAACGTGCGAAAAGCTTCAAGCATGATCGATTGAAAGGAGCCCATAATGATCCGCAAGGATAACCGATCCGAACAAGGCGCCGAACTTCGCCGACAGGCCGAAGAGGTCATCCTGGAAATAACCGCCCCGTTGCCGGAAAACCCTGAGTCGATGACGCCCGAAGAAATACGGCGGCAGTTTCACGAACTGCGCTTGCATCAGATCGAGCTGGAAATGCAGAACCAGGAACTATGCAAGGCGCATGAGGAACTGGACATCGTGCAGGCCCACTATTTCGACCTCTACAACCTGGCGCCGGTGGGCTATTGCACGCTCAGCGAACAGGGGCTGATCCTGGAGGCCAACCTCACCGCCGCCACCCTGCTGGGCCTGGCCCGGACCAAACTATTCAGGCAGCCGATCACCCGGTTCATCCTCAATGAGGACCAGACCCTCTACTACCTCTACCACAAACAGCACTTTGAGACCGGTGAACCGCAGGCGTGCGAACTGCGGATGGTAAAAAAGGATAAAACAATATTCTGGGCGCTTCTGGAGGCAACTGCCGCGAAGAACACCGACAACACCCCCGTGACCCGCATCGTGCTGAGCGACATCACTAAGCGCAAGCGGGTGGAAGATGCGCTGCGTGCATCAAAACAGGTCATCGAAGGGATTATCAACGCGATACCTGTGAGGGTATTCTGGAAGGACAGGAATCTCTTTTTTTTGGGCTGTAACGCGGCATTCGCGCGCGATGCGGGATTTGCCGATCCGAAGGACATCATCGGGAAAGATGATTACCAGATGGTGTGGCGTGATCAGGCGGAATTGTATCGCATCGATGACCGCCGGGTCGTCGAGAGCGGCTGCCCCAAGTTGTTCATCGAAGAACTCCAGATGACCCCTGAAGGGAACACCATCACTCTTCTTACGAGCAAGGTGCCTCTGTTCAATTCCGATGGGTTGATCTGTGGCGTAATCGGAACATATATGGATATCACCGAGTACAAACGAACGGAGGAAAAAGTCAGGAACCAACTGGCGGAACTCCTGCGCTGGCAGGATGTGATGCTGGGCCGCGAGGACCGCGTGCAGGAACTCAAGCGCGAAGTCAACGAACTCTGCCGTCGAGCAGGCGAGATTGTGCGTTATCCCAGCCAGGAAGCTGGGCCGGGGGAATAGGAGGATGCTGTATGAGTCGCAAAGCCACCATCCTGGCGGTTGACGACACTTACGAGTCGCTGGCGCTTCTGGAAAAGATACTGACCTCGGCAGGCTTCCATGTATTGGTTGCCGACAGCGGCGAGTTGGCGCTGGCAGCCGTGGCCGCTAACCCGCCGGATTTGATTCTGCTGGACGTCCGCATGAAGGGCATGGACGGTCTGGAAGTGTGTCGACAGCTCAAGGCACACGATGAAACGAAGCGCATACCCATCATCCTGATCAGCGCTTTCGCCAATGAGAAAGAATGGGTGGAAGGGCTGCAACTGGGCGTATCGGACTATATCACCAAGCCGTTCAAGTCCGAGGAACTCCTGATGCGCGTCAAGACTCACATGACCCTGAGCCGGGCGAATGTGACCCTTGAACAACAGGCGGCTGAGCTTTGCCAGATTAACGAGCAACTGCAATCCGAGATCATCATGCGCCAGCGCGTGGAGGACGACCTGCGCCGGAACCTCGACCGGGCCGAGCGTTCCCGCCTGGCAATGCTCAGCAACCTGGAGGACCGGAAGCGGATGGAAGCGGAGAAATCCGTACTTGAAGTCCAGTTTCAGCAGGCCCAGAAGCTGGAGGCGGTGGGACTGCTGACAGGGGGGGTTGCGCATGATTTCAACAACCTTTTAACCACCATCATCGGAAATGCCGAATTGGCGATTGGGGAAGTAGGCAAGGATTCGCCCCTCCATGAGTTCCTGGAAGATATCAAGGGGGCCGGAGAAAGGGCGGCGGCGCTCACCCGGCAGCTTCTGGCCTTCAGCCGCAAGCAGATCCTTCAGCCCGAAGTGGTGGACCTTAATGAGGTGATGGCAAATGTGGAAAGGATACTGCGGCGTGTCATCCGAGAGAGTATCGAAATCAAAATCATCTTGAGCCCTGATCTTGGGCAGGTCTATGTAGACGTCTGTCAGATGGAGCAGGTCCTCATGAACCTTGCCGTTAATGCCCAGGATATCATGCCCGAGGGTGGAAAACTGATTTTTGAGACCAGTAATGCGGAACTGGATGAAACGTATGCCCGGACCCACATTGGTGTGACACCGGGTCGCTATGTGCTGCTGGCCGTGACCGATACGGGCTTCGGCATGACAAAGGAGGTGCACGCCAAAATCTTTGAGCCATTTTTCACCACCAAGGAAAAGGGGAAGGGAACCGGCCTCGGACTCTCCACCGTTTACGGGATCATCAAACAGAGTAAAGGCAATATCTGGGTCTACAGTGAACCGGGCAAGGGGAGCACCTTCAAGGTCTATCTCCCCAGAGTGGAAGAAACGGCCCGTATCAAGGAGGAAGCAGAGGAAGTGGCGGAATCCCTTCAGGGTTCGGAAACCATCCTGCTCGTGGAAGATGACGGAATGGTCAGGAATACGACGCTTAAGATCCTCCAGAAATACGGCTATTCGGTACTGTGCGCCAGGGGCGGTGAGGAGGCATTGCATATCTGCCGGCAGCATAAGGCGCCGGTTCAGTTGATGCTGACCGACGTGGTCATGCCTGGAATGAACGGCAAAGAACTGGCGAAGCGCCTGGAAGAGCTGCGCCCGGAGATAAAGGTGCTTTTCATGTCGGGGTACACGGACAACGCCATTGTCCACAACGGACTTCTGGATAAGGGAATCGCCTTTATCCCGAAGCCCCTTACGCCCATGGGTCTGGCACGGAAGGTGCGGGAAGTGCTGAACAAATAGATGCGGGTTTCGGAGGCTGAATTCAGCCACGACATTGCCCGGAGTGCGAGAAGGAGCTCTATCCCGAGTTTTCCGGAAAAGAGCATGCGAAAGAGGAGAATAAACGTGGGTGAAGACATACTGCGGAAAAAGGTTCTTGTCGTGGATGACGATGCGTCCATCGGGCGCATTCTGGGGCGCATCTTGAAAAAGATGGATCGAGCGTATTCATTGGCGCTTAGCGCCGAGGATGCCAGGCTGCTGCTCAAGGAAGAGGCTTTTGATCTCATCCTGTGCGACATTCATCTGCCCGGCGAATCCGGGATGGACCTGATCAAATATGTTATCTCCGCATATCCGGATACGGCCATCATCATGGTCAGCGGGGCGGAAGACCCGGCGACGGTCGAAATGGCCCTGGAGATAGGCGCCTATGGCTATATCGTCAAACCTTTCAAGCTAAGCGAGGTGATCATCAATGTCTCCAGCGCCTTTCGGAGACAGCGGCTGGAGGTGGAGAGCCGGATCTACAGTGAGCATCTGGAACAGACGGTGGCTGACCGCACCGCAAAGCTCCTGGAAACCCTGGACGGGGTGATCCGGATCATCGCCCAGATAGTGGAAACAAGGGATCCTTACACGGCGGGACATCAACAGCGGGTAGCTGAGCTTGCCTGCGCCATGGCTGAAAAGATGGGTTTTTCACCGGATCAAGTGAAAGGAATCCGCATGGCCGGTCTCATCCATGATCTGGGGAAGATCGCTGTTCCGGCAGAGATTCTCAGCAACCCCGGTCGTCTGAATGACATGGAGTTCGGACTGATCAAGTTTCACCCCCGGACGGGATATGACATCCTGAAGGGAATCGAATTCCCATGGCCTTTAGCCGAGGTGGTATATCAACATCACGAAAAGATGAATGGCTCCGGGTACCCTCAAGGACTGAAAGCGGATGAGATCCTGCCGGAAGCGCGGATACTGGTCGTGGCCGATGTGGTGGAGGCAATGGCCTCCCACCGGCCGTATCGGGCGGCGCTGGGGATCGATGTGGCGCTGGATGAGATTTCCAGGAACCGGGGTGTATTATACGATTCTCAGGTTGTGGATGTGTGCCTGAGTGTTTTCAGGGATGATGAATTCAATTTTTAAGATTGAAAGTCGCAGATCGATTGGTCTAACCGGATACCAGAGGTTTTTCTCAACTCTCCTATACCATGCTCATCCGTGAAAACTCGGATTAAAACGTTCATGGAAAACGCCACGTTGAATTGCATCTGCAGTCGATCTTGCATGAAACCGGCAAGGTTTTTCAGGGCACCATTTTATCCAGAGATGTGCATGAATAAAAAACATTTATATTATTCGTTACCGATTATCTTGCTACTGATCGTCGCTGTTGCCGGCTGGTTCGCCACGGATTATCTTGGCAATAAAGCCCGTCAGGAAATCATCACGGAAAGCCATGCTTCACTACTGACCCTTTCCATCTATGTATCCTCTACATTCACAAACATCGAAGGGGCCGTTAAATCCCTGGCTGGATCTCCCTGGATTGCTCCCGCACTGATTTATAAAACGGATCAGGATATCGAACAGGCAAATAGCGCATTAGACAGATACAATATTGCTTTAAACGCTTCCGTATCCTACCTGATGGATGCCGACGGCATGACTGTGGCATCCTCCAACCGTAAAGAACCGGAAAGCTTTGTAGGGAAATCCTATGGGTTTCGTTCTTATTTTCTGGAAGCTGCCAAGGGGCAACCCGGTCGATATTTTGCACTGGGCATTACTTCCGGAAAAAGAGGGTTCTACGCCGGCTACCCGGTTCGAAATCATCAGGGTAAAGTGCTTGGCGTGGTCACGATGAAAAAGGATCTTGACGAGATCGAAGCCTTTTTCAGCAAATACCCTTTTTGCTTTCTCATCAGCCCGGACGGCATTATTTTCCTTTCCAGCACACCGGCAATGGTTACAAATAGTCTTTGGCCCTTGGACAAAGCCGTACGGGAAACATTGATTGCCTCCCGGCAATTCGGAAGTCATTTTTCTGAAGCCATTTTTAAAAAGACAATTGCCGATGGCATGGAAGTCGCTTTGGAAGGGAAGAATTATTTTGTCTCCAGGAAGGTGATAGACAGCGACGGATGGTCGATTGTGCTGCTGACCCCGACAGATCATATCGTGTTTTCTATATTGATCGGCATTCTGGCAACGATTTCCGTAAGCTTTTTAATTATGCTCTTTTCAGGCATTGTCTTTGTCAAAGACCGATCCAAAGAGACTATTCTGCAAAGAGAAGAGAGCAAGCACCTTTTACTTCATTCAGTCGGAGAAGGTATATTCGGGGTCGATACCGGGGGACTGGTGACCTTCAACAACCCCGCTGCCCTGAGCATGCTTGGATTTACCTCAGAAGAGATGTTAGGCCAAAGCGTGCACGACCTCATCCACCATTCCCACGAGGACGGCACCAATTATCCGGTGCAAGACTGCCCCATGTACGCTTCCTACACCCATGCCACCGAGGGCTATGTCGCGGACGAGGTGCTCTGGCGCAAGGACGGCAGCAGTTTCCCGGTGGAGTATTCCAGCATGCCGATCATAAAGGACGGCAGGGTCATGGGTGCAGTGGTGAACTTTAACGACATCGCTGAACGCAAGCGGGTGGCAGCGGAACGAGAGAAATTCGTCCGTGAGCTTCAGGATGCCCTGGCCAGGGTGAGCCAGTTGAGCGGCTTGCTGCCCATCTGCGCCTCCTGCAAGAAGGTAAGGGAGGATAGCGGGTATTGGACCCAGATTGAAGCCTATGTTCAAGACCATTCGGAGGCGGAATTCAGCCACGGCATCTGTCCGGAGTGCGAGGAAAAGCTCTATCCCGAGTTTTCGGAAAAAGGAGACAGGTAAAAGGAGTAACAGGAACGGAGACAGTTATGACTGAGCGGTTCCCCAGAAAAAAAATGATTTTTCTTATTCGCATGATGGTCATTATTAGGTGATGTCACCAATTAGTTGACAAAAGGTTCCGACTTGCATTATGATTGCCTACAGTCGAATTCATTTTACGCCGGAGGCAATCGATGAGCGAGTTTGAACAATTTTTCTGTCCCAACAACCAATGCAAGGATTACGGTCTGCGCCGTCAGGGCAACATTGCAGTTCGCGGCAAGTATGGCAAGGACAAAAGCCGCGATCTGCTTTACTGCCGCACCTGCGGCAAGCGCTTTGCCTCCACCCAGGCAAGCGCACTGTTTGGCTTGCATTTGTCTGCCGAGACGATCCGACAGATCATCCACCATGCGGCTGAGGGAGTTGGCGTGCGTGCCACCGCGCGCCTGCTGGAGCTGGACAAGGACACGGTCAACCGGGTGATCCTGCGGGCCGGTGAGCATTGCGCCCACGTGCTTTCCGGCCTGCTGACTTCATTGAACCTAACCGAGGTACAGCTCGACGAGCTGTGGGCCTTTGTAAAAAAAAAGAAAGTTCTGGCAGCGCCGAAGACCTCGAACGCCAGTACGGGCGGACGTGGATCTGGACGGCTATCGATGCCCCCACGCGCCTGTTGATTACGTTCTGGATTGGTGGGCGCGGATTGGATGATGCCCGAGGGATGCTGAAAGATTTGACCGCCCGCAGTCAATGCAAGCCCCTGTTTGTCTCGGATGAACTGCCCCATTATGGCACGGTCCTGGGCGAGCTGTTTCACAAACTGGTCCCGCCAGTACCGACGGGCAAGCCTGGGCGGCCCAGGAATCCAGAGCGGGTCATTGATGCGGACCTGGATTATGCCACGGTTCATAAGACGCGTCAGGGGGCGCAGGTGATCAAGGTTGAATGTAAGGTGATTCATGGGAGCGAACAGCAGGTTCTATCGCGATTGGAGAAGTCACCCAGTCAGACGATCAACACCGCGTATATCGAACGTTCCAATCTGGACTGGCGGCTGTGGGACGCCCATCTATCGCGCAAGGCTCCAACCGTCGCCCGTTCGATGCGCTGGCTGAAGGCCAAGTTTGCCATCTGCGTGGCCTGCTATAATTTGATCCGGCCCCACGAAACGCTCAGCCGCGGCAAGGATCGGATCTTCCGGCCCAAAACCCCGGCCATGGCAGCAAGCGTGGTGGATCATCTATGGACGTTTTCTGAACTGCTGGCCTACCCAGCACTATGTCAATGATATGGTGACATCACCTGAAATTAGTATACCTTATAATTTATGCGTACGAACTTAATGTGAATATCGACTTAAAAATATCTCCACCCATCCCGGGCATAGTATCCACGCCGTCTTGACAGGTTGCACAGATAGGATAAATAGAGATCAAGTGAACGGCTCGGATCAACCAATGGCGGTTATTGGCTTCCAACCGGGCTACTCTTGAAAAGGTAGGTGAGGGGGATATAGCCCTTGCATAAGTAATATCCTAGTTTAATGATCTGGGAACCGAAATCTTCCAGAGCATCGGTGGTCTTCCACCAGGAATCGCGATCGTCATAAGGAAAGAATGGATATGGGATAAAACGGATTCCCAGCGGATCTCCTTGGATTTGATAGGCCAGAAGGCTCCGCCGGGTGTGGAAGCCCTGACAGAGAAGAAAGGCATTACGAATGCCGGCATGATAAAGACGGGGCGCCACATAACGGGCTTCTTCCAGAGTAATGGGATGCCTATCAATTGGGGCTACCAAAACCTGGTATTGATCATTTTTCAGTCCCAAATCTTCCAATGCCTTTCCTATCAGGTTCGGGTAAATGTCTTGAATGGCGAAAAGCTGATCTCTTGGGGAATACCTGTGGAGTACAATGATGATTTGCTTGGCCCGTCCTTCCCGGATTAGCGACACTCCGGCCCTCATCATGCCTTCCTGGACTATCTGTCCCCCCTCCACCACCACCGCATCAGCCTTTTCAGCGCCCAGAGGGGCCAGAAAATGGGCCAGTCCCATCAATGCTGGAGCTGCCGCCAGCAACCCCAGGACCAGAAAACCAAGGAATAATAGAAGTCGATTCTTCTTCAATTTCAGCCCATCCTTATCTTGTTTTTCGTTGCCCCAACTTAGCAACCGATAGTCATTCCCGTCAATAAAAAGGAGGCGGGCTCAGTAATTCCCGTTCGGATAGATTCGCTTGTCAATCAAATAATATGTTAGATGGAGCAAAAGATCATGGAAAACCATCATATGGGAATAATCATTCCACATGACAGGCTGAGCGAGGAAGCCTTACATGGACTTATTGAGTAATTCGTGACCCGGGACGGCACTGATACCGGTTACACAGACGGAAGCTTGGAGGGGAATGTTGAAATGGTCATGCGCCAGTTGAAGCGTGGGGATATGTTTAACATGATTTCCCTTGAGCTATAAGCTATCTGTGGGGAATAATGTGGGGACAAACACAAAGGGCTTAGAGATCATTTCCTCTAAGCCCTTGATATATTTGGCTCCCCAGCACGGACTCGAACCGCGGACAAAGTGGTTAACAGCCACTTGCTCTACCTACTGAGCTACTGGGGATCAGTTAAGAATTTTCCTTTTATATTTTTGGCGTCACAAAGTCAAGAACATTTTCCTGAAAAGCGATTCATCCGGCCGGCGGAGTTGCAGCCACCGCCTTAACACGGATGGAGAGTTCATCCAGTTGGGCCTTGGCTGCTGCCGACGGGGCGTTGGTCAGCAGGCAGGCGGCTTTCTGGGTCTTGGGAAAGGCGATGACATCCCGAATGGAAGACTGACCGCAAAGGATCATCACCAGGCGGTCGAATCCGAAAGCGATGCCGCCATGGGGCGGGGCACCGGATTCCAGCGCGGAAAGCAGAAATCCGAATTTTTCCTCGTAGCTTTCCCTTTCCATGCCAAGGGCTTCGAACACTTTTTCCTGAAGGTCTTTCTGATGGATGCGGATGGATCCGCCACCGATTTCAGAGCCGTTCAGCACCAGGTCATAGGCCCGGGACTTGACCGCCAGGGGCTCATTCTGAAGCCGGTCGTAATCTTCTTCCAGCGGGGAGGTAAAGGGATGGTGCATGGCTTGATAGCGTTTTTCGGTTTCATCGTATTCCAGCATCGGAAAGCGGGTGACCCATACAAAGGCGAAATCCGCTTCGTTGATCAAATTCAGGCGTTTTCCCAGATGATTCCGCAGATGCCCGAGGGCCTCATTGACGATCTTTGTCTTATCCGCCACAAAAAACACCAGATCCCCAACCTGCATATCCAGCCGCTGGGCCAGGGAATTCTTTTCATCTTCGGTAAAGAACTTGACGATCGGCGATTGCCATCCGTCTTCCCGGACCTTGATCCAGGCAAGGCCCCTGGCCTGATACACCGCGGCAAGGGCTGTCAGATCTTCGATTTCTTTCCGGGAAAAGTCCATGCATCCCTTGGCGTTCAGGGCCTTGACCATCCCGCCTTTTTTGACGCTGTCGGCAAAGACCTTAAAGCCGGAGCCCGCCACAATATCCGAAACCTCCTTCAGCTCCAGGCCGAAGCGCACATCCGGCTTGTCGAGCCCGTAGCGGCCCATGGCCTCATCGTAGCTCAGCCGCGGAAATGGCGTGACAAGGGATATATCCAGAACGTCCTTAAAGAGAGCCGCCATCAACCCCTCGGCAACGGCCATGACGTCTTCTTCGCCGACAAAGGACAGTTCCATGTCGATCTGGGTGAATTCCGGCTGGCGGTCGGCGCGAAGGTCTTCATCCCGAAAGCACCGGACGATTTGATAATAGCGGTCAAATCCGGAAATCATCAGCAGTTGCTTAAAGAGCTGCGGGGACTGGGGCAGGGCGTAAAAAAGTCCCGGATTCACGCGGCTGGGAACCAGATAATCCCTGGCGCCTTCCGGGGTGCTGCGGGTCAGCACCGGCGTTTCGATTTCCAGGAATCCGTTGTTCACCAGGTAATTGCGGACCGATACCGATGCCTTGTGCCGGCGAATGATGTTTTGCTGGAGCTGGGGGCGTCTGAGATCCAGGTGGCGGAATTTCAAGCGCAGGGTTTCCGATACCTCCACCTCGTCCTCGATCATGAAGGGCGGTGTCTTGGCAGCGTTCAGAATCCTGAGCTCGGACACCAGAATTTCAATCTCGCCGGTGGCCAGATTGGGATTGGCCATGCCTTCGGGCCGTTTTTCAACTCTGCCGCGAATGCATAAGACATACTCGCTTCGAATTTCGTGGGCCTTCTGATGGACCGTCCCGTCCACTTCGGGATTGAATACCACCTGGGTAATGCCTTCCCGGTCCCGAAGATCCACAAAAATCACACCGCCGTGATCCCTGCGGCGAAGCGCCCAGCCGGCCAGAACCACCTCCCTGCCCACATCTTCGGCGCCCAGTTGATTACAGGTATGGGTTCGGCGCATATCTCCCAATACATCCAATTGCAATTTGTCAGACAATGGGGAACTCCTTATATGTAAAATTTAATTGATTTTCATGCAAACCGGCTTCGCATCGCTTCCACCAGGTCATTGACCGGAACCGGAACCTGCTCCTTGGTGACCATGTCGCGAAGCAGAACCTGCCCTTTTTCAAGCTCCGTGTCGCCGGCAATCAGCACGTGTTCCGCGCCCAGCCGGTCCGCCTGCTTCATCTGGCTTTTCAGACTGCGGCCGGCCATGTCCATTTCCGCATGAATTCCGGCTGAAGCCAGTTTGCTGACCCATTCAAAGGCCAGGGTCTGGCTGGTTTCTCCCAGGGCGGCAATGAATAATTTCGGTTTTCTGGATAAATCGGGATGGCTTCGGGCCGCGATTTCCGCCAGACGGTCCACGCCGATGGCAAAGCCGATTGCCGGAATGTCGGGTCCGCCCAGGGCCTTGACCAGGCCGTCGTATCTGCCGCCGCCGGCAATGGCGCTTTGCGCGCCCAGAAGCGTGGTCTGGATTTCAAAGGCGGTTCGGGTATAATAATCCAGGCCCCTGACCAGGCGCTTGTCCAGCTCGAACGATACCCCCAGAAGCGTCAGATGCCGCATGACCGAATCAAAATGGCTGCGGCAGTCCGGGCAAAGGTAATCCAGGATCGAAGGCGCATCCGCCATGGCTGCTTTGCACGCGGGAACCTTGCAGTCCAGAACCCGAAGGGGATTTCTGGCGCTGCGGCGGGTGCAGTCCTCGCAAAGCGCGCCCGCTTTTTCCGAAAGCAGTTGGGAGAGGCCGGCTGTAAATGCCGGACGGCAGTCCGGGCATCCCAGGGAATTGATTTTGGCCGTGCAGTCCGTTACCGACAGCCGGGTGAATAAAGTCATCAGCATGAACATGATCTGTGCATCCATCAGCGGTGAGGAAACACCGAACACCTCGGCATCGATCTGATAAAACTGTCGGTACCGTCCTTTCTGGGGCCGTTCCCGCCGGAACATCGGGCCGATGGTGTAGAGTTTTTGCACCGGATCAGCGGCGTACAGGCGGTGCTGAATATAGGAGCGGACAATGGAGGCCGTGGCTTCGGGCCTTAAGGTGATCAAATCCCCTTTTCGATCCGGGAACGTGTACATTTCCTTTTCAACGATGTCCGTTTCCTCACCGATGCTCCGGGAAAAAAGCTCGGTGCGCTCCACGATGGGAATACGGATATCCTTGAAACCGAAATCTTCAAACAAGGATGTGGTCTGTTTTTCGATGAACTGCCAGAGTTCGACTTCTCCGGGAAGAATGTCTTTGAATCCGCGAATTAACTGTATCATGTCAAGGGTTCCCGATGGCGCTTAAAAA
>Ga0268284_1000628_pt1 | contig 22343 bp, 10 predicted proteins | sample saktaG_14_FD_190137 | JGI IMG/M metagenome (GOLD analysis project Ga0268284, IMG submission 190137) | Saline water microbial communities from Sakinaw Lake, British Columbia, Canada - sak_2013_06_06_40m | ecosystem: Environmental > Aquatic > Non-marine Saline and Alkaline > Saline ...
TAACTTCCGCCCGGGGTCCGCTTGTAGCTGTAGTTCCAGTCGAGGTGTGAGATCCTCACGGTGAGCGGCTTTTCCGGCTTGCAGGCCTCGCCGTCGGGCCGCACGGTGATGACGGAGATCTTGTGGCTTTCCCCGGATTTGAGCCAGGAAACGGCGGGACGTTTCACGCCGATATAAAACGGGTAGGGATCGATGACGGTCGTTTTCGTGGCCGTAATGGCCCGTCCGCTCTGTTCGAACACCGACGCCTGCACCAGCGCCTGAATGGGGCCGGGGGCCTTGGCCGGGATGGCGGTGGCGATTTCCGCCGTCACCTTTCCTTCGTTGTCAAGAACCAGGTTGTCGATGTCCTGTGGTTTCATGGCGAATGGATTGGCCTCCTCACTGCCCCAATACGCTGCGGTTTGGATGCCGAACCGATACTCGCTCCATGGCTTGGGAGCGAATGCAACAGGGGTATAGATGCACTTCATGTTCGCCTTCAGTCCGGCGGCGGGCGCCCCGAAAAGATGCTCCGCGAGGATATTTGCTGTTAGCTTTCCGCCCGCCGTGACCCGCTCCGGGTCGGTGGTCACCGACACGCGGATTTGCGGCGGGACGAAGTCCTCTAGCAGAAACGTCCTGGTGCCCATGTCCTCCTTTGCCTGGGGGACGCGCAATCTGATAGTATAACTACCCGTGGGCAGATAGTCCGGCATGATGGTCTCGACCTCGGCGGCTCCGAACGCATTGGGCATGGCGGCGATCTCCTTGAACATGCGCCCGTCGGGTTTGATGATTTGGAACACCACGGGGAATGCCGCGGGCGCGGTGAAGTCGGCTTTCCGGATGAATGTTCTGGCATGCAGGGTTTCCCCCGGGCGGAAGATCCCGCGATCCGTGAACAGAAACGCTTCACACCCGGCGGACCGGTACTCCCGCGTCGATTCCGTGCCCTCGGCCTGCAGGTCATCGCGATCCAGCCGGAGATAGGACAGATCATCCGCCGCGCGCGCGGCGATCAGGAACGGGGTGCGGTTCTTGTCCCGCGTGTTGCAGGGAATGGCGGCAATGCCGTCCGCACTCGTCAGCGCCTCGCCTATCCATTGGTTGTTCGCCGAATATGCGGTGACTTCGACGCCGCCGGCCGGCTTCGCATCCTTCAGCGAACAGACCCAAACGAACACATGGCTGGCGGAACATTTGGCGGAAATCCCCAGATCGGTGACCACCACCAAACGGCTGTCCGAGAGGTGCCGCCGGTAGGAGTTGGCATTCTCCGCATCCAAGGCCCTGAGCTGCACCAGATACGCGCCTTTGGACTTGGTGTAGTCGTGGAGATTCAGATAGTTCGTGGTTTCCACGTTCAGCTCACCCGCTAGTTTCACCTCCTTGTGAGTCACGTTGCCTATGATATCTTCGATTTGTCGGCCGCCATACTCGTAGTGGTTCTCACTGTCGTTGCTGCGCCCCTTGTCGGCGGCGGCTTCCTCCGGGAGGTTGTATGACGCGTCGGCGGAGTTCCGCCTGGCGAAATACACCAGGTTGCTGGCCATGACCGGCGCCACGGAGACCATGCATTTTGTTAGGTTCTGCGCGGTGATGGGAACCAGCAGGGAACCGGCGGGCGACAGATAGCCACCCGCTCCCGCAAACCCCAGGGCCGCCGCCGCCCGGGTGATCGCCACGGTGCTGGAGGATTCATTGACGAGGATATAGCCATTTTCCGAGACCAAACCCGCTCTCACCTTGACCTGGTAATCCCGGTGGGGAACGAAGGGTCCCAGCAGGCGCAGCGTGGCGTTGCGGCCGGATTCCATGTTTCGACCGGATTCCAGTTGCACGGTGAATTTCAGCGGAGGGTTGATTTCAATGAACGCGGCGGCGGTTTTCACGTCCACGCTTTCCGAAAACTGCACGCGGATGGACGGGGTTTTCTCCGCGCCACCGCTTTGGGTCACGGCAACGACTCTGAGCACCGTGGAAATCACCGCCGCCACCTCGACTTTGTCCTTGATCCCCTGCGTCCATTTTGCCGGCCGGAATCCCGGCTCCAGTTCGAAATAGAGCCGGCAGGTCGGCGCGGCCGGGACGCTGATCAACTTGTTGATCGCAGGATAGGACTCATTCTCCACCACGAACGGCAGGTAGTTTTTGCTTCCCACATCGGTATAGCAGAACACTTTCAGGTGCTGCTTCAACGAATCCGCATCCGGGATCATGGAGAAACCCAGTGAAAACCGGAAGCCGCGCCCGCCGCCCATCTGGTTGGCCGTTAGAATCGTCATTGCCGGAGTGGTGAAGGTCCAGAAGCGCACGCCGGAATACTTGGTTCCCGCGAGGTTGGCGAGGTCGCCGGCCAACCGGGCCTCATAGGATTGATTGAGGTCCCACTCCAGGTTCGGCTTGAAGGCCAGTTCGTTAGGCGCGGTCCAGAAGAAGCTTCCCTCGATGTTCGGGGACAACTTGATCGGCGCCTCCTTGAGGGTTTGTCCGACGATTTCCTTGGCGACCACCGGGCAGGAAAACTTCCAGCGCAATTGCTGATTTCCCGCGTCGAGGACCGTCTGGCGCCCGGCCATGAATAGCACCGCTTCAAACGGCTGGGACGGCTGCCCGGGCACGGCTTGGGCAATCCCGGCGCCGGCTGGCGGGGCGAGCACCACACTGCGGGTCGTGGTGAAGGGAAGCACGGATCCGGCAAGGGAGGTCAGGCCGCTCTTCACCTTGATTTCATAGGCGGTGCCGGCCACGAAATCCCCGGTGAGACACAGCTTCTCAGGGCGGCCCGGGGTCCGCGTCAGGACGGTCTTGACCTTCGGTGCAATCGCGATGAAATCCGCCGGATTGCCGTCGCTCGGAACCTCGGAAAACACCAGCGTGACCGCCGGCTTCTCCTCCGGCCGCTGGTCTAACGAGGCCGCGGCCAACGATAGCAATTGAGAGTTTGGCAGCTTCCGTTCGATTTTGCCGCGGGTGCCATCGGGCCACCTCGGCGACTGCAAGTTGGCAGCGATCTCACACACAAACGAAACCGCAGGAACGATCGGCGTTTCGATTGCGGCGGTGGTGCCCGCCGCGTCGAACTTGAGCGTGAACTCCAGCGGGAGTTTCTCTCCATTGGCATTCAGATAGAAGAGCTTGAGCTTTTCGGAAAGCGAGTCCGCCTTTACCGGCAGCGAGAAGGTCAGGTTGAAGAGAAACGCTCCCGGCTTGGGCGACTGGGCGAATTTCTCCAGTTCAAACCCGACCGTGCTGAATCTCCACAACCGGGTTCCGTCATAGGTCTCCCCGCCGAGGGCCCTGAATTCCCGGGCCAATTCCGCCGTGAACGACTGGTCGAGCCGCCACGGGTTTTTCGGCTTGAAGACCAGTTGCGCCGGCGATTTCCAGATGAACTCGCCCGGCACCGCCGGGTTGAGCTTGATCGGGGGCTCGGCCAGCGGCTTGCCCTCAACGCCTTGCGCGACGACATCCGCGCTGAATCGCCAGGACAACTCCTGGTCGCTCTGTTGCAGCACCGGGTTGCGGTTTTCCATAAAGGCGACGCTGCGGAAGCTGCTTTCCGCCGGGGCGGGTGCTTTGGCTTCCGGGTTCTCCCTCGGGGCGGCGGGCTCGTCCGCCCCCGGGTAGCGGATGCCGGACTTGTCGCCGGAGGCCACATTCGGGACGAGCACCTGACTATTGCCGGCGGAAATGTTGCCGTTGCTGGCATTGCCGGTGCCGGTTTTCCGCTCGATCTGGATGAGCTTCCAAACCCCGATGCTGTTAATCAGGAGGAACGCCATGGCGACGTACAGCCATTTGTTGCCGGTCATCCCGCCGCCCCGCTTCACTGCGGCCGCGCCCGCCAAGGACGGTTCCTCCGCATAACTGGCTGGATCGTCCATCGCCGCGAGGATGGCCTCCACCGTTGCCATCGTGACCGGCTTCCCGTCCCGGGCGAGCGCCTCGTTGATATGGTCCCGCAGTCCCTCCAGGATCTCGTCTTGAATGGATTCCTCCTTGTCGCTCAGGTTGGCCCGAACGGCCTGGAGATGTTTGTCGATGCATGCCTTGACTTCAGTTGGTATGGTCATTGTCCGTGTCCTTCCTTGGGGTTGATTTGAGTTGGGAAATCGCGAGATCGATCTTTTTCAGGTGATTGTTCATTTCGGCAAGGCGCACCTTGCCGATCGCCGTGAGCGAAAAGTAACGGCGGGTCGGCCCCTGGCCGGACGGCACATCACGGACCTTCAGAAACTTCTCCTGCCGCAACCTCGCCAGAATCGGATAGACCGTGGATTCCGAGACCGCGAACTCCGCGATCCTGCCCAGCGCCGCCACAATCTCATATCCGTAGCTCTCGCCTTTGGACAACACCGTGAGGACGCAATATTCCAGCAGTCCTTTCCTGAATTGGGTGATCCATGCGTCAATCATCAGCTACTCCGCGTTACGGAGTAGCGCTAGCGCGGCAATCCACCCAGGTCAATGGTTTTTTAAAAGAAATTTGCAAGCGGGAGGATTTCCCGGTGGTTTCGCTGGATTTCTGCGCTGGTGAACCGCTTTTTCATCCTCCTGGGACGGGGCGGATGTCGGTGCCGGGCTCCAGCATGTCAGTGGCGAAACCCCGGGTTTTCCGTCACGTCGCTGGCGGCAGCAGGTAGAGCGTCATCGCGAAAATCAGATAGACCATGAGCACCAGCACGCCGACGAACCACGCCGAGCGTCCGCTGTTAGTGACCATTGAGGCGGTGAGGGTGGCAATCAGCATCATCACCACCGCGCCCGGCCAGAATTGCAGATCCATCGGTTGCGGCCCGATGAAGTAGCTGAGCAAGACCAGCACCGGTGCCACGAACAGCGCGATTTGCGCGGCGCTGCCCAGCGCGATGCCCACGCTGAGGTCGAGCCGGTTCTTGCGCGCGCCGGAAAACGCCGAGCCCATTTCCGCCGCGCCGCCCACCAGCGCCACCACGATGAAGCCGACGAAGGCCTGGGTCATCCCGAACGTTTCCGCCGCCTTCTGCACGGACTCGACAAAGATCTCGCTGACCAGCGCCACCAATACGGTGACTCCGGCGAGGGTGGCGAGTGCCAGGCGGATCGGCCACGGCGCTTCACCTTCCTCGTCATGCGCCGCGCCGCCGAAGAATTCGCGGTGGGTCTTGAGCGAGAATAACATGCCGAGGCCGTAGGCGGCGATGAGCAGCACCGCAAGCCCGACACTCAATTGGTGGGTGAAGGCCGTGGCGGCAGGCGCATCCGCCACTTTGATCGCGGAGGGGACCAGCAAGGCGATCGTGGCCAGGAAGAGCAGCCCGGCTTGCAGGCGGGCGCTGGCCTTGTTGTATTCCTGCACATGGTGCTTAAGCCCGCCGAGCAGAAACGACGCTCCCAAAACAAATAACGTATTGGTGACGATCGCGCCCGCGATGGACGCCTTCACCAGCATGTATTGCCCGGCACGCAGCGCCGCCAGCGCGATGATCAGTTCAGTTAGATTGCCGAGTGTCGCGTTGAGCAGGCCACCCACCGCGTCGCCGGTCTTGGCCGCGACGGATTCGGTGGCGTGACTGAGCAAGGCCGCGAGCGGCACGATGGCCAGCACCGACAAGAGGAACAAAAGCGTATGCGCATCCGGGTTGATTTTTGCGGCAATCAACAGTCCCGGAACAAAGGCCAGCAGCCAGAGCAACGGGTTGTGACGGATTTCCTTGAGGAGTGTTCTCATGAATTTCGGGGATCTCTCAGGAACAATGGAATCAGCGCATCAGCGGCCAAGCGGACCCGGCACAGCAATTGCCACAACGGCCCGCCCGGCACCAGCAAAAAAGCCCGACACCTTTGCGCTGATCCGTAAGTTTCGGTTTCAATTATTGACATCGGAATGCGGTGGCGCAGCTTGACGTCGATGAACGCAGCCAAAACACTGACCCTCCGCTTGCCACAGGGCCTCGGTGAACGAGCCACTCGGTTAGAATCCTTGAAAAGGCAAAGATGTTGTCGTTAGGTCAAGTTTTTCGTCTTGTTTGCCTTCGGCTATGCAAGTCAGGGCTTCGCCAGGATTTCCGGGTTCGCTAGGGCACATTGATCCCGCCCTCCGGCGGTCCCCCTCCGGGGCACGTCGCGTTCGCTCCTGTCCATCTCGCTACGCTCGGTTCCGCGTTCTTGACTCTTGTCTCTTGGGTCTGAGGCGAAGCCTCGCTAGCAGTAACGCGTGGCCAACACCTCAACCGGCTGTTTCTTGTCGATGCTCATATCAGATTCCTATCAGTTGCTGAGAATGGTGAAGTCGCGGCTTGCTTTGCGCACCAGTGCTTGGTCGGTGACGATGACCGTCGCACCGGGAGTGAGCGCGTCGTAAAGCTTGCCCGCGAACTCCGGATTGACGCGCACGCGCTTGGCGAGGTCCTCGATCTTGATGTCACCCCCGCTGGCGCTGGTCACGGTCATCCATTTGCGCGTGGTGCGGTTGGGCACCCACCAACTCGGCTTTTCGCTGACGCCATCGAGCAACGAAAAGACATGGTCGCCGAGATTGCCAAAGCCGCTGATTTCGGCCGCGGCGCGGCCGATGGGGATGCCGTTGCGATACACATAGAGCGTGCGGTCGCTCGCGCTGAGCAGCACCGTGATCGGTCCGCCCGGGCTGCGTGTGGGTTGCCAGTCGTATGCGTCCTTGGCGAGCGGTTGGACCATCGCGGGGTTGAAATCCGCGGGGGCGAGCAGCATGCCGGGGTTGGCCGCGAGGTGCGGTTGGCGGCTGGTCGCATCGCCGATGACCACGGTGCCACCTTTCTCCGTGAGCTTGAACAGCAACAGCGAAAAATCATACGGCATGCGGATGCAGCCGTGGCTGGCCGGGTAGCCGGGCAACTGCCCCGAGTGCATCGCTATGCCTTTCCAGGTCAGGCGTTGCATGTTAGGCATCGGCGCGTTGTTATAGGTTTTCGAGTAATGCGTCTGCTCTTTCTCGAGGATGGTGAAGACACCGCTTGGGGTGGTGTGACCCTTGGCACCGGTGCTGATCGACGCGCGTCCGACGAGAACGCCGTTCCGATAGACGTGCATCACCTGCAGCGGCACACTCACGAGCACCACCACCGGCCCGCCCGGCGTGACATAGGGTGCCCACCAATACTCGCCAGGCTTGAGCTTGCCGGTCGGCTTGCCCGTGGGCGAACCCTTGGTGTGGGATGATGGCTGCGGCATCGCCTCGGCGAGCGGCAGGGCTGCAACAAGACTGAGGCAGAGAATCAGAATGCGTTTCATACGGAGATGGAGCGTGGGATTATGTGCGGAGGGTGTCAAGGTCACAGTGCCCGCTCGATCAGCGTCCCGCCACGCCTGGCGCACCAGCCAGTGAGTGCTCAAATGCCAGGATGGCATCACTTTCAGCGCCAACCGCGAGATCTTTTAAGTGCGGGTTTTCTGAACAGTCTTGGGGCACATCCGGCTCAGGGTTTGGACGCGATGTAATAGAGCCGGTTGGCGGTGACCACAAACAACGTGTCACCGACGAGTGCGGGTCGTGCATACAGCGGGGCGTCCATGGTGATTTTCGCGAGTTCCACTTTCCGGCGTCCGGTCTTGAGGACGGTCATGACGCCGTTCTCATTGCCGACATACAAGCGGTCCCTGGCGAGCAGCAGGCAGCCCCAGATGGGCGCGTCCGTGGCGTGTTTCCAAACGACCGTGCCCGATGCCGCCTCCAGGCAAAAGAGCGTTCCTCCCAGATCGCCGACATAGAGCAAGCCATCCTGTGCCACGGGGGTCCCCACCACGCGGCCGACCTCGCGGCAGGTCCAGAGCCGGCGGCTGCCGGTGACCTCACCCTGGCCGTTGGGACTCACCGCATGGAGCAGCGACGGGCCGTTGCCATGGCTGGGGTCCTGGCCCATCGCAAGGAACACGCGGCCATCCTGATAGAGAGGTGACGCGATGATGGAATTGCGGGAAAAGACCCCCGGGCGCGGCAGCCACTTGGCATCCTCCGGGTTGCCGTCAAAGCGCCAGATTTCGCGGCCGGTGGCCGCGTCGAACGCCCGCAAACAGCCGTCGCCACCGCCGAAGAGCACTTGCAAATGGCCGTTCACGGTCGCCACTGCCGGGCTGCACCACTGGCCGTGCAGGATCCGTTCCCCGGGGCCGCTTGCGCGCCAGACGACTTCGCCGGAGTGTTTGTTCACCGCAATCAGGCTTGGCGCTCGGGGTGAGGGCACGCGCGTGTGCCCTTCGTTGCGGCCATTGGATGTGCACACCATCAGCAGATCGCCCGCGACGGCGACTTCGCTGTTAGACGCTTCGTGCGGAAAGACGCCCAGCCGGGCGCACATGTCCAGCTCCCAGACGATGTCGGACGAGCGGATGTCCCTGGAGGTTTCTCCTTGGAACGGGCCATCGTTCTCGCCGTCGCGGAAACCCTGCGTGTCCAAACAGCGGAGCTGGCATTCCGCGGTCACGTAGTAAAGCCGGTCGCCCTCAACCAGGGCCGCACCGGTAGTCGAGGGCAGGAGGAATTCCCGCAAGCCCCGCTTGACCCGCGGCGCCGCATCCTGCCAGAGAAAATTGCCGTCCTTGGCCGCGAAGGCCATCAGCACGCCGCAGTTGTCCTGACAGGCCGGATTCAGGTGCCGGGCATTGTCGGTTCCCACATAGACCTGGCCGCCCGCGACCACCGGCCGGCCGAAAGTGTCATTTCCTAACGGATTACTCCAGACGATGTTGCGGCCGGTGAGCGGGTCCCAATCGAGCGGCGGATTGCCCGCGGCGGGTGCCGTGTCCGTTAGATCCGCGGCCGCCGGTGGCGCAACGGTTGCCGGATCGGGCCGGGCGGAGGGCAGCATGGGTGCGGCACCGGTGATCCGCTCCAGCGCCCACACCGCCTCGGCATGCAGCGCAGGATCGGTTGCCGCCGCACGCAGCGGGTCAAGCGCCGCCGCCGCCGTGGTGCCGATGTGACCCAGCGCCCCGGCCGCGCAGATCCGCACCATGAGAAACTCGTCCTTGAGGGCATCGATCAAGCGCGGCACGGCGGGTGCCGCCAGTGGCCCCATGGCGGCCAGGGCTTCGCCTGCCGCCCACCGCACACCCGCCACCGGGTCACCAAGCGCTTTGGTTAGGGAGGGTGTGGCGGCGGCGGCATCCGGACCGATGGATGCCAGTGCCTCGGCCGCATAAATGCGCAGATGCCCGTCTTTGTTAGAAAGCGCCCTCACCAGAGCGGGAACCGAGGGTGCGGCCATGGTGCCCAACGCACCCAAGGCCCGTGCCGCATCGCGGGCCACCAGCGGATCCTCGTCCCGCAAGGCCCGGACCAAGGCCGGCCGCGCTGCCACTGTATCGGGCGCAAAGTCAATCAGGATGCCGACCGCTTGCAGACGCAGGGGGGCTTCCTCCCGCGCCAGCGTCTCGACTAACAGCGGAACGGCATCCGGGCCGACGCGACGGATGATCTCGAAGGTTTCCTGCCGCAGGCTTTCGTCGGGATTTGCGAGCAAGCACCGCAGCAGGGGCAGGGCATCCACCCCTCCCCGCACCAGTGCCGCCGCGGCGTCCGCGCGGTCCGTTGCGCGCTCAGCCGTTAGACGGCCGGCCCAGGTGCGGACCAAACCGGGCTCCGCGACCAGATCGCGCGCCGTGGGCAGGTCCCGGCACCAGGCGGGAATCAGGGACGCCACCACGCAGAACCCGGCTGATGTCAGCAGCAGCAACGTTCCCATGTAAGCACGGTGCCACGGCACGATGAAAGGCGATTTCGTCACGAATCGAATTGATATACTGAGACTACCCATCATACGGCGTCTGGCCAGCATCAAATCCGCGCCGCCCAAAGGTGCGCGGACATTCCACGTCCACGAACCGCGTGCGTGCGGCACGGCCGTTGCGTCTTCGCGTTGCTACGCCGGAACAAGTCCAACGGTGAACATCGAGCGAAAGATGGATTCATCCGTTATACCACTTCTAAGAAATAATGTGACACTTTCGGATGGGGCTGCAGGAGTTTACGCTGCGCGCTGGTGGGGAGTTCCTGAATAGAAGATCGGCTGAAGCCTTGACTCAGACGCGTCAGGGGAAAGTCGCATGATTTGTGAGAGATGGCATGTCCCGAATGGCGCTAACTTATGGCTGAATTAGTGTCAGGGTTTGTAATTGCGGATTAACATTTGACTTCAGCCATATGTCGCCGTGACACAACTCAGTATTTCCACCGCTGAATCCAGCCGCTCCAACGCCAACATTTTGCCGGTGACGCTTGAGGATATTCGCATGCGGCTTGCCGGCGCTGGCCGTGGCGGGTGGAGATTGGATCGTGCTGCGTGGGGGAAAGACGCCGGGAACTGCCGCCGTTGTGAAGCCCGCGCGCCGCCTCACCCGCCTAACAGACGCTGCCCGAGGAAGATGAACAGGGCGAGCACGAGGAACAGGATGCCGAGGGCGGTTTTGACGGTGGCGGTGTGTTGTTTCTGGAAGGCGACGAGGGCTTCGCTGCGGAGTCCGCCGTAGGCGAGCAGGAAGATCACGACGAGCGGCGTGATGAAGGCGAGGTTGTAGATGACCAGCCACAGCACGGCGTCGAGTTTGCCGCGCTGGATCTGATAGATGATGGGCGCATAGACCTGGCCGGTGCAGGCGAGCTCCAGTAGCGAGATGACGAGGCCCGCGACGAAGGCGGCGGCGACGAAGTTGCGGGCGCGGGCGCCAGTGCGGACGACGCCGCGGATGCGCTCCTTGAGAAAGCCCGGGAGTTGCAGGGTCATTTCGCCCAGGCGTCCGCCGCGGGCGCGGTAGGCATCGCGGAAGGACAGGAAGGCGGCGACCAGGGCGAGGCCGCCGAAGCCGAGGTTCATCCAGGATTGTAGCCCGGCGAAACGCTGGTTGAGGGAACCGAGCACACCGTGGAGCAGCAGGCCGGCGGCAAGATAGGCGATGAAGACCGCAGAGATGAAGGCCGCGCCGACCAGCAGCATTTCACGCGGGGTGCGACGGGCGATTTGCAGGTAGGAGAGGAAGAAGATGATGGTGGCGAAGGCGCACGGGTTGACGCCATCTAACAACCCTGCGCCGATGACCACGGGCAGGGTGAAGGCCTCGTAGCGGCGGGTCACCTCCAGGCTGGCGGCCTGTTGTTCCTCCTCGTCGATGCGGGTCCACGAGTCGTCCTGCGGGGCGGCCATGGTTTTGCCTAACAACTCCCCGATGGCACGTGGAGTGATGGCGTCGCGGATGAGGAAACCGGCTTGGGTGAAGATGGCGGGGCTGACCGTGTGGTTCAAGGATGGCACGGAGAAGCGGACGCAGAGCGCTTGGTTGAAGACGGTGGCGGACGCTTCGAGGATGTTATATTCGGTGAGCTTGAGCAGCGGGAAATCGGCGCTGAGCCGGGTGAGTTCCTGTTTGGCTTTGAGGCACTCCGGACATCCGGGTTTGTAGAAAAAGACGACTTCGATGGAACTGCGGGCGGGCGGGGTATTCGGGGTGGTGTCCTCGGTGAGCAAGGGTTGGGTGTTGGCATCCGGCACGGAGGCATTTTCTGCTAGGGATGCGAAGGTGGCGAAGCCCTTGCTTTGCTTCGGTTGGATCCGGGCGTACAGGAGCTTGAGTTTTTCCGCATTGATGGACGCGGGGGGGACGACGGCCAGCAGCGGGCCCAAGGCCGGAGTGGCGCGGGCGGCGTTTTCCTCCAGCCAATCTGAGATGCGCTGCGGGGCTCCGATGTCCTGTGAGACGCGCGGAACCAGTGCGGCGAGGCTGTTGAGGTCGGTGGGCACGCCGTGGGTGAGCAAGGCGAAGGAGGCTTCGAAGCGGATGAGGGACGAGGGGTCCTGGGTGGCAAGGCGGTGCAGGATCCCGCGCAGGGCATCGTTGAGCCGCGGTTTCTTGCTGTTAGAATCCCAGCGGCTGTCGGTCAACACACGGACGTCCGAAAAGCGATGGTTCCATCTCAGGGAGTCCTTGGCGGCGAGTTTGGGCAGGACTTCGCGGACGAAGGCGTCCGGGTCGGCGGCGATGGCGGCAGCGCTGTTAGCGAGTTCGCCCGGGCGGGTGCTGAGCAGGGCCTGCCATGCGGCGCGGCGGAGATTGGCATCGGTGGAGGTGGTGTGTTTTTTGAGGGCGGCGAGGAGCGCGGCGTTGGGCGCATTGCGGGCGGCGATGGCGGCGAGGATGCGCAGGGGAGTGGCGGCTTCCGGTGCTTCGAGGATGGCGAGGGACCAGTTGCGGAAGAGTGAGGTGTTAGACGAGGTCTTGGTGGCGGATTCGAAGCGTGAGTCATAGACTTCGTCAGCTTGGAGCGGGGTGCCGGGTTTGGCCAATTCGTCAAGCACGAGTTGGATCAGGGCGCGGGCTTTTTCCTCGGAGAGCGCGCAATTGGCGGCGGCGCCGCGGACTTCGGAAACGGGATCGCACAGGAGCTTGCCGAGAAGCTCTAACGACTCTCGCCGGGAGGGTTTGTAGAGCCCCTCGCAGACCGCGGTTTTCTGGGCGGTGGTGAAGGACGGCAGGTCGCGGAGCAGCGCGCTGTAGCCGGCGGTTTGGCCGGCCCGGGCGAGGTTGAGCGCGGCGCGGAAGCAGTTGCCGGGAGGGCTTCCCGGCGTGGTGAAACGCACGAGTTCGCGGAGGAGTTCCGCTTGGGCGGCTGGAATGATAGGACCCGGCGGGGTGGCCGTGCCGTCGCCGCCGGGCAGCAGGAAGGCGTCATAGAGCGGATCGAGGGTGGTGGGTTCGCCGGATTTTGCCGCGGATCCGATGGTTTCCAGCACTAACGGATCCACCTTGCCCGAGGCGGGCAGGTTGAGACGTTCGAGCACGGCATCGGTCTTTTCGGGGCTGCCTGCGCGCAAAGCGGTGACGACGGCCGAGGCCCCGCCAGGGGTTTTGAGCAAATCATCGGTGGCGGCGATGTGGCGGAGCGCGGCGCAGGCGACATCGGTGTTAGAGTCGGCGGCGTAGCGGAGGGCGATCAAGGCGAGCGGCTCCGAGGTCTCCACGGCGCGGATGGCGGCAAGTTTCGCGTCCGGCGAGGCGGCATCGAGTTTGGCGAGGAACTCGGCATCAGGTTTGCTTTTGAGCGCACCATAGCCTTCGATGACCGGGCCGGCCAGCGTCTCGTCGGCTAGGAACATGGCTTTGAGTTTGGGCAGGGCTTCCTTGGCACCGAGGGCGGCGATGGCCTTGATGGCGGCGAAACGGACGAACTCGTCCGGGTCGTCGAGCAGGGAGAGGCAAGGTTTTTTGGCCGCGCCCGGGGTGGTTTTGGCGACAAATTCGAGGGCGGCGGCGCGGACCCGCCAGCGCGGATCGGCGAGCGTGCGGATGATGGCACCGTTGATAGAAGTGGATTTTTCCCCGCTTCCGGATGAAGTAAACGGGTCATTGCCGCCGCCCAGGGAAAGGCTGGTCTGGATGGCGGAAACCAGCAGGTCCTCGTCGGAATGTGTTAGAAAAGAGGCGACGAGTTTGGCGGTGGCTGGGCCCGGGAGGTCCTTGAGGCGGCGCAGGGCGCCGTGGATCACGTTGATGTCGGGCTCGGCGGCCAGCAGCGGGCTGACGATGGGAACGGCTTGTTCGCCGCCGGCGATCAGCAGGGAATCGATGGCGGTTTCGCGGACGAGCGGGTCCGGATGGGTGATGAAATCGCGGAGAATGGGTTGGGCGAGCAAGCCTGCGGAGCGGGTGGAGGTGAGCGCGGAGAGGAGTTGGTCACGGCTGCCGAAGGCAAGGTGGCGGGCGGTGATCGCGGCTTGATCGCCGAGTTGGCGGGTGAGGGTGATCTGGTATTGGGCCTCGCGGATTTTGGCGCGGCCACCGGCGGTGAGTGTGGGGGTTGCGGCGATGAATGACTCGAGAAATCCGACCGCGGCGAGGCCTTCCGCTTCGAGCATGCGGCGGGCGCGCGACGCCTTGTCAGCGTCCTCGCCGAGGATATCGCGCAGATAGCCGCGGCGCTGGTCTAACGAATAGAGGCGGGCGTTGTCGCGGCCGGTGGCGGGTTCGCCAACCCAGGTTTTCCAGCGGGCGAAGGCGGCGTGGTTTTCCGGCGAGTCCGCGGGCAGCCACGGGTTGTAGGAGAAGTCGCCGCCGGCCAGTTCCTCTAACAATTCGAGTGTGCCGAGGCGGACGGCGAGGGCGGGGTGTTGCAGCAGCGAGACGAGCTCCGGGCGAGGCGGGGATTTGGCCTCGAGCAGGGTGGCGCGGATGATGGCGCGGTGTTCGGGATCGGCCATTTGCGGCAGCACTTCGGCCAGCGTGCGGACATCGAGCGTGCCGCTGCGGAAGCGCTGATAGGCCTGCTCGGCGTCGTCCGCTGGCGCGTCCGCCGCCTGGGAAAAGCTGAAAAGCAGAAATGCTGAAAAGCAGAAATGGAAGAAGATGAGTCTCCGCCGCGCAGGGATGGGACTGATGGGACTCATGGGATGGATGGGACTTATGGATTTCTGCATTTCAGCATTTCAGCATTTCAGCTTTTACTTTATCAGTGCAGCAGGGCGTAGGCGAGGATGTTGGCGTTGATTTCCATGGAATTCTGGATTTCGTTGCCACCGCAGCAGCAGCAGCCTTCGGCATGGGAGCTGTCGTTGAGGCCTTCCGGGGAATAGACGACGACGATTTTGCCGTTGTGGGTGAGGCCTTTGAGCAAGGTTTCCGCGCCGGCATGCGAGAGTTTCAGGTCTTTGATGGTGAAAATGGTGCGGAAGATCTCATGCTTGAGCGGGATGTCCTTGAGGCTGTCCTTGCCGAAGATGGATTTGATTTCGCGTTCGAAGGCACCGCTCCAGGCGGCGTTGGAACAAGAGGCCGAGGCCAGCAGGAAGCCGCCGTTTTCGAGGTATTTCTTCAGGTTGGCGCGTTCCTGGGTAGTGAGGTTGAAATCGCTTTCCCCGGTCATGATGACAAACGGGATCTTGAAGAGTTCCTCATCGGCAAGCTTGACGGCTTTGAAGCGGCGTTCGGTGGCGATCGAGGTTTTCTGCTGGACTGTTGTTAGAAACTCGTCGCTGAAGCATTTGGACGTGCGGGTGCCGGCGTAGATCAGATTGCCGCATTCCACCGCGCCTTCCTTGGCGGAAAGCGGCAGGGTGAGGAGAGTCAGGAGAAGTATGGGAGTTTTCATGGGTGGGAAGATGTCGGACGGGTCTGACCTGTCCGACTGGTCTGACTTGTCGGACGGGTCTGACGGATGATTTGGCTGCTAGGGCGATAGAAATCGTTTGACGGCCTCGCGGTAAGGTTCGGGGATGGCTTCGGGTGTTAGGGTGGAGGCTTCGCCCTGGCGGCTGGGGGTGGGTTTGAGGGTTGCGGATTCGGCGGTGGTGGGGAGCGGCGGGACGGGGCCGGTTCGGTTGTTGTTAGATCCGCCGTTGCCGGAGTGGGTGGCGAGGGGATCGAATTGGAGGCGGTCGGGGCCGACGACGGGCAGGTCCATGGGGAAGCCTGATGCGGCATTGCCGGAGGGGCCGGAGCCGCCGGGGCCTTGGCCGCCGGGGCCTTGGCCGCCGGGGCCGGGTTGTCCGCCTTGGCCGGGGTTTTGGGCGAGCAGGCCTTCGAGAAGTTGTTGGAGGGTGGCGTTGACGTCGGGGCGCGGGATATCGAATTGGGGTGCCTGGCCTTGGCAGGCTTGGGGGAAGGGCTCGGGCTCGGACATCAGGCGTTCGAGCAGCGCGCGGGCGAGTTCGGCATTGGTGAAGGCGTCGTTGGCTTGGCCGGCCTTGCCGTGGGTGGCGGCGGCGTCCATCAGGGTTTCGGGTGCGGCGAGGTCGAGTTCGGTGAGAAACCTGAGGGCGGAATCGACTAACGGAGTGAGGGCGGCATTATCGTTAGGCAAGGCTTCGGCGCGGCGGCGCAGTTCGGTTTTGAAATCGTCGAGAGCCTTGCGGTTTTTTTGCTGGGTTTCGGCCAGGGACGGCAGGAGGCGGCGGTTACGGTCTTCGCCCAGGCGGAGTTCCTCGACGATGACACCGAAGCGTTTGGCGAGGGATTTCTGGGATTCGTAGATTTGGCGGAACCTGGCGGCCATTTCCAGCAGGGTGGCGGCTTGCCGTATCTGCTCGAGATCCTGGGCGAGAGGTGCGGCCTGCGCTTGTCGGCGGCCGAGGCGCTCGAGTAATTTCCCGATCGCGTTGGTTTGGTCCGCCTGCGGCGCGTTGGGATCGAAATTTTCGAGTGGGGCGAGGTTTTCGCGGAGGTCGCCGGCTTGTTTTTCGGCGAGCTCCTGAAGGCGTTTTTCGAGTTCGAAGGCGGGGAAGTCGCCGGCGATTTTAGCCAGCAGATCTGCGGCTTTTTCATGGGCTTCTTTGGCTTCCCGGGCGGCTTGAGCGGTGGCTTCGGGGTCGGCTTTGCCGGCGGCTTGTTGGAGTTTTTCGAGGGCCTCGCGGGCTTGCTCGATGGCGTCGCTGGCGGCTTTGAAGCGGGCGGAAAACTGGCTGAGGGTGGTTTTGGCGCGGATGTAGCGGGCGTAGTCGTCTTCGGAAATGATTTGGATCCGGGAGATTTCCGAGCTGCCTTGGCCTAACAGCGAGGGATTGTGGTCGGAGGCATCGAGCATCAGTTCGATGATTTGTCCGGGTTCGAGGCCGAGGTCTTCGAGATCGAGGGTATCCGCAAAATCAAAGGTTTTATCGGTTAGTTCGGGAGCGACGACGTGGCTGCGGTCGCGGAAGCCCGCGAGGGTGCGGATGAACTGGACTTTTGCGAGGGCGTAATCGTCCTCGGCGCGGCCGGCGACGGGGATTTTGGAACGGGGAGTGGCGAGGAGTTGGCGCGGCGGGGAGCTGAGGCCGACGTTGGGCGGGAGGTCCGGCAAGGCGCGGAAGGACATATCTAACGGTTTCGGGGCAGGGGTGCCGCGGACGTCGCGCAGCATGGCGGATAGACGGCCGGAGCGGGTGGAAGTCCATCTGAACGAGGCGGTCCTAAGTGCGGGCAGGGTGGCTTCCAACGATTCGGCCGTGGCGGGGGAGCCGGGGACCGCCGCGGGGGTGAAGGTGAGGGTGGCGGAGCCGAGCGGGCGGTTGCTGGTGAGTTCGAGGGTGACGGCGGCGCCTTCGACGGCGGCGATTTCGTTGGTGTCGAGAGGGAATTCAGAGGCGGTCAATCCGGTGTAGGCCGGTGGGGTGATGCGGACGAGGCCGGCGAGGATGTTAGGTTGCAGGAGGATTTCAACGGGGTGCCATGCCGAGCGGGCGCGGCCGGTGGCGAAGGCGATTTCGAGCGGTTCGGTGAGGCCGTCGAGTTTGCGCGAGAAGCGGGTGGGCGATTCGCGGAAGGCGGGGAGGCGGACGATTTCGCCGGTGCGCGCCTGGCGGATGAGGCACTCGACGGGTTTTTGCAGAGTTGCGCCGGTGATGGTGGCGGTGACGAGGACTTCCCCGCCGTAAACGGTGGCGGGGCGCTTAGGCTCGAGTTGGAAGACAAAGGGGCTGTGGGGCGGCAGATCAGCGGCGGGATGGAGGAGGCGCCCGGCGATGGTGGTGAACGGGCCGTTGGATGTTAGATAAAGGAGGCCGGCTCTGATGGCCAGAGCCAGTGCGGCGTGGCCGGGGACGCGCCAGGGGATGAGTTTTTTCAGGGGAATCGCGGCGAGTTCGGCGGCGGTCGCATCGAGGGTGCGGGTGGTTAAGAATGCGGCGAGCGGGGTCACGGCGGCGGCTGGATCCAGCGAGAGCGCGGCGGTGGCGGGACTGCGCGTGGCGGCGAGGGCGGCATCGGCATGCCGGGCGGCGGTGGCAGCCGGGATCCTGAGGGAGAGCATGAAACCGGCTAACAGCGAGATGGCGCAGATGGCGGCAAGAGCCGCAGTGATGGCAACCCGCGCGGATGATTCGAAAGCCCCGAAGAAATCGGCGATGCCGAAAAGCAGCCAGAGCGTGACAACCAGGGCGGCGAGCGCGAAGGCAACGCCGAGCAAGCGGCTTCCCCGGAGGAGGAAACGGATGCGCCGGAGTTGCTTATGGAAGGCGGTCATGGGAGAAGAAAATTCGAAATCCTAAATTCTAAATTCGAAACGGTAGAAGACGCAAGACCGCAAGACACAAGACGCAAGAGAAGATGCCCGGTGCCGTGCCTGTTCTTTTCTTCATCTTGAGTCTTCAAGTCCTGGGTATGGCGTCTCATCTTCTGTTTCAGATTTAGTGCTTGGGGTTTAATGCTTGGGAAAGAGTGTTCATGAATGAGAGATTGTTAGGCCAAACCCTGGCGGCGGCGGAGGAACCATTCGGTGGCGAAGAGTGCGGCGATGGCGATGGCGACGATGGAGTGGTTCCATGCGGATTGCCAGACCGCGCCGGATTCGCGGGAGGCGGGCGGGGGTTTCACGAAGCGGGTGCGGAGAAATCCGGGAAAATCCGCAGGCGGGACGGAGCCACCGCCGGTGGCGGTGGCGATGGTTTCGAGGAAGGCGGGGTCGGCTGATAGGTCGTCGGATTCCTTGGGGGGTGGCGGGACGCTGACGAGTGCCTCGGGGGAGGGCGGCGCGGGGCGGCGCGGGTCACTGAGTTTTAATTTCCACGAGCCGGGTTGTTCAGGAGTGAACGAGGCGCGCCAGGTCGGGCGGCCGGACGGGTCTGGGAGCGCGGCGGGTTGAATGCGGGCCTCGGTGCCCGCGGGATTGGTGACTAACAGAACCGGTGGCGGGACGGGCAAGGGTCCGCGGTAGGAAATTTGGGCGGTCATCGGGGCTCCGGCCTCGCCGCGCGACGATGGCAGGCGGAGCGAAAAATCCTGGCCTGGAAGAAACTCCGAGTAGGATGCCATCCATTGGATGAGCTGGATCCAGAAGTCCTCATAACAATTGCCAAGTTCGCGGGCTTCCGGGAAAAAGTCCCATTTCCACAGGCCGTCACCATTGACCAGGCCGGTGACACCCATGCCATAGCGTCGAACTAACAGTGTCGGGAATTTGCCGGAGAAGTCGCGGGCGGCATCCGGGATGCCCTCTGCGAGGACGCGGGTGAAGGGTTTGACCAGCGCAATCCGGCGGCCGTCTTTGAGGTTCGGCAAGGCGGCCCAGAGCGAGGCGTCAGGCGCGGGCAAGGCCTGGCCGAAGAGGCCGGCGGCCTCGCCGTCGCGGGTGGGTGAGAAGCGGAAATCCGCGGACGTGGCGGTGCCCCAGACGACCGGTTCGAGCGTTTCCAGAGCAGGGAGGTCGGTGGATGTGGGTTTGCCGCGGGCGAAGAGAACCGCGCCGCCGCGGTCCCTAACAAACGAGCGGAGGGCTTCCGCGCGCTCCGGCGTGAGGAACGGGTCGATATTTTTGCCGAACACGATGAGGTCATAGCGCGACAATTCATCAAGGGTGGAGGGGAAGATGGGGTGGTCGGATTCCGCGTTTGCAGAGGTGCCGGAATCGATGCGGAAATAGCGCTCGTTGGAAAGGCGGTGGATGGATTGCACGTCCATGTGAGGTTGTTGGCGCAGGAGCTGGGCAAGGAATTTGCTGTCCCAGTAGGGAGCTCCTTCGACGATGAAAACGCGGGTTTTAGAGTCGAGGATGCGGAGGTTGAGGGTGGATGTGTTGTTAGAAGAGCGGACTTCGCCGGTGATGGCGGGGGTGTCGAGGGTCCATTGGGTGGAGGCGGCCGGGGCTTTGGTTTCAAAAGCGGCGGTGATGGTTTTGGCGGAAGGCAAGTCAAGGGTGAGGGTGGAAATTTCCGCGCCGGTGGCATCGCGGAGGGTGACCTTCGGCCGGACCGGTGAGAGTCCGGTGGACTTGAGGGCGAAGGGGATGCGCAGTGGCTGAGCGGCAAATGCTGTTAGGGAGGCGCGCGGTTGGACGAGGACGAGATCAGGCGGCGGGCCGTCGTTGCCGATGACCACGGTGTGGATGGGCACATTCCGGCTGCGGGCGCGCAGCGCGAGCGCCGCGAGATCGGCCTGTGATGAGGTGAGGGTCTGGCGTCCGTCACTGAGGACCAGGATGCCGGCGGGCGTCTCGCCCGCGGCGGATGAGTCTTGCAGGGCTTGGGAGAGCGCGGGGAGAATGTTAGATCCGGTGCCGGCGGGAGGTGGCAGCGAATCGGGCCGGATCGCGGGCAGGAGAGAGGACGCAAACGGGTGGATGCGCAGCGGGAGACCGGCGTGGTTGGCGGAGCGGGCGGCCAGGCGGACGAGCTCCGTGGCGGCGGCGGCGCGGGTTTTTTCCCCGGCAAGCGGCTGGGCCATGGAGGCGGAAACGTCGTCGAGCAGGATCCAGGGTTGCGGGCGCTCCTCGCTCGGGCGGACCCATTTTCCCGGATTGAATAGCAGGACGAGCACGCCCGCGATGGCGGCCAGGCGCAAAACGATCAGCAGTGACCGGATGCGGGGCGGCAGACCGGGCGCTCCCCGCCATGCGCCGAAGGCCGCGATCGTTAGAACGAGCGCTGCTAACAGGATCAGCACGGGGAGTGGAAAGGGCGGGTTCAAGAGTGGTTCAGGCTGGAGGTATGGGACTTATGGGCTTAGCTGGCGGTGGCGAGGGTTTCCGCGCGCCGGACGCCGGTCACCAGCTTCTTGCGCTGGCAGGCGAGGGCACGGAAATCGCAGTCCACCTGAATGCCATGCCAGAAGTCATCGGACTGGCTGAAAAACGCCCCGAAACGGATGGACATGGAGGGGGTGATCGAGCGTTTGCCGAGGACGATTTCATTGACGGCCCGGGGCGGCACGCCGATGGCGCGGGCCATGGCATTTTGTGAAATGCCCATGGGTTTGAGGTATTCTTCCAGCAGGATTTCTCCAGGGGTAATGGGTGGCTTCATGGGTATAATGTATCGCGTTATAGAAGGCGGTCAATGGTAATCCACGATGGCGACATCCGCGGGTCCTGCTTCGGTCCAACGGAAGACAATGCGCCACTGGTCATTGATGCGGATGGAGTGAAAGCCGGCTCGCCGGCCCTTGAGGAGTTCCAGGCGGTTGCCGGGAGGCACGGCTAGATCCTGCAGAGTCCGCGCCCGGTTCAACTGGATGAGTTTCCGCAGGGCGACGCGAGCGATGACTGCGAAGCGCCGGCTCGTCTCCGTGCGGAATAATTGCCCGGTGCTGTGATCTGAAAATGACTGGATCATTCTTTTAGTCCTGCGCCTTTGGCGTGGATCAAGGCTTCGAGTGTTAGGCAGAGCAGGGCGGTTAGAACGAGCCATGGCCAGAGCGGCAGGCCGTGGGCGAGGGTGGCCTGGCGGGCGAGCGAGTGGCTGCCGGCGACGGCATTGCCGAAAGCGGGCGGGGCGTCCATCGGGCGGAGGTCCGACTCGGACTCGGGGAAATTCACGGCGACAAAATCGACGGTTTGGCCGGAGATTTGCCAGCGGTGGAGGCCCGGGGCGGCGGCTCTGGTTTGCCAGAGAGTGCCTTCCGGGGTGTTGGATTCGGTGAGCGGGATCGGTTCGTTGGCCGGCCCTAACAAGGAAACGGCACCGTTGTGGGCGGGATCGGCGGAGGACCAGCTGAGCAGGCTGCCGGGGAGGGCTTGGGCGGTGGCGGCGGAACCTTGCGGGCGGGTGCGCAGGAGGATTTCAGCGATGGCGGGAAGAAACACGCCCTGGACCGGCCAGTCGGTTTTGGCGGGATCGAGTGTTAGATTCCACAACAGGATGGGAGCGGATTTTGTGGGAAACTCGATGAGGGCGGGCGGGCTGTCGGAATAGCGGGCGAGCGGGCGGGCACCGGCGGCCGTGGCAAGCGACTCTGGCAGGCGGAGGCGTTCGCGGAAGGCACCGGCGAAGGGGTTGCCGAAGTCGCCGTTGCGGAAGAGCTGGATGGCGGGGTGCGATTCCTCCGGAACCACGGCCCAGCCGGTGGGTGAGGTTTCCATGGCGAGGGCCGGAACATCCGCGGCCGCAGTCAACCCTAACAGCGATTGCAGCGCGGCGGGTGGGCAGGACGTGGCTGGCCGCACGATGATCGTGCAGCCGGATTGGGCGGCGGCGCGGAGATTTTCGGGATTATCGCCATTCCATGGCGCGACTAACCGCAGGTCCGGCGGGCGGGTGGCGGCGGCGGGTTGTTCGGCGATTTCCAGCCACGGCAGGGCGTCGGCGATTTTGGTGAAGATGCGGGTTTCGGGCGAATCGGCGGGGGCCTCGAGCGCGAGCCGGAGCGAGTCGCGAACCCGGACAACGGCGTGGCGGGAGTCGTCCATGGGAAATGCGTCCGGTTCGGTTAGCACAGTGAGCGGGAGCGGCGCGGCGGTGGCGGGGCGCAGGGTGAAGGCGGCCTCGGCCTCGCCCCATGACGCGAGGTCGATGGCTTGGGATTGGCGCGCGCCGTCGGCATCAAGGGTGAGTTGGGTGCGGACCGGATCTGGCGAGAAATTGCGGACACGGGCGAGCACGGTGAGGTCCTGTCCGGCGACAGGCTCCGCGGGTTGTGGAATGAGCTGGGTGACGGCGAGGTTCGGCGGG
>Ga0268284_1000631_pt1 | contig 22247 bp, 9 predicted proteins | sample saktaG_14_FD_190137 | JGI IMG/M metagenome (GOLD analysis project Ga0268284, IMG submission 190137) | Saline water microbial communities from Sakinaw Lake, British Columbia, Canada - sak_2013_06_06_40m | ecosystem: Environmental > Aquatic > Non-marine Saline and Alkaline > Saline ...
TTTTGCTTTCATTTGGTGTGTGTGGGTTCGGTTTACAGTCCGTCCCCGCACACCACAATCATAGCTTAGCCACTGGCCCGATTTCCGGGGTCCGCCTCAGAATTCCCTCTCCGCCGTGTTGTTCGCGCTCCAGTGGAACCGCACCAAGGAAACACAATTCTTCGCCAAAATGGCCACCGCGGGCTACCGCAGCCGGGAATGCGGCCACACCGGCCAGGGTTTCAGTTATTTGTGGAGTGCCCTTGGTGCCAATACCGGCGGCCCGCTGGCCGCCGCCGCCTTTTTCAAGGAAGCGTCCTGGCACCTCGACCTGGTGCGGCGCTGCGATGGCTCGTTCACCTATGACGGCGGCGAACAATACGGCGCCGGCAAGACCGATGATGATACCTACTACGGAAATAGTAGCTACAGCGGACTGAGTCCCACCGCCTCGTATGTTCTCACCTATTCCATGCCGCTGCAAAAACTCTGCATCACCGGCAAGGACGCGAATCCGGAAAACTGGCTGGGCAAACAGCAAGTGGCTGCCGCCATCGCCTCCGGCAGCTTCGACACGGACCGCAGCAAAAAATCCCCGCAGGAACTCGTTGCGGCCTTCGGCGATTGGTCACCCATCGTCCGCGGGTGGGCGGCCGAAGAACTATCCAAGCGTCCCGAGGCGCACTCGATGGTGCCCAAGCTCATCGATCTAGCGGAAGGCAAGGATGTGCATGTCAGCCAAGGGGCCTGCGAGGCGCTCGGCGAGATCAAGAACAAACGCGCGCTCCCTGCCTTGGTCCGCCTGCTGTCCCACGACGACCGCTGGGTGCGCTTCAAGGCGGCGCAGGCGATCAAGAAGATGGGCGGCGAAGCCACTCCCGATCTCCCGGACATCCTCAAGGCGGTCGCCCTGACGGCGGAGCCAATCTATCCGATCAATTGGGCCGATCCGGTGCAACTCACCCACGGCCAGTTGGCCGCCGCCTTGTTCTCAGGAGGACTCACCGACGCACTCAAGGACGCCTCGCCCAAGCTGCGATATCCGGCGATCCAAGTGGCCTGCAGAATCCCGGATGGCATGGCGCGGGCCACCCTGCGCGGCTATTTTGAAAACAAGCTCACCGAGAAGGACGTGCAGGTGTTGGCGCCGGATCTGCTGGCCGCAATCAAAACCATGTGTCCCGCGGACACGATGTTTGGTGCCGAGATCCGCATGGGCGCCTTCAAGGCACTGACAAAATATCATTACAAGGAGGGCATCGAAGCGGGCATCATCTTCGCCAAAACCCAGGGCGGTCACGGCAGCGAAAGCCGGACCGGGGAAATCATGAAGGAAATCGAGAGTTATGGCGCGGCCGCCCGCGATGCGGTGCCGCAACTCAAGGAGTTGCTCGCGGCCTTGAACGATCAATGCAAAGCCGGGGAATTTCCCGCCGGCGAACTCAATGACCGGCGCACCGGCGCCGTCGAGGCGGCCATCAAGTCCATCCAAGCCGCCAAGGATCAACCCAAGCTCAAGACCATCGCACCCGGGGGGAAATCATAATCCATGAATCCATACGCCGCTTGCATCCCCTCATTCATGTTGTTTGCCTGCGCGCTGGTGCCAGCCACCGGCGCGCCCGAAGCGACGCGTCCCAAATTGCAAATCATCAATGGCAGCACCGAGACCATTGATATCTTCTGGCTCAAGTCCGATACCGAGCGCGTGCCTAACGGGTCCGCCGCGCCGGGCAAGAATACCCTCATTACGACGACTCTCGGGCATCGCTTCGAAGTCGTCGGGCGCGACGACAAGACCGTCGCCACGGTGACCTGCGAGGTGCCGGTGCAGGGTTTCCGCTTCGATCCGCAAGGGCGGGATGGCGTGCCGTCATTCTACACCCAGGTTGTTAGCGCGAACGGCTTTCCCATCGTCGCCTCCGCCAAAGTCAATCCCTATGCACTCAAGGAAGTCGCGTTCCTGGTCAATCAGATGCTCGCCAACCGGCCCGACGTGCGTGCGGCGATGATCAAGAGCGGGGCGCGGCTTTGCCTCATGGCCCACAACGAATACACCACGGACCTGCCCGAGTTCGCCTGCCTGGGGGAGGAAAAGGAGCCGGGGTTCGAGGATCTATCGGCCAAGGATTATTGGGATGCGCGGGCCCGCGGACTCGGCGGCAGTGATACCGACCCCTACTGCTGCTGCGCGGAGGAGAACGTGCTCGGTTATCCGGGTGATCCTTATGAGAAGGAGTGCATCCTTATCCACGAGTTTGCCCATAACATCCATCTGCGCGGCCTGATGAATGTGGACCCGACCTTCGACACGCGGCTCAAGGCCGGCTACGACGCGGCGATGAAGGCCGGCCTGTGGAAGGGCAAGTATGCCAGTATGAATCACCATGAGTATTTCGCCGAGGGCGTGCAGTCGTGGTTCGACGACAACCGCGTCAACGACCATGACCACAATCACGTGCACACCCGGGCGTTGCTGATAGAATACGATCCGGGACTGGCGGCATTCTGTCGCGAGGTCTTCGGCGACACGGTCTTGAAATATACCAAACCCGCAACACGCCTCACCGGCCACCTGGCCGGTTACAACCCGGCGGACGCGCCCAAGTTCGTGTGGCCGCAGCGCTTGCAACTTGCCAATGCGGAAATCCATGAAAAAGCGGTGGCGCGCGAGAAGGCCGCCAACCCTGATGGCCAGCGTGAAGTGAATTAACATGAAGGAATGAAGGCACGCAAAGCCTATCCAGGATTCGGAATACGAACCAGACCACCAAACAACCAATGAAAAACTTCATCCTCAAAAACATTCCATGGGTGGTCCTCTGCCTGGTGCCGCTGCCACTGGTCCATGCCGCCGACAAGACCGCGCAGAACCCGGTCAAGTTTGAGCCGACGGTTGACTCGCTCAAGCAGGCCGGGATCCCCGAGTGGTTCATCGACGGCAAGCTCGGGATCTTCATGCATTGGGGGCCGGAAAGCATCCCCGGCGTGGCCTCCACCTGGTACGCCCGCTGGATGTATGAGGAAGGCAGCGAGGGCTATAAGTATCATTGTGCCACGTATGGACACCCCTCGAAGTTCGGCTACAAGGACCTCTGCAAACTCTTCAAGGCGCCCAAATTCGACCAGGCCCAGGCCGATCGTTTGGTCAAGCTCTACAAGGCGGCCGGCGCGCGCTACGTGGTTCCGGTCGCGTCGCACCACGACAACTTCGACATGTGGGACTCGAAATTCCAGCCGCGCTGGAATTCGATGGCCACCGCCGGCAAGGATGTCTGCGGGATGTGGCAGAAGGCCACCGTCGCCAACGGCCTGCATTTCGGCGTGGCCTCCCACGTCGCCAGATCCTTCCGCTGGCTGCAGACCTCGCACGGCGCCGACAAGACCGGGCCGCTGGCCGGCGTGCCCTATGACGGCCAGGACCCGAAATTCGCGGACCTCTACGGCGTGCCGTGGAACAGCACCGATCCGGGCTACGAAGGACCGCAGGATGTCGGCCCGCCCGCTTTCGAGCAGAACTTCGAGGACCGGATGAAGGACCTGATCGATAAATATCATCCCGACCTCTACTACACCGACGGCGGCCCGCCCTTCAAAGACAAGGGTTACAAGATCGTCTCCCACCTCTACAACCAGAGCCTCAAGGAGCATGGCGGCAAATTGCAGGCGGTGGCCAATTTCAAGGGCGGCTGCCCGATCGGCGCCGAGAATTTCGAGTTCGAATTCCCCGCCACCCTGCAGCAGAACTTCTGGCAGACGGACAAGACCATGGGTGCCGAATGGTACTGGTTACGGAATCGCCAAAAGGATTACAAGAAGGGCTTTGAAATCGTCCACACCCTCATCGACGTCGTCAGCAAGAATGGCAACCTGCTCCTGAATGTTCCTCTAACTGGCGATGGCGAGCTGGAAGAGGAAGTCATCACCATGCTCAAAGTCATGGCGCATGACTTCGATATCATCGGCGAAGCCATCTTCTCGACGCGCACCTGGGAGGCGTTCGGCGAGGGCCATAAGAACTTCAACACGATTGGCAGCGGCTCGGCCGCGGACGTCCGCTTCACCCGCAACAAGCCCAACACCGTCCTTTATGCCACGACCCTCGGCTGGCCCGGCGACGGCGCGGTGGTGAAAATCAAGACACTGGGCAAATCCCGCATCGACCTGAAGAGTTTGCAGGGCGTATCTCTGTTAGGAACAACGGACAAGCTGAAGTTCAGCCAAGACTCTGAGTCGCTCCAGATCACCTTGCCGGCCAAGCCACCCTATGAATGCAGCGCCTACCCGCTCAAACTGGTGTTTGCCGGGCAGATTCCCAAGCTCAAGCCGGCGGCCAAGCTGCTCTGGCAGGCGCAGGCCCGTGACATTGAGGGCGCGGAAGATCGTGCCACCTATGGCCTGAGCACCGACGGCGGGGTCTTGCTGCTCGACGTGCCCGCCGGCAGTGACGCGGCCAAGGCCGGGCTGAAGAAAGACGACGTGATCATTACCTGCAATGGCAAGGAAGCGAAATCAACCGCTGACATAAGTGCCATGGCCGATCAAGCAGCCGGCGGAAAACTTGCTCTAACAATCAACCGGCAGCGGAAACCGTTGCCGGTTGATCTGCTGGATTACGCGTATCTTGTAAGAGAGAACCAATGGACCATAGAGTTCAAGATTCTTCCGGTCGCTACGGCGTCGGCGGTGTTACCCGCGAAAGTCTCTTGCTACGGCGCGGATCTGAACAAGGATGCCGTCGCGTTGCTGATCGATGGCAAGCTCGCCGTGAACCATGGTCCGTCGTTTGCCAATGGCGTTGACACCGGCAAGTTCAAGTTCGACCTCGCCGCAGCCCAAAGTATTGCCCAAATCAATACCTACGCTTCCGGCAATACGAAGGCCAGGCAATCGTTCACCCTTTATGGCAGCTGCGCCACCGCCGACCCGGGTTGGAATGTCGGTGACACTTCGGTTTTCACGCCGGTCATCACGGTGGATTCCCGTGGGGAGAGGACCGAATGTGAGGCCACCAGCATCCGCCGTAGCGCGGGTAAACCACTGGGCAGCTTCCGCTGGCTGGTCTGGGCGGCCACGCCCACCATGGGCGAGATCGGCGGCCAGAACACGACCTTTGAGGAAATGCAAGTGATCCCGGCAAAGGGTGGGGCCAAGTGACCTGCATGCCCTATGACTACAGTTTTGTGAGCTGATAACAAATGGAAACACCTGCCGATGCAATTGTCTTTCCTCCAAAGAATCACGGTCATCGGGGCGCTGGTGCTTGCCATTGCCGCAGGTCGTGGCGTTGCCACCGCCGCGGATATCACCCACTTGCGCTGCGAATACCTCACCGACCCGCTCGGCATCGATGTGACGAAGCCGCGACTGTCGTGGGTCATTGGCAAGGCAAATTCTGAAATCCCAAATCCAAAATTGGATATCCCCCGCGGCCAGCGGCAGCGCGCCTATCAGGTGCTGGTCGCCTCAACCCCTGATCTTCTCGCCAATGACCAGGGTGACCTGTGGGATAGCAAGAAGGTGGTCTCGGACCAGAGCATCCAGGTGGAGTATGCCGGCAGTCCGTTAGAGTCGAGGCTGAGCTGTCATTGGAAGGTGCGCGTCTGGCTTGATGATGGAAAAGCATCGGCGTGGAGCCAACCGGCGTTGTGGACCATGGGCTTGCTCAGTCCCGATGACTGGCAAGGCAAGTGGATCGGGTTGGACCGGCACGACGGATCAGCCGCGGCAAAGGATCCCGAACAGCGCCGGCTGCCCGCGCGCTACTTGCGCCGCGATTTCGCGGTGGGCAAGGAGCTCTCGCGAGCCACCGCCTATGTCTGCGGGCTGGGACTGTTTGAGTTGCGGCTCAACGGCCGCAAGGTCGGCGACCATCTCCTCGATCCAGGCTTGACCCAATACGACAAGCGCGCCCTGTATGTGACCTTCGATGTCACCCGGCAATTGCGCGCCGGATCCAACACGCTTGGCGTGATTCTTGGCAACGGGCGCTATCATGCGATGCGCACCACGGTTCCCTTTGCCATGCAAAACTTCGGCTTCCCGAAGCTGCGCCTGCAACTCGAGCTGGATTTCCGTGACGGCACCCGCCAAACCATCAGCTCTGACGAAACCTGGCGCTTGACCGATGCCGGTCCGATCCGCGCTAACAATGAATACGACGGCGAGGAATACGACGCACGCATGGAGCTGCCGGGGTGGGCGGAACCCGGCTACAACGCGACCGCATGGCAAGCGGCGGCCGTGGTGCAAGCGCCGCAAGGCCGCTTGCAGGCGCAGATGATTGAGCCGATCCGCGTCACTGAAGTCCGCAAGCCGGTGGCTATCACCGAGCCGAAGCCGGCCATGTTTCTGGTAGATATGGGGCAGGCCTATTATGGCACCGTGCGCCTTAAAGTGTCCGGCCCGGCAGGCACGCCGGTGCAACTGCGCAGTGCCTATGCCCTCAATGCCGATGGCACTCTGCGCAGCCAGGACAACCGCAGCGCCAGGACCACCGACGTCTATGTGCTCAAGGGTGGCGGGACCGAGAGTTGGATACCCATCTTTCGCGGCCAGGGCTACCGCTTTGTCGAAGTAACCGGCTTTCCGGGAACTCCCACCCCGGACAACTTCGAGGGGTTGGTGATGCACACTGATTTCGCAGCGGCGGGTGATTTCCGCTGCTCTAACGAGCTTGTCAACCGCATCCATGACAACATCCGCTGGACCCAGCGGGCGTATCTGCGCAGCGTGCCCATGGAACCGGACCGCGACGAACGCATGGGCTGGCTCGGCACCCAGGCCAAGGACTTCGAAAGCAATTGCTTTAACTTCGACATGGCCGCCTTCATGGGCAAGTGGTTGGAAGACATCCGCCTCGATCAGTTGGAGGACGGCCACATTCCCAACGTTTCGCCCACCTATTGGGCGATGTACGATAGCGGCATCGTGTGGCCCAGCAACATCGCCATCCTCCCTGAAATCCAATATGATCTTTACGCGGACCGGCGCGCGCTGGAATCCAACTACCAAACCTTGACCCGGTGGATGAAGTTCGTCTCGCGCCACTTGAAACCGGACTCCACCGTCGATCTGAAAAAGTTCGGCGACTGGTGCGATGCGACTTCAATGGGCGGCGGCAACACCACCGGCGGCACCGCCGATGCGCTGATCGCGTCCGCCTATTTTTATAACAACTGCCGCATCGCGGCGCGCCTGGCCAGGTTGCTGGATAAACCGGACGCCGCCGCGGGTTTCAGCGAACTCGCCGCGAAAATCAACGACGGCTTCAACCGGAGGTTTTTCGATGCGGCGCAACACACCTACGGATCTGGCAGCCAGACCAGCAACCTGTTGCCGCTGGCATTCGGCATGGTGCCGCCAGAGCAGCGTGCTGCAGTGGCCGGCAACCTGGCCCGCGACATCCAAGTGACGCGCAAGGGGCATCTGTCGGTGGGCATGGTGGGGGCGTTCTGGCTCATGCAGGTTCTAACAGAAAACGGCCACGCCGATGCCGCATGGGAAGTGGTGACTCAGACCACCCGGCCGAGTTGGGGCTACATGATCTCCAAAGGAGCGACTACCATCTGGGAACGCTGGGACAGCGATACCAGCGGACCTGGGATGAACAGCGAGGCGCTGCTCATCCTGGCGGGCAATCTCGATGCGTGGTTTTACCGCGCACTCGCGGGTATCAACTACGACCCGGAGCAACCGGGATTCAAGCATATCCTCATCAAACCCATAATGCCCGGCGACCTGACGTGGGTCAAATGCGGCTACGATTCGATCCATGGCAAAATCGCTAGCAACTGGCTGCGCGAGGGCGACAAGTTGACGCTGGAGGTCATTATTCCCGCCAACACCACGGCCACGGTGTATGTTCCGGCCAAGGACGAAGCCGGGGTGACCGAGTCCGGCATGCCCGCGGCGAAGGCACCAGGCGTGAAGTTTTTACGGTTGCAAAACCATGCAGCTGTTTATAGTGTGGATTCGGGAACCTACCGATTCCAATCCACCCTGCCGGAAACCACGTAATTGCGTGACAATTTCCAACCCGTCCCCCCCATAGTCCTGCACAACTCAACCATACCCCATGAAACCAACCATTCGTCCCCTGCTTGCCATCGCACTCATACTTGCACCGTCGTTTTCCGCCTATGGTGCGGAAGCCAAACGCGTTATCGTCTGCACCGCCACCAAAGGCTTTCGCCATTCCTCGATTCCGCTCGCCGAGAAATGCCTCGAAAGGCTTGCCACGCAATCCAAGGCCTTCACGGTCGTCGACTGGGTGCGCCAGCCTGAGAAAGCTGACATGGACAAACTCAGCCCCGCCAACCTGACCGCGAAAAAGATCGATTGCGTCATTTTTGCCAACACCACGGGCGATCTCCCGCTTCCGGACCGCGAGGGTTTCATCAAATGGATCGAGGATGGCCATGCGTTCTGCGCCATGCACAGTGGCAGCGATACCTTCCATGGATTCCCCGGCTATAACGAAATGCTGCAGGGCGAATTCGACGGTCATGGCGCCCAGGTGCCGGCCGACCTCAAAGCCGGCGACACCGCCCATCCCGCCAATGGCGGCATCGGCGAAACCTGGGACCTCACGCAAGAGGAAATGTATCGCATCAAGAATCAGGACCGCACAAAAATCCGCGCCCTGTGGTTCCTGCGCCATGATCCGAACGACAAGGCGAAGGTAGGCTACAACGCCGTATCCTGGTGCCGCATGGCGGGTAAAGGCCGCGTGTTCTACACCTCGCTCGGCCATCGCGAAGACCTCTGGGATCACACCGACGCCGCGGGCGAACGCAAGAATTCCGAAACCATGAGCAAACAATACCAGGCGCATCTCCTCGGGGGTATCAAGTGGGCGCTGGGCCTCGTTCCCGGCAGCTCCATCCCCAATCCCGAGGTGAAATAGCCTGCGCCAAACCCTCCACCGCAGCCGAGACGGCCTCGCTCCAAGACAGCCGAGACGGCTGTCCTCCATTAACTTGACGCGCACTCTTCCTGTGGGTGATCATCGGGTATGGCTCAACATCAAGCACGGAAACCTATGGGAAAAGCATTTCTCATCTTATCCCTGACTGCTGTCGGTAATCTTGTGGCGTATGCCGCGGAAATCGTCATGGATCCCAATGCTCCCGCCTTGGAGCAGTACGCCGCCAGGGAACTCCAGCGCTATCTCTATCAAATATCTGGCGAGAAACTTGAAGTTGTGGCGTCGCCTACTCCGGCATCCGACGCCTTTGTCATCGGCGACAAATCCTCCAAGCTGATCCAGTCAGCACAGGTGGATTTGAAGGACCCCGGCCCGCAAGGATATGTCCTGAAAAAATCCGGCAGGATGATCGTCATCGCCGGGACCGATCCCGAGGGCGTGCTCTACGGGGTATATGGACTATTGGAAGATCATTACGGCGTGAGCTTTCTGATGAGCGGTGATGTCATCCCGGAAACCAGGACCCCGCTGCGCCTCGTGGAGGTGGACGAAATGAAGACTCCGCGCCAGGCCATTCGCGGGTTCACCAACCATTGGTGCTACATGCAGGGGGCTGGATTATGGTCGCTGGAGGATTGGAAATACCACATCGACCAAATGGCCAGGATGCGGCTCAACATGCTCTCAATCCACAATTATATCTTTGAAGGCTATCGGGAAAACTGGCTCAATTGGGGCGACTTCAAGCAGAAAAATTTCAATCAAAACTCGGCCCAGGGCGCCTTCTATCATTGGTGTTCATGGCCCTTGCGCGAGTATCCGGGTCTCAGCGCGGATTTGTTTGATGACTACGCATTCGGCAGCGCGGCTTCGATGCACGCCGCGGGTCTGTCCAACAAGGATGTGTGGGAACGTTGCGCCTCCACCTTCCAGCAGATCATTGCCCATGCGCACAAACGCGGCGTTAAGGTGGCACTTGGAACCGAATTCCATCAACTCAAACCAGAGGAGCAGAAGGAAGTCTGCGAGTCGATCCTCGCGTGGTATCCGGACCTCGACGCTCTCGTGTATTACCGCCATGAGGGCACGCAGTCGCCGCCATTTGTGCAGGCGATCTATGATTTCTTCCGACAACGCACGCCGGAAATGGACCATGTTCTTACCGGTTGGGGAGAATTGAGTGATGGCAATCTCAAGGATGTGCCAACCAACGTGGTCGCCGGACCGTTTACCGCTTATGCGGACAAATTCGAGAATGGCAGTCGCTACGGGCAGCGCGCATACTGGGCCGGCCCGTGGTTGGAGGAGGACAACAAGGGCGACATGCACTACATGCCGTGGTCGAAGGATCTGGCAAACACCATCGACTGCTATCACCAACGCGCCACCAACATGACTGGACTGGTTGCGTTGACGTGGCGCCTGACTGACGCGATTGACCCGCGCCTTTTTTACATCGCCGCCGCCCCGTGGGATTCGGAGAACAAGCTGGCCACTTCACGCGACGTCTATCTTGAATACGCCCGCCGCTGCTACGGCGCGGATCATGCCGGAGTCCTTGCGGATATCCTGAACCAAAACGAGGCGCTCGCCAAGGATCCTGCCGATTGCCGGGTGGACGGCAACCTGGCAGGAATCACTCCCACGCCCGACGCCGGGCAAATCCGCAAAGCCGACTCGCAACTCGCGGTGATTGACACATGCATTGGTGGCACTCCAGGCCGGGACCGGAAAGAGCGGTTGAATTGGCTTCGCAACCGCATTCTCGGGGCCAAACTTCATAATCAACTGGCTGGCAATCCATCGTCTATCTCTGAAGCGTGGTCGCGTTCCTATCTCCACCGTACGATGGACATGAGCACACTCGGGCAGTTGGTAAGCAACCACCAGATGATCATGCAACTGCATGTCGGCAAAATGGAAAATGACCATCGTGCCGGGCAGAGTGTCAAGTCTCCCTCACATGTCGTCGCCCGCCAATGTGCCGCCGGTATCCAGCTTGTTTGGCACAACGAAGAACCTGCTGCCGTGGGCTTCAATATCTATCGCAACGATGTGAAATTCAACACTGCGCCGCTGCCCGCCAATAGCAGCTCATGCACGCTCAAGGCCGCTGATGTTTCCGGCATCTTCCGGATGAGCGCGCTGGCCGCGGACAATGCGGAAAGTGCGCATGGCGCACCCGTGACGGTGGATACGAGCACACCGCGCGTGGTGGTGATTTCACCACCTGGCAGTGCCATCTCCGGCCAGGCGATGGATATCGAGGCGCGTGTTAGCAGCGGTTTCGTCCCGGACGAGATATCCGCGGAATTGCAGTATCGCAGCCTCGGCGCGCCCACTTGGGTGAGTCTGCCGATGCCTCGCCGGTGCCGCGCGATCTTTACCGCGCGCATTCCGGCCGCCGCCATGTCGGGCGATGGCATCGAGTATCAGATCGCCGCCAATGTCGGCGGGAAGAAAATCTTGTATCCGGTCACCGCCCCGGAACTCTCCGCACTGATCACGGTGGAGGCGGGCACGCCCGTGCCGCCGCCTTCCGCCCCAGAGTCGTTGATCCTGGACGCCGACGGCAGAACCTTGCGGTGGGCACCCACGTCCGGAAACGTTTTTTGGCAACGGCTTTATCGCAGCAAGGACGCCAACTTCACACCCGGCCGCGACACTCTCCTGACGTATGTGTATAAGAACACGTTTGCCTTTGCCGACTGCGATCCCGACTTTGAAGACCACCCGCTCACAGGCGCTTATTACTACCGAATCACGGCGCTTGACCGTCTGGGCAACGAAAGCCAGCCGACCGCAGCCGTGATGGTGGATTACCGATAATGGCGGGGCCAAGTTGGCACGAACCCTTACTCCCGAACCAGGGACTTTGGAAATGTGTTTACCTTGACACCGTCTTCGGCCCCGGGTCTAGCGGCCTTGTCTATCTTTTCCGTCGGGCTGCTATTTGTCAGTTAGATGGAAGATGGCTCCCGCCGGGACCACCCCGTTGGCACCCGGGCCGGACCAGGACAGGGTGACGTAATTCCCGCCGTAGGACTCCATATATTCAACCTTGAATTCGTGATACCCCGGGGTCAGGGGCAGCGGCCCGTCGGAGATCTCCTTTTGCGAATAGAACTGTACCAGCACGGGTTTTCCATCCACCCACAACTTGGCATGATCATCCGCGCTGAGACTGAACTTGTAGTCGCCCGCGGCGTCGATTTTGAGATACCCGGTATGGCGCGAGCAGAAATGGTCCTCATAGTGCGGCGGAAACCCGGTGGGTGCGATCTGCAGTTGCGCGTCAATCCGGGTGTTGTCCGGCTTGCGGCTGGACATGTCCGGCCAGGGGTCGGGGTTTGACAGGCCTGGCCATTGGTAAAACTCGGAGACCATGCCATCGGCCAGACGACCCGTGCGGAAGGCGACCGTGGCCGGTTCGGAATCCACATGGCCGTCATTGACTTTGAAAGTGAAGTGGTCTTCGCCCTTATAGCCGGCCGCCGGGGTATATCTCAACTTGGGTGCGGTTCCGGCAAGCGTGCCGTGGGCGGGCCGGGTGAGTATCGTGTAAGTCAGCGGATCCTGGTCAATGTCGCTGGCTGTTAACTGAACCTCGGCGGGCGTGTTCACCGGCACCGGTTGGCTCCGGTAGTATGCCACCGGCGGATGGTTCACATGGGTCACGTTGAGGCTGATTGTGGCGGGCGCGGAAACCTGCCCTTCGCTGTCCGTCACGGTGAAGGTGAAGTTGTCCGAACCGTGGAAATACCGCGCCGGCGTGTACGTTAGATCCGGGGCGGTCCCGGACAAGGTGCCGTGGGCGGTGGATCCCGTCAGCGAATAATCGATCGTGTAGCCTTCGGGGTCGGTCCCGGTGAGCGTGATTGCCGTGGACGTGTCCTCGGCCAGGGTTACGCTCTGCGGCTTGGCAACCGGCGGCCGGTTGACCACGCTTTTCACATCCTTGAATGTCACATTCAGTTCGCTGCTCACTCCACCATATCCCTTGGTGTCGCCTAACAAGGCATTGGACACGGTCAGTCTCAGAACATACGACCCGGGAATGGTGAAGGCGGCCGTGCTGTTGGAACTATCGGCGGTGCCATTCGGGGTGAACGTCACCGGACCCGCGCCGCGGACCTTGCTCCACGTGTAGAGCAGCGGATCACCAGTTAGACCGTGGGCCGAGGCTTTCAATCGCGTGGTGGCCACCGGCTTGGTGAAGACCTCGGGCGTGGCCGAGGCGGAATCGATCGTCTTGAAGTAGTTCAGTTTCGGCGGCGGGTTCTTGTCGTTTTCAATCGCCGCGATGGTTGGGGAAAGCTGGCCGTTGGCCAATCCCTCGATGGGCGGCGGAGGGCTGTTAGTGTTCCAGTGTTCCAGTTCCGGCAAGGTCGACCTGGCGGCGGAGCGGTATCTCTGCAAGGCTTCCATGCAGGTGTTGGCGTCGAGCCGCGAGCGGTTCAACACGACTTTGGGGAACAGCATCGCCGCCGCGATGCCCTCTTCGTAGTGATGCTTGGAGAGCAAATCGACGATCCCGCTCGGCAGCCGGAAATCCGGATACTCGAAGCCCTCCATGAGCGTCTTGGTCAGCAGCGGTGCCAGGGCGTTGACGTCGGCAGGTTGCAAGGCGTTTCCCCTGAAGAACCCGGCCACTACCGCCCGCCCGAATTCATGCGCGCGGGACATGGTGCCAATGGCGGAATGCAGCTGATCGGTCGGCACGTCCGCGACGGAATCCTTCAGTTGGCCGTTGAACACGGCCTGCGCCAGATACGTTTGCGCCGTCTGGCAGGGTTCCTCCCAATGGATCGGCTCCACCGGCGTTTCATGTTTCACGATGGCCGCCAGCATCTCCGGGAGAATCGGTCGTGCTGCGGGCTTCCACAGCAAGCTGGCCGCTCCCGAATATCCCCCCGCGGCGAACCAGCGAACGTGGTAGTCGCTGTCATTGAGCCGCCGGGCCAGCACCGGCAACGCCCGCGTGTCCCCGATCAATGTTAGGACCTTGGTGGCGCCCATGCGCGTAATGACATCCTCCGCCCCGGCCATCTCCATCAGCTTGGGAACCAGTGCCACCGTTTCATCGGGGCGTTTGGCCAATTCCTCGGCTGCCCACCCGCGCTTCTGCGGCGACCAACTCGAAAGGCAGGCGACCAATTGGTCTGCGGTCATGGTCTTGAGGTCGTTGCGCAGGCTGCATACCCCGTCGCTGATGGCTTCTCTAACATCCTTACCGGTAATCCGGCTCTTCGCGTCCAGGTTCTTACCTGTTAGAAAAATCTTCCGCAATGGGATGGCATAGGTCAACAGGAAGGCGCCGGTGTTGCTGCTCGGCCCCATGCTGCCTTCATCACCAGGATTGCCGCCGTTGGAGCCATGATAGACGAAGGATCCGTCCCAACGGCGCGTCAGGTCGAGCTCCCACTCGATTTTCTTGAAATAGGCCGTCATCGCTTCAGGGCCGGCGAGGTTGACGGCCAGGGGCTGCCACAGTTTGGCCCAGTATGGCCCGCAGTGGCCGAATTCCCGCAAGGCATAGGCGGCCGTGCATGATTTGGCGAAAAACTGCACCTGTTTGCTCATGTCCGCCTGGCTTTGCAAGGCCAGCAACAAAGCCGCCTCCCCGTTCTTGCCGTTGTCGTCGTGCAATTCCTCCGCCGGCGATTCCCCATACGGCACGGCGCCCTTGCCGGCGAAATATCCGAAGTAGCGACGCGACCGTTCGATGGCCGGCGCGATCTCCGGATCCTTGATCCCGCACTTGTCGCCAAGCACGATCCCGATGCTGACCAGCAGTCCCGCCTGATTCAGCGCCCCATACGGGGGAACAATCCCGTGGGTCGAGGAACCATCGGGCTTGGGCCACGCCATCCCGTGGCCATAAGTGCCGCACCAACTTTGTCCGCGGGCCGAGGTGATGGTGTATTCGCTGATGGCGTGCAGCACTTCCTTGTCACCGGTGGCCAGGTAATACTCGCTCAAGAACGTGTTGTTGTAGCCCCACGGCCAGGCACACATCTCATTCAGCGGAACGGTTAGAGTGCCCACTCCGGATGCAAGTTTGCGGGCGTATGCCTGCACCTTCGGCAGATCCTGCGGCCGCCCGGCGGCCAGCAATGCCAGGCCGACCACGGCGTTGCCCTCGCTGCCGGCATTGAAAGTCGCGTGCGACTCCAGATATGCGCAGGTATTCGCCAGGATCCTGGCGGATTTCGGACAATCGTAGGGAGCCGTGGCGCTATACGAACCCATCACCGCCAGCGGGATTGTTAGATCGTCAAGCGTGGCACCCTGCCGCCAGACCTTGAGTTTCAGTTGTCCCTTGTTTGCCACCTTTTCGGCCTCGCCGATGGCCAGGCCTAGCGTCTTGCGTGCATCCTCCGTGAACAGGCCCGAGCCCAGGCCCAAAATCACATCATTGACTTGCAGGATCCCGTCGGCCGGCGACCCCTTGTCCACCGCGGTGATCTTGATCTGGCGGCTCTCGCTCGTCAACCCTTCAGGGACGAACATCCATTCGTTGCCCGTGCTGTAAATCCAACCACGCGCCCCGGTCGGACCCAGATTGTAGGTGTAAGTGGGATCAATGTAATCCTTGGTCGCATCGGGTGCCGCCCCCCGGACCGGACAACCCAGATGGAAAAATACAACGAGTGCCAATACTCCGGTAGCGAGATGTGTGCTGCTTTTCATTTGTGTGGTTGATTCAATGGCGATACGATTCTGGCGGTCCCAGATAAGTATCCTTCATCGGGGAGAAATCCAACACGAGTTTGTCCATCACGACACCCGGATCGACCATCCACACGGTCAGCGTATGCTGGCCAGGCGCCGCGATCTTCACCGTGGTGGTCAGGCGGCGGAGGTTGGCCAGCACATCGCCGCCCTTTCCTGTTAGTGTCTGAGGCGCGGCCCCGTCGAGGCTGACCGCCAGCCGCACGCCACGATCCGGTGCGACCGGCTGGGTTGGCAGGCAGTCGATGTCCAGACGTGCGTCGCCCGAATGAAACAGATAGATATCATAATCCAGCGACGGACTGGAGGACAGGATCGCCGCCGGTTCCGTGTGGCTGGCCAAGGTCGGCGGAAGGACGGCGACCGAATCGCCCGAGCGGCCGAGGCCTTTGATGACCTCCCAAGCTGCGCCACTGCGGTCATGCTTGCGCGTGTAATGCTCGGCTTCCATGCTGACGCAGCCATGGCTTTCGACAAAGCCGGTGATCACATCGCGGCGCGGCGCGGCGGGTTTGAAAACCGGCACGGTGATCCGATTGTTGCCGGCGTCGCTGGTCACCCCGATCAAGGCTGATAGATCGTCGCCGGTCGGTGCTTGGCTCCAATCGATGCTGACCCAAAGCCGTTGTTCGGTGGCGAAGGTGCCGGATGTCAGGCTGAGTTTTAGCCATGGTTGCGACGAGGTGGCCGACCAGCGGATTTCGCCCTTGCCGGTGTTGTAGAGATCGATGAAACGCTTGCCCTGGGTATAGACGCTCAAGTCGGCCAAGCTTTGCGGATCGCCGCCCTCGAGCGCTATACCCAAGGCCGGCGGACCGGTGCCGGCGCAATCGCTGAGCGGCGGCATATCGAATTGGCGGAACTGGGCGCCCCACGGACCCGGGGCCGGGCTGATCATGTGGTTCCACTTGGCACCGGCGGTCACGAGGCCGCGGTTGTAATGGTTAGTCAGTTCGATGATGCGGGCAGCCGCGTCCTTGGCCTTGGCGGCATACTCGCTGGCGCTGGCACGGCCTTCTTTCCCGTAGTGAGTGCTCTTGCCGGCGAAAATAACTTTGCGGTTGATCAGGCTGGCGCACTGGACCGGATAGAGAACCAACTGGAAGAAGGCGTCCTTGCGGGCGGTGGGCAGTTGGTCGTAAACCGTCTGGGCACGGCGGGCGATGGCGTCGTATTGGTTCACCCGTTGCATCGCCTCGTCGTTGGATTGGGTGTGGCTGAACCACGAGTATTCCAGCGGGTTCTTGCCCCTGGACTGCACCAGATGTTCGGGGCGGCGGGTGAAGCCGAGTCGATAGTATTCCTCCATGATGGACGCGATCTCGTCGGCGAAGCGCGAATCGAGATCCCGCGCGGCCCAACGCACGAGGAAATCGCGCACGTTGTCGTGGCGGTAGCGTTGCGGGTCCCATGCCATGTCAAGAAAGAACTCGGTGCCGATCTCGCCCGGCTTGATATCGCCGACGTTGAGCACCCAGAGTTTTTTGGCGCCGTATTGCCAGGCCTTGTTCATTTCCTCCCAGATGAGCGCTGGTGGCGTCGTGTTCAACCACGTGTAGGCGCTGGTGGCGCCGTTGAGCCATTGGATGTGATAGTAAACCCCCGACCCGCCGGGCCGCGTCTGCTCACGGGCATCAGGCAGTTGCCGGATATACCCGAAGTTATCATCCGGCCAGCAGAAAACAACGTCATCGGGAACCTGCAAACCTTTGTTATAAAGTCCCAGCACTTCCGTGTAGGCAATCAGCACCTGCGGCACACGGGTGATGTCTTTATCAACCCACTGCCCGAGAATGGTCCGCTGGTCGGCCATGATCCGCTCAAGCACCGGCACGGTCACATCGCTTCCGGCCTCATCATCCTTTCCTCTTTTGCCCATCGTATAAACATTCTCGTATTGACCGTTAACCTTGACGCGATCCTCCCAGTATTTGTAGATATGATCCTTGTTGATCACATAGTCCCAGGGTTCACCGGGATATTGACGATCCCACTCGGCGCCGCGGATGTTGTTGCGCAGCATCGGCTCAATGTGCGAGGAGCCCATGACAATGGCGTATTCGTCGGCCACCACCCTGTTTTTCTCGTAGCAATTGAACGGAATCGTCCCGCCGTCTCCATCGTGCATGGCCGGCCAGACATGGTTGGCTTTGAGCCGCAACAGCAACTCGAAGATTTTCGCGTAAGTCTTGGGCCCGAGCCCATGCCCTTCGTCGGGCGCAAAGTTCTTCTCCGCCCACGGCCGGATGCCCCACATCTCGTCATTGATGAAGATGCCGCGGTATTTCACCGCCGGCGGGCCGACCCATACCCGCTCCGCCGAAACATACAGAGTCTCGCGGTGCGCGGGCGTCACATCGGCCCACCAATACCATGGCGAAACCCCGATGCGCTTGGACAATTCATACACCCCATACGCCGTCCCGCGGCGGTCGCTGCCGGCGATGACCAAAGCCCGGCGCACCCCCGGCATGGGATCGGCCACCGTCGCGATCACGAATGACTCCCACTGCCCCTGCAAATCCTGAAAATCGAGACGGCCTTCCTTGATCAAGCGGTCAATTACCGGACTCTTGCCGAGCGTGCCGACCAGCACCGCGCTTTCAGCTAGACCGTCAGTCGTTTGTTTCAGCGCGGGCTTGCGCCCGGTGACCCGCTCGACATCGGCGGCCAGGTCACGGGCGGCGATTTGCGCGACTTGCCAGTCATCGGCCGCAACCATCACGTCCGCCATGCTAGCCGGCGAGACCAGCGGGAAATACCCATCAACAGCTTGTTCGCTGACAAAGGCCCGCATGGCGTCTGCCGCGCCTCGGTCGGCTCCGCACACTGCAGAGGAGCCCACGAGCGCCACGAGCAGGATTCCGGGTATCGGTTGCATTCGCATTCCTATCAATTGCAACAGGGACTGCCATGTCGTCATTCCGGAAACTGTCATTTCCAGGATCTTGCGTTTGTTAGAATACGGAAGCCACCCAGCGAGTTGGTCATTGGTCATTGTGTTGATGGCTAGGTTACGGACGGCTGCCCGGGTCTCTTTCACAGGCATTCTTCTGTCAAGAGATTTGCCAAGGCCTTCCAATATTTATTTTGAAATAACATATAACAAAACCTCCTCGTTCTTCTTCAGGTCAATTTCATAAACGCCCTGCGATACCGGCACGAGTTTGTGTGCACGGTCGCCCTTGCTGCGGATCCCGCCGTTCATGCCCGGCCGCACCCGGCACGGTTCGCCGGCCAGACTCTTGATGCGCACCCACTCGGTCTGGCCGCCACTGCGTTTGGCGGAGACCAGAAACGCGCCCTCTGTGAGCAAATCATGAAACTCGACATCCTGCCAGGTGGTGGGAAGTGCCGGGAAAATGCGGATCGGCCCCGGCTCTTCCTTCGCAGGATCGCTCCAACTCTGGATGAGCATGTCCTGGATGATGTTGGCGGCGGCCAGCGTGGACTCGATGCAGGGGCTCTCATACCACAGGCCATTAGGGTAGAGGTCGCCTTGCAGGCGCTTCAAACTGTCCAATGCCTCGTCCCCGAGGCCAATGGTTGCACCGATGGGTCCTGCATGGGCCTGCACCATGGCCTGTCGTTGACCCGGACCCGCCGTGGAGCGCGCCCGGTCGAAGGAGCGTTTCAAAACATCCGCAGTGCCCTTCTGCTCGATGTTGACCAGATGAAGCGGATAGATCATCAACAGGTTGGAGAAGTGCTGGTGGTTGTCCGATGATGATTTGTCACGACCCAGCATGAACCCGTATTCATCGGCGGGATAGTCGGGAAGATGTTCGATCACCGCCTTCCAGCGGGGAATGAGGGGATCGTCGATGTTGAGGCGCTGGCTGGCCTTGAGCAACGTGTGACATCCCCACTTGAAGAGGGCCAGGTCGAAGTTGCAGTCCGCGAAAACGCCCGACTCCGGCGAGTAAGTCGGAGGCAGATGAAGCTTGCCGTCCTCACTCTCCTTGACCATGTGGAGGTAGAGGTTGATGCTCCGTCTCAACAACGGATATATCTTTTCACGCAGCATGGCATCGTCCATCGAGTAGCGGTATTGGCACCACATGTTATGCATCGTCCAGGGCAGAGTCCCCACGAGGTCGTAATAGCGCATGTCGCCTTCGCGGGTTCCGATCATGTCCCACGCAACGGCGATCGGCAGGTAGGCGGAATCCTCCTGCCACTCGACCGGGCGCACCGCCTTGATGAGTTCCTCACGCCGTTCATATAGCCGGTCCACCAACGCTTGCCCCTGCTCGAGTCGGTTGGCCGTGTAAACCGGCCAGTGCGCGCTCTGGATGTTCCAATCGGTGGTGAAATATGGCCACGACTTGCCTTGGAACCAGATGCCTGGCGTATCCACAAAACAGCGGCCCGCCCGGGTGGTGCAGCCGAAGCGGTAGATCGTCTGCCAATAGAGCGATTCTAACCCCTTGTCGGGAATTCTAACAAAACTCCTCGGGTAATAGGCATGCCACCAGTCGCGGTGTGCCTGCACCCAGGCGGCGCGCCCGGGCTTGAGGAATCTTTCGACGTCGGACTTGGCCGTCGTGGCGGCGGTGGATTCGGGGTAACTGTTGGCGATGCTGGCGATGAGAGTGCGGGTGTCAGCGTGCACCTGCTCGCCCCATGCCGTCGCATTCTGTCCCCCGGCCAGAAGGTCCTGGACCCACACGGAAATACCATGGTCATTTTCCAAGCGTCCCGCCAGATTGGCTTGGTAAACTTTCAGCGTTCCCGCATAGCGGCTGCCATATTGTTTGGCGAATCCCGCGATCTCCGACTCCTTGGTCGGATAGCCGCCGCGCGTCGTCCGCGCCTCGGCGGGATGCCAGGTCCAGCTACATCCCTGCTCGCCGGCGGTCGGGGTCAATTCGGTGATGATCGCCATGTCCACTGCATGCGTGAAGTGACGGATCCGGATCTCGCCCAGGTCCGTGGTGATCGTCCCCACCAATTCGGCGTTCCACAGGTCCTTGCGCCACGTGCAGCCGGTGAGCTTGCCGACGGGGTGGAGTGAAAAATGGCCGATCATAAGACGTGGCCGGCTATAGGCTGTCCAGCCCCAGGTGTCGTCACGATGGTCGTGGACATCAGCGCGGAAAACCTGGAGCCGGATCGTGTCGTCCGTCTGATAGAGCATGGAGCCTATCATGGCATTCCCAAAATGCGGCGCTTGCGTCCAGTTGCCCGGCAACTTGTCAAAGGCCATGTCGTGCTGCCGCATGAAGGCCGGCCAGTCAATCTTTGCTTTCTCCAAACCGTGATCGATGACGTTGGGTTTGGAAGTGGATGCGCCAGCATAAGCCGGGAAAGCGACAGAGCAAACCACGGTGCTGATGAGAATATGAATGAAGCTCTTCATGGCGGAGTGCCTAGGGTTGGAGGTTTGCTGGATTTGGATTATTCGGAGTTGTCTTCCACCTTCACCCCAGTCGGGGCTTTGTTATGTTAGGGAATGGTTGACCCATCATGATGGCTGATCATACCCGGTTCCCTTGTGCAAGTCTCTAGCACTCCACAACATTCCCGCCGCGGCCGCTCCACTGCCCCGCAGCTTCCGTGCGCCGTCCTTGCGCTTGGCCCCGAACCGCTCCCGCGCTCGCGCAAACGCCTCGTTCACGAAATTACGGCTGCCGATCACCGCGCCATCCGTGAAATACCTCACCCGGCAGCGCAACATTTTCCCGAATGGAATATCTCCCAACCGTCTATCAGCACGCTCCTGTTTCCGTTGCGCTTCCCCGGCGCTCATCCCCTTGAGGGTTCGTTTCACTTCGCTTTCCCCGCTCCGGACCACCCGCGTTGCCACCTTCCCGGCTGCTCCTGCCAACAAGATTTTACGATACTCCCTCGACACATCGTGCGCCCACTGATCCGCATCCGCCGCCACGCCCTGGTGTGCCCGTACCGCCCGCACCAGGCCGGCCCGCGCCTTCTTGCCATTGCCCTTGGCGCTGCCGCCAATCGCCTCCCCATAACTGCTCCACCGGTAATCCGCTGGATCTTTCACCATCCCTGCTCGCACCGGATTGAGGTCGATGTAGGCCGCCATCGTCTTGCTCGCCACGCCGTCCTCCACGATCACGCTCTTGAAGCGGTCCTCCCACAGGCGACCCGTGCGCTGGTGGGTCCGGTTGTGCCATTGCGTGTAGCGTTGCATGAAGCCCTTCATGAACTCGCTCAAATCATGCATCCGATAGGTGAATCGCCCGTGAATCCGCTCCGCCAGAGCGGCGCCTGCCACGCCGCTGCGGATTTTGTTCCGTGCCTCCGCCAATTCCACGGCCACTTCCTCCACCTGCGCCTCATGGTGGACCGCACGCAACCGCTTCAGCAACTCCTTGTCGGACAGCCCGCCCCCAGCCATCGGCGTGACTTCCAGAAGAATATGCAAGTGATTGGACATGAAACAGTAGGCAAGAATCCGGCAACCCGAAAAATTCTCATACATCCGCATGAACATCCGCAATTGTTCCTTTTCCATGTCCCCGAACACGAATTCCCGGTTCACCACCCGGCTGATACAATGGTAGATCACCGGTTTGGGCGACTCCAGTCTCGGCGGAATAATCCAGCGGGCGCGTCTCATGATGCGCGCAGCATA
>Ga0268284_1000633_pt1 | contig 22179 bp, 17 predicted proteins | sample saktaG_14_FD_190137 | JGI IMG/M metagenome (GOLD analysis project Ga0268284, IMG submission 190137) | Saline water microbial communities from Sakinaw Lake, British Columbia, Canada - sak_2013_06_06_40m | ecosystem: Environmental > Aquatic > Non-marine Saline and Alkaline > Saline ...
TGCCGAATCAGAATATACTCCCGTTAAAAAAATGATAGGTGTGAGTGCATTATGCTCAGTTTGCCGAATAATATCAGCTAATTTGAAACCATCCAAATATGGCATTTGAACATCCAATATAAACAATGCATACTCATTCTTCTTAACTAATTTTTTTGCTTCGGTTGACTTTAGACAGGTGCTTATTTCAGCTTCAATACCAACTAGATACTTTTCAACCAATATTAAATTTGGTTCCCAATCGTCAACAACTAATATTTTTGGCAGCATTTTTTCTTATTGATTATCCCAAATATAGCCCATTATCACATAACTGCAAAATTGAAAATATTTTAAGCTTAAAAATCTATTGGTTCTGTATTTTTTTGCAATTCCTTTGTTGAAAGTAGCCCACATGCAGCAAAAATATCCTGGCCACGTGAAGCTCTTATGGTTGTTGTTATTCCTTTTGATGTTAATTTTTCCCTAAACTCAACAATTGCCTTTTCATCCGGACTCTCTAATGGTGAATCAGGAATTGGATGAAAGCGGAGCAAATTAATCCTGCACTTTATTCCATTTAAAATTTTAGCCAATTCATTGACATGTCTCTGGCTATCATTAAATCCTTTAAATAAAATATATTCAAATGAAATGCGTCTTTGTTTGCCCCATTTAAAGTTGCGAATGGCTTGTAAAAGTTTTGGCAATGGATACACATTCTCAATAGGCATAATTTTTTTTCGATCATCTTCAAATGGAGAATGCAAACTAATTGCGAGATGAGCTTTCGCCTCAGCTAAAAATTGCTGCATTGCCGGGATAATGCCAATGGTTGAAACGGTAATTCTTTTAGGAGACCAGGCATAGCCCCATTCACTGGTCATGATTTCAAGCGATTTCAGAACTTCTTTCAAATTATCGAAAGGCTCACCCATTCCCATATAAACGATATTGGTTAACTGATCAAATTCGGGCAAACTATGAATTTGATTTACAATTTCACCCGCACTTAACTGTCCTTGAAAACCTTGTTTGCCGGTCATACAAAACAAACATCCCATTTTGCAACCAATTTGAGACGAAATACAAAGTGTTGCACGGTCTTTATCCGGGATATAGGCTGACTCAATAAATTTATTTCCGGTAGCAGGGTATAAATATTTTTTTGTTCCATCGATGGAGGTTTGCTCCTTTATCGGCGGGCTCAAGCCAATTTCAAATTTCTCCTGAAGATTAATTCTATTCGTCTTCGACAGATTTTTCATTTCCTGAATCTCAGTGATGTGCTTTTTATATAGCCAATCGGAAATTTGACCTGCAACAAAAGTCGGCATCCCCTCCCGAACAACAATTTCCTGTAGTTCACTTAATGTTTTCCCGAATAATTTATCCTTCATCTGTACTAGATTTTATAAAACAGATCGATTAATTTCTCCTGTATTTGCTGGCAAAACCTGTCTTGTAAAGTCAGATCTCGATTCATCAGAAATATATTTCTGCAACTATTTGTTTATAAGGGATCCCCTTTTGAATTAGGATATCCCTGGTTTCAACCACCATTTCAGCACTGCCACAAAGATAATACTTATGCTTGGCAGGTAAATTATTTAAAGATTTTAAGTATTCTGTCAATCTGCCCTTGAATACTCCCTGACCTGACTGCTGCGAACAGCAAGGAATATAATTATCTTCAAAATAAGCTTCAAAAACATTTCTAAAATAGAAGGTACTTAATGTTCTACCTCCGTGAATAAGGATTTTCCCGGAAGCAAGTCCTGAATAAAACATTGATGCAAATGGGGCTATTCCTGTACCGGCAGCAATCCAATAAGCAGGCTCCTTTGTTCCCGTAAACTTACCGAAAGGTTTTGAAACAAAAATTTTATCACCTTCAACTAATTGTGACATTTGAGTAGTCAACTTACCTTCTGGCACAACATTAAAAAGGATTCTAACCTCATCTTCCCTTACTCCGCTTGCTATACTATATAGTCTTGGCTCACCAATCAAATCTGTCGAAATTGCAACAACCTGACCTGCCAGAAACTCATTTATTTTTTTATATGAAAGAACAAATACACCCTTGGCGATTTCTTCTAATTTCAGCACATTCGCCTGAAATAATTTATATCCTACTTTAGTGCTCACTTAATTGATTTTTCTCGGATAGCTTTAAACTCAGAGCCATTCAACCATTTCGGAAAACTATTTTCCATCGCCAATTTCATGCCTATTTTGAAAAACAATTTAGCGTCTTCAACATTCCCGGATAAATCTGCTGTTGCAGGATCATATTCATCTGAAGGCTTGTGATAAGTATTTGCCCAATAATAATTTACTTTTTCGGTGGCAAAATCCTTTCCTTTTTCGCGATGATCTGACCATCCTTTTACAAACAGTGAAGGGACTCCTTGTTGTGCGAAACTGAAATGATCAGAACGGTAATACATCCCTTTTTCAGGAAAGGGATCGGCCATGATATATCGATCTTGCTCTTTGGCAGCTTCCTCCACATAACCGTCAAGTTCAGATTGCCCAAATCCCGTAATGGTAACATCCTTCATACGGCCAATGGGCAAAAATAATTCATAATTTAAATTTGCAACCGTTTCCTGAACAGGGATTACCGGATGTTCAGCATAATATTTTGACCCTAACAAACCCGACTCTTCAGCTGTTATGGCCAAGAATATGACTGATCGTCTTGGTTTCTGTTTTAATTTAGTGAAGGCCTTTGCAGTTTCCAACATCGAAGCAACAGGAATTCCATTATCGGCTGCGCCGTTATAAATAGAGTCTCCATCTATAATTGGTCCAACCCCAAAATGATCCCAGTGTGCTGAATAAACAATACATTCATCAGCCAAATCTGTTCCCTTTAAGATTGCTAAAACATTTTTGGAACTAGCATAACGCAATTTATTATTCATGGTAAGACTAATCTTTGTGTTTAAGGCAACAGGTTTAAAATCTGAGCTTAAAGCCTGTTTGGATAATTCTTCGAAACTCAGCCCACACTTTTCAAAAAGCTTTGAAGTAGCTTCATCAGTAATCCAACCATTCAATTCGCAATTCGACAAATTCCCATCTTCTGATTGAATAAAAAGTTTATTATCTGCTGTATTTGTTAAAACCTGCCAAGGGTAACCTGCTGCTGCAGTTGAATGAATCACAAGAACGCCAGTTGCACCTTGACGGGCTGCTTCTTCATATTTATAAGTCCAACGACCATAATAGGTCATAGCATTGCCATTAAATATAGTTGGGTCTTGAGTTACAAAACCGGGGTCATTTACTAAAACTAAAACTGTTTTTCCTTTACAGTCTAATCCTTGGTAATCGTTGCGATTATATTCCGGAGCTACAATTCCGTAACCTGCAAATACCATTTCAGAATTTTCAATCTTTATTTGTTCTTGAACATGACTTGTCGAAAAAATATAATCTTTTGTTAACTCCAATTCCACAATTCCTTTAGGAGCCTTCAGCTCAAGTTTTTCAGGTGAGCCAAATGTAATTTCAACCATGGGCACCTCTTGAAAATAACTGCCATTATTAGCCCCCTCTAATCCTAAGCTTTCAAATACTGATTTTAGATAATTAACTGTTTTTTCTTCCCCTTCAGTAAATGGCTGACGTCCTAAAAACTCATCTGATGCGAGGGCGATGACATATTTTTCCATATCAGTCGCATTAATACTATTTTCTGCTTGTTGAAGGTCAGATACTTTTTGACTACAGCTTGCCAATATTGCAAGCAAAAAAATGACGGATACAAATTTCAATTTCATGATTTTTGGTTTTTTTTTGAAAATTACAATTTTTTCGCCAATGACTGAAAAGAGAAATGAATAATTTAAGTAGCATTTATATGCTAAAGATGAAGGTTTGTCGATTATAGTATAGTCAGCATTAAATTTGGCCTGTCATTGTATCCCAAACCATTCGAGCGCTGTTTTAAAAGTGCTTGAATTGATATAATGGCCTCCTTCAAATTCCTGAAATTTAACTTCATAATCATTTTTCTTCAAAATTCTTTTTGCCTCACTGGCATTTTTTATTGAATGAGGATCATCTTTACCATGTGCAATAAATACTTTCAATTTATTGCCTTTAACAATATCTTCTTCCGAAAGAAACCATGGATATTTTTTAGTATCGGGTAAACTGGCACCAAAACAAATGATCCCTTCAAATACGTCAGGGTTTTTTATCCCAGTAACATATGCATAACCACCACCCTGCGAAAAGCCGATTATATAAGATTTTCCGATCTTATATTTTTCATTGATATACTTTTTGACATTTACAATAAATTGGGGGCTCAGATTATCTGATCTCTTGTAAAGCTCAAGGCTACGAACCCCTATATCCCATGAAAATTGTTCAGAACGGGTATAAGTGTCAGGATATGCCTCATATGGCCCTTCCGGCACTACAAAAATAAAAGAATGCCTTTCTAAATCTGACCAAACCTGAGTAAAATTTTCAGTAGTCCCACCAAATCCATGCATTCCAATAACTAATGGATAAGTTATTTCTGGATCATAATTTTCAGGTAATAATACACGACATTTAATGAGTTTCTCCCCTTTAACATAAATATTTTCACCCAGGCTCTTTCCTGCATTCAACACAGCTTGATATTGGTTAAAAAATTCTGAATTTTGTTGTAATTGATTAAATGCCTCATCTTCACGAATAGAAGTAAAGTTATTGAACCCATTATTGATAGCAAGTATCAAAAAATTTGAGGCATAACCTGCCTGGCCCAGATAGGCGTAACATCTGGCTAAATCATAACAAGCACTTGCATCATTCATACTTCGACTTACGATATAAAGGTAAAAGCGAGCCGCGTTTTCATAATCCTTCTGAAGCATTAAAAAATATGCTTGTTGTTTCATATCCTCCAAATCTATTTGGGAAAGCTCAGTCAGGTCAAATGTATATGGGTTGATATTAAAAACTTTAGGATACTTCTCCTTTATACTAATTGTTTCTTGAGCTTGAAGAGATTGAAAACCTGATACAATTATCAGGAATAACACTGCAAATTTTTTAAAAAATTTTATCATAAAACGGTTTGTTGATGACTTATCAACAGCATGATCTAATTTTTTTCGGTAAGCAATGCAACTATTGTTTTAATCCCATCTATATAATTGCCTAACCTTAAGTTTTCATTTGGCCCATGCTGGTTATTATCTAGATTAACCATTGGAAGAATTACAGCTTCGATTCCAAGTTTACTTATAAACGCTGATACCGGAACTGTACCACCGCTCGTTCTTACCCTCACCGGCTGCTCTTCAAATGCTTTTATCAATGATCGATTCACCCATTTCCCAATTTCTGAATCAAATTCAGTACGAAAAGCCAAATTTTCAAAACTTCCATTAAACATAGCAATTTTAGGATATTTGGCCCGTTCCTGATCGTTAGGAAGATGATCAATAACATAAAAACCCTGTCCTTCAATGTGTTTTTTCACTAAATTGATTAGTCGCTCAGGATCACTTTCAACGACCAACCTTATATCAATTGCAGCAGTTGCTGTACTTGGAACAATAGTTCTGGCCTCAGAACCAACCCATCCGGATGACATTCCTCGAATATTTAATGAAGGATATTGCAAGGATTGTTGATAATCGGCTCCTACTTTATCTGGAATAGCAATCCCAAGATTTTGATTTATTTCAGCTAAATCGTCAGGTACTTGTGCCAATATATCTAAAGTTTTTTTATCCATTTTAATTCCATCATAAAAGCCAGGAATGATTATCCTGCCTTCATCATCTTTCATGGAGGCTAATAATTTAGCAAGGTTTAAGGCAGGATTTGGTACATAATTTCCATAGTGGCCACTGTGCTGTGCATTTTTTGGGCCAAAAACGGTAATGTCAATACTTGCAAGTCCTCGGCAGCCAAAGAAAATACTTGGCTTATTGCTAATGTGTCTGGGACCGTCAAGAATTAACATCATATCAGCAGCCAATAATTCACTGTAATTATCGACAATTTCCGGTAAATTTGGCGAGCCCAGTTCCTCTTCACTATCCAATATTACTTTTATATTAAAATTCGGTTTATAATTATTAGCATTTAATATATCAATAGCGGAAAGCAACATATTTATTGGCGATTTATCATCAGATGATGAACGACAAAAAAACCGTAATTCTTCATCAGGAGCATTTTGTAAAAGATTCCAATCCACTATATCCCAGTCGCCCGCTTGATTTTTTTGTTTTAAAACCGGAGTATATGGATTCGGCTGCAACCATTTTGAAGAATCAACAGGCTGCCCATCGAAATGCATATAAAAAAGCACCGTTTTAAGATTCGGATCAATTGCTTTTTCGGCAAATAGTGATGGGTTTCCTTTCGATTTTAAAACAACAGTTTTAAAATTCCGCTTCGCAAAAGCCTCTTCAAGCCATTTCAAGTTTTCCAAAATTTGATTCTCAAAATGCGAATCATTAGGGATACTCAAAAACGTTTTCAATTCAGAAAAAGATTTTTGCAGATGAGGCTGAACCCATTCATTAATCACAGCTTTATCCACATTTTGAGTATAAATCGATGTTGATATTGAAAGCAAAAGGGCTAGAACCAGTGAGGAAACTTTTACACGAATAAGCATAACAGATATTGTTTAGATGAATATTAGATTAACAGATTTCTTATTTTTTCAAATTTAGAATTTAAATACTAAAATGGCTACTTTTAAGGGATGAAATAAAAGCCTGTCTTATGAAAAAAGTATCAAGTTATATTATGGCGATTATATTAAGTGGCATAATCTTAATCGCTTGTAACAAACCCAAAGAAATCGAAATAGTTAACGGAGTTTCAAAAATCATTGCCGATTACAGAACCCAAAGTATTTCAAATCCCGAATATGAGTTACACTTTTCAATTCCTGATTCACTTCACGAAAAGATAGAGGCAAATATGTCTGTTTCCTTAGAATTGAATGATTTGTCTCAGCCTCTAATTCTTGATTTTAGTGCCCCACCAGAGTATATTAAAGAAGTAAATGCAAATGATAAACCTGAATTTGAAATGCAAAATGGCCATCTGGTTGTTCCAGTTTCATCTTTAATAAAAGGATTAAATAAAATAAATGTCGTTTTCAGAGCCGGAGAAACATCATTAAACAGAAATAAAGAATTTTTATACACTTTATTTGTTCCCGATCGTGCATCAACTGCTTTCCCTTGTTTTGATCAACCTAATATGAAAGCCAAATACACGCTTACACTTAATTTACCTAAAAGCTGGACTGCCGTTTCAAATGCTCCTGATAACAATACAATAATTGATAAAGAAAATGGACGGAAAACAATTTCATTCGATAAAACAGATAAATTAAGCACTTATCTATTTTCGTTTGTGGCCGGGAAGTTTGAGCAAATTACCAGAAATATTGACGGAAGAGAAATGACCATGTATCATCGGGAGCCTGATTCAAATCTGGTAGCACGAAATGTGGATGAAATTTTTAGCTTACATGCCAAAGCCTTGAATTGGCTTGAGGATTATACCCGGATAAAATACCCTTTTCAAAAATTTGGTTTTGTAGCTATTCCATTTTTTCAGTATGGAGGTATGGAACATGCCGGTGCCATTCAATACCGGGCAAACTCATTATTTCTGGAAAAAAATGCCACCCAAAATCAAAAATTGGCCCGGGCAGGTTTAATCTCACACGAAACAACCCACATGTGGTTTGGCGATTATGTTACCATGAATTGGTTCGATGACGTTTGGCTGAAGGAAGTTTTTGCAGGATTTATGGCTGATAAAATCATCAACCCAAGTTTCCCTGAAGTTAACCACGATCTGAATTTTTTACTTTCTCATTATCCTGCAGCTTATGAAATCGATCGCACATCAGGTGCGAATCCAATTGGTCAGCAACTGGAAAACATGAAAGATGCAGGTGCCTTATATGGAAATATTATCTATCATAAAGCCCCAATTGTGATGCGGCATTTAGAGAATTTGATGGGTGCCGAAAAATTACAATTAGGTTTACAGGAATACTTGAAGCAATACGCATTTAGTGATGCAACCTGGGATCAATTAATTCTGATTTTAAATAAACAAACAGAGATTGATCTTGTAAAATGGAGCGATATTTGGGTGAAGGAGGCCGGGATGCCGACTATTAAAACTCGTATTGAAACTGAATCTGGTAAAATAAAAACGGCAACAATTAGTCAAATCGATCCTGCCGGGAAAAACAGGGTGTGGCCCCAACAATTAGAACTTGAATTGTACTATGATAATCCTGATAAAAACAAGGTTTTTGATTTCAATTTTAATACTTCAATTATTGAGCTCAATCAAATTGTAAATATGGATGACCCATTGATGGTCACACCTAACAGCAAAGGTAACGCTTATGCTTATTTCGAATTAGATGAAAGCAGTAAACTATACCTGCTCAACAATATTAATTCATTTGAAGACCCGCTTAAAAGAGGGATTGCCTGGATTACTCTTTGGGAGAATATGTTGAACAATAATGTAGACAAAACTCAGCTCTATCAACTTCAATTAAATTCGCTGGATGTTGAAACTAACCCATTGCTTATTGGCAAAATTTTATCTCAAACAAGCACAATTTACTGGCATTTATTTTCAAAAACTGAGAGACAGGAATGGACAGCTAAATCGGAAGAAAAACTTTGGAATTTAATGAATGGCACGAATGATGCCGGTCTTAAAAAGAATTATTTTGATAGCTACCAAAATATTGCCCTAAGTACTAAGGCTCTTATGAAATTATTTAATATCTGGGATGGCAAAACAGAGATTAAAGGATTGGAATTAACGGATAACAACAAAACCGTATTGGCCTATACTTTGGCATTAAAAATCCCTGATCAAAGCAAAGATATTCTCAATAAACAACTCAATCGAATAAAAAATGAAGACCGCAAAGATGAGATCCGGTTTGTGATGCCTTCATTATCAAATGATGACAAGGAGCGGGATTTGTTTTTCCAAAGTTTGCGAAATCCCATAAACCGTGAACATGAGCGATGGGTAGTAACATCTTTGGATTATCTAAATCACCCTTTACGTGCCGATTATTCAATAAAATATTTGAAAGCGAGTTTGGAACTTTTACAGGAAATTCAGTTAACAGGTGATATCTTTTTCCCTAAACAATGGTTAGATGCCGTGCTGGGTGGATATCAATCGAAAAAAGCGGCAGATATTGTAAATAAATTTTTGCAAGACCGACCCGAATATCCTGAAAATTTGAAGGCAAAAATATTACAATCAGCCGATTTACTTTTTAGGGCACAGATGGCAAAGTAAAAAAAATGATGGCCCAAATCGTCGTTTTTGGATAATTAAAACGAGTTATCATTATAGAGTTTTACCATTCTTAAAAATAAATTTGGGCTTAAGTGAATAATATGTGCAATTACCAGTTAATTTTGCCAGTCTTTATTGAATGACTACAATGCATATTCCTGATATTCAATCTAAAATAGGAAAAGTAACTTTTGCGGGATTAATTATTACTCTCGGAATTGTTTTTGGCGATATTGGAACTTCTCCTCTTTATGTCATGAAAGCAATCATTTCGGTTGGATCAACAGACTCAAATTTTATTATTGGGGCATTATCATGTATAATTTGGACTTTAACACTCCAAACCACAGTTAAATATATCATCATAACCCTTAGAGCCGATAATAAAGGGGAAGGAGGCATCCTTGCCCTTTTTGCTTTACTCAGGAAGAAGAAAAAGTCAGTTTTTATTTTTGCAATGATTGGTGCAGCAACACTTTTGGCAGATGGAGTTATAACGCCATCAATAACGGTTATTTCAGCCGTGGAAGGGCTTCACTTTATCAATCATGGGATAAGAGTAATTCCCATTGTTCTAATTATACTGACAATTTTATTTTTAATACAACAAATTGGAACAGAATTTATTGGAAAATTTTTTGGGCCCATCATGCTTGTATGGTTCTCCACTATTGCAATACTTGGATTTGAACAACTTGTGCAAGTTCCTGAAGTTTTAAAAGCGTTTAATCCTGTCTATGCTGTTAAATTATTGATTGAATACCCTCATGGGATTCTGATTCTTGGTGCTGTTTTTCTTTGCACCACCGGGGCAGAAGCACTCTATACTGATTTAGGACATTGCGGGGCAAAAAATATTCGGATAAGTTGGATTTTTGTCAAACTTGCCCTAATACTTAATTATCTTGGACAAGGTGCTTGGGTAATTAATCATGGTGGATCAACGGCAAATCCTTTCTATGCAATCATGCCAAACTGGTTTTTAATACCAGGTGTTATTATAGCTACAGCTGCTGCTATTATTGCTAGTCAGGCCTTAATTTCAGGATCATTTTCAATTATCAGCGAAGCAATTACTTTAAATTTATGGCCAAAAGTTAAAATTAAACATCCTGCAAGGCTTAAAGGTCAGTTGTATGTGCCAAGTGCAAACTGGCTATTGTTCTTTCTTTGTTCATTTGTAGTAATTTTCTTTCAGAGTTCTTCGAACATGGAAGCGGCTTACGGTCTATCCATCACGCTAACCATGTTAATGACCACCCTCTTACTTTTTTCTTATCTTCAAATTAAAAGGGTCAAAACCTGGATTATCTGGATTTTTTTTATCGTTTACATGATCATTGAAAATACTTTTCTGATTGCTAATCTCCATAAATTCAATAATGGAGGTTGGTTTACTTTATTACTTGCCGGAATCATTTTCTTCATCATGTTTACTTGGAACAGGGCAAGATCAACAAAAAAACGGTTTACAGAATTCCTAAAAATTGCAGAATATTCCGAAATCATAAAGGATATCCAAAGTGATAATACCATTCCAAAGTATTGTTCAAACCTCGTTTATATTACGCGAGCCGACCTGCCTAACGAAGTTGAAAGAAAAATCATTTATTCTATCCTTAACAAACAACCTAAACGTGCCGACAGATACTGGTTTATTCATATAAATGTCACAGATGAGCCCTATACTAAGGAATATAAAATCCATTATTTGATCCCGGATGTTCTACATCGGATTGATTTCAATTTAGGATTTAAAATCAACCCCCGAATTAATCGTTTTTTTTACCATGTAATTTCAGATATGGTTAAAAGAGGTGAAGTAGAAATAGAAAGTAATTACAAATCCCTGCGGGCTCATCACATTTCGGGTGATTTTAAATTCATCATTATTGACAGGATAATGACCGTTGATACTGTACTTACTGCTTATGATAGGTTTATCATGAACTCTTATGAAGTTATTAAGAGATTTTCAATTACAAGTGTGAAATCATTTGGTCTTGATACTTCGAATGTGGTGATTGAAAAAGTTCCTTTGGACATAAATTTGTCAGCTGAACCTGATCTTAAAAGAATTTAATTACCGACATTCCTTTACCTGAACTTAATTCTATAACCAGCGTTTTCGTTTAAAGAACATGATCATGATAAATATAACAGCAAGCATAACTCCCCAAATCGCAAAATAACCATATTCCCATCGAAGTTCAGGCATATTATCGAAATTCATCCCATAAACTCCGGCTATAAAGGTGAGTGGAATAAATATGGTTGCGATGATGGTTAAGATCTTCATGATTTGATTCATTTTATTGCTTACGCCTGATAAGTAAAGTTCCATGATACTGGCAAGTGTATCCCGCTCTGAATCAATGGTGTCGTTCACCTGAATCAGATGTTCGTAAACATCTCTGAAATAACGAACAGTATCCGGCTGAATCAATTCGTTCCCGTCTTTCTGCAGGCTTGAAACGGCTTCTCGCAAGGGCAATACCGATTTACGAAGATTCACTAATTGCTTTTTCAGATGTTGAATTTGGTGTAATATTTCTTTGTCCTGCACATCCAATACTTTTTCTTCCAGTATTTCAATGACATCAGTTAAATGCTCAGTAACGAAAAAATAATTATCAACGATGGTATCAATCAAACGATAGAGTAAATAATCAGTACCCTTATGCCTGAGATTTCCTTTTTTCTCTTTAATTCGTTCTCGAATTGTATCAAAAACATCCCCTTCCTGTTCCTGAAATGAGATAACCCAATCTTTTCCAAGCACAAAACTTACCTGTTCCGAAACGATCACATTTTCTTTTCCACTAATTCCAAACATCTTAAGTGTCAAGAATAAATAATCATCAAATTCTTCAACTTTTGGTCGATGATGTGTATTGAGAACATCTTCAATTAAAAGCGGATGAAGTCCATAATGATTTCCAATCGCGGCAATTGCTTCAGTATCATGCAATCCATCAATATTAATCCAACTAACAGTTGATTTGCCTTTAAAATGAAAAGCCTTTTCTGTTGTTTTGCATAAAATTTCGGAGAAATGTTCGGCATCATAATCGATTACTGAAATTTTTTGCTTATTCGATTTCCGCGTACCAATATGAATTAGAGAGCCGGGTGGCAATCCTGCCTTCACAGATACTGGTTTGTGATTTTCTTTCATCTGATTATAATTTGTTTTTTAATTGTCAGATGGAACTCGCCAACAATCATTCTCCTGAGTGAGAAGTAATTCTCATGGTTCGTTTCATATGATATCATTTTTCAATTAGCTAAATGTACTAAATTTTAATTTTATGTTTTATGAATAAGATTTCAATTCCGTTTGTGTGAAATAAAAAAATAATTTTTATATTTACTTATAAATATTTTCTGTTAATCAGCCCATTGGCATTATTAATTGTATCTATTTATATTTTCTCCCCAAATTGAAAGTTTTAAAGCAATGTTTATAAATGTTGTTATTAATTAATCTTTAAATTCAATCAATATGAAACGTTTATTTTTCGGATCAATCCTCTCCTTATTGGTTTTTATTCAAAGTATTGCGCAAACCAATACATTCAACCTATCAGATTATAAATTACCCGAATTGAAAAGACACTCACTTGAATTCTTTTTTGATTTATCAGGTTCAAGCCTTATCCACAAGTATACTTTTTTATCTCAATCTGAAAATTATAGAGGGAATGACGAAAGTCAATATTCCGGGAACATCCGTTTAATATATAATTCATATTTGAATAGCATGAATAAACAAAAGGAATCCAATGCACGGTTTTACTTTTCGTCTCAGATTGATAACAGTAAAAGCAACTTACAACAATTCCATAATAATTTTGAATTTGCTCCAGAAGTTTATTATAACGCAGCTAACCGTAACTATTATAAGCCGAATAGTTTTTACGAATTTGGCATTGACTTTGAATATCTTTTCTATAATTACAAAAGAAAATATACCAACGATGAAGTTTATGTAACCAAATATAAAGACACCTTTCATAATCTTAATTTTTTCCTGCCGTTAAAAGCAGGTAAAGGTCGAATTGAACAAGTTCAAGATGCAAGGCTGGCTAATTATTTGCTTGTTGAATTAGAAAAAGAGAAAAGAATTAGGCCGACAAAGAATACTCAGGAAATCATCAGCTTAGCCGAATTTATTTCACAATTAAAGAACGAACGGTTTTTTGATTCGCGCTTAAGACGGATTTATGAATTGGAAGCACTTGACTCCTATTTTAAATCAAATGATTTCATTTTGAATGCTGATTCAAGGTATTTTACAACCTTATCCGATTTTTGGGCTTATGGAGATGGCCCAATTCGTAATAGTGGCAGCAGGTTTTCTGTATCACTTTATCCGGGTTACTATTATAATCACTATAATGGAACAATCAACCAAATTAGCAATACAGAAAATTCTCTGAATGCATTCTTATTAAACGCCGGCTTGGAGTTTAAGTATGAGAAACCAATCAATTTATACTGGCAAAATACAATTAACATCATCGGTTATGCAGGTATGATGGTAGGAAATGTCAAAGGTCACCCTGTTGATAGTAAATTACGGATCCCAAACATGCAGATTGGGTATTTTCAGAAAATTGGATATTATCCTAATACGAGAACCGATGCTACATTTTCTTATTCACTCCGCTACATTAATTATATTGACAAAACTGATACTGATAAGAATATTGTTGGTTATAATAGTAATTGTCTCGCTGCTACTTCAGGACTATCCATTAATTACTATATTTCTCCCAAATTTAGATTAAATATAATTTCTCACCTAAACTATTACGAGGATGATTACACTGGTGTTATTAGTTATTTTAATGATTTATTAGCAGGTAATGATTTAATAAATCGTAATTCACCTCTTGATCAAAATTTATATGTTTTGTATCAAACAAAACATGTTACCACAGATTTTAGGATAAGTTTACAGTACGCTATTTTTTAGAAAAGATATCAATGAATGTATCTATTTCTTAATAGTACTTGGGCTTAATTAAAAAATCTCTTACATTTAATCCCTAGTATTTACTATGCATATACGCCATCCATAAATTATGATGGCATTGATCAATGGCACCTCCTTGAAACTGGATTCAGATTTTATGATTTAAAAAATAGCTCGACCATAAAATGCCTTAAAAAATGAAAAACCGTCAAATTAAAGAACAGAAATTCTGGGATAAATTTGCCCGTTATTATGATTTATTTATCAAAAAAACGCTTGGTAAAACCTATGAAGTCATTTTCGAAAATATAGATACGGAGCTTAATCCCAATCAAAATGTTTTGGAAATTGGTACGGGAACAGGAATTATTCCTTTTTCAATTTGCACCAAAGTAAATTCGGTTATTGCAACCGATATTTCGCCCGAAATGATCCTGATTGCAAAACAAAAGCAAAGTGAATTGCACATCAAAAACATCGATTTTCAAGTCCAGGATGCTTATCACTTAAGCTTCGCCGATCATTCGTTCGATCTGGTAATTGCTTCCAATATCTTGCATTTGTTTTATGAACCTGAACAACCCATCAGCGAAATTAAAAGAGTGATGAAAAATGATGGAGTTTTTATAGCTCCCACTTTTTGCGTGGGTGAAAGGATGAAAAGTAAAATCATCTCAACAATTGCAGGTGCCTTGAGCGGTTTTAAAATTGTGAATAAATGGTGTATCCGTGATTTTACAAGTATGCTTGAGTCTCATGGGTTTGAACTAAAAAAAGTGTTAACCGTTGAGGGGAGATTCCCACTTGCTTATGTTGTAATGAAAAAAATATGAAGAAATGTTGATTAATGATTTATAATAACACTCATGAAAACAATTCCCATCGCAATATGTAAAGATGCAATAGAAGCCAACTTCATCAAGAACAAACTGGAATTAGCCTGCATTGACAGTTTCCTTACAAATGAAAATGCAGCTACTCTCCTACCTCATCATTTCATGAACTCAGAATCAGGAGTTCATGTATTTATTAACGAGGAAGACGTTGAGGAAGCCAAGAAAATTGTGGATTTACATCTGGGAAAAAAAGAAACAGACATTGTATGCCCCAAGTGTAATTCCAAAAACGTGACTGTCAGTTTAGGGAAAAATAAACTTCGCAAGCTCTTTAAAATATTCATTTCACTTTTCGCGAACACTACATCACAAAACAATTATTATAGCTATAAATGCAAAGATTGTAAATCCGAATTTGAAACTTAAACGGGTAGCATTTGTATTATCAACATACAGCTTTAATCATAAAAAACTAAACTCAATAGTGTAATTAGTTCTTAACATTTCTATTGAATTACTTTTAAGCCTGATTCGATGAGAATTAAATTGCCAGATTTACTGCTTTCTTTATATTTGCTTATTTGTCAATCGATAAATTGATATGAAGCAAAATACTTCCATTGTTAAGAAGTTAATTATCTATTTTTTATTGTTAAATATTTTCACGGTTATTGTAGTTGGTTCTTACTCCTATTATAGGGCGAAAGATGCATTGGTAGAAAGGACTTTTGATCAATTGACTTCTTTACGAATTGAAAAAAAATATAGGATTGAAAGATTTTTCGAGGACCGCATGTTGGATGTCAATCTCGTTTCAAAATCAGAAGATGTAAAAAACATCATTCAGCTACTGGATCATAAAAATTTGGCCAATAAAAATAATGATGAACTCATCAGGCAGGAATACGACAATTTTTTACGAAAGCATTTTTTATCGGCTAATTATTACAAGCGATTTTTTGTGATTAATCCGTCAGGGCAAACTGTTTCTTTTATCGCATTATTAGATGAAACTACACAAATGAATTATAGTGTGGTGGATCAATTGCCCATCAATAACCTTTATCAGAAAATCAACAATAGTTCCGGAATTTCAATTGAAGATTACAAATTGGATTCAACAACAAATCTTCCCACCATATTTATTGGGACACAGGTAACAAATAATTCAGGAAATCAAAGTGGTACGGTAGTTATCGAAATAGATATAGATGCTATTAATTCTATCATGTATGAAAACAATCCTCACAACGGATTAGGAAAGTCGGGGGAATCATATCTGGTTGGAAGCGACTCACTGATGCGCAGCACTTCTCGTTTTCAGGACAATTCAATTTTTAAAACTTTTGTTAGAACCACAGGTTTCATAAAAGCAATTAATGGCGAAACAGGTACAGATGTAATCCAAGATTATCGGGATATTTCGGTTTTAAGCTCTTATAGCAAAGTAGATATTCCTATTCTTAACTGGGCCATTCTTGCTGAGATTGACGAAAAAGAAGCCATGATTCCCATTGATTCCATCCGAAATAATATTCTTTATTTAAGCGTGCTGATGTCACTACTTTTATTTGCTTTTGTCTATATAATCGCGAAACGAATAAGCTTGCCCATTGTTAAATTGAAACAAGCAGCACAGAATATTACAAGTGGCAATTATGATGTTATTGTCGAAGATATTGTTAGCAACGATGAAATTGGAAGTTTAGTAGATGCCTTTAACGAAATGTCGGCGAAGATTAAAGAGCAGACGGAAAACTTGAAATTAGAGCGATCGATGCGCCTGAGTTCCATGATTGATGGGCAAGAACTCGAACGTCAAAGATTGTCACGGGAATTGCATGATGGGCTTGGACAGTCGATTCTTGCAATTAAAATGCGTTTAGAACGCACTGCAACTGCCTCTCCTGAAAGAACTAAAATAATTATGGCAGAAGTTCAGGAACTTTTCGCCAATACCATTAATGAGGTTCGAAGTATTTCTAATAATTTAATGCCCGCTGTACTCAATGAATTTGGTTTGGTTGACGCACTTTCAAATTTATGTAGGGAGATTTCTGACAGCTCAGGAATTAAAATCGAATTCAAACATGAGCAATTTTCGATCAAAGTTAAAGATAAAATAAAAACTTATCTATACCGAATCTCTCAGGAAGCCCTGAGTAATATTATTAAACATGCCAATGCAAATTCTGCAAAAATTGAATTAATGGCAGATGCAGAAAAGGTATATTTAAATATTTTGGATGATGGCTCAGGATTCTGTTATAAAGAAGGCAGGAAATTATGTGGTAACGGAATCTCGAACATGAAAGAAAGAGTACATTTGTTAAATGGTGAAATTGATATTACCACAAGCAAAAAAGAAGGAACAAAAATAAAAATTGGGATTCCAATTTAAGTGAAGTAATGGAAAAAATAAAGGTCATATTGGTAGATGATCATCAGATGTTCCGAGATGGAGTCAAATCGGTTTTATCAGATGAAGAAAACATAACAATTATTGGCGAAGTTGGACATGCAAACGATTTATATAAACTACTTGAATCAAAAAAACCTGATCTGATTATTACAGATATTTCAATGCCTGACATTTCAGGAATCGATATCACAAAATATGTCACCGAAAATTTTCCCGATATCAACATTTTAATTCTTTCCATGCATTCAAATGAAGAGTTCATCACAAAAGCTTTAAATGCTGGAGCAAATGGATATTTACCCAAGGATACCAGCATGAATGAGCTTCTCCAAGCTATCAACATTATTGCTAAAGGTGAGAATTATTTCAACAAAGGAATTTCAGATACCATTCTAAAGTCAATGGTCAACAAATCTAAGGTTTCAAAAAATGACACTTTAACTTCCCGTGAATTGGAAATTGTGCATCAGGTGGTTGAAGGCCTATCAAACAAAGAGATTGCAGAGAAATTAAATATTAGTGTCAGAACTGTTGATTCCCATAAAAATAACATTTTACATAAACTCGGCTTAAAGTCTTCTGTTGAAATGGTAAAATACGCCATTAAAAACAAACTTGTTAAGCTAGATTAACATTCCGTGAATTACTTAAATTAAGCTTACATCCGTAAGTAATATTACCTAGTCCTTCTCAAAGATTTCCCTACATAATTTTCAGTCTTATTACCGATTGCAGGTGTGCGCCGCTATCAATAATTTTGCTTTATGCAGAATAGTTTTTTCGAGAGATATCATGCAGTTGCACTACCCATCGAAGCATTATGCTTTTATATTTTTCTATTCCGACAATTTATCCTAAATAAAACCTATGAAACAAAAAGCTAAACTTTTTAGTGTATTACTTCTTTTTTTAATGAGTATGAGCAATTTATTTGCGCAGGAGAATCTAAAAGAATCGCCTTGGAGTATGGGCGTTGATTTTAGCAGCCGTTATATTTGGCGTGGATTAAATCTGGGAGGCTCATCGCCCAGTATCCAACCTTATTTGGAATTGGGGTTTGGAACGGACAAGCATTCTTTTACCATTGGTGCCTGGGGTGCTTATTCAACAAGCGGGACGCAAACAGGGCAAGAAGCAGACTTATACCTGTCGTACACTCTTAACAATTCATTCTCCTTCACTCTAACCGATTATTTCTTCCCAGATGAAACTTCAGGGATAAATGATTATTTCAACCGAAATATGAATTGGGATAAAATCAATAATGGTGAAAAAAATCAAACAGGTCATATTGTAGAGGCTTCGTTGGCATTTAATGGCACAGAAAAATTCCCCATCAGCATCATGTTTGCTATGAATATTTGGGGAGCCGATTCCAGAAAATATATTGAACAATCAGGAATCATGGTACCGGACGATAAGATCGTGATGTCTAAATATTTAGAATTTGGCTACACAACAGAAGTTAAGGGTATTTCATTTGATCTTTTCGCAGGTTTGGCTTTAGATAATCCAAAAATTGAGAAAGGTGAGCCAACAGGATTTTATGGACAAGAAAATGCAGGCCTTGTGAACCTTGGATTAACCTTATCAAAAGAAATTAAAATTACAGATAAATATTCGTTGCCTGTCTCATCTTCATTAATTACGAATCCTGAAGCAGGTAATATTTTTATGGTTTTTACAGTATCCTTATAATTCAAATATTTAACTAATTAAAATTTACAATTATGTTCGACACAGGTTCAACAGCATTTATGGTTTTATGTACAAGCTTGGTGATGCTTATGACACCGGGTTTGGCATTCTTTTACGGCGGTTTAGCGAGTAAAAGAAACATCCTGGGAATTATGGTACAAACTTTTGTATCGCTTGGAATGACAACAATTATGTGGGTAACCATTGGTTATTCATTATGTTTTAGCGGTGGTGAAGGCGGTATCATCGGAAACTTAGATTTTGCTTTTTTGCGAAATATTGCCTTCGACCAAGCATATTCTAATGGTAAATATCCGGTCTATATTTTCATAGCTTACCAAATGATGTTTGCAATTATTACACCTGCTCTCATTACCGGTGCATTTGTAAATCGTGTAACTTTTAAAGCCTATCTCATTTTCTTAGTGCTATGGCAATTATTCGTTTATTATCCATTTGTACACATGGTATGGGGTGGCGGAATACTAGCTGAATGGGGCGTTTTAGACTTTGCCGGGGGTATTGTTGTTCATGCAACTGCAGGGTTTGCTGCACTTGCCTCAGTGTTTTATGTTGGTAAACGTCGCGACAGGAACTCCCCTCCGAACAGCATTCCACTAGTGGCTATTGGAACAGGTTTATTATGGTTTGGATGGTACGGTTTTAATGCAGGAAGTGAATTGGATGTTGATGCAGTATCAACTTTGGCATTTTTAAATACTGATGTTGCTGCATCTTTTGCAGCGATCACCTGGCTAGTTATCGAGTGGATCAAAACTGGTCAACCTAAATTTGTGGGGTTATTGACAGGAGCAGTTGCAGGTCTGGCAACCATTACTCCTGCTGCCGGATATGTTCCAATTTGGGCTGCAATGCTTATTGGTATTGCTGCCGGTGCAGTATGTTTCCTGGCAGTCCAAATGAAAAACAAATGGGGCTGGGACGATGCATTAGATGTTTGGGGCGTGCACGGTATTGGTGGTACACTTGGAACAATCTTATTAGGAGTTTTTGCATTTTCACATATTAATGGCCAGGCTGGTTTATTGGAAGGAGATGTAAGTTTCTTCCTGAAAGAACTTACTGCGGTTGTCATTGCAGCGGTTTATGCATTTGGATTTACTTATTTAATGTTGGTAGTTATTAATTTAATATCTCCAGTTAAAGCGACAGAAGAACAAGAAGAATTAGGCATTGACCAGGCATTGCATGGTGAAGTTGCATATGATTCGGGTGCATTATAATATTTATTGAAGAATTTTCATTATTAAAGCAGGCTGCTAATAATAGCAGCCTGCTTTTGTTTATTAAAATAACTTAAAAACTCATTCTATAAAAACAGTTATAAGTAGCAAAAAATGATATAATCTTATTAAATTTGGCTGAATATAAAAGTATCTTATGGGAAAGAAAAACTGTAAACTACGATTAGGTCTAATACTTATCATCATTTCTATCCCATTATTTTTATCACTGCCATTTATTCCTTTTCTTGATTTAAAAAATAATCAGAAATTAACCTTTACAACCATTGTTTTTATATCCGCCGAAGTTCTATTTTGGTCAGGCGGACTTTTGGTTGGGAAAGAATTATTTGAGAAATATAAAACCCAATTAAATCCTAAAAACTGGTTTAAAAAAAAGTCGAAAAAAACAGAAAATTAGTTTTGTTAATTTTACATCTAATCAAACCTAAGTATATTTTTATTCTCCTTAAAAAGTAAAGCCATGAAAAAAATCTTAAAAAGAATGCTCTTAGGAATAGGAATTCTTATTGCCTTAATTGTGATTTTCTTTGTTGGATACATGCTCAAGGCAAAATCAGAAATCAAAAAAATGACCCCCTCCGAAACAAAAGAAATTACAGCAAATATTTTTCCGATTCAGGATTCATTCACAAATATGTACTTGATCAAAGATAGTACTTCCTACATTGCTATAGATGCCGGAAACAATTTAGAAGTGATCTCGGAAGAATTAAAAAAACTGAATATTGAAACTGACCAAGTTACGGCAGTGCTTTTAACTCATACAGATGGGGATCATGTTGCCGCCCTAAGTTTATTTAAAAATGCAGAAGTTTATCTTTCAAAACAGGAAGAGCAACTGCTTACAGGAGAAAAATACAGATTCCTGTTTTTTGGGAATACCATTGAAGCTAAAGAATACACCCTGATTGAGGATCAACAAATTTTTAATATTGGAAATTTAAAGATTCAAGGAATTTTAACTCCTGGTCATACAGTCGGAAGCATGTGTTATTTAATCGACGGCAAATATTTATTTGTGGGTGATGCATTAAGTTTAAAAGAAGGGAAGATTAATCCATTTAACAGTTTCTTTAATACAGATACTAAAACTGCTACCAAATCAATGGAGTTTATCACAAAATTAACAAATGCAGAATATATATTTACAGCCCATTACGGATATACTGACGATTACAAAACTGCGGTGCAAATATGGAAATAAGAATCTCTGAATTTGGTTTTATAAATTGAGCTATTATTGATAAATTGCATAGGTTTAATCCAAGTTGGATTAAACATTTAAACCTTCAATTATGTCTATCTCAAAAACGGTCTTTTTGATCGTTAGTATTCTTTTAATTCCGTTTACATACACTCATTCACAACAAATCGAGAGAAATACCGATACAACCATTGTAATTGCTACTTCCGGAAATAGTTGGGTTGTTAACAACCCAAGTCAATCATCGGAAGTAATTTCTACAGATGGAATTAATAACTGGACAAATCAGAAGCAAATTATCCGTACTTATTTTTATGTTGAAAAACCAGGGTACATTAGTTTGGCAATCAATGCAAAAGCTAAAACAGTTAGCTCTGAAATTAAAATTTCGTTTGGAAACGAATCAAAAAGCATCAAACTCAATAATTCAGAATATAAAATAATCGACA
>Ga0268284_1000634_pt1 | contig 22153 bp, 32 predicted proteins | sample saktaG_14_FD_190137 | JGI IMG/M metagenome (GOLD analysis project Ga0268284, IMG submission 190137) | Saline water microbial communities from Sakinaw Lake, British Columbia, Canada - sak_2013_06_06_40m | ecosystem: Environmental > Aquatic > Non-marine Saline and Alkaline > Saline ...
CATAAGTCAGGGACGTTGGCAAAGTTCCGGGTCAAGTCCCGAAAAGAGGCGATTGAAAAGTACCGGGAGTATATATTGGATACCCCGGAATTGTTAAACTGTTTGGATGAATTGGAAGGACGTGTACTGGGCTGCCACTGCTACCCCAAACCATGTCACGGGGACGTTTTAGTGGAGTTGATAAACCAAAAGCATAATTTACAATCAATTCTGGAGTAAAAGGTTAAATATATGCATGACCCGCTTTCTAAAACTTTGCGAACAATTCGACCCAACTCGTTCTGGGGATATCCATGATCTTATATCCTTTCTAAAAGGACATAACATCAACGCTAGCCTAGTCTCTGGGGGACAATTAGGAGCGAAAAGCAACCAACTCACCATTGATATTGGGGATAAGGTGGTTTATCTTACTGTCATGGAACCCGAGGAAGAAGCTGAATCCATAGATGCGTCTACCGGAACGTATGAGATTGATAAGGAAGTTACCAATCTGGCCAATTCCGCCAAAGGACTAACCGGACTGCTTAATCTTCCTGCTCAACGTGCCAAATCCGCCGTCAAAGACCGTGGACGACTAAGTTCTCAAGCAGTTGACGCATATAAAAATGGTACCATGCGAATCCAAAAAGGATTGGCCAAGGTGAAACAAGCTGGATTAGACCGCTCTTACTAATATGAAATCGAAAACTTTAAGCCTAATGGCGTATTATCATAAAATGATAAACGAGCAAGGGGAAGATCTACAACAACCACCCCCAAGCCCGGAACAACAAGGTCCGAATCCCGAACAGGATGTAATTGAAAACCCCCAAGTGGATGACAAGGATGTAATGCCGTTGACTTCAGAAGGGGAGAATGAACTGATTTCCCGTGTCGTGGATGCCGCCATCTTCCAACCAGACGCACAACAAATGGAACAACTTCGGAACTTCCAATATGTGTTGAAGTCCAATCCGTCTCGATTTAAAAACGCCCGGGAAGAAGTTCTTATGCCAGTTCTATCTATGATGGAACCCATGACCCAAGGAGAAGAGTTAAAACCTCTTATGAACCAAATAAGTTAAATACTATCATGATGAAAATGAAAAGACAGGAAAACGATTTAATCTGGGAAATGTATGACTACGCCGAAGACGCCGAAGACGCGGAAGTTGTAATGAACATGGAACCCATGGGCGAAATGGAAGTTGAACCGGAAGTCGAACTGGAACCCGAGAGTGATTTAGATGACGTTCTAGGAGACGAAGATGATAATGAGATTGTCCTTCATTCCCTTAGAAAATTGGTAAAACGCAGTGGAGAGCTGTTGGAGCTATGTGCTTCCGAAAATCTGGAAACGTGGATGGTTGCCAAAATCATCAAAGCGGAAGACTATGTATCTGATGTTTGGGAACAGTTGGATGACAAAGCGGACTTTGCCAACGACGGTTTCGAAGACTCTGATAATATATCTCTGTAATAATGAACACCTTTACCCACTTTTTCATTGAAAAGAACGTCTTTGGGCTGGAAGAACCTATCCAACTGGACGGTGTGGGATTATTAAAGGCCAAGCTGGATACCGGAAACGGAGCGTTCAACGTTCTACACGGTACCGACGTGGAGATCAATGGAAACGTAGCCAGATTCGTCACAGATAAGGGAATCGCTATAGAAAAGCCCGTCCACGATACGATTACCATCAATGTGGGAGCGGGAAACAAGGAAGATCGTCCGGTAGTATTGTTCGACGTTGTATTCGGACATAAAAAGTTCAAAGGAGTTCCATTCTCTATTGGAAATCGGGCGGAAAACACCCATAAGGTATTGATAGGTAAAAACTTTATCCAAAACGAGCTGGATGCCCTAATTGACGTCAGTCTCAGTTATGTGGCCAAACATAACTTGGAAGCGGATTATGACTAATTTCACCCAACAGGAAATATTAAGAGAAGGTTTCCATATAGCTAAATATATATATGGAACCAAGTTCTAAATATACCGTAGGTGCCGGTATCTATAAATTGACATGTTTGAATAACGGAAAAATATATATAGGAAAAGCTGTAAATATTCGAAAAAGAATTAGCAAGCATAAACATTCAGGAAAAGGGACAGTTGGTAAATGTTATTTTCAAAATGCTATTATAAAATACGGTTGGGGGTCGTTTACAGTTGAAATATTAGAAACCATAAATGATTTTAATAAAGACAAAGATAACGAGGCTCTCCTTAAACGAGAAGCGTATTATATAGAATTGTTTAATTCTGCTAATAAAGATAAAGGATATAATAGATGTGAGTTTTCCAACGATAGAACCGGAGTGAAGTGTTCAGAGGAGACTAAAGCAAAAATTAAAAATGCTCTTTTCGGGAAACCCCTTTCTGAGGAACACAAGGCCAATATGAGACAACCTAGATCTGAAAAACATAAAGAAAATATAAGATTGGCTAGAATAGGTAAAAAGCATTCTGAAGAGACAAAAGCAAAGTTTAAAAATAGAACGCATTCTAAAGAAACAAAAGAAAAAATGAGACAAGCGAAACTCGGAACCCCTTTATCTGAAGAGACAAAGGTTAAAATGAGAAATAGAATATACACCGAAGAGACTAAAATTAAAATGAGTAACAGCCAAAAAGGTAGGATTCTTTCGGAAACCACACGTAAAAAATTGTCAGACGCCCGTAAAGGAGTACCTAAATCCGAAGAAACAAAGGAAAAAATGAGACAAGCGAAGCTTGGGAAGGCTCATACTAAAGAGCATAACAAAAAAATAAGCCAATCTAAAAAAGGAACCTCTAGTAATAGAAAGGGGGCCGTCCTATCTGAGGAAACAAAAGAAAAAATGAGACAGGCCAAACTAAGAAAGTCGTTACCGTAAACTGTAAAAAAATAAATGAGACCGGAAGTGTTGATAGACTAACTTATTTTATGGTTAAACGCTTTAACCATTTTATTAAATATAGTTATGATAACACAACGGACCCTTTGTTCGGAAGGATTTTGGAACGCTTTTGTAAAAGGAACCGCCCAAGCGTTGAACAGCGCACTTCCCGAACTGACCAGACCCATCAATCAACTGGATTCCGGTCTTAAAAACGTGGGTCGGGCAATAGCTACCGGATGGAGAGGAACTAAAGGAAGTCATAAGGCTCCCAAGGAAAACACATACTCTCCGCATTCCTCCAAGTACGCTATATACGAGTATAGGGGAAAGTATTATAAACAGGATTTGAATAGTCCGGTGGTTAAAAAGCCCGCTGGGACTGCGTTGAAAGTATGGGAGGTTGACCCAGATACCGGACATAAGACCAATTATAGACTCCAGACGATGTGGGTTGACACCCATGGGGAGATATACAAGGTGTTTTAATCCTTGACATTTCGATACTCTGTGGTTATATAGTGTTATGAATTACACTATTCAGGCAGACACGGACGAGTTCTTCGTCTTGAAAAACGATAAACAGGTTCCAACCGAAACTACGGGCGTAACAACCATTGAGCTTCCAGTCGAGGCCGTAGAAGATGTTCCAGTAGCCTCCCCGCAACCAGCGTATGCTGCTCCTAGAGCGGCCCCCTTGGAGAACTATCGCACAACAGTTCCCGGGGAATGGTTTGGTGGTACATCATGGTCAACGAAATGAAATATGGCCAAGTATAAGTTCAGAGTTTGGAATAAAGAGTTTAAATGCTGGGATAATACCGCGTGGTTGGAAGCCGATGACGATGGTGAACTTATCCATATAGGAGACCGAGAAGGTGTCAATACAGTTATCCAGCAATGGACCGGAATATTAGATATCAACGGTAAAGAGATTTACGAGGGGGATATTTTAAAGGAAACTCATTACGCCTGTGATTACAGTAAGATGATCCCGGTTAGAACGTCGGAGACGTACGAATATATAGGAGTAGTATATCTCCCAAAAGTATACCCGTACGCATCTATTATGAGTTCCCACGCTGAAGCGTACCCCGTCACGTATAGAACGCACCCCTTAAACACCACTCTAGGACAGATTATAGGCAACCATATTACCAAAGACCCGGAAGTAATTGGTAATATTTTTGACAATCCCGAATTGTATGTATACGGTCCCTACGGACCCAAAACAGTAGACGAGAAGCCAGTTTCTACACGTTTAATACCTGTGTGATGTGCTTCAGTATATGTGACCGATTGATGTCGGAGTTATCAAAGCGCATACAATGGATATGATTTTTACGGGAAAACTCGGTGTCGAACAACTCGTATATATTATTAAATCCGGAGTTGCTGATGTCGGATTGCTTCATATCACCACAAACGATATACTTGGAGTTTCTACCAAACCTTGTTAAAATGGTGGTCAGTTCCGATCTGGTTGCGTTCTGAGCTTCGTCAACAATGACTATGGAGTTGTTGAAAGTGAGACCCCTGACAAAGTTGACTGGTATCGCTTTGACATACTCTTGTTCAACCAGAGAGTGAACCGTAAAGGTATCCGTGGACTCTTTAAGCTTGTCTATTAGAACTACCGCATAGGCGGCGAACTTATCTGTGATTTCACCGGGAATAGCTCCCATGGAGCGGGACGCACTCTCAATGACGGTCCTGATATAAATTATATGGTCAACTTTTCGGTTTTTTAAAAGTTCCAGCGCGGAATAAACCGATATATAGGACTTGCTGCTTCCTGCGGGACCATCTAGAAATATCATGTTGGTCTTGTCGTTCTGTGTCAAATAGTAAAAGGTGGTTTGGTTATCCGTAATCGGAAACATCCTCTTTATTTGTATACTGGAACAATCAAAGTTCTTTTGATACGATTCGCTAAACTCTTTTGTAATATCCTTACCCGACTCCTGCCTCTTCCGAGGTGCGCGTTTTGTGGCCATTCCTTATTATTTAATTCAGAAAATCCACTTGTAAATACTTGACATTCGCAATAAATATGCCATGATAGCGATATGGACGACCCAATTGAATCTATTGACTCCGTGTGTGACTGCTGTGATAACCTTCCCTCCCCTCCCCCGGAGGAGTGGTTGTATGATAGTATAGATGAACCACAGTTCTATAACCCTTATAAACAAGCGTTGTTTAATTTTGTGTTAAACACACACGGGGAGAAAACCGCGTATGATGTTATTGACCAAGTGGATGAGGAGTTCTACGACTCTGGTCTGGTTAAACACGCGAGATCAGAGTTTAAGGCTTTAGGGTGGAAGGACGAGGAGGAGGAAGTTTGGCTTTGCGAAGGTCTGCTGGATCTATTGGCGCTTTTCGGAGCGCAGGGACATAGCGGGGCAACCGCCCCTTATACGGTAGAATTATTCAATAAACTTGCCAGATATAAGATTATCAGCCCGATAACCGGGGAAGACTCTGAATGGGTGGAAGTGGCCGAAGGGGTCTTCCAAAACCGTAGGTGTTCCCATGTGTTCAAAGAAGCCGATGGTAAAGCTTACGATATAGAAGGCAAAATGTTCGTGGAGCCAGATGGATGTGTATACCAATCCGGCGACAGTCGAGTATACATCGACTTCCCATATACCCCGAAACGGGAATATATTCATATCGATATCAATAACGAACAAATGGCAGACAACGCCGAATAAGAAACTAATTATAATTATGAAAATAGCATTCTCAGGAACAGCCAACACCGGAAAAACCACGTTAGTCTCCGCATTTCTTAAAAGATGGCCCATGTATATCACGCCCCTCAAAAGTTATCGGGATGTAATAACTGAAAATAATCTGGAACATTCTTCCAAAACCAGCGGAGAAACCCAACTGTTGATTCTGGATTATATGATGCGGGAGCAGGATAAGTATACCAAAGACGCCAAGGTTGTTTACGACAGGTGTCCATGGGATAACATCGCCTATACTTTACAAGGCAATCAGGATGACTTGATCAACGATGAGATTACCGCCGCTTCCATTTCACTAGTGCGAGAAGCTTTAAAGCAGATAGATATTATCTTCTGGTTTAAGTATGACCCGTCCATTCGAGTGGTCAAAGACGGGTTACGAGACACCAACGTTGACTTTATCAAAGCTACCGATAAGATATTCGAAGACTTGTATTACCAATACTGTGAGAATCTGGAGTCAGATATCTTTTACCCGAAGGATGACTGCCCCGCCATTATTCAACTCGACGGAAAGACCGTTGATGACCGTATACAGTTCATCGGGGAGTTTCTGGACTATAAAGGAGACCTGATTGAAACCCAGAACAGCATTCTAGACCCCTCCAACACGGAGCTTCTGGAACAGTTGATTGGGGATCAGCAAAAGGAAATGGCCAACGATCTCCAAGTTAAGAAACTGATGAAACAAATCAGGAAGTCCTGACATGACCTTTTATACTCCTCCAAAACCAAAGTTCCCCCACTCTAGGCTTATAGCAGAGGGAGACTTTTATAAAAAATGTGAGATATGTGGTAGTAGCTGCCAACGAAAGTGGTGGTTATTTCCTACCAAAAAATGCGTTCATCCTGAATATAAGAATTATTATAAGAATCAAGACGATGATAAATGACGAGAAAATAGGAGTTGGGATTATAACTTGTAACAGACCCGACTTTTATAAAAAGTGTTACGATAGTATAGCGGATAACCCTGATGTGGATGTCTTAGTCGTGGTCAATGATGGTGAATATCTTCCCCTCAACGACACCAAACCTTGTGTGTATATCCACAACGACGAGAACTTAGGGGTTGCTAAATCTAAAAACGAAGCTTTAAAGACTTTGATGGAATATGAGTGCGACCACATCTTTTTGGTGGAGGATGACATGTATATTAAAAATCCAATGATATTCCAAAAATACATTGAAGCGTCTAAGATATCTGGAATCCAGCATTTGATGTTTGGATATCATGGCCCTGCCAATAAGAACGGAATTTCAGGCGGTACGCCAGATCCTAAGCTAGTAGTCAAATATACAGACGATATATCCTTGGCCTTTAATAAGCATTGTGTAGGCGCGTTTTGCTACTATTCGAAAGAATCAATCAGTAATTGTGGATATATAGATGAGGATTTTAAAAACGCCTTTGATCATGTGTCTCATAGCTACACTTTAGCATTGAAGGGATACTCCACCCCGTATTGGTGGTGGGCGGATTTGTCAGACTCGCTTGATTATATCGAAGAACAAGAGTGTTCTACTAAGTCGTCTTCCATTGTAACTCCTGAGAATCTAGACAACCATGCTAGAAATATAGCAACCTCTTACAATTTATTTAAAACCAAGTTTGGGTATTACCCATGGGGTGATTTTGGAGTAATTGAAGCCCCTCTAGACGAAGTTTGTTCTTTCTTAAGAAGGAAACAATCTTGTTGGACTTCAAAAGTTCTAGTCAAATTCCCTACTAGAAGTAGACCCGATAAGTTTTTCTATGCGCTGGACAAATATTATGAGTTGGCCGAAAATTTAGACGATATGGTATTTATTATAACGTGTGATATAGATGATGTGTCTATGAACAATATAGACGTTATAAATAGACTGAAAAAGTATAAAAACCTGAAAGTGTATTTCGGAACCAGCACTAATAAGATAGAAGCGGTCAACGCAAACATAGAAGAAGGATTTGATGTTCTAATTTTAGCGTCCGATGATATGGTTCCTGTACACAAAGGATATGATGTGGTCATACGTCAACAAATGTTTAAATATTTCCCAGACGGGGATGGGGCGTTATGGTTCAATGATGGACACCAAGGAACCAATATAAACACTCTTCCTATCATGGGTAAGGCTTATTACGACAGGTTTGGGTATATATATCACCCGTCATACAAGTCTGTTTATTGTGATAACGAGTATACTGAAGTAGGAGTTTCCTTGAAAAAGCTTATCTACTTTAGTAATTGTATTATTGAGCATGTGCATCCTGCATTCAAGCCTAATTTATGGGACAACCTATACCATACGAATGAACAATACGTGAAGAGTGATGAGTTTAATTATAAGCTTAGAAAGGCGAACAATTACCAATGAAGCACTTATGCACTGTCTCGGATAAAAACTTTCTGTTACAAGGGTTGGCTTTATATGATTCATTATGTGAGACCTCCGAAGATTTTTTATTACACTTCTTCTTTTTCGACGAAGAACCTATTGAAAGTATAATAACCCTCCCATCTAACAGTAACATAGTGTTCTATAACGTGTCTGACATCGCAACAGATACCGATGAGTTTAAACAGTCGCAACTGCTGCGTAGCTCGGAGTATAGATACTACTGCTGGTCGTTGGCGTCATACTTCACAAAGTATATAATGGACAAGATCGATAAACCAGTCACTTATATAGACAGTGACATCTACTTTCACAAACCCATCGATCTACTATACGAAAAGTTCAACAACAACGACGTAGGGATATTCAGACATAGACAGTTCAACTTGTCGATCAATTACATAGAAGGTCACTATAATGTTGGAGTAGTGTATTTTAATAATAGCCGTGCGGGTAAGATTTTACTAAATTGGTGGGCAGACTCCGTGTTGTATAAAAAACACCCCGAATACGCAACATGCGGCGACCAAAAGTATTTGGAGGTTTTCACACAACAGAAAAACGTTAGTGTTTACGCTGATCATGGAATAGGTCATGGCGCTCCATGGCAATGGCAGTTATACGATTATTCCAAGTATAACGACGGGAAGATTATTTGGAACGGAGAAGCCCAAGATCTGGTGTTCTCCCATTTTTCACAATTCAAATACAGTTTACCAGACAACCAATATATCGCTTCTACGAGTCACCACTGCTACACCCCCATGCATTACTATAATACATGGCCCTTGACGGACATATACAACAGGTATTTCGACAGACTAAAAAAATCACATGAAACATATATACGAGAACATAAATAACCATACTGTATGCAGTACGTTATTGACCCTTAATAATTGGGTGTTGGATTTGGGTTGTAATGGGTTTGATTTCTCATACTTGTTGCTCCAGAGAGGAATGAAGGTAATAGGGGTTGATCCGATGCAGAATATTTCTATTCCCGACGTAGTGGGGGAAAACCCCAATTTTCATTTTATAAATAGTGCTTGCACAGGAATCAAACGAGAAAAACAAGTATATTACGAGTACATGGGATGGGGTGCTAACTCCATATACAACACTCCAGAAAATCTCCGTCGTCCCGAGCATCTTGGACACGCTGAGAACGCGTTCAAGTCGTCTTATCTGGTTGACATTACTACCATACAGGAGTTGATGGACCAGTTTAAAATATCTCAGTTTGATTGTATAAAAATGGACGTAGAGGGGGCCGAATACGAAATATTGGACAACCTGCCACCCAAATGTACCAAGCAAATATCAATTGAGTTTCATGACTTTTTAAGTTTGAACCCCATGGGTGAAAACATAGAAGAGTATCATCGGCAATTGGAAGATGTGGTTTTAAAAGATTACTGTATGGTGGTACAAGACACCAGTCCATACAAGGGCATCAATGACGGGCGGTTACAGCGCGACGATGTATTATATGTATTGAAAGATTTATTATGAAAATAGCATTTGGAATGATAGTGTTCGAAGGGGATTATGTGTTAAAGCAGTGCTTGGAACAAGTGTATCCATTTGCTACTCAAATTTTGATCTCGGAAGGGCCAGTTAGTTACTGGCAGCGTATGGGTAGGTCTACCTCACTAGACTCTACTAACAAGATATTAGAGACTTTTCCCGACCCGGAGAACAAGATTATCATAACCCATGGACAGTTTAGGGAGAAAGACGACCAATGTCGCGCATATATGGCGCATATAAGACCAGATATTGACTACGTGTGGAACTTGGATTCGGATGAGATTTTTTCAACCGAAGATTTAACGAACATTGTTCAATACCTAGAACAAAAATCTCCGACCAGCGTAGGTATACAAAGCTGTTCTTTCTATGGAGGGTTTGATAGATTTTTAACTGGTTTTGAGTTAAACTGTGATAACTTTTTACGCATATTCAAATATGTTGAGGGTTCAACATGGGAAACCCATAGACCTCCGACGATACAGTACCCATACCACATCGACAGAAAGCATATTACTAGTGATATATTGTATCAAGAATTGGGAATGCAAATGTACCACTACTCGTATGTGTTTCCTAAACAGGTGTATAATAAAGTCAGCTATTATAAAAGTGATGTCAGTAGACAAAACTGTATAGATAATTATTTTCAAAGTATATACTTACCGTGGGTTTTGGGCGACGATAAACAGAAAAACGACATAGAAAAACAGTTTTGTGGAGTCCATGAGTTCAAGCCACATGTCAGAGGAGACTGCTACACATGCAAGTTTAGAGGAAACCATCCAACTTCAATTTTAAATGATATGGCAGAGCTGAAAGCAAGCTTCGAAACCCAATTAAAAACATTCATATGAACACTGATATAGTTGATAATATCAAGAACTACTGGCATCCTGACGGACATACAAGTGAAACTCAACGAGACTTTCTAATAGAGTTTATCGTGCTGCATCAACCTAAACAATGTATAGAGATTGGATTTGCGGGAGGTAGACACGCCTCAACCCTGATACATTCGACCAACATAGACAAGCTAATAAGCATAGACATAGATTTTGATTATTATAATGGTAGATCATACTGTGCTGAATTATGCAAACTGTGTAACAACCTATCCTTTATTGAAGGAAACTCGACGAATATATTGTCTGAGGAGTTTTTTGCCAAAGAGTTCCCGATAGATTTAGACTATATCTTTATTGACGGTGGTCATGATTACGACACAGTTATGACAGATATGAAAAATTGTATATCCCATTTAAAAACCAACGGAGTGATGATCATTGATGATTACCGAAGTTCTGGTCCTGTGGGGTGTAATATACCAGACGTGGACCGAGCAGTGGAAACGTTTTTCAGTGAGAGAAACCTTAAGTATGAGTCTATCCATCTTTCAGATGGAAAGGGAATGGCTATCTTTAAAAACCCTTAATAAATTACAGAATGAGCGAATTAAAAAAACCTTGGTTGGTGAACGAAGCGGTAGATTTTTTAGAGACATACCTAACTGACCAAATGACCATGTTGGAGTTTGGGTCTGGATATTCTACCTTATGGTTTCAAACCAAGGTCAAACAGATATTCTCCATAGAGTATAATAAGCAGTGGTACGACGACATTAGTAAGCAAGCCAGCTCAAACTGTAATTTGATATTTGTAGACGCGGTTGAAACCGTTCCAAATGATGAAACCGTTCCTAGTTACTCCTATATAGTTGACCAGTATGAAGACGAGTTCTTTGATTTTATCCTAGTGGATGGAAGAAATAGGGTTGACTGCTTCCTAAAGTGTGATAGAGTGTTAAAAGCTGGTGGGGTCATAATGCTAGATAATTCGGAGAGACCGGAGTATTCCGAGGTTTTCAAGTTTTATGAGAACAAAAAACTCTTTGAAGTGTTCGGAGATTATGGGTGGAAAACAAGCTGGTGGATAAAATAACATGAGTGACAATCATTTGGATAGTTGGAAAAACGATGCAGTAGCTAGCAAGCAACTGGATTTAAATAAAACAGAACTTATATCTCACAATTACCCGCCTCATTGGGAGTTTATTTTACAACACATAGCCCCTATCGTAACTATAGATACCAAGGTTTTGGATATTGGATGTGGAACTGGTAGCATGTGTAAATTATTAGTAGACAACGTAGGCGTATGTCCTAAAAATTACACTGGAGTTGATTATTCGGAGCAAGCTATAAACCTAGCCAAACAAAACTATGAAGGAGATTTTCTGGTTATGAACTATAAAGATTTATCGCCTTGTTATGTAAGTGGGTTTGATATAGTCATATCAAGCGCGTTGACTAATGTTCTGCCGAACGGAGACGAATGTCTAGAATTCATACTCTCGTTACAATCAAAGGCGCTATTCCTATTAAAGATACTAACCACTTCAGGCGTATCTCATTATACAGAATACATGGCGTATGATATTATACCCACGTATAGATACGAGCATAATATAAACAATTTGGCGGATTTGATAAACCGTTACCACTATAACATCTTGGGCAGCACAGACACCAACTTTTACTTAAAACTATGAACACGCGAGAAGACCTGAAAAATTATGTAGATGAGTTTTTATCCATCTACCCGAACAGACCAATACGAGACAACCATGGCGGATGCTTATCCGTCAACCTGTTTCATATTTTCTATGTCCTTAAAAAGTATAAACCGAAGGTGATCATAGAAAGCGGGGTATTCAAAGGACAAACCACATGGTTGATAAACCAAGTATTGCCAGAGTCTCTAATAGTATGCATAGACCCCAACTTACAACAAATAGTGTATAGGAGCAAAAACGCCCAATACATGACAAACGACTTCTTATCAATAACAAAAAAAAGCATAGCCGATGATGTGGTTGAAAACTCTTTGATAATTTTCGATGACCATCAAGACGCGCCCGCTAGATTGTTACACGCCCATGCGTTAGGGTTTAAGCTACTATATTTCGATGACAATTACCCGGAGTACAGAGGACACCGACACCTGTCCATACAGGCAGTAATGGACGGGAAACATGACCCGGGATTCGTTATACCGGAGGGTGTGAAAGCTACGCTGGAAGCGGCTATGAAAGAATATTCGATTCTTCCGCCTGTTCTTCCATATGATAAGCCTATTACTATGGAAAGTTCTTACATAAATATACCACCAGTTTTCAATGATGTCACTGAACACGCTGGCATTGAGTTGTTTGAAAACGATTTACATAATTATAGGTGGCATACTTTAATAACCTTAAACTAACTCGATAACATGAGTGAAAAGATTCCAGTATTACTAATACATAGAGGACACGATGAGTATGTCCAACACGCAATAAATCAAGCAGTGTATTGTGGAAACGAAGTTACTATCATAACTGATAGGGAGTATAGTAATTGTAAGGTGGTCAACATCGGTGATTTCCTAACAATGGCAAACCAGTTTAGAGACATATATGTACCTTTGTCTACCCTCGGAGATTATGAGTTATTCTGTTTCCAAAGATGGTTTGTGTTGTATGAGTATATGACACTCAACAATCTGTTACAGGTTTTTTATATAGATTCTGATGTTTTATTATATGATGATGTAACTAGCGATAAAGCCTACTTCGATAACTTCATATTCACCCTGATACTAAAATCCGTGGGGTGTTGCTCTTATTTTTCCTACATAGGGCTATCAAGCTTTTGTAAATTTCTATTCGACATCTACCAGAATAAAACGTCCTATGAGTTTGCCAAGATCGCGTCTCACTTTTCAGTTAGACAGCAACATGGTCTAGCTGGGGGAGTTTGTGATATGACCCTGTTTGAATACTTTGGAAGATACAAGTGCGCGAATGGCGTGGGAGAACTAACATTTGTTAGAGACAACTCTACATACGACCACAATATAAACGACAAAGATACGTTTTACGAGTTTGACGGTACTAAGAAAATCAATTTTTATGGGAATCATCCTTACTGCTTCAACAAGTTTTTAAACACTAACGTTCGATTCAAGTCGATACACTTCCAAGGTGGGAGCAAATCCTTAATACCCGACTACTGCACATACAACAAGCAACACTAACATGAATAAGCTCTCACAAACAGAAGGAAACGACTGGATCTCCAATAGAATTAAAAACGCCGTCCCTTCGGCTATTGGTAAAATTGGTAACGTCGAAGGGGAATGCTTGCTAATCTATGATCGATATTCCCCCGTGCCGTGGGGGAACGTTGGACAGGCGGCGATGTTATATATAAACGCAGGAGTGTACCCGTTTGACGGTGATGTTTTCGACTCATACTGTAACCAGACTTTGAAACTGTTGCCCAACTTCGACATGCTGGTTTCGTGGAACGGGTTTGACGGCGAACTAATCTCAAAGTATGGGAGTGTGGGCATAACTACTACGGAGCTAAGAGCGTTGGAACCATTCTACCATGAATGTCCATGGAGTTTGGAACTCAAAGATAAAAACGTGTTACTGATAAGCCCTTTCACCGAAACCGCCAAACTGCAATATGTGAATCGAAAGGCGGTATGGTCTAAAAAAGAAGTGTTACCAGATTTTAACCTGTTGACTATAAAATCCCCGTATAGCTCTGGAGTAGACCCCAACACACCTTTTGGATCTTGGTTCGAAGCGTATGACCATATGCAGAATTTGATGTCTAATATGTCTTTCGATGTGGCTATTGTCGGAGCAGGAGCCTATTCATTATGGTTGGTAAACCATGCTAAAAGCTTAGGAAAAATCGGAATACATATAGGAGGAGGCACACAAATCCTGTTTGGAATTAAAGGAAGACGCTGGGACGCCCACGACGATATATCCAAGTTTTTCAATGATTCGTGGTGTAGACCTTCGGTGGAAGAAACCCCAATCAACCCAAACCTTATAGGAGACGGAGCTACTTACTGGTAAAAACATGATACAATTATTCAACATACCCAATCACGTAATAGACACCTCGAAGTTTTCAAACATGCTCCACGATAAGGTGGTTGAAGAGTTTGAGCATAAGTTTTCGGAATACGTTGGAGCAAAGTATGCATGTTCCGTAAATAGCGCCACAAACGCTATTTTTATAGCTCTCCTCGATAAGAAAGAAGTCATAAACGTACCTAGCATAATCCCGCCTGTTGTATTGAACGCGATAGTCACGTCGAACAACTTTATAAACTTTGTTGATAACGTTGATTGGGTGGGTGGTTCTTACACTCTGTATGAGTCCGACGAGTATAAAATAATAGACTCCGCTCAAAGGGTTGTAAAAGACCAGTTCAAAAACGAGGCCAATGATAATGATTTGATGATTTTCAGCTTTTACCCGACTAAACCGATAGGAAGTTGTGACGGTGGTATTATAGTGTCTAATGACAAACAGAAAATCAACCACTTTAGAACATTGGTTATGAACGGCATGAGTTTTTCTGAACATAATTGGGAAAGAAAGCTGAAGTTTCCGGGTTATAAGATGTATATGAACTCGATACAAGCCCATATAGCGTACGCAAACTTTAATACGTATGCCGATAAACTAGACAAGCTAAACGAGATACGAGAAACTTACAACCGTCTGTTGGGTCTAAGTAATAAAAGCGATCACCTTTATAGGATAAAGGTTAAAAACAACAAACAGTTCTTGTCTAGAATGAGGGAAAAACAAATTGTTTGTGGTATCCATTACGAGTGTCAGCACAATAATCCGATATACTTATACCATACACCTGTTGATAACTGCCCGCTGTCCCAGCAGGAAGCTCTAACAACCGCCAGTATTCCCTTTCACGAAGGACTTGACAAACAGGATGTCCAGTGTATAGTAAAGAGCGTATATGAATGTGACGTATGAAGCCTTGAAAGATTGTCGGGGAGACTTAACTCCAATAGAGTTTAGAGATGTCCCGTTTATTCCGAAGCGAGTTTTTGTAGTAAAAAACGTACCGAAAAACGTAACGAGAGGAGGACATGCCCACTTTGAAACCATGCAGGTAGTAATCTGTATTCAAGGTGAAATAGAGGTTGTGTTAGACGACGGAACGTCTAAAAGACGGGAGGTCTTAACCGAGGGACAGTCATGTTTTATTGATAGTTTAGTTTGGGACGAACAAGTATTTTTAACCGGAAACGATATTTTACTAGTTCTATGCTCCACTTCTTACGATAAGGAAGATTATATTACAGACTATTTAACTTTCCAAACCATATTAAAAAGCCTATGACCGCTCTTGTTATTTGCCCGACGTATGGTAGACTTCCTTATCTGGGGAGGGTTCTGGCTGGATTTCTTCGTCAAACCTACCAGAACAAGCATCTGGTTTTTATAAACGATGACCAGTATGTTACTTTGAAGTGTTCCTACGATGATGTTACATGTATAAACATGCGGGACCGGATGCTGCTACCCCATAAACGAAATTTGGGGATAGCATACAAGGAGTTTGACGTGATATTCTCTCATGATGATGATGATATATTTTTGCCTAACCGAATAGCCAACCATATTAGAAAGTATATTGAGAACCCTGGAATCAACCTATACCGGAACGGCGCTTCATATGTGACATACGATGAACAGTTTTACGACATCGCTTATAAAACTCCCAATGACGTGTCGTTCCTAAAAAAAGCATGGTATGAAGTAGGGGGATACAGTCTACAATCTTCCCGAGGAGACGACGACGATTTATATAGTAGAATCGATAAGAAATTGGTGGAGTTTGACCGAACCAACATGGACTTCGTGTACAACATCAGCGGGATAAACTACCATCTATCATCAGGAGACTCGGATGCGTTGATAGAACGGGTGGCATATGAACAGCGGATCGAGATGAACATTCACAACAAACCATTTAACATCGAACCGGACATTGAAGAGTATAACAAGTTTATACGAATGACGGTAGAATACCAAGTAACAGGATATCCGGTCTGCTTTAAACACTACGATACACATAGGATTGAAATATGTTCAACACCGTAAATTACCTATTACACGAAAAACGAAGGCCGGGACTGGACCCGGAACTACTGGAAAACTTCAACCCGTTCATAACGACGAAGAGCTTTTCATTCTATAATAACGGACAGTTTTGTAATTACATCAACGACACCCTGAACGTCTACTCGGGGATATTTAAATCCCGAGAAGCAGAGTTTCGTTTTTTCGAGAACCTTATTCCAAGACTATCACGAAGGAAGTCGGAATACATTAAGAAGGGAAAAAGAGATCTGGTAGAAACATCGGCGGTTCCGGAGTTTTATTCAAGACGTGAGATCGAAGAACTTAAAAATTATGACGAAAGAAGAAATACGGGCGGAAGCGATAAGGGTTGAGCATGATTTGCGCGAAGAACGCGCAAATATTATGCGGGAGATTCATGACAGATATAAATCTATAAAGCAGACGTTGGTAGATGAGTGTCTAGAGACCGGGGGGCATAATTATAGACCAGCGTATTACTTAGACGAAACCGCTTTACAGTGCCAATGGTGTAAAGACTTCATAATAGTATCTTACGAAGAATCAGAACGCATACTTGACAAACAAAAAACCCAATCTAAATAAAATTATGGCAAAAGTATCAATTGACGCACTACCCACCCAGAAATCCCACATCGACCTGACTGACCGGATGCTCCCTACCGACTTCGGTATGGATGACTACGTTCTATGTAAGTTGTACGATGACATCATTCTCCTTGAATACGCGGATTTGGTAATGGATGAAGTCGCGGGAGACTACATCATGCGAGGGGGGATCGCGATTCCCGTAAACCAGATCCACAGTGCATGGAGAAAGGGGAGGGTAGTTCTTCAAGGGCCGAACGTGAAATATACCCAATTGGGAGATATCGTGGTTTTCCCAAATAACATGGGGATTCCCATCACCAATCTGGAAGTTGAAGGACATGGGAAGCTGAAAAGCGGGCTGTTCCTCAACGAGCAGCGGATGTTTGGTATTTGCAAGGTTAAATAATTAAGTGGCATCTCCTCTTGATTTTTATAAAAGCATAGCTTCTAAAGCTACCGGGAAGATTAAATCCGCGTGGAATAAGTTTCTCGACCAGTGGAGGGACGTCCAGTCTTATAAGGACAATATCCAGCAAGTTGACAGGGTGGTTGGACGTCCTGAGTTAAAGTCTCTCCTAGCGAATAATGTGTGCGAGATTGTGTTCACACGTAGGAGACCCGAACGCGCACCCGGAAGACCATATGTCAGACGAATGCTATGTTCCAACTCCATGAACGTTCTAAACTCATGGAACGGTCATTTGTCTCTACACTTCCATCTTCCGAGAACAGGAAGACGAATCGATGAAGTTAAGCATAATATAGTAGTGGTGTGGGATATTCTGGAGTGTGATTATAGAAATGTGAGCATGGACGAATGTTATCTAAGGCAGATTATCCCCGGAGATGACACGTTCTGGCAATACTATAACGAGGTTCTCTATCCAATGACACCCGAACAAAAAAGATCATTCGAAGATACCATGGGTTGATTTGTGTGGTTCTGTGGATAATTAAGGTATGCATAAGTTGGAAGAGCAATTGAAGGATGTCATGCTTAAAACCGTGGATTTTCAATTAGACGGGAAGAGTATTAAAAAGGGGAAAATTAAAGTCTTCAATACCAAACAGTTCTTTATCCGTTTCAAGTTTGAATCTGAATCAGAAAACAAGGAATACGATTTACCGTATCCATTTAGGGTAGTAAAGATTCCCGATGGGTACCTATTCGATTATAGTTTATCCGCCTTCTGTCCTAGAACGGAAGAGACTTATTGGAGGATGAGAATGATGAATAAAGCAGAAGCATCCAAGCTGCACGACAGTCATTTATACGTTTTGACGCTATCCTCCTACACTGCTTAGAACTCTTAAAGAGACTTGACAAGAGGGCAGTCGGGTGGTATACTCATCCTTGATGACCAACCTGATACTCAATTTTCCCGAAGGCTTCAGTCCCAACCCTACTCAGGTAGAGATTCTCAAAGAGATGGAACGGGCGTTAGCAGATGGGCATAAGTTTATAATCTGCAACGCCGCAACAGGAGCGGGAAAGAGTTTTATACCGAAAACCTTGGCCAATGCTGTCAATGGGCCGTCTGATCTTTTCAAGAGCAGAGTAGATGATTATTCCATATTCGGAGACGATGGACCCGCGTATATGGACGAGGAGGAATCTTTCGGTTGTTACGCGCTTACCATAACAAAAGCTCTTCAAGACCAGTATTACAACACTTTCGAGAATACCGGGATTTTAAAAGGGCAATCAAACCATGCTTGCGATATAGACACTTCTTTAAGTGTGGACATAGCTCCCTGTACATATATCCCGAAATTAAAAAGAGAGTGCTGGAGATCTAATAGATGTCCGTATTATAACCAGCGCAACAACATGTTGAAAAGTGATTTCGCGGCCTTGAATTACAGCATGTTCTTCTCACTGCCTGCACACTTAAAACGCCGTAAGATCATAGTTTGTGATGAGGGATCGGAACTAGAAGAACAACTAGTGAGCCAGTTTACATGTGAAGTGGACATCCCCTTCCTAGTTAAAACGAACACTACTCTGACGTCTTTCCCGGTGGAAGAAACCCCGACAAAGGTTCTGAACTGGTTGTCCGTACTTTTGCGGAACGTAATAAACAACATTGACGATTACGCGGATTTCTTCAAAAACACTTCCAGAGACCATACTGAGCTGTCGAAAAAGAAAACCGAGTATACCCGTCTAATGTCTCTTCAAAGTAGTCTGGAAGTCTTAATCGGAACGTATTACGATAGTCAGTATATAATAATTAAAGATAATAGAATCATTAAGTTTGTTCCCCTGAAGGTCGATAAGCTAGCAAGATTTATCTTCGATTACGCGGATCATGTGGTTATAATGTCCGCTACAATCATCGACCCTCCCAACTTCTGTAAGAACTTGGGTATTGTAAAATATAAGTACATTGAAGTAGCTTCGACGTTCGACCATGAAAAGGCTCCCATATATATTCTCGCCAAACAGAAACTAAACTTCAAAAACATGACAGAAATGCTTCCTAAACTGGCCCATCAGGTGGAAGGACTTCTGGAAGAACACGCGAGCGATAAAGGACTTATACATACCCATACTCAGTTTATCACAGACTATATTAGAACCAATGTACCTAGCTCCCGGTTACTCTGTAGGGAAGCGGGGGTGCGTAACGAGGAGCTTTTGGATATGCATGAACGAAGCAGTTCTCCCACCGTTCTGGTAAGCCCTAGCATGACCTACGGGGTGGATTTGAAGGGGGATTTGGCCAAGTTCCAAATCATAATGAAAGCGCCTTGGCTACCCACCAAAGATCCTAGAATTGAGAAAATGATGAAGCTTGACAAGGCGTGGTATACAAACAAAATGCTTTGTTCGGTTGTCCAAGCGTCCGGTAGGGGTATAAGATCGGAAGAGGATGAGTGTGTGACTTATATTCTGGATGGTTGTATATTCGATGCGATTGATAAAAACAGGAATAAGCTGCCAAAGTTCTTCTTAGATCGATTCCAGTGATACCTTACATTCTTTATAGTTATGCTTGGCGAGTAATATTGACTGTCTTCTTTTTTCTATAACCTCTACGGGATCTTTTCTCCCTTTACCAGCTTTTGAAATTTTTTGTTTATGCTCCTCTGTCAACGAGCGTCCTTTTAAAGGACTAGGCTTGCCGATATGAGATAACGATTGCTTATCTCTCCATTCTTTTGAACGAGGAGGACGCGTCTTACCCATGTGACTTTTGGATATTTTTGCCTTGGTTTCTTCTGAGACGGGGTGGCCCGGTTTACCCTTTTTAAGAATAGACATTTTATTTTTAGTTTCCAATGAGTGCTTTCTTTTCGGGTTATCAATACAAGAATTTTTTATCTTCGCTATTGCTTCTTTGGTGTGTTTGTATCCGTTACTATCATTTCCTCTAGGGGAAACGTTATATCCGTTTGGAATCAATGACCCAAATCTAATTATCAATTGCTCTTCTAAATCAAGAAGATCTTTCTTTTTAAACCCAGATAAGTACTCCACATACACTTCAAAATTTTCGATACCGTGTTTAGATATAGACTTATGAATTATTTGACAGTCTCTCCTATTTCTATGAAAAGACATTCTTTCTCTTATGTTTAAAGATTCGCCAATATAATATTTTTTTGTTATATTGTTTCTTATAATATAAACTCCTCCACATTTTTTAAACGAGTTATCTACGATTTTCATAATGTTGTATCTACCCAAGACTCTAACGCCCTCCGGACTATTTCGCTTATAGTAACTCCTTTTTTATTTGCCTGCGCTCTCACCTTTCGTTTTAACTCTTCCGTTACAAACACTTCTATTTTCACCTTTGCTGATTTTTCCATCATACTATTATTTATACGTTTTCATGAAATTTTCATGAAAACGACCAACTAGGTCTTTATGATAAGAAACGAGCTAAATATGGGTAGTGGATAAGTATAGCTATTTTAGAGAAAACTATAATGTATTGGCCCAATTCATGGCAGCCTTCGACGGAGCTTTCGTTTATAGATATACGAAAGATCGTGTAGCTAAAGAGAAAATCAACGTTCGATACGTCATGGGTCCGAAGCATCGGGTGATGTACGATATCGTAAATCAGGCGAAAAACATCACATTGCCAGTTGTGGCGATGGAACAGAAGAACATACGCCGAGACTCTTCCAGAATCCAGAACAAGGATTTTCGGATGTATCGCCACCATCTAAACAGCAAAGACATCTCAAAAATCCCCCAACCTGTCCCGGTTTTGATCGACGTGGATGTAGCCATTGTCGCGAATTATAAGGAGGATATCGATCAGATCATATCAAACTTCATTCCATGGTGCAACCCGTACTTCATAATCTCATGGAAGATCCCCGAAGGGTTTGATCTTGATTTCGACGATGAAATAAGAACAGAGGTATCATGGTCTGGGGATGTCAGCTTTGAAAGCCCTATAGACATATCCGCCCAAGACAAGTATAAGATTGTAGGGAACACCTCGTTTACCATAAAAGGATGGATATTCCCTCCATTGGAAAACATATCCGCTCCCATTTATGTGGTTCGTAATAATTTCCACCCTGTAGCGACTGGTGATGACTTATACACGTATAGCGCATACTCCACTCTTTCCAGCGTCGATTACACCGGAACTGACGTGGTTCTGATTTCCGCCTACCCGGAATTCACCAACTTCTTCTATGGTTCGTATCCGTTGTTTGAAACCACAAGGATACCTGACTATATAGATGCCACGGTCACTCTTTTTGGGAAGAGATTTAGCTATAACAACACATGGTACTTAAGTTCTAATGAGAATATTCCAGCTTTGGCATACGAAGAAATCGACACCGCTAAGTTCCCAACCATCTCCGCTTATAGAATCCCAGACGACAGTGTAACCATTGTATCTGATAACGTGGCGACTATCTCACTTTCATCGGTATGGTTGTCAGGGTTTAACGAGTTTACATTCGTAACTGCTAACAGCGCGGGCTGGACAAACCTAAACTTCAGTTTTTTTTTAGATAATTCCGCCACAAATATATACGTTCAGCCTAATTTTATGTATAC
>Ga0268284_1000639_pt1 | contig 21979 bp, 17 predicted proteins | sample saktaG_14_FD_190137 | JGI IMG/M metagenome (GOLD analysis project Ga0268284, IMG submission 190137) | Saline water microbial communities from Sakinaw Lake, British Columbia, Canada - sak_2013_06_06_40m | ecosystem: Environmental > Aquatic > Non-marine Saline and Alkaline > Saline ...
ATAACTTGCATAATGAGTTTTTTACTTTGCCGTCTGAATTTTGCTTTTTTACGAAACCATCAGGTTTTCATAATCCGAAACCGGCAGCTTAATCGATTTTATATACCTTTGGGTTGAACTTGTCGGACATCATTAAAATCCATCAGGATATGAATGTCGCTCCCGCTGCTTGGTAATATTTTCGCATCAGGATACTTTTTCCGGAAGATATGAATCATAGCTGAGTTTTCCCTCAGAACTGTCGCTGAAAAGCCTTTATAATTGTTTTCTCTTGCGATTTTTTCAAGTATTTCGAGAAGATAAGAGGCAATCCCCATTCCGTGATAATCTTCCCTGACTACAAATGCTATCTCCGCTCTTTCAGGTTCATCCATTGCATATGAAGCGATCCCAATAATCTCCTGATGTCCGCTTTTCTGAACAAGACCGACAACCGACATGTTTTTTCTGTAATCAATGCGGGCCCACTGCTTCTGAATTACTTCATGAGAAAATATCTTCATTTTATAAAAGAACCTCAGGTAGATAGTCTTTTCCTGCAAAGAATAGAAAAAATTCCTGTAAGCAAACTCATCAGAGGGTAAAAGAGGCCTGAAATCAACTGTCTTGCCGTTCTTTAGCTTGAAGCTATGTTTGTAACCTTCAAGAAAAAGAAGATCATCCTGTATCGGAGTTAATTGGTCAGCAAATATATAATGTCTTTTTTTGGCAGTTTCTATGAGCTCCTCCCGGAATTTCGGGTGCGCAATCTGCGCAAGTTCAATCACCCTTTGATAAATGCTTTTTCCCTGTAATTCGGCAATGCCGTATTCGGTTATAACAAAGTTAACATCTCCCCTCGTTGTTGCCACTCCAGCCCCTTCGCTCAGGTGGGAAACAATCCGTGATACTTTCCCGTTCTGAGCAGTTGACGGAAGAGCAATAATAGAAAAGCCGCCTTTTGACATGGCGCTTCCACGCAGGAAATCGACTTGGTCGCCGATACCGCTGTAAAACAGATATCCCATCGAATCCGAACAGACCTGTCCTGTTAGATCAACTTCAAGGGCCGAACTTATTGAAATCAGGTTATCGTTTCTGGCGATAACCGTCGGGTCATTAACAAATTCGGAAGACCGGAAATAGAATGCGGGATTGTTATCGACAAACCGGTATATCTTTTCAGATCCCATGCATAAAGAAGCCACAACTCTTCCGGGAAGAAGAGTCTTTTTTTTGTTTGTAATGACTTTCTTTTCGAACAGAGGTAAAAAACCGTCGGTTATAAGCTGAGTATGTATTCCAAGATCATTTTTATTATCAAGATATTGTAATACTGCATAAGGAAGATGGCCGAAACCTATCTGAAGCGTCGAACCGTCATCTACAAGCTGGGAAACATAATGCCCGATCCTGCGTGCAATTTCATCATCTTTTGAGCCTGGAAGGGCTTCCACGAGAGGCTCTTCTTTAACAACAAGATAATCTATTTCATCCATATGAACAAAGCTATCGCCCCATGTCCTGGGCATTTTAGAATTTACCTGCGCAATGACAAGACGGGCATTTTCCATGCCTGATTTTGTAATATCAACAGAAACACCAAGGCTGCAATATCCGTATTTATCCGGCGGGCTCACCTGAATCAGAGCAACATCAAGGCCGATGCGCTGGCTGGAAAAAAGACGTGGAATCTGTGAAAGATATGTAGGGATATAATCTATCTTTCCTTCAAAGGCCGCCTTCCGCATAGCTTGGCTAATAAAAAAGAGTTTGAGGGAAAAACGCCTTGTAAACGACGGATCATCAATATACTGGGCAAGAGTTGACGAGAGCATCTGATATACCATTATATCCTGAAGTCTTATATCCTTGACCATTGCCCTTATCAAATGCTGGGGCTCACCACAGCCGGTTCCTATAAATATACGGCTTCCTCTTTTTATTTTTGAAACGGCTTCCTCGGCGGAAACAAGCTTTCCTGAATAATTTGCTTTAAGATCCAGCATGGCGCTCCTCTTAGGAACCGTTACGAAAGAACTTGTATTTCTTGTCCCTTTCGCTACGGCTCCTAATGTTCCAGTTATTTTTGAAAGACGGCTTCGTTGGGTTTTGATAAATCCGGCGTATATCTACCTCATATAAAAATTATGTCAAGAAGCCAGTAAAGCCCCATTCCTGTTACCACGGTACCACCCAGTGATTTTGTTTTAATCGCAAACAGCAAGGTCGGTACTGCGACTATCATATCGAGTTTATACGGTATAAACAATCTCGGCATTCCTGTTGTAACAAGTTCCGGCAAAAGGAGCGCACTGAGCACAGCAGCAGGAATAAGATCAAGCCATTCGATAAACCAACCGGGAAGAGTTCGTCCGGAAAGGAAGTAAACCGGAAGCAAACGCGGAAGAAAAGTAACAACTCCCATTCCAAGAACAATATAACAATAATCTCTTTCAATCATCACCACATCCTTATCTCACCTTTTTTTTTATAAAAACTCCTATCCCCGCCGCAAAAATAGAAGCTATTATAATATATGAATTTCCCGGGATGCAAAGAGACAACAGGACGGCCGATATTCCTGCAACTAGAGCAGTAAAAATATATATAGGCCCTTTCAGCTGGAACACGAGAAGGCATATAAACATGGCTATGAGCGCATAATCCATGCCAAATGAATGCGGCCGGATAAATTGCCCGCCATATCCACCCGCAACCGTGCTCAGGATCCACATTATATTTGCAGAAAAATTGACAATCAGCGCCCGGTTGATATCCCAGTCTCCGCCTTTAAATTTTGAAAAGTTAACGGCAAAACTTTCATCAGTTATTCCATAGGAAAACACAAAAAGCTTTTTTCTACCGGAACGACCCAGGAACAGAGAAAGAGAGGAACTCATAAGAAGATGTCTCAGGTTGACAACAAATGTGGTTGCGATTATCGAAGCTGCTCCGGCACCGGCAGAAAACATAGAAACGGCTATAAACTGTGAGCTCCCTGCAAAAACCAGAAGAGACATAAATCCTGTTTCAAGAGGAGTAAAACCGGCCTTCTGAGCAAGAACCCCAAAGGCTATGCCGATCGGAATATATCCGAGGCATACAGGCCACGAAGCCAAAAGGCCCTCTAACAATAAACCGCCAGTATAATTTTTATCTTTCATATAAGTTCCAATCAAACAATTCTCCTCCAAACGTAAAAGCAACCCGATATATTAAGCACAACATTTTGTATTAACTACAATAATAGTGCATGAGATCCATATTAAATTATTGTATTCATACATCAATGCATCATCATATACAATTATATTATTTACTTGACAATTATAACTTTTATTAATAGAAGGGCGGACTTTCTTTAAAGCATAGCTTAAAATCCCCCACCTGGCAGCAGATTCCCATGTGAGGGATTTTTTTATTTTCATAATTGTAAATAATTATGGTTTCGTAAAAAGAGATTTTTCATGGAGCTTTATAAAATATTGTTTTAAAATGATTGATATTGGAGTATCCTGTGGTAAGGGTTAAGTTAAAAGGATTTTAAAATGAAACACGATATATTCAAAGTCAGGAATATCGGCATAAGCGCCCACATAGATTCGGGTAAAACAACACTGACCGAAAGAATTCTTTTTTATACGAAGCGTATACATGCGATTCATGACGTAAAAGGGAAAGACGGCATCGGCGCCACAATGGATTCCATGGAGCTCGAAAAAGAAAGAGGTATAACTATTGCCTCTGCGGCAACTTTCTGTGAATGGCTCGATCATGAAATAAATATTATCGATACTCCCGGGCATGTAGATTTCACAATTGAAGTCGAAAGATCTTTAAGAGTTTTAGACGGGGCAATTCTTGTTCTTTGTTCGGTTGGCGGAGTTCAATCGCAATCAATTACAGTCGACCAGCAAATGAAAAGATACAAGGTCCCATGCATTGCTTTCATAAATAAGTGCGACAGAAGTGGTGCAAATCCGGACAGAGTAATCAAACAGTTAAGAGAAAAACTTGGGCATAATTCTGTTGCTATTCAAATTCCCATTGGGCTCGAAGCCGATTTCAATGGGGTGGTTGACCTGTTGTCGATGAAAGCCTTTTATTTCGACGGTAAAAACGGAGAGATATTTCGCACAGAAGATATTCCCGCTGAACTTCTGCAGGAAGCCGTTAAAAAAAGAGAAGAACTCATTGAGGCAGCTTCCGTTTTTTCGGATGAACTTACAGATGCAATTCTTGAAGAAAAAGAAATAACCGAATCGATGATCGTTACCGCTCTTCGGAGTGGGACTTTATCCAGAAAGCTCACACCGGTTATACTCGGTTCCGCATATAAGAATAAAGGCGTTCAGCCTCTTCTTGATGCCGTGACCAAACTGCTTCCGTGCCCGCATGATACCGAAAACGAAGCGCTTGATATGGACAATGATGAAGCTCCGGTCATCCTGACCGCCGATCCCAAAAAACCAATGGTAGCACTTGCATTCAAACTGGAAGAAGGCCAATATGGTCAGTTGACATATATCCGGGTATACCAGGGATCACTCGCAAAAGGAGATACCATCGTTAATGTACGGACAGGCAGAAAGGTGAAAGTCGGTAGATTAGTCCGCATGCATGCCAGCCAGATGGAAGAGATTGAATCGATTCCGGCCGGATATATAGGGGCTCTGTTCGGCATTGACTGCGCATCCGGAGATACTTTCGTATCGCCTGGTCTCAGTTACACGTTGACGTCAATGTACGTCCCGAAACCTGTTATTTCGCTTGCAATCGCGGCAAAAGACAGCAAATCCGAAGTCAATATGTCAAAAGCCCTCAACAGATTCACAAAGGAAGATCCGACTTTCAAAACCTATGTAAGCGATGAAACAGGGGATACTATAATTTCGGGAATGGGGGAGCTTCATCTTGATGTTTACATAGAAAGGATGCGCCGCGAATATAACGCGGAAGTTACATCGGGTGTCCCCAAGGTAGCTTACAGGGAAACGATTACAAGAAAAGCCGAGTTTAACTATACTCATAGAAAGCAGACGGGTGGGTCCGGCCAGTATGGTCGTATTGCAGGTTATATAGAACCGGCCGAAGAAGAATTCATATTTGATAACAAGGTCAAAGGCGGTGCCATCCCGACCCAGTATATTCCAGCCTGCGAAAAGGGTTTTAAAAATTGCCTTGCCAAAGGCCCGAAAATGGAATTCCCTGTTACAGGAATAAAAATAACAATAGATGACGGAGCGTCCCATGCTGTCGACTCTTCAGATATGGCTTTTCAGGCCGCGGCCCGCGGAGCTTTTCTTGAAGGATATTTAAAAGCAAAGCCGGTTATTCATGAACCGATCATGAAAGTAGTCGCTGAAACCCCGACTGAGTTTCAGGGAACTGTTATGGGATCTTTGAATCAGCGCCGCGGAATAATCTTCGGCACACAGGATGAGGGAACCATGTGTGTTATTGAGGCGCAGGTTCCTCTTGCTGAAATGTTCGGATACTCTACGATATTAAGATCCTTAACCCAGGGCAAGGCTCAGTTTACGATGGAGTTTGCAACTTATAAACAAGTGCCTCAGTCGGTAGCGGAAGAGTTGATGAAAAAAGCGGCTGAAGATAAAAAGGGATCACAGAAAAAGTAGCAGTAATAATCAGGTTTATTTATTAAAATGTCAAAAACGATTGACTCATAAAAAACAAAGTAAACAATATATAATTGAGAGGAGCATATAAAATGCTTGAAAATGGTTTTATTCTCCGCCATCCATTGGGAAAACTGACAGGGTGCGAATCTGAAGAAATAATGCCGGAAGGCGGTTTTGGCGCTGTAATGGCACGTGCGGGGGTCGGAAAAACGGCTCTTCTTATTCAATTAGCCATACACAGCCTGCTCTGCAATAACAATGTACTTCATATAAGCTTAAATGATCCTGTAAAAAAAGTCGGTCTATGGTACAAGGAAGTTTACCGCAACATCGCATCACAATACAGCATAGCGGATCAGGAACAAATATTTGAGAATATGCTTCCGCACAGGTTTATAATGACATTCGAAGTTGAGGGATTCAGCGTCCCCAAGCTTAAAGAAAGATTGACGGGCCTGATGGAGCAGAATATTTTCCGGCCCCATGTAATTTTTATTGACGGTCTTCCTTTTGATGAATCGCAAATAGAACCTTTATCCGACCTGAAGGTATTTGCAAAAAATCATTCTCTGAAAGCATGGCTTACCGTCCGTATTCACAGGGATGAAAAACCCGATTCAGATTGTATTCAGGCTCAGCTTAATTCTGTTGAAGATCTTTTTGAAACAATCATACTGATTCAGCCTGAAGGAAAAGAAATTTACCTGAAAGCTTTAAAAGGAGGGAAACCTGATTCCGTTGCTACCGGACTCTCTCTTGATCCGACAACAATGTTGATTAAGGAAAGTGACTGGATAAAGCGGACTTAAAGGCTTCCTAAACAGAACAAATCATTTGACAAAGCCTCCCGTTGAAGTAATTCCGGGAGGCTTTTTTCGTCTATACAATTGCTCTATTTCCATACGATTATTATTACATTCCTGTAAGTTAAACCTATTACCCCTCCCGCCAGAATGATTTTCGCAATATATGGTGTTTTTGTTTGACATGCACCGCTATATATTGTACATATTTCCCAGTTTTATAATATAAAGGGAGCCTTTATAGGCTTTTCCCCTAAACCATTCATTAAATATATCCTATGTCATATTTTGAAAAGAATATAAACAGACGGGACTTTCTGCAGAAAAGCACCGTTATAACAGCAGGATGCCTGCTTGGTTTAAATTCTTTTTCGAAAACTTTTGCCATGGAAGAAAGTAAAGAAAACCAAATCCGCCCCTGCATTGCCCTGATAATCGATGACATAGGATACAGCATATCCCGGGCAAGGCATTTTTTAGAACTTGGTGTTCCGATAACCTTTTCAATACTCCCTAAACTTCCCAATTCGATAAACCTGTCCCATGAAATAAAAAGTAGAGGTCATGAAATAATGCTCCATCAGCCTATGGAACCCTGCAACCCATCACTTGACCCGGGCCCAGGAGCTTTATATGCCGGAGACGGGGAAGAACACATTATGAGGGTAATAGAAGAAAACATCTCTGAGATTCCTTTTGCAGCTGGCATCAACAACCACATGGGATCAAAATTTACGGCATTATCCGACAAGATGTATCATGCATTACGAATTGTAAAAGAGAAAAACATGTTTTTCGTTGACAGCCTTACCTCAAACCATTCAAAAGGTTTCGCAACTGCAAGATCACTTAATATGGCTGCAGCACACAGGAATATATTTTTAGACAATGTCGTGGAAGAATCGGCTATTCTTTATCAGCTTTTAAAACTTGCGGAAATTGCGCTTGAACATGGAAGCGCCGTGGGAATTGGACATCCTTTTTCTGAAACCGCATCCGCAATAAAAACCTTTTGCAGCAGGTTCTCCGATTCCCGTGTCTCACTCGTCCATATTTCAGAAGTAATCAAAGCTTGATGGCTTCGTAAAAAATCAAAAAAGTATATTATTTTTTATAAAACAAACTTAGCCACGTGCATACTGTTCTATTCCAAGCTCCTTCAATTTTTCATTTGTTGGGCCGCCTGTAGCAATATCCCAGCCTGCAGTTTTGAAAAATTCCCTGCGTATGGTTTCCATGTCCACTGTAACACCCTTAAGTGGTCCGCCGGGAAGAGGTACCACACCAATGGCTCTTGCACTGAGCCTGTAATCTTCGGGCCTTATCCCCTCCCTCATATTAAAGACCTTTCTGAGATTTAGTATGCGTTCACCGGTCTTCAGGTATTCATCGGCTGAAAGATTCCATCCCGTCACAGCGTTCAGGTATTCAACCAAAGGAAGAGAACTGGTCATTGCTCCGAACATGCACATGCCGGTGCAGTTTACAATCTGCATGTAAAAACTTCCGGCGGCATACGCCTTAACCTTTTTTGATTGTTTGCCTTCTGCGCTCTTTATCATACGGCGCACTGCGGGAAATTTCTTCTTTACTCCAAAAAGGCCGGCATAAAGATAACACGATATTGTATGGCGTCCTGGTGTCGGTTCGCATTCATACGCAATTGCATACCCTGGATCAAGCTTAGAATCGTGCATAGGAAGTTCCTGCCCGCCCGCATGAATTGCAAATTGTTCCGATCCCTTTCCGATTCGTTCGGCTGCTTTTTTTACTCCATCAGCAAGAATATCGCCTAATCCTTCCCGCCGGATAATCATTTCGGTAAGCCTTATTATTTCTCCGGTCTTCCCCCAGCCGAGCTTGAGCCCACCCGTTGTCTTTTCATCTATTATCCCGTTTTCAAAGCACTCAATAGCAAAAGCGACCGTTCCTCCTGTTGAAATCGTATCGATCCCGGCCCGGTTGCACATTTCATTAAGTTCGATAATTGCATCAAGGTCGTCATTCAAAAGAAGGCCTCCGAAAGCGCCAAGCGTCTCATACTCAGGCTTGTGGCTGGTCATTCCTTTAAATCGCCCTTTTTTTACATCTATTATTCCGCCACAACCAAGCGGGCATGACTGACAGGCATATTTTCGCTTCTGGTATTTTACCACGTTTTTATCTGAATTTTTTTCAGCCTTTTCTATGGTATAATCCGTATAGCCCACACCGTCCCAGTTTTTTATAGGCATATCGCCAGTCATAGCCGAATAGACCGTAAGACCCGAAGTCCCGTACTTTTTATAAATCTCCCTTACAAGAGAAGGCGTGGCAGGAACAGATACGCCCGTTCTGGCAATAATCTGGCTCAAAAAATTCATAAACCGCAAAGTCAATCTGTCGGCTATGTTTGATTTCTTATAGTCTTTAATAAATTTTTTATTTATTTCCTTTACAGCTTCCGGATCGGCCACCGGAACTTTTTTCTTTCCTCTTACCGCAACCGCCTTCAGGTTTTTACTCCCCATCACTGCGCCAAGGCCTGATCTGGCTGCAATACGCCCGCTGTCTGTTGAAATCCCCGATATAAGCGATATTTTCTCCCCGCTCTCTCCAATCGAGGCTATCTGAACTTTATTATCATTCAGTTCATTTTTTATAAGTTCTTCTGTCTCTGTAATATCCTTTCCCCAAAGCAAGGAGGCGTCTCTTATTTCAATTTTCCCATCGTCAATAAATATCCATACCGGTTTTTCCGATTTTCCGGTAAAAAATACAGCATCGTATCCGGTTTTTTTCAGCGCTTGTGAAAAAAAACCGCCTGCATTTGCGTCCCCCCAGCCCCCTGTCAGGGGAGACTTTCCGACAACCATGAACCGGCCTGAAAAAAATGCGCCGGAGCCGGTAAGCAGCCCGGAGCAGAACCCCAGATGGCTTTCAGGTGAAAGCGGCGCAGTCCCGGGTTTTTGTCGTTCCATTATAACAGCGGCTCCAAGACCGTATCCTGCAAGATATTTCCTGTACAATGTTTCTCCTGGCTCAATTACCTCTGTTTTTTTACTTCCAAGGTCCACAATACAATATTTTCCGGTATAACCTCCGGCCATAAGCACCTCTTATATATAAAAAATTGTTATAATATTCTGCTTCAAGTTATCGGAATGACGAGTACATGAAAAAATACAGGCTGACTACCGTATGATTTTATTTATAGAAAATATGCCCTCATGTGTCAAGAATTGATTGAAATCGTTAGCAATCTGTCCGGATACTTTGAAAAGTAAGAGTACATTTTAGTTTGACACCATTTATATATCATTGTATTTTAAATACATTGGTTTACTGTTTAAAAACAGAGAAGGTGCGATGAAGTTAAAAACAAAATTTATCATCTTATGCGCAACCCTGTTTCTCACATCTTTTTCGATAGCATCAGTTTGTCTTGCGGAAAATATTCGAAAACCCGCCTATGCTGGAACTTTTTATCCTGCAGACAAATCTGAAATCTGGCAGACAATAGAGATTCTCACATCTAAAGCGAAAGAGACTCGCTTTACCGCTCCCTCCGGCAAATCGCTGAAAGCTCTTATTCTGCCGCATGCAGGCTACATTTATTCAGGCCTTACAGCTTCGCATGCTTCTCTGGTTCTTTCTGAAAATCAATTTTCAAAGATTATTTTATTGGGACCTGATCACAGGATCGGTTTTGCAGGCTGTGCAATATCCGATTCGGACATATACGAAACCCCCCTTGGCCCGGTCAGGCTTCACAAGGATGCCGCAAAACTGCGCATTCGTAATGAACTATTTCATCCGATACCTGTTTCAGACAAAAACGAGCATTCCCTTGAAGTGGTTCTTCCTTTCCTTCAAACCTATCTGAAACAATTTGAGATTATCCCCATAGTCGTAGGCTCTGGCAATTACAACAGGATTGCGGAAGCTATTGACCCGTTATTGGATGACAGGACCCTCCTTGTAGCCAGCTCCGATCTTTCACATTACCTTTCGTATGATGCAGCCACCGACAGGGATAAAGAGACAATTAACATGATACTGAATCTCGAAAAAGAGAAACTGATAAAGCGCGATAACAGCGCGTGTGGTAAAACGCCTGTCCTGACAATCATGAGCCTTGCCGGCAAATACGGATGGAAACCGCTTCTCATTCACTATTCAAACAGCGGAGACACAGCAGGAGAACGTTCAAGGGTTGTAGGATATGCATCAATTGCTTTTTATGGAGAGCCTTCTATGGAAAATGAAAATATATCGAACAGGCTGAACGAAAAACAGGGGCAGATTCTTCTTAAACTTGCTAGAAAAACCATATCGGAAGAACTCGGGATCAAATCAAAACAGGAGCAAATTTCACCTGCATCCGACATTGAAGAGAAGAGTTTACAGAGGCGCTGCGGCACTTTTGTAACTCTTAAAATTCGTAACCAGCTCAGAGGCTGCATCGGAAATCTCGATGCTTCCGGGCCTATCATAGAAGGAGTGAAACGAAACGCAATAAATGCTGCGTTCAATGATTTCCGCTTTTCACCTCTTACTGCAAAGGAATTTGATAAAGTTGAAATAGAAATCAGCATTCTTAGCGAGCCTAAGCCCCTCGAATACAAGGACAGCAATGACCTTATCAAAAAACTCCGGCCGAATGTTGACGGCGTAATCATCCGGAAAGGCCATGCAAGCGCAACCTTTTTGCCTCAGGTCTGGGAACAGTTAAAACGTCCCGAAGATTTTCTTTCACATCTTTGCGCAAAGGCCGGCCTTCCTTCCGACTCATGGAAAAACTCTAAGCTGGAAATCCTGACATACAATGTTCAGTATTTTGAAGAGGAAAAATGAATATCCGGTATTACTGGTTGTCATAGCAACGGGCATCTCCTCTGTTGTTACCCAGTTATTGACCATCCGCGAATTTCTGGCTCAATTCCAGGGTAATGAATTCGTGATTGCCATGATATTGTTTTCATGGCTTATACAGGGCGGTATAGGAACGCTTATTTCACGCTTTGTTTCCGTGAAAAGCACCCCGTCAGCTAATTTTCTCGGTCTCCTTTCCCTGGCTCTGGTCATGCTTCCTGCTTTGCAGATCCTGTTGATAAGGGAACTTCGGGATACCCTGTTTATTCATGGAAGCTCGGTCGGATTTTATCCGACATTTACTTTCATTTTTTTAACAACAGCGCCCTATGCTCTCCTCATAGGATTTGTCCTGCCATATAGTCTTTTTGTTCTGAGATATTCAAATCCGGGCTATCCCGGTCCATACATTTATATAACAGACAGCCTTGGAGATATAGCAGGAGGCGCCTTTTTCTCTTTTTTCCTTGTCTATTTTTTCTCACCGCTTCAATCTGTCTTTATCTCGAATATCTTTCTTCTTGCGGCAACATATTCACTTTTCAAACATTCGGGCTTACGGCATACTTTGACAATCACAGGGACAGGGATTGCCCTTTTCATCCTTGTTTCAGGTATTTTATTCGAACAGAAATCTCTTCTTCCCCTTGAAGGCAAACTCGCCTATTACAAAGAATCAAAATACGGGCGAATAGAAGTCCATCAGGACAGGGAGCAGTCTACTTTGATCGCAGACGGAGTTCCTCTTTTCAGCAATCAGAATACTTCAAATGCGGAAGAAACCGTTCATTATGCCCTTGCCCAGCTTTCAGGTCCTAAAAATATCCTTGTTATATCCGCCGAGGGCGGAATAATGGAAGAGCTGGAGAAATACCGCCCGGAAACTGTCGATTTTATTGAACTTGATCCAGATGTATCGGAGGTATTGTTCCGCTTTGGCCTGATGAAAAAAATCCCGGGCCTTAATGTAATAAATCAGGATGGACGAACATATCTTGCAAATACGGATAAACTCTACGATGCAATCATCCTGAACCTGCCCGAACCCGAAACGTACCAGATCAACAGGTTTTATACAGATGGTTTTTATGACATTGCAAAAAAGCGCCTCTCTTCCGGCGGTATTTTAAGCTTTTCAATGGAAGGATATGATAATTATCTGGCAGAACCGCAACGCCAAAAAATCTCTTCTGTTTATAATACATTATCAAAACATTTTAACAATATCCTCCTTCTTCCCGGACAAAAGATCTATTTTCTTGCTTCAGGACTTCCGATCAGTTCAGACATCCCCGATTCCCTTGACAAAAAAAAGATAAAAACTGACTACATCAGCAATTATTACTACGGCAATCTTACGAAAGAGAGGATCGTCCGTTTAAATGAACTCATCGATAAATCGGCCCCTGTAAATACCGATATCTACCCGCAACTGATGCGTCTCATGTTTTCCCAATGGTTTGCGAAATTCTCAACATCTCCTCTTGCCTTTATTCTGATTATATCAGTACTGTGCATTATATACCTGCTAAGGATAACGAAAGAAGAATTCGTGCTTTTTTCAACCGGGTGCATGGCAATGGGGACCGAAATTCTTGTCATATTCGCATTCCAGATATTTTTTGGATATATCTATCTTAAAATCGGCCTGATAATTACTGTTTTTCTCGCCGGTCTCCTGCCGGGAGCATGGATAGGAAACAGGGCGGGAAATAAATACGGGAATAATAAAAGAATCTCTCTTGTAATAACAGACGGCATTCTTATATTTTTAACAGGTCTTCTGATTTTGGGTTTCATATACGGAGAAGGCAAAATTCCCTTGTCTGTTTTTCTTGTATATGGTTTTATTATATCAATGACATGCGGATATCAGTTTCCGGCAGCCTTAAAACTGACAGGAGACAACAACCCGTCTGTCGCAAGACTGTTTTCAGCCGATCTGATCGGAGCAGCCACAGGAACGCTTCTTATCAGCGTTGCGATCATTCCGTATTTCGGCATTATCTGGGCTGCGACAGGATTGATAGGTTTGAAAATTATCAGCGTAATAATAATGGCTCTTAAATCATGACAAAATTAAGCAGACGACAATTTATATGCAGCGCGGCGTTAATTCTTGCAGCTCCGGATTCATCACTTGCCCTCTGGTCATCGGATGAAAAAAAGGGAATCCTGCCGGGTCCGGATGATATCAGGGGAGAGAAAGAAAGAGATGCTCCGGATAAGCCTTGGAAATGGTCCAAAGAAGGATTTCTCTACAAAAAACTCGCCAACAAGAATGTCATATGCGGCATATGCCCCCACAGGTGCCAGTTATCCCCGGGAGACCGAAGCGTTTGCCGCTCCAAGGTCAACATAGACGGGACGCTTTACAGCCTTTCCTATGGAAATCCATGCACAAAAAATGTTGATCCAATAGAAAAAAAACCCCTTTTTCATTTCAAACCCCGGACAAAAGCATTTTCGATAGCAGCGGCAGGATGCAATTTCCGTTGTCTAAATTGTCAGAACTGGGAAATTTCACAGGCCAAACCGGATGAAGTGCGCCACAGCGAGCTTTTTCCGGAAGATGTTGTTCGGGAAGCATTGGAAAAAGGGTCAGATTCAATTGCATACACATATTCGGAACCGATTTCCTATTTCGAATATATGATTGATACAGCTCGTCTTGCAAAAGAGAAAGGCCTTTCAAATCTCTGGATATCAAATGGTTACATAAATAAAGAGCCCCTGCTTGAACTATGCAAATATATTGACGGCGCGAATGTGAACATAAAATCCTTCAGTGACGCCATATACAGGAAGCTGAACGGAGGAAGGCTTGAGCCTGTTTTGAATACATTCAGGACATTAAACGACAGGGGTGTCCACTTCGAAATGACCAATCTTGTTGTCCCCGGTTACGTCGATGATCCTGAAATGGTAAAACGCATGTGCGAATGGATTCTTACCGATCTCGGGCCGGATCATCCCCTCCATTTCCTGCGGTTTACTCCCCTGTACAAGCTTGACAGGCTTCCACCAACTCCCATATCAACTCTTGAAAATTTTCGGAGTATCGCGATGAAGGAAGGAATCCGCTACGCCTACGTGGGTAATGTGCCAAAACACGAGGGGGTTAATACATACTGCCATAACTGCAAAAAATTAATCATAGAACGTAAGGGTTATCTAGTTCCTGTGTACAATCTTGCCGGAAACAGATGTAAATTCTGCAGCACGATTATACCCGGTGTATGGAATAAGAGTGAGGCATGAAGCACAGATCAATGTCTGAAATCAGGAAAAAAGCTGCTGCCGGATTAAAAGCGGGGGACACCTTTACCGTCAAGCGAAAATTCACAAAAAAAGAGACCGAATCTTTTGGCGATATTACAAAAGATTATAATCCGGTTCATTATGACATACGGTTTACAGAAGCAAAGAAGTTAAAAGGCCTTATCTGCCATGGCCTGCTTGTCGCCAGCCTGATAACCGAAATCGGTGGGCAGATAGGGTGGCTTGCGTCAGGCATGGATTTTCGTTTTAAAAAACCTGTATATTTCGGGGATACCATAACCTGCTCATTTACTTTAACCGAAGTAAATGAAAGAGGAAAAGCAAAAGGCGAAGCGGTATACAGTAATCAGGACGGCATCGTTGTACTGGAGGCTGTTCTATCAGGCATAGTTCCGGGCTCAAAAGAAAAGCAGGTGTTAAAAACCATGATGGAAGAAGATGATAAAGCCGGCAATATCCGCTGAAAGCCTGATTTTAAATATCTGCACAGGTCAGCTTCTCAAATCATTCTTCATACTCTCGAATTCTTCTTTTGAACCGAAATAGCGAGCGCATTCCCGCTGCTTGCGGCGGGATTAGCGAGCAAATAAAAAACAGACTCTATTCCCTACGGTCGAAGATTCCCCGTTGCTTGCAGCGGGGAATCTTCAAATTTCACCGTTTGCATAACGTTTTTTTAAAACATAGTGCTTTCGCTGTATGGGGTGTTGTAATACCGCGGTTTCCGGGATCTGAATAATACATAAATAATGTCACCGGCTAATATTATAATTATCCATATTCTCAGCATAAATATATTTCCCCATAGTCAGCAGCTTCGTAAAAACCTGCTCTCTTCAAATACTCCGGTCTTTTTATTTTTCCTTACATTATCCCAGTTAAAATACTTCCCGTTCATGCCGATATAAACGCCATGCGGAAGAGTCTGGGCAAAGGCAAGAGCGCTTCCCAGATTAAATAATCCGTCCGAACTTCCGAATTTATAAGGTATCATCGCTCCGGTTAGAACGATTGTTTTGTTCTTTACTGAGCCGGCAATGACTCTTGCAGTTTCAACCATCGTATCGGTTCCATGAGTTATAACTATTTTATTCTCATTTGCCCTGATGCAGTTTTCAAGGATTATATCCCTGTCTGAATCTGCCATATCGAGACTGTCTATCATCATCAGGGTTGTTATATCAAACTCCACCCTGCACCGTCCCAGTTTCAGCATTTCATAAAGATGTGTTTCTTTAAAAAACAGCTCTCCGTTAAGCTCATTATATTCCTTATCGAAGGTACCGCCTGTCACAAAGATTCTTATAATCATGGTTGTTTGCTCTCTGGTCTTAGGGTCCGTTACGAAATAACCATTACATTTCAAACCATTTCGTTACGGCTCCTTATGCCGGTTACGATATTACAATGTTACAGTTATTGTTGAACAACGGCTTATATCGTTCTCCGCTCCTTCCTTATCCCTTGCGCCTTTTAAGCTCAAGAGCCGCCTTTATGCCTTTTTCGCGGATCACTTTGAATTTAAGGCCTGTCTCGGTAAGCCTGAAAAAACGTTTTCCGTATTTCCGCAGCAATCTTTTATCAATCTCAAATCCAAGTCCCGGTCTTTTAAACGGATGAAGCATCCCGTTCTTGTCCGGAATAACGGGTTCAATGATTCCTTCTCTGAACTCCGGTATCCAGGAAGGCTTTTCCAGTGGATATTCAAGCGGAAGAAGGTTATCCCGGTCGGCCAGCACCATATTCCAGTTTATATAAAATCCTATGCCATTCGTCCATGTATGGGGAGTAAAAAGGCGGTTTTGTTTTTTACACATTTCAATGACCTTCATGACCTGGGCAATGCCGCCTGCAAAAGTCGCATCAGGCTGGTAGATATGAAAACAGTCTTTTTCGAACATTATCTTGATTTCATCCCAGCCGTAGTTAATCTCTGCGCCTGAAATTTTGACCTTTGATACTTTTTTCAAGGCTGCGTTACCGTCGTAATCCCTTGAGTCAAGCGGCTCTTCGAGCCAGTCAATATTGTTATCATGGCATGCGGACGCAAATGCTTCAGCGCGGGCAAGATCCCAGGCAGGAACCCTGTCTACTATTGAAACGAGCCAGCCCTGGTTTGCATCGACTCCGAGAACAAACTTGTCGCCAACCCCTTTTCTTACCGTTTCAATGTGCCTGATATCATCTTTTAAGTGAACGTTTTTAACTCTCAGCTTGGCCGTTTTAAACCCGTATTCTCTCATTGCAAGAAGTTCATCTATTCTTTTTTCAGGGTCATGCATCTCTCCCGTTGAAAGATAGACTTCTATTGGTCGGGCATTTCCTCCAAGCAGCTCATAAACAGGCTTCCCTTCTTTCTTGCCGATTATATCCCAGCAGGCAGGTTCTATCCAGAAATTTCTCCATCCGAGGAATCCGGCCTGGTTCAGGAGTTCCTGTATCCTGTCGATATCAGTCGGATCTGCACCTATGAGATAACCGCCCAGGAGATCTCCAAGGCCTTCTCTTTCCCGCCCCATTGCCGAACCTGCTGAATAGCCTTCAATTCCCTCATCAGTTATGATTTTAATCAGAGTGAATCTGTTATGCGTCTGGGGATAGCCCGGAATCCACGAGGGCCAGAAGGTCTCTTTCAGGGGCACTGAAACATGATAAAGTTCTATGGCTTTTATCTTCATATTGTTCCTCCGGTATAATTAAGAAATATGCAAATGATTTAATCAGATTTGAATTCCCTTTAAGCGTCATGCCGAACTTTGATCCTCGACCATACCACCCCATTTTTTCAGGTTATTGATGATAAATTCGACAATTATACGATGGGTTTCGCTGCCATTGCCTTTTACCTCAAAAGACTTTCCGAATTCAACGAAAATTGTTTTATCGGGATCAACCGGCCCCATATCCTTGATAAGCCTCCCGTTTCCCTGAAAATCGGTCTTAAGAGCAACAGGAACAACAGGCACACCCGCTCTTCGCGCAAGCTTTACTCCCAGAGAATTAAACGAAGCCGGATTGAAAACGGCGCTCCTTGTAGCCTGGGGAAAGATTACCACAGAATAACCGCTTTTTATGTATTCTTCTCCCTCTGAAAGAACTTTAAAGAGATCTTCCCTCGGACTTTTTCTGGATACTGTTATTGGTTTAATGGCTTTCATTATTGATCCTAAAACCGGAAAATCAAGAAGTTCTTCTTTAGCCACAAATGTCAATCTTTTGAACGAAAGGAGAATGGAAGGTATGATAAATGTATCTATCATGCTCATATGATTTGATATATAAACGACAGGCTCCTTATTTTCAGAAACATGAGTTAGGCCTGAAACATTCAGCCTTCCCCCAGCCGATTCTATAATTTTAACTATATCAAAAGAGGACCGCCTCCATCTTCCATGGTCATACTTTCCGATACGGGCCATCAGACTGTCTCTCAGAATAAGATCGGCAAGCATGGCATAATAGATAAAAGTAGACCATCCGGGGAGTATTTCGGCCAATACTCGTTTTTTCCGAGGACTATAATAAGAGTCCTCGGATTTAAGTATCTGTGTGAATTTTTCTATATTCATCCGGAACAGAATCCTGTCTAATCCGATCCCCATAATGGGGCTTTTGAAGAACATCCAATTTTGATACCTTCGTAAAAAGTCAAAAAATGACTTTTTACTTGGCGGGAAAGATCTTATAATATCAGGGATGATATTTTTTCAGAACTATGGCGGCGTTTGTGCCCCCGAAACCAAAAGAGTTGGTCATGGCTGTTTCCACATCAGCCTTGCGGGCCACATTTGGAACATAATCAAGATCGCACTCTTCGGCAGGATTATCCTGATTTATCGTCGGCGGTATTATGCCGTCATGAATTACAAGGGCAGTAAAAACGGTCTCTATACCCCCGGCACCGCCCAGAAGATGTCCGGTCATTGATTTCGTTGAGCTGATCGGTATGGTATGAGCCTTATCGCCAAATACTGATTTGATTGCTCTTGTTTCATACAAATCATTGACCTGTGTCGATGTGCCATGCGCATTTATGTAATCAACTCTCCCGGATGTAATTCCGGCGTCTTGAAGCGCCGATTTCATGCATCTTGCCGCACCTTCTCCGTCAGGGGGAGGCGATGTCATATGGTACCCGTCCCCGGTCATTCCGTACCCGCACACTTCCGCATAAATATGCGCTCCTCTTTCAAGCGCTCCGGAGAGTGTTTCAAGGATAAGAATACCGCTTCCCTCCCCCACGACAAAACCGTCGCGATCCCTGTCGAAAGGGCGTGATGCCTTATGAGGCTCGTTATTACGGGTCGAAAGAGCTTTCATGGCGTTGAAACCGGCTATGCAGGTTGAGGTTATGACAGCCTCTACGCCGCCTGTTATCATAGCATCAGCGTTTCCGTTTACAATCGCCCTGAATGATTCTCCGACAGCGTGTGTTCCCGCAGCACAGGCTGTTGAAATTGACACATTGGGACCCTTTGCACCGAAGAGAATCGAAATCATTCCCGGAGCCATGTTCCCGATCATAAGAGGAATAAAAAAAGGACTGACACGCCCCGGGCCTTTCCTGTCTATATCAAGAATTGTTTTTTCCATCAAACCCAGCCCGCCAAGGCCGCATCCGGTTATAACGCCAACCCTGTCATAATTTGAGATGTCAATTACAAGACCGGAATCCTCAATAGCCATCCGGGTTGCCGCAACAGCATAAGCAATAAAGAGTTCCGAGCGAATAGCGTCTTTTTTTGACATAAAATCTTCGGGTCTGAATCCCTTGACTTCACCGGCAATTTTTGTGTTAAATCCGGTGGTATCAAACCTTGTTATCTCAGTAATTCCTGACACTCCGGCACATAAGGCCGACCAGGTCTCTTTAACGCCTATTCCAAGAGGCGTAACCAGCCCGACTCCCGTTATAACCACACGCCTGTTCAATTATTCCTCCATATTATGGCTAAAATATTTCTTTATCATTCGGCAGAAATCAATACGACAGCTTCGTAAAAAGTTATTCTGCGGTGTTCTGCTTCAATGACGAAAAATTCTCGAACTTTGCATAATGAACTTTTACTTTGCTGTCGGATTTTAGACTTTTATGAACTCCTCAAATATCAGACTTGTTTTAATGAGCATTTATAAAATCAATTACATCTTTGACTGTAACGAGTTTTTCAGCATCATCGTCTGAAATATCCATTTCGAACTCTTCCTCCATCGTCATTATAAGTTCGACAAGGTCAAGCGAATCAGCACCGAGATCATCAATAAAGGAAGCTTCAGGAACAACTTTATCAATTTCAACACCCAGTTTTTCAGCAATAATTTTTTTGACTTTATTTTCAACCGACATCTATTCAATCTCCTTTCAATTTTCATATTTTCAGAATATCTCATACTTTAAACAATGTATAAGTTATTCTGTTAATACTCTAATATAATTTACTATATAATTTGATTAATACTTATATAACTTGACCGATTCTAGTAATTTAATTGAGATTTAATGTCAAGTTATATTATTTTTATTACATGAACCTAAAATGGTAAAATACATGAAACTATATTTAAAAGAAATAATTATATATCAATTTGAATTATAAAGATAATATGTTACTGTCAAATAATATGCTAATTACTAATATTTGATAGACTCGTAAAAAGTCATAAAAGCAGACCGCCTCAGGCAAATTATAAAACCATTATCGTTTGACGGCTTCATAAAAAGTCAATCTTTAGACGGCAAAGAAAATTCTTCCATCCCAGGCGGACACTGGCGGACAGAAGGACTGTTTACGATCTCGTCATCCTTAATGCTTCTTCAAACTTCTTGTTTATTCCTTCGGTTATAGCGGCTGCCTCCTCAAGAAGAATAAATACTTTCCCCATATCTTTATTTTTTGCTTTTATGGCCCAATCCCGGTATGTTTCGGCATGTTCTTTGTTGTGCTTAATCCAGTGTTCCAGTAGTTTTGCCATTTTTTGATCAAAAGAGAGGGTTGAGGCCGTTTCGTGGTTGTGATGATTATGATTATCGTGATGTGTCATTGATTCGTCTCCTTCCTCAAATAGAGTGAATATTAACGATAATAATTATAATTACTTTGCATGATAGTCAACAAAACATAATCGAATAGAGACCTTTGAAGAACATCCAATTTGGGCCAAGTACAAGGAAGGCGATAAAAAAGACATAGGTTTTTGGTTCATAGTTACTGGTTTCTGGTTAAAAGAGAAAAACCAGAAACAACAAACCAGAGACCGGAAACCAAATCTTTATAGTAATCGGGCAAAAGCGGCGCTCCCTGTATGGATCAATTTCATGTCAAAAGCCTTTGCAAACAAACAGGACGAGGCCTTTAATGTGCCTGATGGAGTAAAAAGTCAGTGTAAACATAGATCCGGCGACGGGCCTTCCGGCATCATACGAATCAAAGACCGTTGCAACTGCTCTTTACAGAAAAGGAACCGAACCGGAATATTGACTTTTCCGCGATGTTAACATATTGTCATAAAACGCTGTTTGGGATAGAATAATAAACCGGAGTTGCTCGAAACGGATAATATTTATGCCTCTTTTTCAAAATAAATTAAAGTTCAACCCTGTCATCATCTCAATCATAGCTGTAATTATAGTAACTTTCTCCTACTTGTACGGTATTCCTTTTCTGGATCTCATGGAATTAAAAACCATAGATTTGAGATTCAAATCAAGAGGAAATATACCTACAACTTCAGATGTCGTTCTTGCCGTCATAGACGAAAAAAGCATCGCGAAAGAAGGCAAATGGATCTGGCCCAGATCAAAAATGGCGGAACTTGTCAACAAGCTTTCAAATGCCGGAGCTAAAGTAATCGTTTTCGATATCGGGTTTCTTGAAGCCGATGAAAAGAGCACCGTCAGAGCAATAGAAGAAATTCAGAAAAAAATGGGAGATCTCAGCCAGTCAAATCCTTCATTGGATAAATATCTTGAGGATCTTAAATTCCATACGGACAATGACAGGCTTCTTGCGAATGCAATACGCAACTCAAAAGCAAAAGTCGTCCTCGGCTATTTTTTCCAGACCGATGAAGCATCGGCCGGACATATCGATGAAAAAGAAATCCGCATGCACCAGAACAATGTTCAGAGTTCGGAATACAAAGCCGTCTCCTATTCATCTGAATCGGCTAAAAATATCCCGCTCATCAAAACTTATTCTCCCCAGTCAAACATTAAAATCATTTCGGAAACAAGCAATTATTCAGGGTATTTCAACATGTTCCCGGATGAGGATGGAGTCGTAAGATGGCTCCTTGCCGTTCTTAAATTCAGGGAATCCATTTATGCTCCTCTCTCCATTGTCGCCGCGGGCGCTTTTCTTGACAGCCAGCCCTCTGTAAAATTGTACGAATACGGCGTCGGTGAAATAAAAATCG
>Ga0268284_1000642_pt1 | contig 21928 bp, 22 predicted proteins | sample saktaG_14_FD_190137 | JGI IMG/M metagenome (GOLD analysis project Ga0268284, IMG submission 190137) | Saline water microbial communities from Sakinaw Lake, British Columbia, Canada - sak_2013_06_06_40m | ecosystem: Environmental > Aquatic > Non-marine Saline and Alkaline > Saline ...
AAGAGAAGAAAATTGCGCCCGCCGGGAAGAATTGCCTTCCCAACCGGTGCCGCAACTGCCATCACTCATCCCGTTAGCCAGCCCTTCGGGCCTCTAGCAGATTAACGGAAAATTGAACGCCCCCCTGCCGATGTCCCGTCACGATTTCCAGATTCCCGTCACATTCAAGCACCGTGTGGTCTTCACCCGCAATGCTTTCGCCCCGGCAAACCCCGAACTCGCCGCAATCCTGCGCGAAGGCGGCGGGCGCCGGGCGCTCGTCGTGGTGGAAGAGGCGGTGGCTGCCGCCTGGCCGCAGCTGGCCGCCGAAATCGAAGGCTACTTCACCCGGCTCGACATCGACTTCCGCGGTATCCAGGTCCTGCCGGGCGGGGAACCCGTCAAGGCGGACGACCCATGGGTGCGTGAAGTCTGGAAGCTCATCGACGCGGCGCACCTCGACCGCCATTCGTATGCGCTGGCGATCGGCGGTGGCGCGTTTCTCGATGCCGTCGGCTTTGCCGCCGCCACCGCCCACCGCGGCGTGCGCTTGGTGCGCTTTCCCACCACCACCCTGGCCCAGGACGACAGCGGCGTGGGCGTGAAGTGCGCGATCAACGCCTTCGGCAAAAAAAACTGGATAGGGGCGTTCGCGGTGCCCTTCGCGGTGATCAACGATTTCCGTTTCCTCCACAGCCAGGACGAGGAAACCCGCCGCGCGGGCTTGATCGAAGCGGTCAAGGTGGCGCTGGTCAAGGACCGTGGATTTTTCGCTTGGATCGAAGCCAACCTGGCACCGCTCGCCGTCTTGGAGCCAGCCGTGCTCGAAGCCTGCGTGGAAAAATCCGCGCTGCTGCACGTCCAACACATCGCCGGCGGCGGGGACCCGTTTGAGACGGGATCAAGCCGGCCGCTGGATTTCGGCCACTGGGCGGCCCACAAACTCGAGGCCCTCACGTCCTACCGCTTGTCGCACGCTCCGGCCGTGACCATCGGGCTCGCCTTGGACACGCTCTACTCCGCCCGTGCCGGCTTGGCGCCCTCTGCCGTGGCGGAGCGTGTGTTCCGGGTGCTCGCCGAGCTCCGCTTGGCCATCTATCATCCGGCGCTCGACTGGCTGGATGAATCCGGGCACCGGCGCGTGTTCGACGGCTTGGACGAATTCCGCGAGCACCTCGGTGGCGAACTCACGCTGCTGATGTTGCAGGACATCGGGCTGGGCACGGATGTCCACCGGATCGACTTGGCCTTGGTCGGCGCGTGCATCGACGAGCTGCGCGACCGCTGGAATCCGGCTTGAGTTGCGTGAATCCCGCTTGCCTTTGCCGCGCAAGCACAGCTAGTTATCGGTATGCGCCACCGAATCCTTTCCAGATTCCTGCTCTTGTCAGCACTCACCATCCCCCTCCACGCGGCGGTTTCCCTGCCGGCGGACCATTCCGCCGCACTGCCCGCCGAGGTGACCGGACCCGCAAAAGCCGCGATGGATGCCTTCCAGGCCGGCCTCCATGCCAAGGCCGTCGAGCTCGCCAAACCGCTCGCCGAACAGGGCAACGCGGAGGCTCTCTATCTGCTAGGCTTCGCCCATGAGTCCGGCCAGGGAGCGGAGGCATCCAAGGACAAGGCGCTTGAATTCTACCGCAAGGCCGCGGCCGCCAAACACAAGGACGCGGTTTACCGCCTCTCATTCATCTTGCTCGCATCCACCAAGGAAGAAGAGCGCGACCAAGCCCGCCAAGCGCTCGAAACCGCCGCCAAGGACGACCCGGCGGTGGCCGCCCGCATTCTGGGGGAAGCCTATCTGCGCGGGCTGCTGAGTCCGGCCGCGGATCCGGACAAAGCCGTTTTCTGGTGGCAACGCGCTGCGGATGCCGGCGATGTCCTGTCGGTATTGCTGATCGCCCGCTTTTACGAAGGCCAATTCGGGTTTCCCGAGTTGAAGGACCCGCAGAAGACCCTCGCCAACTTCACCAAAGCGGCTGGCATGGGCAATGCCGGGGCGATGGCCGCCCTAGGCTCGCGCCTGCTCAGTGGGGAGGAAAAAACCCGCGACGAAGCAAAGGGCCGCGAGTGGCTCAAGAAAGCCATCGCCGCCAAAGAGTATTCCGCTTACCTCGCGCTCGGTGACTACGAGGAGAACGTGAAAAAGGACCTCAAAGCCGCGCTCGCCGAGTATGAGCGCGGCAAGGACGCCGGGCAGATGGATTGCATGCTGCGCACCGCGGATTTCTACCTCGAGGGCAAGGGCGTGGATAAAGACACGGACCGGGGAAACTCGCTGCTGCGCAAAGCCGCCGAAGCCGGCAACCCGGTGGCCAATTTCCGCGTCGCCGCCCAATTTCTAGCAGGTGAAAAACCGGAAAAGGCCGATCTGCTCGCCGGCTACGGTCACTTGCTCGCCGCTGCTAACGGCAACCTCGCGGAAGCCCAGAACGAACTCGGTCTGCTTTATCTCTCAGGCAAACTTGGAACCGCGGATTCTCCGGCCGGCGTCGCCTGGTTGACCCGCGCCGCCCAAGGCGGCAACGCCCAGGCCCAGAACAACCTCGCCACCCTTTACTCCCGCGGCATCGGCGGAGTGCCCAAAAACCTGGAAAATGCCGGCCAACTCTATGCGCTCGCAGCCAACCAAGGCCACGGCCCGGCCACCCTCGCCCTCGCCCGCCTGCTCTATGAAGGTGCCGGCACCAAGGCGGACCCGCTCAAAGCCTGGGCGCTCGCCACGCTCGCCGGGGAACGCGGTGAAAAGGACGCCGCAAAACTCGCCACCGAGATCCACGCCAAACTCACCGAACCCCAACGCGCCGAGGCCGCCAAGGAACTCGAATCCATCAAGTCCGGAAAATCCAGCAATAAGGACGCCGCCAAACCAGCCGCTCCCGGCGGGGAAAAACCAGCCGCTCCCGGCGTGGCCGAACCGGCCGCTCCCGGCGCTGACAAACCAGCCGCTCCCGGCGAGGAAAAATCGCCCGCCGCCCCCGAATAAGAAACCTTCCGCGATCCATCCCACCACGCACCGGCCAAGATTACCGTCGTGAACATTCTCGTCACCGCCGGTCCTACCCGTGAACCGATCGATCCCGTTCGTTTCCTCTCTAACCGATCATCGGGAAAAATGGGCTACGAGCTGGCCGCCGCGTTTGCCCATGCGGGTCACACGGTGCTGTTGGTTTCCGGCCCCACCGCGCTGGACGTGCCGGAACGCGTGGATTTCCTGCCGGTGGAAACCGCCGCCGAAATGCACGCGGCGGTCGCCCGGCATCTCGGTCGCAGCGACATCGCCGTGTTTGCCGCCGCCGTCGCCGATTTCACCCCGGCCGCCGCGCTCCCCCGCAAAATCAAAAAATCCGCGGACTCCCTCACCCTCGAACTGGTTAGAACGCCGGACATCCTCGGCTCCGCACGCGCGCCGCTCGGCTTCACCGGCACACTCGTCGGCTTCGCCGCGGAAACCGAAAACCTCGAGGCCAACGCCCGCGAAAAACTCACCCGCAAGCGCTGCGACCTCGTCATTGCCAACGATGTCTCAAAACCCGGCAGCGGCTTTGATGCCGATCACAACGAGGTCATGCTCGTCTATCCGCATCACACCGACGCCCTCCCCCTTACCTCCAAACACGAACTCGCCCACCAACTCGTTGCAACCATCCTCGAACTCCATGCGCAACGCCTGACAAAAAATCAGTCGGATCCGACTGATCCGACCCATCTTCTTTCCTGACAACTGATAACTCCCATCCATGACCGACCTCGCTCTCGCCACCCACGCCGCCCTCACCGCCGGCCAACTCCTGCGCCAACATTTCGGCAGTGCCGTCGTCGTCGATGAAGCCACCCATCACGACATCAAGCTCGCCCTCGACAAGGAATCCCAGCAACTCATCACCGCCATTTTGTTAGGTGGCCGCCCGGGTGATGCGCTCTACGGCGAGGAGGGCCTCGCCGGCAACCAGGACTCCAACCGCCAGTGGATTGTCGATCCCATCGATGGCACCGTGAATTTCTACTACGGCATCCCGCATTTCTGTGTCTCCATCGCCTTGCGCGTGGCCGGGAAAATCGTCGCCGGCGTGATCCATGACCCGATGGTCGGGGAAACCTGGACCGTCGAACAAGGCGGCCCCGCCCTGCTCAACGGCCAACCGATCCACGCCAGCACGCGTGACACCTTCGAGCAATCGATCCTGTTTGTCGGCTGCGGCAAGGGTGAGGAAGCTCTGCGCACCGGCATCGAACGCTTCCACAAGGCCTCGCTGCGCGCCCGCAAGATGCGCATGATGGGCTCTGCCGCCCTCGGCATGGCCTACATCGCCTGTGGCCGCCTCGATGCCTATATCGAATCCTGCATCTCGCTCTGGGACATCGCCGCGGGCCAACTCCTCGTTGAAACCGCCGGCGGCAAGGTCGATCTAACACCCGTCCCCGGCCAACCCGACGCCTGGTCCATCGTCGCCAGCAACGGCCGCATCCCGCTTGAAGAAATTCTCTAAGCACTAAGCACAAAATTCTAAACGAAGATGAAGAGCAGAGTTGCGGATTTGATATGACGTTGGCGTTCTTATCTTTGTTTGGAATTCAAAATTCAAAATTCAAAATCTCTTCTCATGACCGGCATCGGCTACGACGTCCACCGTTTCTCGGCAAACCGCCCGCTCGTTCTCGGCGGGGTGACCATTGCGCACAGCCACGGGCTGGAGGGGCATTCCGATGCGGACGTGCTCTGCCATGCCATCGCCGATGCCTTGTTAGGCGCGCTGGGCCTGCCGGACATCGGCCATTATTTCCCGCCAGGCGACCCGGCCTGCAAAGACCTCAGCTCGCTCAAGATCCTGGAAAAATGCCGCGCACTCGCCGCCGAATCCGGGTTCGTCATCGTCAACGTCGATGCCACGCTCATCGCGGAAGCGCCCAAGGTGCTGCCCTACCGCGAGGCCATGCGTGCTAACATCGGCGCGGCGTTGGGCATCCCGCCGGAACGCGTCGGCGTCAAGGCCACCACCAATGAGATGATGGGCTTCATCGGCCGCGGCGAAGGCATCGCCGCCCTCGCCGTGGCGCAGGTGGAGGAGGGTGAGTTCCCGCCCTAGAGTCCTTGAAAAGGCAAAGATGTTGTCGTTAGGTCAAGTTTCCCGTCTTGTCTCTAGTCTCTTGGGTCTGAGGCGATGCCTTGCTAACAGCTAACAGCGGAGCCCGCGAGCACCTCCTTGACCCGTCCCGCGATCAACTCCGCGAGTTGGGTTTCGCCTTCCTCGCGCAGGAATTGGCAATAGTTCGAGGCGACGGCCTCGAGGTCACCACGGTATTCCGGGCCGAGGGCTTCGAAGCCGGCGAGGGCTTTTTCGAAATGCCGGCGCGACCATGAGCGGTCGCCGGTGCTGAGCAGGGCGAGGGCGAGATTGTTGTGGGATTGTGCGGTATCCGGGTGTTCCTCGCCGAGCAGGGTGCGGCGGGTTTCGAGCGCCATCATGTGCATCTCGCGCGATTGTTCGTGGAACCCGGCCGCCTGATAGAGGGCGCCCAGGTTGCTGGAAACCGTGGCGGTTTTTTCATGTTCCTGGCCGAGTTGCGAGTGGACGATTTCCAGCGCCCGCAGGAACTGGGATTCCGCGGCATCAAGGTCGCCGGAAGTCTTGTAAAGAAAGCCTAGATTGTTGGTCATGGCCGCGATGTCGAGCATCAGCGGCGGCTCATGGCGTTCGAAGAAATCGATGGCTTGATGCCAGTGTGCGGCGGCTTTGTCGGTCAGGCCGAGTCCGTCGTAGGCGGCGCCGAGTGCGGCGTGGAGGCGGCCGATTTGGGCGAAGCGGTCCGGGCGGTCCTCCAGTTGGTCGATGGCTTGGCGATAGTCTTCGCGGGCGAGTTCGAACTTGCCGAGTTCGCGGTGAACGTCGCCGCGGATTTCGAGGGTGGAGGCGAAGGCATCGATGCTGTCAAGGTTGGGTCCTAGGGTTTGCTGGCATTTTTCCACGGCGGCGGTCGCGGCGTGGAGTGCCTCATCGAGGTCACCGGCGCTGCGCAGGGCTGCCACACGGTCCTGTAAAATGCCAATAAGGGTAGCGGTCGGTGAGTCCATCATGTGGGGGATTTGGTTTGCTGTTACAAGTATCGTTGTTTTTTGTCGGCTGACGAGCGGAAATCACCAGCCGGGCAAAGTCTTTCGAGCAACTCGGCGCGCGAGGCGGGCAAGGCGCCAAGCGCATCGCGCAGGGAAAGGTCCGCCGGGTGTGGCGGGCGGGAGATTCCGAGCAGGCGGGCCAACTCGCGTTCGTAGTGGTGGAGCGCCCGCAGGCTGGGTTGGGTGGTGTTGAGGTGGTCGAGGGCGCGCACCAGCAAGTCGTGCAGTTCGGGGGCCGGGTGTTCCGGTTCCACCGCGGCTTCCAGGAGTTGGCAGCAATAGGCCGCGAGCAGGGTGGAGTTGTAGTAAAGGCGCAGTCCTTCGCGCCAGTGGCGGATGAAAACCTCGCGCAAGGCGTGCAATTCCCCGCGCCGCGCGTGTTGGTAGGTGATCTCACCGCCGAAAAACAGGTCGAGCTGCCCGGCGAACGGACTCTTCGGCCGGCGGGCGCCCTTGGCCACGGTTTTGATCAAGCCGTGGCCCTCGGTGAACCAATGCACGATCAGGCTCGTATCTGTTAGCCGGGTCAGACGGATGAGGATGGCCGGCGTCGAGTGCACCCCGTGACCATTGGGAAAAACCGTGCGGATTGCGATGGAAATCCGGCGGCGAAAGAATTCCCGGAAGAATCCGCGGGCGGACTCCGTATCCTTGCTCCCTCCCAGCCTCTATTGAACTTTATGAAAGCACTTCTCATTGCCGCCCTCGCCGCCCTCGCCACTCATGCCACTGCCGATGAGGCGAAGTGGACGAGCCTGTTCAATGGCAAGGACCTCAGTGGGTGGACGCCCAAAATCCGCGGCTGCAAAGCCGGCGAGAATTTCCAAAATACCTTCCGGGTCGAAAACGGCGTGCTCAAGGTGGACTACTCGGACTACGCCCAGTGGGACGGCAGGTTCGGCCACTTGTTCTACGCGAAAAAGTATTCCCACTACCGGCTGCGCCTCGAATACCGCTTCACCGGGGAGCAACTCAAGGGCGGCCCCGGCTGGGCCTTCCGCAACAGCGGCGTGATGATCCACAGCGAGGCCGCCGAATCCATGGAACAGGAACAGGATTTCCCCGCCTCCCTCGAAGTCCAAATCCTCGGCGGCACCGGCCAGGGCGAACGCACGACCGGCAACCTCTGCACGCCCGGCACCCACGTCGAGATCGACGGCAAACTCGAAACCCGCCATTGCATCTCCTCCAAATCCAAAACCTTTCACGGCGACCAATGGGTGGCGCTTGAGGTCGAAGTCCGCGGCAACCGCCTGATCCGCCACCTCATCAATGGCGAGGAGGTCATCTCCTACGGCAAGCCCCAGCTCGGCGGCGACGCCCATGCCGACGCGCTCGCCACGGCCGCCGGCGACAAGATGCTCGCCGAAGGATTTATTTGCCTCCAATCCGAGAGCCATCCCACCGAGTTCCGCAAGATCGAACTCCAGGTGCTCGATCCGTGACTCAAGCTCCATGTCCGGCACCTTCTCGCTTGTTATTGAAACTTCCACACCCTACGCGTCCATCGCGCTGGTCGGTCCGGACGGAGTGTTAGAACAACGCGGGTTTTGCAGCGACCGCAAGCACAACGCGCTGTTGTTCGCACCGTTGGAAGAGTTGCTGCATGGCGCGGGCCGACGCCATATCGGCCTGGTGCTCGCCGGCAGCGGGCCGGGAAGTTACAGCGGCACCCGGGTCGGCATCGCCGCCGCGCAAGGGGTGGCCATCGCCATGGATTGTCCGGCGGTCGCCGTGCCGTCGATCCTGGCCGTTCCAGCTGCGGATGGCGGCGCCGCCTGCCTGGCCATCGGCGACGCGCGGCGCGGCGCGTTCTGGTGCGCGCGGGTGGAGAATTTCCGCCTGCAGGAGGAGCCCGCGTTGTGCGACGCCGCAGGGCTTGCCGCCGTGGTGGCGGAGGCGGGCGCGGCGGGGATCACGGTTTTTTCCTTTGAGGATCCCGGCCGGTTCCCGCTGCCCGACGGGTTGGCTTTGATTGTTAGATTGGAATTCCCCGACGCCACCCGGCTCTGGCAGGCATGGGAAAAGTCCGACGCACTCACCCGCGCCAAATGGAGCGCGGAAATCCCGCAGCCGCTCTATCTGAAGCCGCCGCACATTACGCCCGCCAAGCGCCCCCCGCTGGTGCGGCCGAGTTAGGGAAACCGCCGCCACACCGTCACCAGCGCGCTCGTCCACTGGAACTTGCGCGCGGTCTCGCGGATGAGAAACGGTTCCTCCGCCCGCCGCACTAACAAAAAATCCGGTTCCAGCGCGGCTTTGAGCCAAGCGAAGGTGTTGCCAGGCGGCCAATGTTGCGGCGGGGTGAATTCCTCCAGCCAGGTGCATGGCGTGGCCAGCACGAGTTCGCCGCCGGGTTTGACCAGCGCCGGCAGCCGGTCGAGCAGACGCTGCGGCTCGGCCAGCCGGCACAGCAGGTTGGCCGCATGCACCCGCTCGAAGGATCCGAGGTCCGCTGGCAGCTGCATCGCGTCGCCATGGCAAAACCGCAGCTTGTCCCCGGCGACTCCCGCAGGTTTTAGCGCCGTGAGTTGCGTGCGCAGGCGGCCTTCTTCCAAGCGCTCATAGGTCAGCGTTGCGCCGCACCGCAGGGCCTCCGCCGCACGGATGAAGGTCTGCGAGAAATCGATCCCCGTCACGTGGTCGCACGAGCGGGCCAGCTCAAAGGCCGAGCGCCCGACCGCACAGCCTAGGTCCAAGCCGCACGCCACCGTGCCCGCCGTGAAATGCGCCACCGTGCGTTGCGGGAAATCCAGCGCCTCGCGCATCCCCGCCGGCCACGCGCGCTCCGGCGGCAGGATCTCATCCGCCGTCCCATAGTGAAACAGCAGATACTCCGCGAGCAGTTGGTCGGATTCATACATGCCAAGCTTCATCTGCAATTGACATTGGCTCAAGCCCGCGGGCCGGGCAAGCTCCGATGCGTCTCATGAACATCCGCCTCATCGCCGCCGGCAAACCCGCCCTCACCTATGCCAAGGCCGGCGTGGACGAGTACCTCAAACGTCTGTCCCGCTTCGGCGGTTACGAACTGGTCACCGTCAAGGCGGGCACCCGCGACGAAGTCTCCGCACGTCTGCTGGAACGTTCCCACGGATGTTATCGCATCGCCCTGGACGAACGCGGCGATACCCTGGACACCCGCGCCTTCGCCGCGCGCCTCGCCGCACTCGCGTTGCGCGGCGATATCAAGACCGTCGCCTTTCTGATCGGCGCGGCCGATGGCCACAGCCCATCCCTGCGCGCGGCCTGTGATCTCGTGCTCACGCTCTCCCCCTTCACCCTCCAGCATGAACTCGCCTTGCTCGTCCTGTTGGAACAACTCTATCGCGTCGCATCCCTGCACCGCGGAACCCCCTATCACCGCGACTGAACGGGCCAATGGTCGCGTTTCCTCAAATTCCACCGCCTGGCGGCTGACCATTATTCAATTGACAGCGCGAGACGCTTTGTTTGACTCCGCGTAAAGGTAAACCACCATTCAGAATCAACCCCACAACCCCTTGACTACAAAATACCAAGACTCATCCTGCTGCAGCCAAACCCGCAGTCGAAGGCATGCTTCTGGCAGTCTCGTGCGAGTCGGTATGCCAGCCGCGCTGTTAGCCACGGCATTCCTTTGTGGCTGCAAGAAACCTGAGGCCGTGGTCTTGCCGCCGCCTATCGTCGAGGTCATGGAAATCACGACCTCGGAGGTGCCGCTCAGCGCCACTCTCATCGGCCAGCTCGATTCGCCGCAGAACGTCGAAGTGCGGGCCCGGGTCGAGGCTTTTGTGGATGATATGAAGTTCATTGAGGGGCAAGAGGTGAACAAGGGTGACGTGCTGTTCGTGCTCGATAAAAAACCGTTCCAGGAAAAACTGGATGCGGCCAAGGGCGCCTTGGCCGAGGCCGAGGCCGCGCTGAAAAAATACCAGACCGACGTCGCCCGCCTCGAGCCGCTGATCGAAAAAAAGGCGGTTCCCCAACAGGATCTGGACAACTCCCTGGCGGCGGTGGACATGGGCAAAGCCAACGTGCTCACCGCCCAGTCGCGGGTGGAAACCGCGCAGTTGAACCTCGACTATTGTGAGGTGCTGGCCCCCATGACCGGGCTGATCGGCGCCAAGCAGGTGTCCATCGGCGATCTGGTCGGCAAGGGCGAGCCCACTTTGTTAGCCACCATGTCCACGCTCGATCCGATCTGGTTTTACTGCACTGTCAGCGAAGTGAGCTATATCAAAGTGAAGGAATGGAGCGAAAAAGAGGGCAAGGATCTCTTCAGTCTGCCGCTCACCCTGATTCTGGCCAACGGCGCGGAACATCCGGACCAGGGTAACTTCATCTTCATCGACCGGGCGGTGGATGTGAAAACCGGCACCTTGCGCATGCGGGCCAAATTCCCCAATCCGAAAAAAATCCTGAAACCCGGCATGTTCGCGCGGGTCCGGGTGGATCTGGGCACCCGCAAGGACTGCCTCGAAGTGCCGGAACGCGCGGTGGTCGAATTGCAGGGCAAAACCTTCCTCTGGGTGATCAGCCAGGAGGGCAAGGCCAGCCAGCGAGCGGTGAAGGTGGGCGAACAAAACGGATCTAACATGCTTATCCTCGATGGCCTCAAAGCCGGCGAACGTATCGTCGTCGAAGGCATCCAGAAAGTCCGCGAAGGCGCCCCGGTCAACGCCAAGACCGCCGCCGAAATGGCCACCATGAATGCCGCTCCGGCTGCTGAGCCCAAACCCGCCAAGGAATAACCGATCATGGCCGAATTCTTCATCCGCCGGCCGATCGTTGCGATGGTCATCTCGATCGTCACGGTCATCGTGGGTCTCATCTCGCTCTCCCGGTTGCCGATCTCGGAATACCCGAATGTCAGCCCGACCTTGATCCAAGCGACCACCACCTACCGTGGCGCCGCCGCCGAAGCGGTCATGGAATCCGTGGCCACGCCCATCGAGTCCAAGGTCAACGGCGTGGACAAACTGCTCTACATCCAGTCCTACAGCACCAACGACGGCAAGCTGACGCTCAACATCACCTTCGATGTGGGCACCGACGTGGACATCATGCAGGTCAACGCCCAGAACCGCGTCGGCCAGGCCGAGGCCCAACTCCCGGATGCGGTGAAACGCGAGGGTGTGGTGGTCAACCGCTCGAGCCCGGATATTCTGTTAGCCATCGGCCTGTCCTCGCCCAAGGGCACCTATGACGGGGTGTTTCTCGGCAACTATGCCGACATCAACCTCGTCGATCAAATCAAGCGGGTGCCCGGCGTGGGCGACGTCAAAAACTTCACCGCGCAGGACTATTCGATGCGCGTCTGGCTCAATCCCGAGAAACTCGCGATGCTGGGCGTCACGCCACAGGACGTGTCCGACGCGATCAAGGAACAGAACGCGCAGTCGCCCGCCGGCACGATCGGCGCGGAACCGGCTCCTCCCGGCCAGGAAAGCCAGTTCAACATCCGCGCTCAAGGGCTGCTCAAGGATCCCAAGGAATTCGCGGAAATCATCGTCCGATCTAACACCGATGGCTCGCAGGTCAAAATCAAGGATGTCGGCCGGGTCGATCTGGGCGCCCAGACCTACTCGATCCGCGCCCGCATGGACAAGGCCCCGGCCGGTGCGCTCGGCGTCTATCTGGCACCCGGCGCCAATGCCATCCAGACCGCCAACAAGGTGAAGAAGATCCTGGAGGAAGCCAAACTGCGTTTCCCGCCGGACATGGAATATGGGATCACTCTGGATTCCACCCTGCCGATCACGGCCTCGATGAAGGAAATCGTGAAAACCCTGGAAGAGGCGATCATCCTGGTGCTCATCGTGGTCTTCATCTTCCTGCAGAGTTTCCGCGCCACCATTATCCCGATGCTTACGGTGCCGGTCTCGCTGTTAGGCGTGTTCATCGCCTTCCCGATGTTGGGTTTCAGCGTCAACACGCTCACCATGTTCGGCCTGGTGTTGGCCATCGGCATCGTGGTGGACGATGCCATCGTGGTGGTCGAGGCGGTGCAGCATCACATCGAGCACGGGATGTCGCCGGTGGATGCCACGCGCCAGGCGATGAAGGAGGTGTCCGGCCCGGTGGTCGCCATTGCGCTGATTCTCTGTGCGGTGTTCGTGCCCGTCGCCTTCATGGGCGGGGTCACCGGCCGGCTCTATCAACAATTTGCCATCACCATCGCGGTCTCCGTGGTGTTCTCTGCCATCAACGCGCTCACCCTCAGCCCCGCACTCTCGGCACTGCTGCTGCGCAAACCCACCCCCGGCCGCGGCCCGCTGGCTTGGTTTTTCAGGAAGTTCAATCAGTTTTTCGACTGGATCACCGCGGGCTACGGTTCGATTGTCGGCGGCCTGACGCGTAAGGCCGCGCGTTCGATGCTGCTATTGGTAGTGGTGTGCGGCGGCATCTATATGTTAGGGAAAGTGGTTCCCGGTGGTTTCATCCCGGACGAGGACAAGGGCTATCTGTTTGTGGCGGTTGAATTGCCCGCAGGCGCTTCGTTGCAGCGTTCCGACGAATTGCTCAAGCAGGTGGAATCCATCGTGGGCAACACCAAAGGCGTGCGCTCGGCACTCGCGATTTCCGGCATGAGCATCCTCAACTCGCTCAACTTCCCGAACTCCGCCCTCATGTTTATCGGCCTGGATGACTGGGAAGAGCGCAAGTCGCCCGAGTTGCATGCCAAGGCGCTCGTTGCGCAATGGAACAAGAAATTCGCCAGCATCCCCGGGGCGCGTGTCTTCGCCTTCGGCCCGCCGCCACTGCCGGGCTACGGCAACGTCGCCGGCTTCACCCTGCAGTTGCAGGACCGTTCCGGTGGCAGCGTCGATCAACTCGCCGCTTATGCCAATCAAGTCATCGCGGAAGCCGCCAAACGGCCGGAACTCGCCCGCCTCAGCACCACCTTCCAACCGTCCACCCCGCAGGTCAAAGTCGAACTCGACCGGGAAAAAGCCCGCACCCTCGGAGTGCCGGTGGACAGCGTGTTCCAAACCCTGCAAGCCTATCTGAGCGGTCTCTATGTGAACGACTTCGTGAAATTCGGCCGCGTTTACAAGGTCTTCCTGCAAGCCGAACCGGAATACACCAGCCGTCCTAACGACATCGGGAAATTCTTTGTGCGCAACAACGATGGCGGCATGGTGCCGCTGAGCACCTTGGTCAAGGTGACCAAGATGTCCGGGCCGAACTTCGTGACGCGGTTCAACCTCTATCTGGCAGCGGAAATGATGGGCTCTCCCGCGCCCGGCTACAGCTCGGCCCAGGCCATGAAGGCGATGGAGGAAATTATGGCAAAGATGCCGTCCAACGTCGGCTACGAATGGTCCGGTCTCACGCTCCAGGAGAAGAAATCCGAAGGCCAGGCACCGGTCATTTTCGGCATGGCGATCATCTTCGTGTTCCTGCTGTTAGCCGCGCAGTATGAAAGCTGGTCGCTGCCCTTCGCCGTGCTGCTCTCCGTGCCCACCGTCATCCTCGGAACCATGGTCGGGCTGTTATTACGCAACTTTGAAATGAACGTCTATGCCCAGGTGGGTCTCATCATGCTCATCGGCCTGGCGGCCAAAAACGCCATCCTCATCGTCGAGTTCGCGAAAATGAAACGTGATGACGGCGTGCCGACACTGCAGGCCGCCCTCGAGGGCGCGAAACTCCGGCTGCGCCCGATCCTGATGACGTCGTTCGCCTTCATCCTCGGCTGCGTGCCGCTGATGCTGGCCACCGGTTCCGGCGCCGCCTCGCGCAGCACCATGGGCACCGGCGTGGTCTTCGGCATGTCCATCTCCACCGCCATCGGCCTGTTCCTGATTCCGGTCTGTTATGTCTTCGTCCAACGCTTTTCGGACCGCCAGCAAAAGACCACGCCGCCAGCCGCTCCCGCCGTTGCCGGGCACGAATCCCCATCTAACTGAAATCAACTTCCCTATGCGCCCATTTTTGATCCTTCCCGCTTTTTTGTCAGTGAGTTCCTGCGTGCTCGGTCCGGAACCGGGATCACCGGATACTCAAACGCCCGGGTCCATCCGCGGCGATAGCGCACCCCACGGCGCATCGTTTGGCGACAAAGCCTGGCGCAAGGTCTTCACCGACTCCACCCTGCGCGGACTCATCGCCAGGGCCCTGAAAAACAACCCGGACCTGGTCGCCGCCACCTATCGGATTGAAGAAGCCCGTGCCCGCGCCACCGCCGCCAATGCCGCTTGGTTCCCCATGCTCAATGGCAGTGCCGACGCCAGCGCCAACTACGCGTCGCCCAATGCAGGCCAAAGCGTTCCCGGTGCCAACCGCCATTCTGAATCCTATGCCCTGAGCGGCCTGCTGAGTTGGGAAATCGATCTCTGGGGCGGCATCCGCCGTGATAACCAGGCCGCCCGCGCACGGTTGTTAGAATCCCAATACCAGCGCGACGCCGTGCAGACCAGCTTGATCGCCGCGGTCGCCAGCGCCTACATCGACCTGGAAAACCTCGATGAACGCCTGGCCATTTCGCGCCGCACCACCGCAAGCCGCAAGGCATCACTGGATCTCGTGACCGCCCGCAGGAACGGTGGCATCAGCTCGGACTTGGAGGTCGGCCAAGCCGAGGCCTTGCTCTCCCAAGCGCAGGTCTTGATCCCGGTCACCGAGCGCGGCATCTTTGCCAAAGAAAACGAAATCCGTGCGCTGCTCGGCGAATATCCCGGTGGCATCACCCGCGGCGGCAGCCTCGACAGACTGGAAGCATCGTTGCGCATCGCCGGCGGCTTGCCATCCTCCTTGATCGCACGCCGCCCTGACATCTCCGCCGCCAATCAGGCCTTTCAAGCCGCCACCGCCGATATCGGCGTGGCCGAGGCCCTGCGCTTCCCCGCTCTATCACTCACCGGTAACGGCGGCCTGATCAGCATGGACCTGCACAATTTGCTCGAAGGAAAATCCGGTGCCTATTCGATCGGCCCACAACTCACCGGCCCCATCTTTGACGCCGGTAAATCCAAAGCCCGCGTGCAAGCCACCCAGGCCCGCGCCAAAATCACGCTCGCCGCCTATGACAAAGCCGTCCAGCAAGCGTTCCAGGAAGCCGCGGACGCACTCAACGCCTATCAGAAAACCGGCGAGGTCATTGCCGAGGAAACCCGCTTGGTCGCCTCCGAGAAAAATGTTTCCGTCCTTGCGCTGGAACGCTTCCAAGGCGGGGCTTCGAGTTATCTGGAAGTGCTCGACGCCGAACGCCAACTGTTCACCGCCGAACTCGACCTTGCCGATGCCCGCGCCAACCGCCTGATAGCCGTGGTCCAAGCCTACCGCGCCCTCGGCGGCGGCTGGAAATGATCGCCTGCGCCCGATGCCCAAGCTCCTGATCCTCTTTATCCTCGTCTCTGCCTGTGTCACCATCCACGGCCTCGGCATGATCATCGGCCTCAGCTGGCTGAGCCGTGCCTGGCCACGCAAAGAACATCACTTCAGCCTGCCTCGGATGTTCTGGATTCTCATCCGCGTGGTGTTCGGCCTGCTGCTGCTCCATCTGCTGCAAATCACCGTCTGGGCCGCATTCTATAACCTGCGCGGGTGCTTCCCGGATTTCAATACCTCGATTTATTATTCCGCCACCAGCTACTCCACGGCGGGATACGGCGATGTGATCCCGCCGCCCACCTGGCGCATATTTGGCGCGATTGAAGCCGTCACCGGGGTGCTCATGTTCGGTTGGAGCACCGGCGTCTTGTTCTCCGTCGTCAACCACCTGCAAAGCCATTTTCTCAGAGGCACCGGCGATTCACCGCCAGACTCCGCCCCATGAGCCGTTAACTTTCCAACATCCAAGCGGCCTCATTTTTTGCTTGCGAGGCAGGCACGATCCGATTGACTCGCGGCATGCACAAACACACGACTGCATTTGGCATTTTGAGTCTATCCTTGGTGTCGGGCATGGCCCAAACTCCTGCACCGGCTCCAATCGATTATGCGGCGCGGGTGCAGTCGGTGACAAACCTCAAACAGCACCTCGCCCAACGCGAGGCACGCTTTGACTTGCTCAAACAGGACTTGCTCGCCTTGGATGCCCGGGTCGAAAAGCAAATCGATGACATCGTGAAAAACCTGGCGTCGCTCAAGGATTCTAACGATTCACGGACCAAGGTGGCCAATATCAAGGGCGACGTGATCGACGCCTTGGTGCGCACCATCTGGATCTACCGGCAAAAGCGCGTGGACGTGTTTGAAGTGATGCGCAAGGATTCGAACGTGCCCAAAGAAGAGTTGGAGAAAACCCTCAAGACTTTTGACGCGCGGATCGGCAAGCGCGTCGCGCAGGTCATGGAACTTGCCAAATCCTTTCCCGGCCATCAGGACCTTGATAAGTACGAATCCGGCGGTGGTTCCTATTATAACGGTTATTATCAGGAAGACACGCGGATCACCGAGGACTGGAAGCAAAACCGCCGCGACAACACCGCCGGCAGAGTCGAGCGCCGTGAAGTGCTGCAGGAACTCGACAAGGCGCTCGCCAAGAATCAATCCCGGCAGGCTTCGCTCACCGATGCCCTGGCCAACCGTAACTTGAGTGACAAGGAGCGATCCCTGCTGCAGGAAGAACTCGGACGGATCGATGCGACTCTCGACAATCTCAAGACGCAGCGGCGCCAATTGGTTCTGCCTGGCGGCGGCGCAACCAGGGCAATCGGCGCCGACGAGGCCCATGATGCCGAGCAGATGTTGGACGACGCGCGGCGTGACTTGGCGCGTGATTTCTCGGACATCATGCGCAAGTATTCCGACCTCAGCACCGAGCGCACCCGCATCTACGACTTGAAACTGAACCTAACGGAACGCCAGGAGTGGTTGCAGAAAAACCCGCCCCCGGCCAAGTAAGCGGCCGCCAGGCGGTGGCGGACGGACGATGGGTGGCTGCCAATTCGAAGAGCTGGATAAGCCCTCAAACTCTCCTCTCCGCGGACCCCATCCTTTCGGTCCACCCTTCTAACGCGTACAAATTATTGATGCGATCGCATCAATAATTTGTACGCAAGCACGAGTGGTTCACGATTTCACACCAGCCACGCTGGGTCCTTGGCTCATTTCCTGATTTCAAATTCAGGATCTTGTCCCGTGCCGCAGGTCCCCTCATCCTAGCCGGTTGAGTTCGCGGGCGACGATCATCAGGGTCTCGCGGACGCCGGGAGCAAAGCCTCCGTCGGTTTGCACGGCAAGCAGGCACGAGCCTGCGCGAATGAATTCCAACGGAACCGATCCGGCATAGAGTTTCAGCGTTCCGCTGCAGAAACCGAGGCGGGGAAGCAGGTTCTTGAGTTCATCGATCAAGGCCATGTCTTGGGGACTCACCCGGGCGATTTGGCGGATGCCGGACAAGGCACCCGAACGCTGCAAGATCTCGTCCTCGTTCATTTCACGATCCATGGCGAAGAGCGCACGCATCTCGAGTTGGCGGATGTTGAACGAGTCCGACGGGAATTCCTCGGCTTGAAACTGAAACTGGGGCGCGGGGGCTTGGGCGGGCGGGGCTTGAAGGGCGGGTCCTTCCGGAACCATCTCCGCCTCAGGAGCGCAGGCAAAAGCCTGCGGCACCAGGACGACGGCGGGTTCCGGTTCCTGCCAATCGCCGAACGCCGCGATCGCCGCGATCTCAGTTTGGGCCGGGGTCGTCCGAATCTGCTGCGGTTCCACCGCCAAATGTGGCGTGCATGCCGCCAGCGCGGAGTCGAAAGGATACTCGGCAAAGGATCCGACTGGAGCCTCGAATCCGAAGCCTTCCGGAGGGTCCGCCACTTGGAAGGGAGAATCCCCGGGCCGCTGCTCGGGCAACCACCCCGGTCTGCCAAACACCGGCGGCCTCGATTCGGCGGTATCCACCACCACCGTAAACGGCGATTCCTTGCAGTGTTCCGACTGGCTTGGATAACTCTCGTAGATTTCTCGCTGGGTGTTCATTTTGACATTCAGAGTGGGTTATGACGGGCACTTGGCGCAGCACCACATTGCATAATAGCTTAATCAAACCGAAATGTCAAGCCCGCCTGTGGATTTTTACTCTGACTCGGTTTCTTCCAGCAGGCGCTTGAGGCGGTTCTTCATCGAAACCTTGGTCACTGCCGACAGTCGGTCCACGAACAGCACTCCGTTCAGATGGTCGATTTCATGCTGCAGGGCACGTGCGAGCAAACCGTCCGTCTCGATCACCAACACCGATCCGTCGAGCTGCGGCAGGGTTGCTTTCACCGCCAGCGGGCGGCGGACTTCGGCCCGGATATCGCGGATGCTCAGGCAGCCCTCAATGCTGGATTCCTTTTCTTGACCGAAGGCCAACTCCGGGTTGATGAAAATCAGGGGCATGATTGATGCCAGCTCCGCATCCTCGCCGTTGACCTTAAGCCAGGAAACACACTTGGGATCGTGGGAAACATCGATCACCGCCAAGCGGATCTCTTCGTTCACCTGCGGCGCGGCCAGCCCCACTCCGTTCGCCGCGACCATCGTTTCTAACATGTCGGCGGCCAGTTGCCGGATCGTGGCATCCACCCCGGTGACCGGGTGGCAGCGCTGGCGGAGAACGGGGTGGCCGTATTGAAGGATTTCGCGGATCATGGGTGGGCTGGCAGAAATCCTTACCGGAGCATCGGGCAAAGGTCAAATCCGGTAATCCAGGCCATTCGACGCGTGCGCGGCGAAAATCCATGACAACCCACGGAACCCCCCTTCTCCTTTGGAAACGCAATTTTATTGCAATTACCGCTCCTGTGCATCACTTTTCCCGCGATGAAAAAATCAATCCTTGCATGGCTGGTTTTCGCCGCCGGAACAGGATTCGCGGGGGCGGCACCGTGGCAGGTTTCAGCCTTGCACCCGCTGCTGGCGGATTTGGCGCGCCAAGTGGGGGGTGAGCGGATAGAAGTCCATGACGTGGCGGGTGAAGGGGGGAATCTCCATCGATTTGAGCCGCGCCCGGCAGATATGAAGCGGATGCAGGCCTCGGCCATGGTGCTGGCCAGTGGCAAGAACCTGGAACCCTATCTGGACCGCTTGAAGTCGAGTTTGAGTGGCGTCACGATCGTCGAAGTCGGGCGCACGATTCCGTCGCTGACCGTCGGCAAGGATGCGGTTTACACCTGCTGTCCGACCCATGGGGCAACTTCGCTCGATCCCCACTGGTGGCACGGAGTGGATAACATGCGCCGCGCCGCGCGGGTGGTGGCGCAGGCCTTTGCGACGCAAGACCCGGCAGGGAAAGAATATTTCATGGACCATGCCAGCGCCTATGGCCGGCGCTTGGATGCCTTGAAGCGTTGGGCGTTAGGGGAACTCGGGAAAGTCCCGCAAGATCAGCGAAAATTGGTGACCGCCCACAATGCCTTCGGGTATTTTGCCAAGGAATTCGGTTTCGAAGTGATCACCATCGCTGGTTTGAACCAAGAGCAAAACACCACACCGCAGGAACAGGCGCAGACCATTGAGGCGGTCAGGAAATCCGGAGTGCATGCCGTGTTTCAGGAAATGAACACCCGCGGGAAAGTGCTCGATTCGATCGCCTCCGCCACCGGAACCCGACTTGGCACTCCGCTCATCGCCGATGGCAATGGCACCGGCAAGCAAGCGGGATTCGAAGGAATGATCCGCCATAACGTGAGCTCCATCACCCAAGCCCTGAGCGCACCATGAGCGCACCCCGCTGGCTCGCATCCCCATTGGCCGGAACCGCTTGTGTGCTGGCGGGCTTGAGCTTGCTGGCCATCCCGCTGCGCAAACTCACTTCCGCGGAGCCGGCTCCAGCGGTGCAGGCCACCCGGACCGCGGCTTCTCCCGGGGCCATCCCCGCCGTCCTGCGCCTCAGGCTGTTGGCTCCGGCAAGCCGCCTGGTGGTGACCACCGCAGCAGGAAAAACATTGTTAGACATGCGGGATTTATCACCCGGAGAATCCGAGCACGACGCGATGATTGCGGTTGGCGATGGCGGCCTCGATCTAACCATACAGGCGGACTTCGGCGGCACCGACTCGGAGACGGCGGTGTTTCTCACCGTGATGCCGGATGGTTACGAGGATCAAACCCGCTACGCGATCGGCACTGGCCGGATGAAGGAACCATTGCGCTACAATTGGCACACCCATTGAAAGGCAGACCATGGTATATCCGACTCATGAATCCTGTGCCCACTGCGGCCACCATCACGAACTGCGGGTCGAAAACCTGCGGGTGCGCTACCGCCATGTGGATGCCTTGCAGGACGTTTCCTTCGCGACTTCTTGTGGTTCTTGCGTCGCATTGATCGGTCCTAACGGGGCCGGGAAAAGCACGTTGCTCAAAGCGGTGGCCGGCTTGTTGCCAGTCACGGCAGGCCGGATTCTCTGGCGCGGGACGAAGGTCGCCAAGTGGAGCCGGGAAATCGCCTATCTGCCGCAGCGTGAAAACGTGGACTGGCAGTTTCCCATCACCGTGCGTGGTGTCGTTAGAATGGGGCGCTACCCGCAAGCAGGATGGTGGCGGCCGTTTTCCAACGCGGACGAGACGGCCATCGAGCAGGCCATCGGGTTGATGGAGTTGGCGGATCTCGGGGACCGGCAGATCAACCAACTGAGTGGCGGCCAACAGCAGCGCGTTTTCCTGGCCCGCGCGCTCGCCCAGGAAGCGCATGTGTTGCTGCTCGATGAACCGTTCACCGGCCTCGACCGCAACTCGAAATCCGCGCTGGCGGCCACCCTGCGGCGTCTAACGGAAGAAGGGCGCTTGGTGATCGCCGCCCATCACGACATGGACACCGTCCGCGATATTTACGATGAGGTTCTCTTGCTCCGCCGCAGCGCCATTGCCTTCGGACCGGTGGCGGAGGTGTTCACCGCAGCAGGACTGGACGCGACTTTTGGAGTCTTGCCAGCGGATGGAAAGGAGCTCGCATGATCGACTTGCTGATGGAACCGTTCCAGCATCCGTTCAACCAACGCGCGGTCCTGGCCGCGTTGTTGATCGGTTTCACTAACGGTTATGCAAGCGCCTTCGTGGTGTTGAGGAAATCGGCGCTCAAGGTCGGTTCGCTGTCGCACGCGCTGCTGCCCGGCATCGCGGTGGCCATCCTCGTCGCCGGCTTGCATGACTGGAGCGTTTTCCTTGGCAGTTTGGTCGCGGCCTTGCTGATCGGACTCGGATCGCTGGCCGTGTCGCGCGGCTCCCGTCTGGACCAGGATTCCGCGTTGGCCATTCTTTACACCGCGGCATTCAGCGGCGGCATCATCCTGCTGCGCAGGCTCGGCGTGGCCCAGGAAATGGAGGCCTGGCTGTTCGGCAACATCATGGGACTCCGCAACAGCGACCTCTGGACCAATTTCTGGATTTCATTCGCGGCACTCGGAGTTCTAACGGCATTGCACCGGCCCTTGCTGATGACCTTGTTCGACGCCGAGGTGGCGGCCACGCTCGGCGTGCCGGTGCGGGCCCTCAACTACCTGCTGCTCGCGGTGCTGATCGTGGTATTGATCTCCTCGCTCCAGGCGGTGGGCTGCATGCTCGCGCTCGGCTTGCTGGTCACCCCGGCGGCGACGGTCTATCTGCTCACCGATTCCACCAACGCCTTGTTCTGGGGCGGTTCGTTGTTAGGCGGCCTGGCCTCGGCCTTCGCGGTCCTTGCCGGGTGGTGGCTCAACATCGAGCAAGGTCCCGCCATCGTTTTGGTTCTCGGCGCGCTGTTCCTGCTAGCCTTCCTGTTCGGACCGAAATACGGGCTGCTGCATCGTTCGCACAGGAAGGGGAGTTGAAAGGGGGGATGGTTGCGAGTCTGGAGACTCGCGGTCCGCTCCACGTGCGGGCCGGGAATCCCGATAATATTGAAGCGATACTCGACATGCCGCGGGGCCATGGTTTAAATCG
>Ga0268284_1000644_pt1 | contig 21888 bp, 6 predicted proteins | sample saktaG_14_FD_190137 | JGI IMG/M metagenome (GOLD analysis project Ga0268284, IMG submission 190137) | Saline water microbial communities from Sakinaw Lake, British Columbia, Canada - sak_2013_06_06_40m | ecosystem: Environmental > Aquatic > Non-marine Saline and Alkaline > Saline ...
TCGTTTGCCAACCGGAATGAACAGTAAAAACCTTTAAACTGAAATCATGAAAACAATCAAACAACTGGGCTTGCTCATTGCGGTCGTCGCTGTGATCTTTTCAAGCTGCAAAAAATCTTCTGACGACACTCCCGTGACGAATGCCAGTGTCGCAGGGACTTATGAATACGCTATGCCAACGCAGACACCCGGTGGTATAGATAAATACTATGTCATAACTCTCACACAGAATGGCACAACCGTCAGCGGGACCGTTTCGGTTCACAACTCGGCAACAAAAGGAGTCATTTCCGGTTCAGTCAGCGGGAACAACGTTAACTTCAACGCCATCATGGGTTCCAATGAGAGTTCCTTCCTCTTCAGCGGAAGTCTGAGTTCATCTGGAAGTCCTTCACTGATTACAGGATCCGTCACTTCCAATGGAGCAACGTTCCAGGGCGCCCTGCAGTCTGCCCTCGGGATAAATGTCGACAGCATCTGCAATTCACTTGCAACAAATACTTACATTTTTACAAAGGTCAACACAGCTACAAATCCAACCGGCCCCCCGGTGATCTTTATCCACGGCATGGGCGCAAACATGAAATGCTGGATAGGTACATCCGGCCTCGGACCCACATATAATCTCGTAAACCAGCTCAGCGCGGCCTTCAAAGCCAAGCACGACATCTGGCTGTTCCAGTACAACTGGAAAGACTCCATCATCATCAACGGCAGGGCTCTGAAAGATTCTGTAGTGCGTTACGGACTGGTGGATCCTATCCTTGTAGGGCATTCGATGGGCGGACTGGTATCACGTGGTTACGTCGTGAGCGGAGGTTCACTCACCAAGCTGGTCACCTTGGGAACACCTCATCTGGGAACACAACTTGTCGAACTGATCGATGTTCCTCTGTTCTGTATGATGAACTACCCCGGCCCCCGCAACATGATGCCGGCGCCCGAAGGAGAGTATATCAAAATGATTAAGGATTCTCCCACCGATATTGCCAACCGCAGCAAATACTTCGCTATTGCAGGCCAGATCAAGGGGGAATGGGTACTCGTCAACCTGGTTCCTCAATGGCATTGGGCAATATATCCGGCCAACTGGTACAGCTCCATTGATAAACTTGGCTATTTCCTGTTCAAAGGGCTGATCCCGTTCCCCGATAACGACGGATTGGTTCCGGTTCCTTCAGGGCTGTTTAAAGACGGAGGTGTGACTAATCCTATTCAGATACAGCAGTGGATCGATCACTTCGATCTCATCCGCCCCATGTATGCACCCCAGATCCTCGATTATATCAATACCCTGTAATACTAAGGGGTTGCCATAAACGCCTTGATCCGCGCCAGGTATTGCTGGTTCTGGGTTGGAGTCGACAGATAATCGAACCTTCCCAGCGATTCCTGGAGCGCAAAATAATCCCTGAGGTACATATAATAAGACCCGTTCCTCGACATGCTGCTTACAATGAACTGCTGCTGGGCGTCAAGTACGTCCAGTATGCTTTTCTTGCCTAGCAGATACTGGTTCGTCACCAGCTCGAGGTTCTTGCGGCTGGCAGTTTCGGCTAAAAGCCATTGCTTGTGGCTGAGGTAATCCGACATTAATGTTGTGAGGTTACTGCGGATGACCGATTCCAGTCTGTCAAGCTGCGACTGCCTCTCATACTTGCGCTGAGCCAGGGTAAGCCTGGCTTTCTGCATGGTCGCGTTATTCTTCAGACCGGTAAATAATGGGATCTCGACTTTGGCCGAAATATTCCAGGTATCGTTGGGGGCAGGGAACGGCCAGTCGCTTGGCATGGTCTGATACAAACGGTTGGTATAACTTCCCGTAGCCGTAGTATTCGGGATGTATCTCGAAATGTTCGCCGACTTCGCGAACCTTTCCTGAGCGCTGATCAGGAAATCGTATTGCTTTATCACAGGTGATTCAGCCTTGCCCTCTTCAACCAGGAAAGTACTGAGTTTATCCAACCTGATAGGATCCTCAAGGATCTTTGCAAACTCAGGGTCGGCAATCAGCAGTCCGGATGTTTCAAGCTCCACATCCTCCAGGTTGTAAGAAACAAGGTACCTGACATGGATCAGCTCAAGCAGCTTGAAAACCGACTGGGTCATGTTCGAATATGAATTGATCACGTCCTTTTTTGCCTTGGCTACTTCTATCTGCCAGCGGTATACTTCATTTTCGCCGACAGAACCCGATTCTTTCTTCATCTTCGAAATTTCCAGGTTTGACCTGCTTATCATCAGGTTATTGAGCAGGAGGAGGAAATTATGTCGGTTTTCAAGAATGTTCAGGTAAGCCCTGGCGCTCTGGTTGCCGATATCCATCTCCCTGGTGTACATGTCTTCGACAAGGGCCTGCTGGTTGGAGGTTGTGACCTTCAGGTTTGCCCAGTTGGGCTCAGAGTAAACACTTTGCTGCAAATTGCCACTGGCGGTCACAATCTGGGGTGCCTGGTAATTTTTTGAATCGTTAAGGCTGCCTTGTGCGTACACGTCGAGGAACGGCAGCAGGTTTGACCTGGCAATGTCGATATTCTTCGCTCCTGCCTTTACTTCGAATTTCTTTGCCACCAATGACTGGTTGCTGTCAAGGGCAAGCAGCATGATGTCTTTCAGGTCAACAAACTGTATCGATGTATCTTTCTTCTGGAGATCGATAATAGTTGCTTCGGTAAGAATGTCCCACGAAAGTAGTTTCAGTCCGAGTTTGGCAAATGTCTTCAGGTTAAGGAACAATCCTCTTCCGGTCAGCAATTCAACAGGAAGGCTTGATGCATTTTCCCCGAACAGGATCTGCTGTATGTCAAGTGCAACCCGCTTCGAAAGCCGGTCAATCAGGCTTGGATAAAGTGAAGCCAGGACCCCCGACTCCACTTCGACCTGGTCGAATCCGAACGTAGGAAGCTTCCTCGCAGTCAGGGAATCGACAAGCAGCTGAAACTGCTCAGCAGGCATCTTGATAATGGCATCAAGGTACACAGCATTGGTTTCTTTTGGCAGGGATCTGAGGACCTCACTTGCCGAAGTGTCACAGAGGATAAGGTTCAGCCTTACCCCGTTGATCCGGGTAAGGTAGCCGGCGTAAGTATAGCGCTTGCTGAGGTCTAAATTCAGCGTATCCATGATTTGAATCTTATTTTGACAAAGAGAATGCTTTTAGCAAAGGAATTCAGGCCAGAGAGGAAGTTTTCTATAGGATTTGATTTTATTTAGTACCTTTATTCCAGCATTAGATCAGGCCATTGCAACATTCAAAGTGTCGGTTAGCACATACCTGAGTCTGACAGAAATCATCATTATGCCTGTAAAACATCTTCCATACATTCTTATTGTTGACGACCATGAGGTGAACCTGGAAATTCTCGAAAACATTATCGGGAAGCTGAAAGTGAAGCTGGTGCGGGCAGTTTCAGGGACAGAGGCTCTTCAGAAAACGAAGAGGATTAAACTTGCACTGGCAATCATCGATGTAAAGATGCCGGGCATGAATGGATATGAACTGGCGGAGAAGCTGAATTCAGAAAGACCAGGCGAAAAAATTCCGATCATTTTTCTTACCGCCAACCAATCTGATGAAATAGAAATAGGCAAGGGATATAGTTTAGGTGCGGTGGATTATATCTTCAAACCGGTGAATGCACATTTTTTGAAAAGTAAGATCGGGGTGTTCCTTGACCTGTTCAATCAGAACACTACCATTTTAAAGGATGCAGCCCTGCTTAAAAAATCTGCTGATAAAATGAGCAGGGTCATCGCCGCTCTGAAAAAAAGTGATGAACGGTACAGAAATTATGTGAATAATGCGCCTGATGGCGTTTTCGTGACAGATGAAACAGGGAAATTTCTGGAAGTCAATCGGGCATTATGCAGGATCACCGGATATTCCAAAGATGAACTGCTGACCAGGTCCCTGCCGGAACTTCTTCCGGAAGAATCTTTGAGTAAAGGCCTGGCTAAATTTGTAAAGGATCTCAAATCGGGCCAGATAAAAGCCGAACTGCAGTTCATGCATAAGAATGGTTCAAGACGCTGGTGGACCCTTGATGCAGTTATCCTTTCGAAAAACCGCTTTCTGTATTTTACGAAAGATATTCCCGATTATAAACGGGTGAATGAAGCGCTTTGGGATACCGATCTTCAGATGGAGAGAATCGTTAAAGGGGCCAACGTAGGAGCCATGGAATGGAACGTGCAGTCGGGGGAGACCCTGGTCAATGAAGAGTTCGCAAATATCCTCGGGTACACGCATGCCGGGTTGGAGGATGTTATAGGCATATCAAGAGGATGGGCACCTGATGAATTGTTTTCACACCCTGATGAAAAAATAAAAACACTTGAAAAGCTGGAACGCCATTTTTCGGGTGAATTGCCTTATTATGATAATGAACTGCGGATAAAGCATAAGGACGGCCACTGGATGTGGGTGAATGACCGTGCCAGGGTGATCACCCGCACCGTTGAGGGTAAACCGCTTATCATGTCGGGCACCCGTACCAATATTACCGAACGAAAAGAGGCTGAAGAAGCTCTGAGGGAAAGCGAAGAAACAATTGCTGAATCTCAGAGAATCGCACATATCGGTAGTTGGAAATGGGACATCCAGTCAGACACGATCCGGTTTTCGAAAGAAATGTACAATGTGTATGGCATTAGTCCTGCGAGCTTCGACGGGGGGTTTAAATCCCTGAATGAATTTCTTCACCCCGATGATGTTGAGCTGTTCAACAATAAAATTAAGGCCAGCATGTCGGGCGCCAACCCTTCTCCTTTTGAATACCGGGTGATCCATAAAGATGGTTCTGTTCATAACTTGTACGCAGAGGTCAGAATCGAGTTTGACCGCTCAGGTATCCCTGTTACAAGCATTGGAACAGTTCAGGATATTACGGAAAGGAAGATTGCCGAAAAGGAAAAAAACGTACTTGAGCAATTACAGCAGTTAACCCAGTATACCGAAAAGGCCAGGGAAAACGAACGGGCTGCAATTTCAAGGGAGCTGCATGATGATCTGGGGCAGGCGCTTACCGCGGTCAAGATCGACATGGGAATGATCAGGAGCAGCATTTCAGATCAGGGGGTGGTTTCGCAAATCAATAAAGTAACGGCTCTTGTAAGCGATACGATTAAAACGGTACAGCGTATCACATCCAACCTCAGACCCGATATTATCTATGACCTGGGGCTTGAAACAGCCATTGAATGGTATACAAAACAATATGCCGAACGTTACGGTAAAGAAGTTATTCTTGAACTGGATCCCGCAATATCATTTTCTTCAGAAGATTCTCTTACCCTTTTCAGGATCATGCAGGAATCGCTTACAAATGTTGCCCGTCACTCTGAGGCCACCCGGGTAATAATAGCCTTATGCAAGGAGGGTGATAAAGTTATTTTCTGTATCTCCGACAACGGGATCGGAATAACCGACAGCCAGAGAAACGCAAAAAATTCGTTTGGGATCATAAGTATGAATGAACGCGCCGCCTCACTTCAGGCTAAATTTGATGTAAGCAGTAAAAAGGGAGGCGGAACAGTGATAAAGCTAATGATCCCATTGAAAAATCAGCAAGCATGAAAATACTTATTTGTGATGATCATAAGATCGTAAGGGAAGGCCTGAGGCAAATATTGTCGCAGATGAAAGAAGTCTCCCTGATCAGAGAAGCAGGAAACGGGAATGAGGCGCTCAATCTGTTAAAGACAGAAGCCTTTAAGATAGTATTGCTCGATGTTTCTCTTCCAGATCGCAACGGACTGGAGGTACTTCAGCTGGTAAAGGAAAAATGGCCTGCGACCAACGTTCTGATGCTAAGCATGCATCCCCAGGAGCAATATGCAATTAGAGCCCTTGCCCTTGGAGCATCGGGTTACCTCACCAAAGATACTGCCTCAGAAGAGCTGATGATGGCCATAAAAAATGTGGCCGAAGGCCGGAAGTATATTTCACAATCCCTTGCCGAAGATATTGCCAGGCATCTTGGTGAAGATCACATCCGCCCCAAACATGAAATCCTTTCATCGAGGGAATTCGAGATTATGATAAGGCTTGTGAACGGAATTTCACTCCTTGAAATAGGAAATGAACTCTTCATTTCCAGTAAAACAGTTAGTACATACAGGAGCCGCATCCTTCAGAAAATGGGATTCACGAAAAATACAGAGCTTACAAGGTACTGTATTGAAAACAAATTAATCTAGGCAGGAATCCCTCCCGCATCTGTCCCTGTCAGGTTTATCCTACAAAAACATAAGTTTTCCCTTACATACAATTATTCTTTAACCTACAACTCATTCGTTTTCGTAATGATATATTTACATGGTTAAAAAACATGGTTATGTTAAGGGTTCTTTTGGCGGATGATTCTGATCTGATCCTCGAGCGTTTGCAGCAAATGCTCATACTCAATCCGCTGGTAGAAATTGCCGGGTCGTTCAAAGACGGGATAGAAACCCTTGAGGCTCTGAAACGACTCAAGCCTGATCTGGCGATTGTTGACATTAAAATGCCCGGTTTGACCGGACTGGAAGTACTTCATGAGATCAGGAAAGACGACACCCTGCTCAAGTTCATGATACTTACATTTTATTCATCCGAAAATTACCGTAAGCTGGCCATCAGTTACGGCGCCGATTATTTCTTTTCCAAGGTTGATGATTTTGAAAAAATATCCCCTTTAGTTAATGAATTAGTAAAAACACTTGCAGTATGAGAAAATATACCCACTTACGCCTGGCTTTGATTTTCCTCCTGATGGTCATTTCAGGCATCCTCAACGCCAACAACGTCACCATTACCAACCTGGTGTTGACTGGCAAAAATACAGGAAGCCAATACAACATGGTGCAATTCGACATTTCGTGGGAAAATTCCTGGAGGAGCTCATCTGCCCCGTACAACTGGGATGCCGCCTGGGTATTCTTAAAGTACCGGGTAGCCGGGGGAGCATGGCAGCATGCCTGGCTAAATGATGTTGGGCACACCGCCCCTTCAGGCAGCATCATTGATGTTGGACTTCTCACACCTGGCACAACGTTTAACGCTACAACCAACCCTGGTTTGGGCGCTTTTATCTACCGCTCTGCTTTTGGCAGTGGAACCAATACCTTTACAGGGGTGCAACTTCGCTGGAACTATGGCGCGAACGGCGTTGCCGACAATGCCATGATTGAGATCAGGGTATTTGCCATCGAGATGGTTTATGTGCCGCAGGGCGCATTCACCGTGGGCAGCGGAGGAACGGAATCCGGGAGTTTCACCAATGGTCCATGGGCATCCGGCGCCACAATACCCTTATCCATAGCAAGTGAAAATGCACTGACCGTGGCAAACAGTGCCGGAAATCTTTGGTATACTTCAACTTCATCGAATATTGGCGACCGGGCAGGTCCCATCCCTGCTACGTTTCCCAAAGGCTTCAATGCTTATTATTGCATGAAATACGAAATAAGCCAGCAGCAGTATGTTGATTTTTTAAATACACTGACGCAAACTCAGGCGACCGCGCGAAAATATTCCATTGCACTTTACCGATATGCCATTACCGGCTCTGCCGTGGGAAGCTATGCCACCACCAACCCTTATGTTGCCTGTAACTACCTGAGCTGGAATGACGGTACCGCCTATGCCGACTGGGCGGGCCTGAGGCCCATGTCGGAGCTGGAGTTTGAAAAAGCATGTCGTGGTACTGCAGCACCTGTTGCCAATGAATATGCCTGGGGAAGCACATCAATATCATCAGCCACGGGGATAACCAACGCTGGCTTAATCAGTGAAACTGCTGCTAATGCAGGAGCAAATGCCTGCTATATTGCAGGGACAGTGGGTCCTTTGCGAGTTGGAGCCTTTGCAACAGGCACAACTACCCGCGCTCAAGCCGGCGCCTCGTATTGGGGAATTTTAGAGTTGTGTGGTAACCTTTTTGAGCCTGAGGTAACGATTGGCAATGCAAACGGACGGGCCTTTACCGGCTTACATGGTAATGGCAGCCTTACAAGTAACGGGGAACACGATGTTACTAACTGGCCTGCGGGTTCAAATGCTTCAGGATCAGGCCGACGTGGTGGTGCATATAACGATGATAATACAACTTTACAGGTTTCGGACCGAAATAAGGCATCATATACATATGCATCAAGAGGTTATGACGTCAGTTTTCGCGCGGTGCGTACCATGCCGCCAGTGACGTTAGCCATTGGCGACAATTACCAGGGAGGCAAAGTTGCTTACATATTACAACCCAGCGATCCCGGTTACGATGCAAGCATGCAAAAAGGTTTGATTGCAGCCCCTGCCGACCAAAGCACCGGAATTGCCTGGATAACGGGCGGCTCCACACAATCCACATTAAATGGTAATACTTTAACAGCTTACGGAAAAGGCCAGGCAAATACAAGCTTCATGATGGCACAAACCGGTTTCACTGGTGGGGCTGCTAAAGTTTGCGATGATTATACCAACACAGAAACCGGCACAGGTGTTTACAGTGACTGGTATTTACCAAGTTTAGATGAGTTGGCTAAACTTTACGCGATGAAAGTACTTGGATTTGGCGGGTTTGCTGACGGCCTCTATTGGAGTTCCTCCGAGGCCATTGCAAACACCGCGTGGTCCCTGAACTTCACCGATGGCTGGCAGGGCACCAGCTTTAAGGCTTACAGCACCACCTATGTGCGTGCTGTTCGGTCTTTCCCAGCCCTTCCAACGGTTACAACAGCTACAGTTACGAATATAAATCCACCTACAGCCACCGGAGGCGGAAATGTGACGACCGATGGCGGATCAGCGGTTACGGAGCGGGGTGTGTGCTGGAGTACAACTGCACTGCCAACGATCGCCGACAGTCATACGCATGATGGAACAGGTACAGGAACCTTCACAAGTACACTTACTGGAATAGATTACTTCAATTATTACGCACGTGCATATGCCACGAACAGCGGAGGTACCGTTTATGGAAACCAGGTGACGTTTTACGCCTGCTTTGTGGCTGGAACCAAAATCACCATGGCCAATGGCAGCATCAAAAATATTGAGGATGTTTTAGTTGGAGATAAGGTAAAATCCTTCAATCCCAAGACCATGGAAACAGTTGACAAAACCGTTACTCGCACCCTTGTCAATCCGCCCTCAGATCTACTCCTGAGTATAACCTTCAGCAATGGCATGGTCAATACCAACACCAAAATACATCCTTACTGGGTGAAAGGCAAGGGATGGAGCAGCGTGGATCCCACCCCTTACAAAGGGAAAGAGGGATTCAGCTCTGTGGCACTGGCCGTTGGCGATCAATGCCAGGTACTGGAAAACGGAAAACTTATTCCCCTGGCCATTACCAAAATCGAACTGTTACCCAATCTCGCTGTACCCACCTACAATTTTTCGGTAGAAGAGACTAATTGCTACTTTGCCAATGGGATACTCGTACATAACAAGTAACATGAAGAAACAACACAAAAATATTAATCGTGAATACCTTACTATTATGAAAAAATATACAATTTTCTTCATATTCCTGCTTTTATCGGCAGCAAGTGTACAGGCCCAATATACAGGCGGCATTGGCCGCGGGGATTTTAAACTGGATTACGCTTATCCGGTTATCGTTTCCAACGCCAATGCAGGCAGCAATGGCGGTTATGCGAGCCTGAGGCTTGCATTTGACGCTATTAACGCCCAAGTCCAGACAGGGTTCAATATTACTATTACCATTGTTAGTAACACTACCGACACGGCCAGCGCCGTATTGAATGCGGGACTATGGACAACGCTCTCCATTTATCCCACTGTGACAGGTCTTTCCATTACAGGAAACCTGGCAGCGCCACTCATCGACCTGAACGGAGCCGATAACGTGACTTTCGACGGAAGGGTGAGTGCCACAGGAAACACGACTGATCTGGTCATTTCCAATACCAGCATCTTGTCAACAGCCGGAACCTCAACCATACGATTCATCAATGATGCCTGCAGCAATACCGTGAAATACTGCGCCATCAAAGGTTCCTCCCTGGATCTGAGCGGTGGAGTTCTTCTCTTCAGCACAACCTCAGGCACCACCGGGAACGACAACAATACCATCGACTATTGCAACATTACCTGTTCTGGGGATGTCAACCGGCCTATTAATATTCTTTATGCACTTGGATCATCAGGCAAGGATAATAGCGGGAACACCATCAGCAATAACAATTTCTACAATTTCATGAGAAAAGGCGCCTATTCCAACGGTATACTGCTTTTTACAAATAATACGGCATGGACCATTTCCGGAAACAGCTTTTATGAAACATCCGCCTTCGTTCCAACTGCAAGTACAGGGGTATACTACATGATTTACATCCAGAATTCAGGTTCCAACTATTCGGTCACAGGCAATTATATAGGAGGTACGGCTTCTCTTTGCGGAGGTACGGCATTCACAAAAAGCAGTCCTACTCAATACGACAACATTTTTGGGGCAATCTATCTCAGTACCGCTGCGGGTACCGCAAGCAGCATACAGGGGAATACCATTTCCAATATGAGCTGGACCAACTCCGGCACGGCATCCTGGAGAGGAATCCTGACAGCCGGAAGCGGGGATTTCAATATAGGGACAACTGCAGCAAATACCATAGGCGCCTCAACCGGAAATTCATCAATTTCCTACACCGGCGGTGCAACCGGAGCGAGCTTTTACGGGATGTATCTTGGGAATACTGGAACAACGGTGGTCCATGATAATATTATTGGTTCCGTCACGGCTTCAAATGCTGCAACAAACGCCACAAGTATCTATGGAATCTATAAGAGCGGAGCGGGAACCACAACCATCAGCAACAATACAATCGGAAGTACAACAACAGCCAACAGCATCAATACGACCTCCGCATCTTCGACTGCCGACAATGCACAGCTTGTTTACGGGATACTCAGCGAGGGAAGCGGAAACGTTACGATCAGCGACAACACGGTTTCTAAGCTCACCAATGGCACGACCAATACTAATATTGTAACGACCGGACTGGTCAATGGAATAGCCACCACCGGTGGCATCAACACCATCTCAAACAATACCGTGAGAGATTTAACCAATGCGAACGGAAACTATAACAACAATAACATGGCTACTGTGACCGGTATCTGCCAGACCAGCACCGCAGCAGGCCAGACGGTATCAGGAAATGTGATTTATAATTTAACTAACACGTATACTACTCCCTGGGGACTGGTTCAGGGACTTTATTACAGAGGCGGATCCACCGGAACCAACGTGATCTCCGGCAACTTTATCCATAGTCTGAGTTTTACCAATCCTACAACCAATGCGATGGTCTATGGCTTGCAATGTACCCGATGCTCGGCCACTTTTTCTAACAACATCATCTCACTGGGAAACAATCTTTCAACTGATATTGCCATCAATGGAATCCGTGAAAGCTGTGATGCGACGTATAATACCAACTTTTATTTTAATACCGTTTACCTGTATGGAAGTGCAGGCGACGGCAGTCAATACACCACCGCCTTTTACTCTAACCGTGCGACCAATATTAAAAACATCCGCAACAACATCTTTGTAAACAATCGTGCGGGAACCTACCCGGACATGCACTCCGCCATCAGGCTTTGGGGAACATCCGGTCTGACCATTGATTATAATGATTACCATGCGCCCAATGCAGGTGGAGTGCTGGGGCAGATAGGTTCGCCCGCTGCCAGTTATCCGACACTTTCGGACTGGCAGACCATCACCGGCCAGGATTCGCACAGCCTTAACACAAACCCAAGCTTCGCTTCGGCAGGCGGGACGCTACCCGAGAATTACAAACCCACAGTGTATACCCTGAATGGCGTTAGCGGAACCGGCATCTTAACCGACTATCCGGGCCTTACACGAAGCCTTACTTCTCCAACTATGGGGGCCTACGAAGTGATATATCCGATCTCGGTGACTGCCACATCGGGGATAGCCTCCGGTTCCTATCTTACACTACAGGCCGCCTTTGCTGCAATCAATTTGGGGACTCACCTGGGAGCGGTTACAATTAAGATCAACGGCAGCACAACAGAAACTTCAACCGCTGTGTTGTATGCCAGCGGGAGTAGCGGTAAAGCACCGACGGGTGGAGGGTCGAATTATACCTCAGTACTGGTTTATCCCACTACGACAGGACTTTCAATTTCGGGCAACCTTGCAACTCCGCTTATCGACCTGAACGGGGCCACCAATGTAACCATCGACGGGAGGGTGAATCAAGCCGGGGAAAAAAACCTGATCATCACAAACACCAGCACCTCGGCAACAGCCGAGACTTCTACTATACGCTTCATCAACGATGCCAGCAGCAATACGGTGAAATATTGCACGATTAAAGGTTCTTCAACGGCTGCCCTCGGGGGAGTCATCTATTTCAGCTCAACGACCGGTACAACCGGCAACGATAATAACTCGATAGACAATAACGACATTACCTGTTCGACCGATGTCAACAGGCCGGTCAACGCCTTGTACAGTTCGGGCACCTCAACAAAGGAAAATAGCGGAAACACGGTCAGTAACAATAATCTTTATAATTTTTTCAGTCGTACTGTCCAGTCCTTCGGGATAAACCTTCAAAGCTACTCAACGAACTGGACCATCATGGGCAACAGTTTTTATGAAACAGCCACTTTCGTTCCCACCTTAGGAAGCATTAATTATTATATGATCAATGTTGCCGCCGGGAATTATTATACCATTAACGGAAACCGAATGGGGGGCAGCGGACCACGCTGTGCAGGAACCTGGATAAAGAATGCCTCAACTGCAGATTCGCTTTTTGCCATATCGGTTAGCACAACAGCCGGAACAGCCACCGAAATCCAGGGAAATTGCATACAGAACATTAACTGGAGTAATTATTGTGACAATCTGATGGGCATTCGTTTGAGGGGAAATGGAGCATACAACGTAGGTACCTCTATAGGAAACAGGATAGGAGGGGCCATTGGGAATGATTCGATCGTATTTTCCAGTACCAATTGGGTTGTTTCGATTAATGCAATATATATTGATAATATTGGAACCTCCGTGGTAAAGAACAATGTGATCGGGGGTATAACCGCAACAGCGACGGCCAACATGGCTTCCAATATCTACATGATAAATAAATCCTCCACATCCGGAACAACCACCATCAGCGATAACATCATCGGAAGCACTGATCCCTCTACCTCCAACAGCATCCGCACCACTTCGCCAGCAAACAATGTGCCTCAGACAATTTATGGGATTTACAGTGCCGGCACCGGCACAGTAAGCATTTCGGGAAATACGGTTTCAAAATTAACCAACGGAACAACCAATGCAGCAACAGGAACCACCGGACTAATCAATGGAATTACCACAACCAGCGGTACAAATACGATCTCAAACAACACCGTCAGGGACCTTACCATCGCCAATGCCAACAACAGCTCATCCAATACAGCCTCGGTAATCGGGATCTCCCACACAAGCACGACTACCGCACAAACCATTTCGGGCAACACAATATATAATCTTTCGAATACATATGCTTCATTTGCAGGCAATGTCATCGGATTATACTATAACGGATCCACAACAGCCAGCACTGTTTCGGGGAACTTCATTCATAGTTTCAGCATGGTCACGCCTTCGACCAATGCGAACATGTACGGGATTAAAATACAGAACGGTAGAACCACCTGGTCTAACAACATCATCAGTATCGGAAGCAATTTTTTTACAAACATTTACGGTATCTATGAAAGAGGGAATGCGGGGAATGACAACAGCCTGTATTTTAATACGGTTTACATTAGCGGGGATGTTGGGTCAAACACGCCTAAATCCTATGCTTTGTACAGTGCCACTTCAACAAACACCCGTGATTTCAGGAATAACATATTTGACAACCAGCGTTTCGTCGGCGCCAAGAGTCCGGGCGCAATATACTCAAATTACGCAGCCTGGTTCAATTATGGAGTGAGCACGAATCTTACTCTTGATAACAATGATTATTATATATCGGTCATGGGCAGCGGAGTCCTGGGATATTACAACTCTGCGGATGTGGCTTCACTTCCCTTAATCAGCGGAAAAGATGCAGGCAGCAAGTCGGTCGACCCGGGTTTTGCAAGTGCAGGGGGTACGGCAGCGGCCAATTACCTGCCTTCGAATAACACACTGATCGCGGTTCCGGGCACAGGGATTACGACCGATTATTCCGGTGCCACAAGAAACACTGCATTCCCTTCAATGGGAGCCTGGGAATATAATGTAAGTCCGACCATCAGTGTCACTGCATCATCAGGTACACTAACCGGGGGATATACCACCCTGAAAGCCGCTTTTGATGCCATCAACGCGGGAACTCACCAGGGAGCTGTTACAGTGATGATCAACGGCAGTACGACCGAAACGGCAAGTGCGGTGCTTAACGCCAGTACAAGCGGGAGTGCATTATACACTTCAGTGAATATCTATCCCACCATCTCCGGACTTTCGGTCAGCGGCAATCTCGCGACTCCATTGATCGATTTGAATGGGGCCGATAACGTTACTCTCGATGGCAGGGTGAATGCCGCGGGCAGCACAAAGGACCTGGTCATCACAAATACCAGCATATCCACAACGTTAGGGACATCAACCATTCGCTTTATCAACGATGCATCCGGCAATACTGTGAAATACTGCACGCTTAAAGGTTCGCAGATGATTCCAAACATCCCGGGATATGGTAGTGGAATCGTTTTATTCAGCACAGGAACAATCACAGGAAACGATGGCAACCTGATCGACCACAACAACATCACCAATGCCGCCGATGTCAACCGCCCTATAAATGCAATCTTTTCTCTTGGAACATCCGGCATGGAAAACAGCGGCAATACGATAAGCAATAACAACATCTATGATTTTTTTATCAGAGACGCCTCATTTTCGACTGGCATTTGTGTCAGAGATAATAATACCAACTGGACCATTTCGGGAAACAGTTTTTATGAATCGGCATCCTTTGCAGCCACGGGACCGACATCCTATTATTTCATTATTTACATAGAATCGGGAAGCGGTCATACGGTCTCATCAAATTATATCGGGGGGAGCGCTCCGGCCTGTTCAGGCACATGGACAAAAACCGGGAACTTTGCGCATGAATTCATGGGCATCTGTATCAATTCACCTTCTAACGGAACTGCCTGCGAGATACAGGGAAATATCATAAGGAATATCAGCTGGACAAGTGGTTCCAGCAGCTTTACCGGGATCAAGGTTGCAGGATCCATTGCGGCGAACATCGGGACAACTACCCCGAATGTGATCGGTGCAGCTACAGGCAATGGTTCTGTTACGTACACTTTAAACACTACTTATAGCGACCAGACATGTTATGGGATAGCCACAACCTCCACAGGAACAGTGATTATACAAAACAACACTGTGGGAGCCATCACCACGAACAATTCAAACACCGGGTATCCTGCCAATTTTTACGGAATTCACAGTTCAGGAACCGGAGACAGAAACATCAACACCAACACAATCGGCAGTACCGATGCCAGTACCAGCAACAGCATTAACGCTGCTTCAGCTTCCACTGCTGCTATACAAAATGTAAACGGAATATACAGCGCCGGAAGCGGAATCGTTTCGATCAGCGGGAATACGATCTCGAAACTTACCAATGGCACAACCAATACAGATGTTGGGGCCGCCGGACTGATCAACGGAATTACCGCAGTTGCCGGGACCAATACCATTTCAAATAATACTGTGAACGACCTGACTATTGCCAATGCTAATTTTTACGCAACTCACAATGCATCGGTTTCGGGAATTGCACTGTACAACTTAACTGCTGTCGTCCAGAAAATTTCGGGCAACACCATTTACAATTTGTCGAATACCTATGTTTCATTCACAGGTTATGTCATTGGATTGTATTATAACGGTTCCGCTACGGCCAGTACGGTTTCAGGGAACTTCATACACAACCTGTCGGTTACCGGGGCAAGCAGCACGGCTGCATACATTCACGGTATCAAAATGATGGCCGGCTCTACTACCTATGCCAACAACATCATCAGTCTGGGGGGTAATACAAAAACCACGATTTACGGGATTTTCGAAATGGGTTCGGCTTCAACCAACAATAATCTGTATTTTAATACTGTATATATCGGTGGGACTCTTGCCTCAGGCAGCTCCAATAAATCCTACGCTCTCTATTCTTCATTCACTACAAATACCAGAAGTTTCACGAACAACATCTTAATCAATGCACGTTCGACGACAGGAGGATCAGATCTTCATTATGCTACCTGGTTAAATTACGCAACGAGCTCAGGTCTTACACTCGACTACAATGATTATTATGCGCCAGGCACTGGAGGAGTACTGGGCTATTACAACTTTATGAATTTGAATTCACTGCCCCTCGTTGAGGGAATGGATGCCAACAGCAAGTCAATCAATCCGTCATTTGCAAACGCAGGCGGAACTTTGGCTGTTGATTATCTTCCTTCTGCCTTAGGCCTGTTTGCGGCAACAGGGACCGGCATCCTGACCGATTATGGCGGAATTACAAGAAGTGTTACAACCCCTTCGATGGGGGCCTGGGAATACAATGCAAATCCGCCAATAACCGTAACATGTACATCGGGAACCTCACCGGCATTTTATTCAACCCTCAAAGCCGCATTCGATGCCATCAACCTGGGCAACCACCAGGGAGCTGTCACGGTGATGATCAACATCAGCACGACAGAGACGGCATCGGCGGTATTAAATACCAGCAGCTCACCCTCAAGTTATACGGCGGTGAACATTTACCCGACGGCAAGCGGATTAAGCATCAGCGGCAATCTGTCAGCCCCCCTCGTCAACCTGAACGGGGCCACTAACGTGACCATCGACGGCAGGGTCAATGCCACCGGCAGCACAAAAGACCTGGTCATCACAAACACCTCCACCTCCACATCAGCATCAGGAGGTATCTCAGCCATTCGCTTCATCAACGATGCCTGCAGCAATATGGTAAAATACTGTACCATCAAAGCTTCATCGCCCAGTACCAATTCAGGCATCATTAATTTCTCCACAACCACAGGCAGTTCGGGTAACGACAACAATACCATCGACAATAACAACATCACCAACGCCGCCGATGCCAACCGGCCCGTCAATGCAATATATTCGAATGGAACTGCCGGAAAGGAAAACAGCGGGAATATTGTCAGCACCAACAACATCTATAATTTCCTGAACCGTGGATCGAATTCACAAGGCATCTATCTTTATTCAAATACCACCTCCTGCACCATTTCGGGAAACAGTTTTTACGAAACAGCGACATTTGTTCCTACAGCGCATGTCGATTATAAATCAATAAAGATCTCTAATGCAGGCAATAATTTCACCGTATCCGGCAACTATATTGGCGGCAATTCACCGGCATGCAGCGGTACATGGACAAAAACCTCATTTGACAATGATTTTTGTGCGATATATATTAATGTGGGGAATGGTACTGCAAGCAATATCCAGGGAAATACTATCAGGAATTTTTCATGGTCAAACACGGGGGGAGTGGGGACTAAACCTTGTTGGTATGGAATATATGAAAAAGCAGGCAGTATAAATGTCGGAACCACTGCAGGCAACATCATTGGCGCAGCAACGGGAACCGGTTCCATAATCTTTAATGCAGGGGATTCCGATGGACCTTTATCTGGAATTTTCCTGGAAGGGGATGGGCCCAATGATATCCGGAATAACCAGATCGGGTCCATCACTGTGGCCGCTTTAGACCCCACAAAAGGACATATTTTTTGTGGAATTTATAACCTGTGTACCGGAATAACAACCATCCATAACAATACGATAGGCAGCGAAACAACAGCCCTCAGCATTAATCTGAGTTCGCCGTCTACTGTTGGAGAACAAATGGCTATTGGAATATTTAACAGCGGACCGGGAAGTGTAACTGCGTCGGACAATACCATCGCCAATATGGCCAACGGGACCACAAATTCTTCTGCAGATGTCCCGGGTTGTATTTATGGGATTTTAACTATTGACGGATCAAATACCATTTCAAACAATACAATCCGTGATCTCACCATCGCCAATGCAGATACGGCAGGAGATTACACGGCATCAATCATTGGGATTGGGCTTAGTTATACGACGACCGGGAATGTCCAGACAATTACCGGCAACACGATTTATAATTTATCGAATACCTATGCTTCATTTGCCGGCAGTGTCATCGGGTTGTACTATGAGGGATCGACCACATCCAGCACGGTTTCGGGGAACTTTATACATAGCTTATCGGTTTCTCCTACCAGCACCACATCCGCAAACCTTTACGGGATTAAAATGCAGAATGGAGCAACCACCTGGGCCAATAACATTATCAGTTTAGGAAGCAATGCATTGGCAAACATTTACGGCATTTATGAAAGAGGGGATATAGGGAACGACAACAGTCTGTATTACAATACTATATACATCAGCGGGACCATAGTGTCAACAATGCCAAGATCGTATGCTTTATACAGCGCGACTTCAACAAATATCCGAAACTTCAGAAATAATATTTTAGTTAATCAGAGGAGCAGTTCCGCTAAAAGTCCAGGCGGACTGGGTACAAACTATGCAGCCTGGTTTAATTACAATGTAAGCACGAACCTGACCCTCGATAACAACGATTATTATGCTTCGGGCAACGGAGGTGTGCTGGGATATTATAATTCAGCAAATGTCATTTCACTGCCCCTGGTCAGCGGTCAGGATGCAAGCAGCAAGGCACTGAATCCTGCATTTGCCAGCGCCGGAGGAATATTGGCTGCCAATTATCTGCCATCAACCTTAGGTTTGATAGCGGCCACCGGGACCGGGATAAGTACGGATTATGACGGGAATACCAGGAGTTCAACATTTCCGGCCATGGGTGCATGGGAATATAATGTAACACCATGCCCTAACCCTACGATAATCAGCCAGTCAACCGGTGCACAAACACAATGTATCGGTGGAACATTTAACCCTATCAGTGTTACAGCAACAGGAGCCAATTTAAGTTATCATTGGTACAGCAAGCCTGATCAGATTACTTCAGGTGGCACAGCAGTTGGAATAAACTCAAATAGTTATACTCCTTTAGCCACTGTTGCCGGAACCTTGTATTATTACTGTGTTGTTACCGACTCTTGCGGAACTGCAACGAGTGCTATATCGGGGGCGTTTGTTGTGAATCCATTGCCTGCACCCACAATATACTCGGCAGGCAGTACCACTTTTTGTCAGGGTGATTCTGTTACGCTTAATGTCAGCGGCAATGCATTGCAGTTTGGTTCAAACAGCAGCGTAGAAATAAATGATAATCCAATTCTGCGTTTTACCAGTGCTGAAAGTTATACGGTAATGGCATGGGTCTATGTTCAGAGTAATACATATACATGGAGAGGGATTGTAACAAAATCGAGGGATCAGGGATCTTTTTATGGTATCTGGATAGATCCTGGTAATCGTTGGACATATGGGACAGGCACCTTGCCTTCGGATTTTAATAATATTACTGGCTCAATTGTTACTACAGGCTGGCATCATATCGCTATAGTTCAAACAGGAAGTGTCGACAGAAAACTCTTTGTTGATGGAGTTTCCGTTGGAACTGGAACAGTGCATAACTCTGATGGTACAGGATTGTTAAGATTTGGTCGGTCGGGAAATAATTTTGAAGAATTTGAAGGCGGCATACTGGACGAAGTGTCGATTTTTAATACAAATCTGAGTTCGGCAACAATAAACACATGGAAGAATGTATCCATAACGAGTGCACATCCTGATTATGCCAATCTGGTTGGATACTGGAAGCTTGATGAAGGAACAGGAACTACGACTGCTGATGCAAGTGGTCATGGTTTAACTGGCACCCTGGTAAATTCACCGGTTTGGGTAGCCACATCGGCACCGGTGAATCTGTTCAGCTCTTATTTATGGTCTCCGGGTTCTGCCACCACATCAACCCTGAATGTTACTACTTCGGGAACCTATACTGTTACTGTTACCGATGCAAATAGTTGTTCCAATACGGCTGCTGGTGTTTTGGTAACAGTAAATCCATTGCCTGTGCCAACGATCAGCGGAAGCATTACAGCTTGTACCAATTCGACAGGAAATGTGTATACCACACAAGCAGCGATGACTGCTTACAGTTGGAGTATAGCCGGAGGAATAATCACTTCCGGTGGAACAGCAACAGATAATTCTGCGACGGTAACATGGACAACTTCAGGAGCAGAATCGATCAGTGTTAATTATACCAATGGCAATGGTTGTACTGCCTCCACGGCAACGGTGTATAATGTTACCGTTGATCCTGTATCAGTAGGCGGCTCGATTGCAGGCGGTACCACGGTTTGTTCAGGGACCAACAGCACCACCCTGACACTATCAGGACACACAGGAAGTGTAGTCAAATGGCAGTCCTCAATCAACAACTGGACGACCATCACGGACATCACGAACATCACGACAACCCTCGTTGCCACTAACCTCACAGCAACAACCAAATACCGGGCTGTAGTTCAGAGCGGGGTTTGCTCAGAGGCCAATTCATCGGATGCAACGGTTGAAGTAAATCCTTTGGGACAGGTGAACCAGCCGGCTGACCAGGTGGTTTGTAACTCAGCCTCGACCACGGCGGTGACTTTTGGCACAACAAATACCGGCGGAACGACCACCTATGCATGGACCAATACCACACCGGGTATCGGGCTCTCGGCTTCAGGTACTGGGAACATTGCTTCATTTACTGCAGTGAACACAGGCATAGTGCCTGTTGTTGCAACCATCGTGGTTACACCGACATTTACTGGCGGTTCGGTTGGTTGTGCAGGTCCTTCAAAGACCTTCACCATCACGGTGAACCCGACGGGACAGGTAAACCAACCTTCTGACCAGGTAGTCTGCAACTCAGCCTCGACCACCACGGTTACCTTTGGCACTACCAATACCGGCGGAACAACCACTTATGCATGGACGAATACCACTACCAGCATCGGCCTGGCTGCCAGCGGAACAGGCAACATTGCTTCGTTCACGGCAGTCAATACCGGAACTGCTCCGGTTGTTGCCACCATCGTGGTCACACCTACCTATACCAACGGTTCGGGTAGTTGTGCAGGTCCTACAAAGACCTTCACCATCACCGTGAACCCGACGGGACAGGTTAACCAGCCGGCCAGCCAGGTCGTGTGCAACAATACCAGCACCACGACTGTAGTCTTTGGAACCACCAGCACCGGTGGCACAACCACCTATGCATGGATCAACGACACCCCGGGTATCGGCCTTGCCGCTGCAGGCAGTGGCAACATCGCCTCGTTTACGGCAGTAAACACAGGGACATCACCTGTTGTTGCTACCATTGTGGTCACTCCAACCTTTACTGGCGGAGCAGTAGGTTGTGAAGGAACGACCAAGACTTTCACCATAACCGTCAATCCGACAGGACAGGTCACTCAGCCCGTGGATCAGGTCCTTTGCAACGGTTCCGCCACTTCTGTAACCTTTGCAACGGTTAATACCGGAGGAACCACCACCTATGCATGGACCAATACCACCACCAGTATCGGTCTTGCAGCTTCAGGCACAGGCAATATTGCATCATTTACTGCAGTGAATACAGGAACCGCCCCCGTGATTGCAACGATTGTTGTTACACCTACCTTTACTAATGGAGCCGTGGGTTGTGCAGGTCCAACAAAGACCTTCACCATCACCGTGAACCCGACCGGACAGGTCAACCAGCCTGCCGATCAGGTGGTCTGTAACTCAGCCTCGACCACGGCAGTGACCTTTGGCACAACAAATACGGGCGGCACCACCA
>Ga0268284_1000646_pt1 | contig 21851 bp, 23 predicted proteins | sample saktaG_14_FD_190137 | JGI IMG/M metagenome (GOLD analysis project Ga0268284, IMG submission 190137) | Saline water microbial communities from Sakinaw Lake, British Columbia, Canada - sak_2013_06_06_40m | ecosystem: Environmental > Aquatic > Non-marine Saline and Alkaline > Saline ...
GAAAGACTTCCCGAATGCCTTTCTCGCTTTCTCCAATCCATTTTGAAAGAAGCTCCGGCCCTTTGACCGAAATAAAATTGACGCCGGATTCCGTGGCGACCGCTTTGGCCAGAAGTGTTTTGCCCACACCAGGAGGACCATACAGCAGGATGCCCTTTGATGGCGTGGTATTCATGTGTTCAAACAGTCCGGCGTATTTCAAAGGCCATTCAATTGTTTCCTTAAGAACCTGTTTCACTTCATCCAACCCGCCCACATCATCCCATTTCACATCGGGGATCTCGGTGAAAACCTCCCGAATGGCTGATGGTTCGATTTCCCGAAAAGCCTCCAGGAAATTATCCATGGATACCTGAAGGGCCATTAATGTATCGTAGGGGATTTCAACCATCTGAAAATCGATTGTGGGGAATATTTTTCTTAACGTAGCCATGGCCGCTTCCCGGCAAAGCGCCTCGATATCCGCGCCGATATAGCCATGTGTCATTTCAGACAATCGAACCAGGTCCACATCTTCCGCCAGGGGCATGCCCCGTGTATGAATGGTTAAAATCTCCAGCCGCCCATGTTTGTCGGGAATGGCGATTTCAATTTCACGGTCAAACCGGCCCGGTCGTCTCAGGGCGGGATCGATGACATTGGGAATATTGGTGGCGCCGATGACAATCACCTGTCCCCGGGACGACAGACCATCCATCAGCGCCAGAAGTTGGGCCACAACCCGTTTTTCCACCTGTTTTTCGCCGCCCATTTCTTCCCGTTTGGGCGCAATGGAATCTATTTCATCCAGAAAAATGATGCTGGGGGCCTTACTGGACGCCTCATCAAAAATTCGGCGAAGATTGGCCTCGCTTTCGCCGTAAAACTTATTCATGATCTCCGGACCGCTCAGTTGCGCCATGAAAACATCCGTTTCATTGGCCACAGCCCGGGCGATAAGGGTTTTACCACATCCGGGCGGCCCATGCAGCAGGACTCCCTTGGGAGGATCGATCCCCAGCCGTTCAAAAACTTCCGGGTATTTAAGCGGCAGTTCGATCATCTCCCGGATGCGCCGGATCTGATGGCCCAATCCGCCGATATCTTCGTATGAAACCCTGGATCGGCCTTCTCCCGGCTCTTTTTTCTCCTGGATATGGATGGTTGTCTGGGAATGGATCATGACCACCCCGGAAGGCTGGGTTGAAACCACATGAAAATCCCGGGTCTTGGATCCAAACAGTTTGGCGCGAATGGTGTCTCCCTCGATCAGGGCGATCCCTTCAAGAAGACTGCCGATATAGCGGGCATCGACAGAGCGCATCGGTGTAAGCGATGAAACGACGATCTTATGGGCCGGCTGAAAATCGGACTTGACGATGCTGACTTTTTCGTCGATGCCGACCCGCGCATTTTCGCGGGTAATGCCATCCAGCCGAATAATTCCCTTTCCCCGATCCTCCATATAGGCAGGCAACACCTTGGCGGCGGTATTGCGTTTTCCGGTTATCCGAATCACGTCACCCACCTGAACACCAACGGTTTTGAAATCAGCCGGATCGAAACGGGCGATACCCCGGCCGACATCGCGTGATCCAGCTTCCGCGACTTTGAGGGTTATGTCTGAAACATCCATTTCCAATCTCCCGGGGAACAAGGTTTCATTTTTTTTCGGCCGTGGTTTTGATAACGATCTCCAGAATGCCGTTCTGATATATCCAGGTCATGTCCTCCGACTGCACGGCACGGGAGAGAAGAAGTTCCTTCTGATATTTTCGCGCGCCGGATATGGCTGTAATGCCAATGATATCGCCTCTGACATCCACTTCGATGTCGCTTTGAGAAACACCCGGCATTTCCGCCACGATTTGAATGCTGTCCGCATCATCAAAAACATCCACGAGTGGTTCACGCGCTTCCTCCACCACGGGCCCCTCCGGAGATTTTTTAATGTTTCCAAAAGGCCGTACCGATGGTCTGCCATCCGACATGGTGCTGATCCGGACCCCATAAACCCCTTTCAGGTCTTTTAAACCCTTCAGTTTGTCCAGTCCGCTGAAATGAATCTCCCCGGATTTGGATAGCGATTCCCCTTTTTCCGCCAGTTGCACGGCCGCATCCATCAGATTGCTCAAACCTTTGAATAACCCCCCCAGACCAAAATCGAATCCAACGTCTTCCTTTTTATCAGATGGCATCCTATCCTCCTGTAAACAATCATGAATCACCCAGCCATTCGCCGGAATGACGGTGCGTCAAAGACCGACTCGGTTTTGAAAACCGAGTCGGTCTGCCTGATCACATTTTCATGACCAGATTGACAAAATGAAACGGCGGCGCCGGCCCCACATATTTGAACAGCAGGCGGTCGTTAAATTTTTTCTGCAGATCATCTATCATCAAATCAAAAGATTTTTCGCGGGAGCGGTCGATCAGAAACGCGGCATTCAATATCATGCTGTCTCCGACCAACCTGTTCTGTTTGACATCCAGAATGATTTTTTTAAAAGATGGAATCATCTGGCCGCTTTCTTTTTCCTTTTTATTATCGAGTGCTTCCTTCACCGCTCTGCCCAATTCAAGCCGTATGGGATTTTCCGGTGTTTCCGGAGATGCGTCGGCCTTCTGTTTGAGCTCTCTGATGGTAGGACTGTCATCCACAATTTCCTGATAGATCTGATGCATGTTTTTCCACACGGCCTTAAGTCCCATTTCAAACTTGTTGTCCATGTCTTTCAACAGGCCTTTGAGCTCTGAATGCCGTTGTCTTAACATTGTGCGCAGTTCTTCCGCGCTGGATGCGATCGTGCAGAATCGAACGGGCAGAACCGTAAAATCTTTCATGACGGTTTCGATAACCTTTTCATGGGACATCATATTCTCTTGATCAATCACATATTGGTTCATGGGCGTGCTGCTGATCACCGCGCTGATATCCTGATATCCGATGGTGGACACCATGTCGCCGCGGCCGCCGATGCCAATGGGTCCGAAACCTCGGTACTCATTCCCAGCAATGATGCAATACAGGTATTTACCTTCCCGGTTCATAGCGCCCTTTCGGTCCCAATTTAGACTTATTACAAGTGCATCAATATCCCATTGCCATTGTTTTCATTGGGGCTACGGCCGGCGACAGTTTCTCTCCGTGCAAAACGACCCCGCGGTGCTGTTGTTCCAGATCGATGGCTCTTTTCAGCCGCGAGATCGTTCCTTCAATGGTCATCATTTCTTCATCGATCTGTTGAACGCGGCGGTTTAAATTGGATTTCTCCTGATTCAACCGCCACAGATGTTTCTCAATAACGAATAATTCCAAATAGTCTGACCGTTTCTGCTGATGTTTGTTCGTCAAACAGTTTTTCAGAGCGGTTTTTAAAGACGAAGACCCCCTCCTGACCATATCATTTCCGGGTGGTTTGCTATCCATTGATCCTCTCCTTATACTTATCAGCAATATTGATCGATGAGGCCCGCAATCACCTCTTTGACGCGTTCCTGATTTGACCTGTTGCCGATGCGGCTGGTTTCGGATGATAAAATATCAAAGCAGATCTGCCGGAACACCGTATTATCTTTACGGATCAACGCCTTTCGAACCACGGCTGATTTTGCAATCATATTGCAGCCTCTGATCGTCGGCGCGAACTCATACACATCGGACTCCCGGAGTCCCCGGACAATATCGACAATTCTTGCGGTGTCTTCTATGGGTAAACCCGATTTGGCGGCTGTAATCCGAATTTCGGTTTCGCGGTCAAAATTATCCAGATCAATTGTCACCATGCGATCCCGAAGCGCATCCTGGCTGCGATACACACCGGCATACTCTTCAGGATTGCTGGTAAATATGGCTCTGAAATTGGGATTGACTTTCAGATAATTCCCATCACCATCCCGGCTGACCGGCAGATCCAGCATTTTTTCCTGAAGAACCGACAGCAGGGCATTGTTGGCCTCGGGCCTGGATCGAGTAAATTCGTCGTAGATCAGGGTGAGGCCATGCTTGCAGGCAACAGTCAGACGGTTGTCCACCCATTGCTTGCGCATATTCTCTTCGGTTTTCAGAACTGTGTGAATAAAATTATCTCTTACCCGGCGAATGCTGTACCCCTGTTCGCTTCCTACCAGATCCGATGTCGAAAATTCTTCGTCCCCATGAATCAGGATTACCGGCCGGCCGATTTTGCTGGCCACATGCATGGCGATCGTCGTTTTTCCGGTTCCGGAAATACCGCGAAAATGAAGGGGAAAGCCGGCTTCCAGATACCCCATGGCCCGAACCGTCACATCACTGATATAGGGCGTTTCAACAAAATCCGACATGGGTATGGGTTCCAGAATGGTCGCTGTTTCAGACATGACGATCTCCTTTTAACCCGATTACATCCATGGATACCTGCCCTTTTCCCCTGCATGTCCGGCAGGGCAGGTATTCACCCGCAGACATGCCTTTAGTATAACATCTCGGACAGGGTCCAGTTGGTTCATGAATGCCTACAAAACCGGTTCCACCGCATACGGTGCAGACAAGTCTTCGTTGCGGTTGAACACCCGATCCATGGCAATATGCGCAGGAAACCGCATGTTCCGGAATGCGTTTCTTCCCGCGTCCGCCACACACCTGACATATTGAATCATCGTAAAACATTTGAAAAGGATCGATACCTTTTCCCCTGCAAAATGAGCAAGTATGCCATTTCATATCTATTTCCTTTCCGTTGGCAAAAGAATCAATGGGCTTCCTTATAACGGGTTAACAAAATACAGGCAACTGTCTTTTACCAAAATCCGTTCATCCAGCAGTTCTCGCATGACGGGGATCAGGGATCGCCAGTTTTCAACACCCAGCAATTCCGCTACCTGAATCATTTTCATGCCTTCTTTATGATTTCGAAGAACCGTAACGATTCTTTCGCGATGATTTTCCCGATTCATACCGGCATCTTCATCCAGGGCATGGTCTTGAATCCCATCCGATGTTTCTGAAAGGGCTATTGTTTCTTCAACAAAAGTGTTTTTTTTTTCATCAGACAAAAATGAAGACGCTGTTTCTGCTGCTTCGGTAACAACGGACGATGATTCAGTTCTGGCCGTTTGAATGCGTTGAATTAATTCTTTCCAGGCCGCCGCTGTTTCCCGAATATCCGCCTGAACTTCTGACAGATACGCCTGAGTGGCGGTTTTTCGATCGGATTCGGCTTCTGAAAGACTCGACATAAACTGATCGAGATCGGTCCGCAACTGCTTGCCCATCTCCTGGTGCGCCTCGGCCATTTCCCGCAGTTTATCAACAAGATCTTTTCTTAATACATCAACCACCGCGATTCTCTGGGTGATCTCATCTTGTCGCTGGCTGCCATCTTCCCTGGCGGTTGACAGACGGCTGGACTCGGCTGTATTCAGATCCGACATAAACTCAACAAGTTCGGTCCGCAACTGCTTGCCCATCTCCTGGTGCGCCTCGGCCATTTCCCGCAGTTTATCAACGAGGTCTTTTCTTAATACATCAACCACCGCGATTCTCTGGGTGACCTCATCTTGTCGCTGGCCGCCATCTTCCCGGGCGGTTGACAGACGGCTGGACTCGGCTGCATTCAGATCCGACATAAACTGTCCCAGCTCGGACCTGAGCAGTTTTCCCATCTCCTGATGCTGGCTGGAAAACGTTCTGAGCAAATTCACCGCCTCTTTTTGACAGTCTCTGGTTTCCGATTTAATCTGGTTAATATCATTTAGAATCGATGCTCTTAGAAACACTCTGTCCTCATGAGCACCGATCACCTCCTGAGCCAATCGCCTTAAAGCTTCTGCATTCGACATGGGGCATCTCCTTATTTTTCGATAGACTTCCGGATTAAAATCTACAGACATGCTTCAGAAGGCATTATGCCGGTAGAGGGGAGAACCAATTCGCCTCTATATCTGTAAAGGATGCCATTGCAGGTGGTTGTGGCGAATCTTGGCGAACCATCCAAGATTGGCATAAACAGGGTTTTTCTTACCGGCTGCAGGCCAAAACATCCCGCCACTGGTGTTGAACCCGGTCCCGAACCGCGTCAAAATTGTCCAGAAATGTAATGATTTCCGGCTCACAAAAACACTGATGCACTTGAATGGTCCTTAGCATCTGTTTCAGGTCCTTGATGCGGACACCGTGGCCTTTCAGCAGCAAGGTCTTTAAACCGGAGCGAAGCTCTTCCTGGGCAATCTGAAACTGTTTCAGACCATTGACAATGCGTCTTTCGCGTTCTTTCTGGCGGGTGAGAACATCTTCCCGAAGGGTTTCCATATCCTCGGTAACTGCGGGGCTTTCGCCAGATACCAGTCGACGAAATCGGCCTATCATTTCCGATTCTTCCTGTTGAAACTGAATGAACCGGTCTTCTGCTTCCTGTTCAATTTCCCGCATGCGATCAACCAGCGCCCGAATCATGATATCAAAGTCCTTTTTTCGAAGGCTTTCCGATTTCGCCAGATTATCCCGCAGTTGGATAATCATCTCTTTCATCTCTATCTGAAAGCTTTTCAATAGATTATTGGCCTGAGTCATCAGCATGTTTACGGTTGATACCCGCATTTCATAGGAATCGATAATGCTGACAGCCAATTCTTTCATATCAGATTGAGCGCTCATGAATAGACCTCTTAACCGTTCAGAAAAAAACCGCAAACATATCGGGCAGTACAAAACATACCGTTTCATAAGGGAGCATTGCCAGATGTGTTTACGGTTTTTTGGGTCAATCACTGGTCGGAGATTCCAGATATGCTTAAGATCGCTCGGCAGATAAGGGGGTGGTTACACGCCGTTATCCTCTATAAGGATATCTGTCAATCTCCCTTAGATGGGATTAATCGTTATGCTGCGGCTGTAGCTGTCAGGCCTACGGCTTCGGCATATTTTAAATAGGTTTCAACACCAGCCAAGACCACCCTGGCTTCAATAGCCAGAAGCTCAATGCCTACCAGAGAGACTCTTGCCCATGCATCGACCACAATGCCTTTGTCAAGAATCCGGTCTATAACCTCTACCAAACTCGATGATGCATTCGTTTTTTCCACTGCCATGATATATTTCTCCTTTTTTTACTGTTCGATTGACATGCTATGCGTGTTCATAACCTCTCACGGATACCTGTCAATCTCTTCTGGGATTGATTGTTATGCTGCGGCTGTGGCGGTAAGGCCCACGGCTTCGGCATACTTCAGATAGGTTTCAACACCTGCCAGGACCACTCTGGCCTCAATAGCCAGAAGCTCGATGCCTACCAGAGAGACTCTTGCCCATGCGTCAACCACAATGCCTTTGTCAAGAATCCGGTCTATAACCTCTACCAAACTCGATGATGCATTCGTTTTTTCTACTGCCATGATAATTTCACCTCCCTTCAATGTTCCATCATTATACTCCGACCGGTCATAACCAGAATTTCCGGCGCCCACTGAACCCACCATCGCTGAGGACTGAAGGCAGGGCGGCAAGTTGAAAATTTCTGATTATGACCATTTTGCGGTACATATTTCGGGTGATCATAAGTGAGATGCACCTTAATCCGCCAGACAACCTGCAAGACAAAACAAAAATTGGGATGGATTTTATGGGCACGTCGCCATGCTGTCTGTCAGCGCCTGTTTACATACTGTTATCAAATTATTGATATCAAACGGCTTATCCAGAAATGCCCACGCTCCCCCATTAAAAAATTTTTTGCGAATTTCATCTGTCCCATACGCCGTGACAACAACGACTTTGGGATAGTCTCCATTCTGTTTGATATGATCAAGAACCGACAATCCGCTCATATCCGGAAGCAGATAATTTAAAATAACCACCTGGGTTTGCGGATAACACCGCATGAATTCCAAAGCATCTTTTCCGTTTGTGACCGCATCCACGGACAAACCGGCCTTTTCCAGCACATTGGCCATGGTCCATAGCATTTCCTCGGAATCATCAACAATCAATATTTCAGTTGATATTTTCGGCATATACCTGTTGATCCGGAACAATGTTTTTTACAAAAACAGGATTATAAATGTGACGCGGCACATTCATTTACATTAATTCATGAGAACGTTTGGAGAAAATTAATCAGCAGAAGTTGAGATGAGATTTGGAAATGTTGTCTGGTAGGAATTCAGAAAAGGGCTGCTGATTTTACTGAAGTTATATGCATATTACACGCCAACACCTCAAACAAAACATAACAATTGGATATGATAATTGAATTTTAGATTGCACGTGTTATTGGATTTACGAATATTTCGGGAATGGGTATGGCATGGCTGCCCCAACTGGGACATCCATGCCATAATTAAAAAAAAGGCCTTGCTCATTATTTCGAGCACATCTTGATTCCCCCCTTGAGGGGGGTCAAAGGAATGCTAACAGTTGTAATGGGGGACGCTGTCCCCCAAACCCCCTGGGATTTATCGCTGTTTACAGCCAAAGCATGATAATAAGAAAAGGCCGCACAATATATATACAGCGCGGCCTCATGCTTCGGTTACCTGCTTCGGCGCTCGGGTCGTTTCCCAGCGTTGCCCTATCCTCCGGGCAGGCATACGACATATATCATTAATCGATGCTTTTGATCTATTGATTTTAACCTATCGGGAAGATCCACTTGACAGGCATATGGAAGATCGATAAATATTAATCAGGTGTCACACTTTTTGTCCGCCACCCGCTTCATTTTTACTCCGCCATTTCCACATTATGGTGCCGTTTTTATCAACCTTTCATAGATGCTCCGTGCCTGCCTTAGGTTGCCGCTGAGCTCGTAACCTTCGCTGATCTCGATCAGGCCTTTCCGGGCTAGAACCGCTTCCAGGGTGTCGGGGTGGCAGTCAACCAATTCAAAGTACATTTCGGCCGCCTGGTGGGGGGCGTTGGTTGCCTGGTAGCCGTCGGCCATTTTCAGAAGGCGATTCAGTAGTACGGAATCGGCTTCAACCACGGCGGCTGCTTCAACCACGACAGCCGTTTCAACCACCGAAGCTGCTTCAACCACGGCGGCGGCCTTAGCCACAGCAGCCGTTTCAACCACTGAAGCGGCTGCAACCACCGCGGCGGCCTTAGCCACAGCGCCCTTTTCAACCACCGAAGCGACTTCAACCACGGCGGTATCAGCGGCGTGATTGACGACCGCAACAAGGGTGGCTTTGTCGGTATCTCTATGAACTTTTGTTCTTCGCTCCTGTTTCATTTTTCCCTCCTGTGACAACAGATTAAAGGTTGAGTAACCGGTAATCGACGACTCAAATATGAGTTTCGATATTCTGGCAAAGGCGCCATAACGGACTGCTGGCTCCTATGTTGCAAGCACATTGCATACCAACACGCCATATAAAAACAACCCTATAATATCATGGTTAATTATGATATCCAGCGTTTATTGACTTTAATAACATATCGGGATTGGGTATGGCATGGATGCCCCAACCGGGACATCCATGCCATAATTAAAAAAACGAGCCTTTGATCTTTGTACCGAGCACATCATGATTCCCACTTTGAGGTGGGTTGGGGGGGGGGGTCATCGGGTCTGGCTGGTTTTCAATTTTCTTAATAGTGTCTTGTAGTCAATTCCCAGCCCTCGAGCTGCCTCGCTTTTATTTCCGCCGCATCGTTCAATTTCTTCTGTAATCAATCGTTTCTCGATCGACTCGGTGTAGTTGCGGATTATTTCCTTAAGGGGTCTGTTGTTTGGGTTTGTAAGACAGGCCATTTTTGTTTGATCCGGATCAGAAGTCGAGTCACAGGTCAGAATCAAATGCTCCGGACAGATCGGCTCGTGGTCATTGCAGAGCAGCACGGCTTGACGGATCACATTCCGAAGTTCCCGCACATTGCCGGGCCATGAGCAGGATATCAGCATATTCAGCGCCTCACGGGAAAATCCCAAACAACTTTTATTAAGCTCAATCTGAGCCTCATCCATGAAACGTTTGGCCAAATACGGAATGTCTTCTTTCCGGTTGCGAAGCGCAGGCAGATCAATGATAAATTCTTTCAACCGGTAAAACAGATCGGATCGAAAACGACCGGCGCCCACATCCGCTTCCAGCGGCTGATTGGTCGCGGCAAGGATACGAACATGGACCGGCTCCGCTTTTTTAGCGCCCAGTCGCTGAATCTGGCGTTCCTGCATGGCGCGAAGAATTTTCTGTTGTGATGGATACGGCAGATTTCCCACTTCATCCAGAAACAGGGTTCCGCCGCTGGCCAGCTCAAAATAGCCGGCTTTGTTGGCATTGGCGCCGGTAAACGCACCTTTCTGAAACCCAAACAGCTCGCTTTCAATCAGTGTTTCCGGGATCGCACCACAATCCACCGCAACAAAAGGCCCGTCTTTTTCATGACCCATATCGTGAATCGCCCGTGCGACCAGTTCCTTTCCAGTTCCGCTTTCTCCCTGAATCAAAACTGTAAAAGGAGTTGACGCCACTTTTTCAACCAGTTGGACCATTTTTTTTATGGAATCACTGGAACCCATCCGTTCGTACAATGTGGTCCGCTCGGCAAGCGCTTTTCTGAGCAGGGTGACCTCCTGCATCAGATCCTGTGTTTCAAGCCCCCGTTGTATGGTAAACAGAAGATCATTGTTGTCGATGGGTTTGCAGACATAGTCATAGACGCCGATTTTTATGGCATCGACAGCATTTTTGATATTGGCGTGAGCGGTAATCATGACAATGGGAACAGCCTGCATTTTCTTTTTGATTTGTTCTGCGACACATAGTCCATCCTTGCCAGGCATTCGAAAATCAAGAAGGATTAAATCCGGAATGTTATTTTCTATAAATTCCATACAGTCGATCCCATCCTTGACCTGATGGACGCAATATCCCGCAGTGGTCAAGACATTGGACACGGCCCATCGGAAATCACTGTCGTCGTCCACCAGCAGGATGGTTCTGGGCTTCGGCTGACTCTGATCAATCCGCATGATTTGTTTCCTTTCCGGTTGATGGCTGAAATGTTGCCGGCAGCATCACCGATATTCTGGTTCCGCCACCGGTATTTGGTTCAGCGACGATGGCCCCATTATGCAACTGGACAATAGAAAAACTGATGCTCAATCCCAGCCCGGTTCCCCCGTCCTTGGTCGTAAAAAACGGGTCGAAAATCCGTTTTCGGTATTCTTCGGGGATACCTGGGCCATTATCGATGACAGTGGCTTCCACCATGCGCCGGTTCGGAAGAAAAGCTGTTTTCATAATGATTGTTCCTTTTCCGCCGACTGCCTGAATCGCATTGATCATAATATTCAGAAAGACCTGTCCCAGTTTTTCCTCATCGCCGAACACCAGCGGTAAATCCGGCGCCAGTTCATATTCAAAAACGATGCGGGACGCGGTCATTTCAAGTTTGGCCATATCCGTCATTTTGAGAAATATATCATTTAGATTCAGTATCTGCTGTTTCAGATCCGCTGGCCGGGAAAAGGCCAGCAGATCATTGATCAAATTACTGGCCTTCTGGCTGTTTCGATAAATCACTTGAAAATTCTCTGTCACCAGGCGGTCCGTGCTCAGATTTTCAAGGCTGAACTGTGCGCAGGAGCTGATAACCGCCAGTGGATTTCTAAGTTCGTGGGCAAGGCCTGCGGAAAGCAGCCCCAATGAAGACAGTTTTTCCTGCCGGATCATGGTGTCTTCCATTTCCTTGCGGAAAGAAATATCAATAACAGATACATTAAAACAGAGCGGATCCCCTGCGGTATCCCGGATCAGGCAGGTGGATACCTGGGCCGTAAAAAAAGAGCGATCATCCCGGACAGCAGTTACCTCCGCACCGTTGCTCCCCTGTTTCACCAGAAAGTCGTCGATGAAAGAAACCGACTGATCCGTTTGAAAAAAATCATTGAGTGATCTGTCAATCACTTCTTTTTCATCATGATATCCCCACATATCAGCAAATGCTTGATTGGCAAAGGTAATTTTGCCGTCAAGATTCACGAATGCAATACCGTAAACGGATGTTGAAATCGCGGAATCCTTGACCTGGAGGCTCATTTCATATTGTTTTCGGACTGTCACATCCCGAATGGATCCAATGATTATAGAAGGCGCGCCATTAGGTTGTAAAATCTTAGTTGAGGTTATTGAAACCCAGTGACGGGTTCCATCCTTATATGAAAATTCCGTTTCATAATTTGTGACCTTTCCATTTTTCAGAAGCATATCCAGATACTGGTCCCTGTCAAAGGAATTAACATACAAATCCGTGACGGATTTTCCTATCAACTCTTTACGGGAAAAGCCGGAAACAGTCAGAACAGAAGGGCTGATTTCATAAATGACTCCTGGCAGAGTTGTTTCAAAATAAACATCCCGAATATTCTCAAAAATTCTTCTGTATTTTAGTATTTCCGCATGCAGCATATCTCCAACCTGCTTACGCCTGCTGATATCAAGGCAATGACCGATATAACCGATGAATTCATTCTTACTGTTGTAGCGCGGACTGCCTTGATCAATTAACCAGCGATATTTCCCGTCGTACCGGCGTAGACGAAACTCTATTCTGAATTTCCTCCGTCGATCAAACGCCCCCAAATAAATATCCAAAAAGCGTTGCAGATCATCCGGATGCACCCTTTCTGTCCAACCATTTCCCATTTCCGCTTCAAGTGTTCGCCCTGTGAATTCAAGCCAAACGCGATTGAAATAGTTGCAGAGTCTATCTGTTCCGGATGCCCAGATCAAAGCCTGACCGGAATCCGCCAAGGTTCTGAATTTCTGTTCGCTCTCCCGCAGGATTTCATCAGACTGTTTGCGTTCCGTAATATCGCTCATCACGATGCGGCACTCGGGAGCACCGTCCGCATCCTGTGCGGCGGTCGCTGCCAGATGAGTCCAGAATGCAGTTTTGTCCATTTTCAGCATCCGCAGTTCGCAATTCTGCGGTTCACCCGTATCAAATAGTTTTTTGCGGTGCAGGTAGTAGATGTCCTGGTCCTCTTTGTGGATGAACCGCGTGAACGGTTGATTGATCAGCGCGCCCCGCGTCACGTCCAGCAGGGTGGCGATGGTGAGGTTGGCCGCCAGGATCAGCCCATGCACGTTGATGGTACAATAGCCCACAGGCGCCAGGTCGTAGAAGTCGAAATGGTGAGCGTGCGCAGCTTCCAGTTCCGCCTGCTTTAAACGCAGATCCTCGTTCTGCATCTCCAACTCGATCTGATGCACGCGCAAATCGAGAAGCACCTGCCGGATTTCTTCGAGCGACAGAGCTTCGATGTTTTCCGTTGACTGAGGTGGCATTTTCCGGGAAACCTGTCTGGGTTGTTGGCTGGGTTGGCTGCAAGGCATGCCGCCCTGCAGTGTGTCGGATTCAGTGCTCTTGCGTGGCTTGTTCATGTCGTACTCCACTTTATCCCAGTTTCACATGAGTATCCAATGTCCGACGAAGATTTACATTTGCTCTTGATTTTTGCGACGGAGTTCTTCCTTTGAAAAATCTTGAGAACAATTTATCCGTAACTTTATAAATGAGATGAGCTTTTTCAGAAGACTTGTTTAATCCCACATGAATCATGATCTTTGGCCAATTCTCTGTTTCACGCACACGCATTTCTTGCAGTGATATCTTGAAGTTGAGGAAGATCTTATGGGTATTGATTTAGAAACACTGATTTGATGACATATATTCTCATAAGCAAAGTGAGATAAATACATCAGATCTCATGACTGGCGCACCCATAGCACTTGGTTCAGCCGATACATCTTCATTTTTACTCTGAACAAGAAAGTATCAAGTGTCAATCAGATATTTTATCATGCCAAAATGCAGTGATGTGGTAGGGAGTTAATTGACACTTTCTTACTAACCCCCATGCCCGGGGCGGGCATGGGGGTTAGTAAGAGTGGATTTATAATCCGCCAGGAGGTATTCAATGAAAAAGAAGCGAAGGAAATAAACGCAGGAATTCAAAGAAGAAGCGGTTGAGCTGAGCACGGAACAAGGATATCAGATTGTCGAGGCGGCCCGGAATCTCGGAGTCAATGTAAACATGTTGGGGCGATGGAAGCTGTTGAAGTTGGCCGGTGTTGCCGCCAGGCAGAAAAAGAAATTTAAAGCGACCACATACAGCAAGCATAATTTGACAGTGGTGCCAATAAACTTTTTAAGTGGCGTATTTACTTTAAATAACAGATAATCAATATCTGTGCTGTTAAAGACCAGTCATGCAAGCGGAAACACGCAGTTCTGTCTTTTGGCTGAGTCACGCTGTATCAAACCTGCTTATTTTCTGTCCTTTCCCCAGATACTGTCCAGAAATTGATCCCTTCCGGACCCATTGCGATAGGATTTATACCGCAGCGGATTTTTTTTGTAATAGCCCTGATGATAGTCTTCCGCCGGATAAAAAACGGAAGCCTGCCTGATTTCGGTCACGATCGGCCGGGTGAACCGATTGGATTGTTGAAGTTTTTCCCTGGTTTCTTCGGCAAGTCTTTTCTGCGCGTCGTCGAGATAGAAAACAGCCGCCCGGTACTGATGTCCGACATCCACGAACTGCCGGTCGACAGCAGTCGGATCAATATTCATCCAGAAAACATCCAAAAGTTTTTCATAGCTGATCGTATCCGGATCATATGTTATTTCAACCGCTTCAACGTGACCGGTTCCACCGGACGACACCTCCTCGTATGTGGGGTTTTCCTTGAAACCGCCGGTATATCCGGAAACCGCCGAAATCACCCCCGGCAATTTTTCAAAAGGCGTCTCCATACACCAGAAGCATCCCCCGGCAAAGATGGCCTTTTCCGTTTTACCGACAGAAGCTTGCACCGGTTTGGTTCCATCATCGGCAATTGCCGCGCTCACGGCAATGAGTGCAGCCAAGCCCATCATTACGATCATCGTTTCCATGGGTTTTCTCCTCCTGATTCCGGCTCACCGCGGAACCGGGTAATGAACGGGCTGTTGTCCGACAGGAGCTGAATGTTCTCCAGCAGCATCAACGCGATTTGGATAAGATCAGTCTCTTTTATGCCTTAAAAATAACACATCAAAATGGTATTTCAACAAGGTTACCCCACTATTCGATAGCTTACGAAAATGGCAGCATGATAATGCTCGTTTTTTAGATTAAGATAAAGTATAAGTTACAAATAAACGTTATGATAGCCGCTCAACCGTCTCCCAAAATCTTTATTGAAAGCCTTCCGAAATATAGAAGGAACCAGGCCGTTGGTATCACAAGGATACGGGGAATATGATCCTCTATTCTGTCAGCCATAAACAGGAAGCGGATGTCAGATAACAGAAAAAACAACTGCAACCCGTCGTCCGCCGCTCGTCGTCAGTCGATTGCCGTGGTGATTCCCCAATACGGCCGCATCGGCGGCGCGGAGAACATGGCGTTTCAACTCTGTGAACGCCTGGCCGCAATGCCGGAGTTTGATATTCATGTATTTGCCAGAAAATGGGATCCCGGCCCATCCCTGGTTACCTTTCACAAAGTTCCCATGATTCACTTTCCCAGGTGGCTTCAGCCCGTCAGCTTTGCCGGGTTTGCCCGGCGAAAAATCGACACCATGACTTTTGATCTGGTGCACAGCCACGAGCGGATTTTTCGCATGGATCTGTTGACGTTTCACGGTATACCGCATCAGACCTGGATTCATGATATGCGCCAAAAATCCCTGAGCGGGTTTGACCGGGCCACTTGCTGGATAGAGAAAAACGGGATTGAAAATCCGGCGCTGAAAATGATTCTGCCGGTTTCAACCCTGGTAAAAAAAGAGCTTTCCAAACACTATGCCATTTCCGAAGACCGGGTTTCCGTCGTACATCCGGGAGTGTCGATCGCACGGTTTTCCAGCCTGAATGCCCGGTCCTGTCGGGAGCGGATTCGGGCCCGCCATGGGTTATCCGCATCGGATGTGGTCATTTGTTTTGTGGGAATGAATTTTGAAATCAAGCGGCTGGATCTGACGCTTCAGGCAATTGCCGGCATGAAGCGTGACGGCTTTTTTTCTCCTTTGCCAAAACTTTTGATCGTCGGAAAGGGGAACTCCGGACCGTATTTGAAAATGGCCGAAGATCTTGGCATCAGCGATCAGGTCATCTTTGCCGGCATAACGGATGATGTCGAAGCCTATTACCTGGCAAGCGATTTTTTTGTGATGCCGTCGCGCATGGACACCTTCGGGCTTGTGGTTCTGGAAGCCATGGCAGCGGGGCTTCCGGTTGTGATCAGTTCAAACGTGGGCGCTGCCGATCTGGTGACCCATGGCGGCAGTGGTTTTATTCTGGCGGAAAACCCATCGGCCCGGGATATGACTGCATCCCTGATCCGGTTAATGAATCCGGAGCAACGCCGGTCAATGGGAAAAGCCGCAAGACGGATCGCCGAAAATCACGACTGGGACAAGGTTGCCGACAAAATGGCCGGAATATACCGGACCCTTATCGCCGGGCAGAAAACCACAATTTTAAAACAATCGTGATGAACTCGAAAAAGTCAAAACAGGAGAACCCATGACGCCATATCCGGAAATCGACATCAGCCGGGTCCGCACCTGCTCAGCCAGAGAGCGGATTTCCAAGGTAACCACGGAACTTGAAGCCGGACCCATTCGCGCCAACATGACGATGCGGGAATTTCTGGATGCGCTGCCGAAAATATTGAAAGCCGATGCCCTGAAAGCCATTGCCCTGGCAGTGGTCAAGGCAAAAAAGAAAAACAAACCGGTCATTGCCATGATCGGCGGCCATGTCATCAAAACCGGATGCAGTCCGGTGCTTGCAGGACTGGCTGAAAACGGGTATATTACCCACGTGGCGTCAAACGGGGCCGCGGCCATTCATGATACGGAGCTTGCCCGGTTTGGCCATACCTCCGAGGATGTGGCGTCCCAGATAGAAGACGGATCGTTTGGCATGGCCGAAGACACGGCGGCCCTGGTCAATGAAGCCGCCAGACAGTCCGCGGCATCAAAAGAATCGCCCGGGGAAGGCTTTGGAGAAGCCGTGGGAAGACTGCTTCTGCAGGAAGCACCGCCGTATCTGAACCGGGCTCTGACCTATGAATGTTTTCGGCTGAAAATCCCCTATACCCTTCATGTGGCACTGGGAACCGATATTGTGCATCAGCATCCCTCGGCCAGCGGAGCAGCCATCGGGGAGGCGTCTTTACGGGATTTCCGTATTTTTGCGGCATCGGTTTCCCGGCTGGGGGATGGAGGCGTTGTGCTCAATTTCGGCAGCGCGGTCCTGATGCCGGAGGTTTTTCTAAAAGCCCTGGCCGTTGCCCGCAATCTGGGATTTTCCGTTACCCATTTTACGACCGCCAATTTTGACATGATCCAGCATTACCGGCCGACCGTGAATGTGGTTCAACGCCCCGTATTGCCTGGAGGCAAGGGATATGCTATTACGGGTCATCATGAAATCATGATTCCGCTTCTGGCCGCCACGATTTATGAAACTGCCTTGAAAGCGTGATACGCGTTGTCGTGAAAAAATGGTTGGGTTAAGGAAAAGTAATGAACACACAGTTGTTTATCGATCAGATATCCGAGCATATAGACTGTTTTCAGGCCCTGAAACACAGTGCCCCGGAGATCCTCCGTGCGGCACGGGAGCTGACCGCAACGATTGCATCCGGCAAAAAGATTCTCATCTGCGGAAACGGCGGTTCCGCGGCAGACGCCCAGCACTTTGCAGCAGAACTTGTGGGCCGGTTTGAAAAGGAACGGGCATCTTATCCCGCCCTTGCCTTGACCACGGATTCATCCGCTTTGACGGCAATCGGCAATGACTACGGATTCGAGCGGGTGTTTTCCCGGCAGGTCGAAGGGCTGGGCCAAAAAGGGGATATGCTGATCGTCATTTCCACTTCCGGCAATTCCCCCAATATTCATAAGGCGGTGCGAAAAGCGGCTTCCATGGGAATGCAGACCATCGGACTTCTGGGAAGGGACGGCGGCGGCCTCAAAGATGAAGTCGGCTGCCCGGTAATTGTTCCGCATGTCCGTACCGCCAGAATCCAGGAAGCCCACGGCTTTATCCTGCATTTCTGGGCATGCTGCGTGGATGAAGCCGTAAAGGCCCCGGCAGCATGAATTTATCCGCATTGAACCAAAAACGCATTCTGGTTGTCGGCGATGTCATGCTGGATCGGTATCTCTGGGGAGATGTCAAGCGGATATCGCCGGAAGCGCCGGTGCCTGTTGTCCGGATCCGCCAGCAATCCGAGATTCCGGGAGGCGCGGGCAATGTTGCGGCAAACCTGGCCGGCCTGGAATGCCCGGTATCCATCCTGGGTGTTTGCGGAAATGATGAAGCCGGAAACCGTTTAAGAAAGATTTTTTTGGAAAAAGGCATCGATCCGTTGCTCCAGGAGAGCATTGCCCGGCCAACCATTACCAAGACCCGAGTCATGGCCAGAGGTCAGCAACTCCTTCGCCTGGATGAGGAAGAGCCCCGAATTTTAAGCCCGGAGCTGGAAGAGAAAATCATCGCCCGATTTGAACAGAAAGCCCCTGTTTGTGATGTTGTCGTTTTGTCCGATTACGGAAAAGGCATTTTTCAGACGCCGAATCTTTGCCAGCACTTTCTTCGCTATTGCAGGACTCGCGGCATCCCTGTCCTGGTGGATCCCAAAGGCGCGGACTGGGCCCGTTATCAGGGAGCGACCTGTGTCACCCCCAATACCGCCGAACTGGAACGGGTCACAGGCAGCACGACCGAAGCGGACGAGGCGCAGCTGTATCAGAGCGCCTCGGCCATCCGCCGCCAATACGGGCTGGAATGGCTCCTGGTCACGAGGGGTTCCAAGGGAATGGTTCTGTGCGGAAAAGAAGACTCTCCCCTCATGATCCCGGCAAGGGCCAGGGAAGTATTTGATGTCTCGGGCGCCGGAGACACGGTCATTGCCACGCTGGCGGCCGGCCTTGCATTAGGGCTTTCCTTTGCCCGGGCAGCTCAGCTCTCAAATCTGGCAGCCGGAATCGTGGTGGGAAAACTGGGAACCCAGCCAATTACCCGTCCCGAGCTGTCGGCAGCCATAGCGCTGAATGACATGCAGTCCCAGAGCACCGGCGCATCCAAAATCGCCGTCCTGGAGTCTGCCCGGATTCTGGTCAAATCCTGGCAGAGCTCCGGCCAGAAAGTGGTATTCACCAATGGCTGCTATGATCTACTTCATCCGGGTCATATTCATCTTCTGCATCAGTCCAGAGATCTGGGAGATCGCCTGATTGTCGGACTCAATACGGATGCATCGGTCAGGCGTCTGAAGGGAAATACCCGCCCTATTGTGGCGGAAAGAGATCGAGCGGCCATTATAAGCGCCCTTGGCTGTGTGGATCTGGTCGTCCTGTTTGATGAAGACACGCCGCTTGAACTGATCCAGGCCATAAAACCCGATATCCTGGTCAAGGGCGAGGATTATCGTCTGGATCAGGTGGTGGGAAGGGAAGCTGTTGAATCCTATGGCGGCAGGGTCTGCCGCGTTCCCCTGCTCCAGGGTTACAGCACCACGCAGATCGCGGAAAAAATTGTATCCACGCAAAAGAATTGAATTAAACCAGAAACGATAATAGGAGACCGACATGGCGCTTCACCCGGAACTTTTGAAAATTCTGGCCTGCCCCAAATGCAAGGGAGATATTTATCTGAACGAGACCGGCGATGGACTGGTCTGCGACCAATGCAAACTGATCTATGAGATTCGGGATGATATTCCCATCATGCTGATCGAAGAAGCCAAGCCGTTTTCCTGATTGCCATGAGCCATCCCCAGCCCCCCAAACCCGCCAAACTGGTCATCGGACTGTTTACCCAGAAGCAGGAACGGCTGGCCGCCGTGGCTGTCGATCTCATGGAGAGCTTCGGGTCTATTGACATGATCAGTCCGCTCTTTCCCTTTGACTTTACAATGTATTACGAAAAGGAAATGGGCTTTCCCCTGTTCCGGAGAATTTTCGTTTTTAAATCCTTGATTCAACAGGATGCTCTGGCGGACATCAAACTGAAAACCAATGCGATTGAGACGCGGTATAGCGCTGATGGCATGCGGCAGGTCAACATCGACCCCGGATTTCTTTTGATGGAACGGCTGGTGCTGGCAACCGGAAAGAATTTTGCGCATAGAATCTATATCGGCAAGTGTATTTACGCTGATCTGACGCTCATTTATCAGAAAAACGGCTATCAACCCCTTCCCTGGACATATCCGGATTATGCCCATGGATCCATCCGGCATTTTCTCACTCTCGTCCGCAATAAATACATGGAAGATTTAAAGGAAGTTCAGCAATGATTCTCAGCATGACTGCTTTTTCCTGCACAAAACTGACCGTATCCCCCATTTCCGTCAACTGTGAAATCCGCGCCTGTAACAGCAAAGCCCTGGATATTTCGCTTCGAATCACCTCCGGGTATGCCGCTCTCGAAGAAAAAATCAAATCCCTGATCTCTGAAATGATCAGCCGGGGACGCCTGGATGTCCTAATTCAGATATCGGAAACCGCTGTTTCACCCGCTGCCTTTGAAATTGACGAACCCCGGGCCCTGGCATATTATCAGGTCTTGACCGAGATCAAGGAGCGGTTTTCGCTGAAGTCTTCCGTATCCCTGCAGATGATGGCCGGCGCCGGAATCATCAAACCTTCCGAATCGGAAAAAGACATGAATGCCGCCTGGGCCGCTGTCCAGCCATGCACTCAGACGGCCGTTTGCGAACTGGTTGCCATGCGAAGACAGGAAGGAGAATATCTGGCCGGCGATATTCAAACCCGGCTTGAAGTCATTGAAAATAAACTGGCCAGAATCGAAATGGAGTCCGAAGGCCTGGTGGCCTATTACCAGGAGCGGCTGATTCGCCGCATTCAAAAGATCACCCAGGGAATTGTGGACATCGACCCGGGTCGCATGGCTCAGGAGGCGGCATTTCTGGCCGACCGCAGCGATATCTCCGAGGAAATCGTCCGGGCCGGAAGCCATATCTTACAGTTCCGTCAGATCATGGATGCGCCCGAGCCGGCCGGAAGGAAACTGAATTTTCTGCTTCAGGAAATGAACCGGGAGTTCAACACCATGGGATCAAAAACCGAAAACGCATCGGTATCCTACTGCGTGGTCGAGGTAAAAACCGAACTTGAAAAAATTCGCGAACAGGTTCAGAATATTGAATAAGGAGGCTGCTTGGAACCCCATATCATCAATACCATTCCCAAAATCAATCACATCATGCTGAACATCGGATTCGGAAACGTCGTGGCGGCAAACCGGGTCATTGCCATTGCCTCCCCCAACTCCGCCCCGGTCAAACGCCTGAAAGACGAAGCCCGTGACGAAAAACGGCTGATTGATGTCACGCACGGCCGCAAAACCCGATCGGTTTTGATTACGGACAGTAACCACGTCATCCTTTCCTCCATTCAGACGGAAACCATTTCTCAGCGGCTGTCAACATTAATGGATGCGGAATAACGATGAGTTCATCTAATGCGATTCTGGAAACCGGCCCCTCCTGCACAAAAGGCTGCCTGTTTATTCTTTCCGCGCCGTCCGGCGCCGGAAAAACCACCCTTTGTCAGGCGATCTGCCGGCGTTTTCCGGACATGCTGTATTCCGTCTCCCACACCACCCGCCCGTCAAGGCCTGGAGAAATCCAGGGAGCCGACTATCATTTTATTACCCAAGAAGAATTCATTCTTATGATTGAATCCGGCGAATGGGCGGAATGGGCGGAGGTTCACGGGAATTATTACGGCACGTCCGCGAACTTTCTGACTCGGGGGCTGGAGGCGGGAAAGGATATTCTGCTGGACATTGATGTTCAGGTGATGTCACCATATCATTGACATAGTGCTGGGTAGGCCAGCAGTTCAGAAAACGTCCA
>Ga0268284_1000647_pt1 | contig 21849 bp, 21 predicted proteins | sample saktaG_14_FD_190137 | JGI IMG/M metagenome (GOLD analysis project Ga0268284, IMG submission 190137) | Saline water microbial communities from Sakinaw Lake, British Columbia, Canada - sak_2013_06_06_40m | ecosystem: Environmental > Aquatic > Non-marine Saline and Alkaline > Saline ...
CCAATCAACTTGCTTAATTTCATCGACGCCCAATTCTGGATTTTCCTGAAAAAGTGGCTCGGGTGCAGGAATTACATCCGTTGGACCAGATGTATTCCATTCCACACTCCGCCCATCATTTGTAGAATAAAATTTCCAAGTAAGCCTACGCGCGGCAACATTAACATAAGTCTCCATTAATAGCCAGTAAGGTGTATCGTTGGTAAATTTAAAATCCACCAATGGAACATAAACCGTTGCATCCAAACCGGCCAACTTACTATCATGAGCTCCGGAAGATAATTGCTCGTAATAACCCACCCGGTAAGCATGAGGATGCCTTTCAACAACTGGATAGGCTCCAAAAAATACAGTTCTAAAAAGCGTTGTACTCACCTGGCAAACGCCTCCACCCACACCTTTGATGGTGCGATTATCGTAAATTATCAATGCCTCAGCGTATCCATTTTCAAGACTAACATCTCCCAAAGCACTTCCCATCGAGAAAATCTCTCCAGGAGCTACCAATAGCCCGTGGAATCGACTTGCGGCTGTTTGAATATTTTGGATACGTTCTTCACTGGAGCCCAAAAAATATGTGCTGGCGGTAGATACCAACTCCGAAATACCCAATGTTTGTGACTGTGCATCATCTCCCACCAAAAGTGGATCCAGGTTAACTACAATTGGTATTTCATGCTCACCCTGAAGGGCAAGTTGTTGAACTACATCAAGAGTTGCATCAAGATTAAAGGTTTTTCCAATAATTGCGGGTTTGATTAATTCCAATTGGCGTGTATCATCGTTGAATATGAACCTAGCATTTTCCGATTTACTCTGGATACTTGACCCTATTTCATCTAAAATTGGGATTAGTTGAGAATTATCAAGCCTGATTGAGTAATGAGCACTCTCATTATTTTTTACCCGTTCAACTCTAATCATATTCGCTAATGCGTTTGGTTCTATAATCCAGGGACCCGGATCATTTGCCTGTGCATTTGGTATTTGTAAAACTAATGGAGAGTTCAATAATTTCTGAATGGTTTCTGCCTCGGCATTAACCTCCATTATTAATGGATCAATCTCATCAATTATCAATGGCACTTCCCCATCACTAAACGATTGCAACTGGGTGATTAATAAATTCATGGTCATATCAACATTCATTAAGCGGCCAATTTGGCCAGTAGTTGCGATAACCTGAACACCATTTAAGGCCAGCTCTGCTTCAATTTCCGGCCTGTCGATCTCCGAAGCAATCTTTTGCATAAATGCATAAGCAACCCTTTGATCAAACATTATCACGACAGGGATATCCAATCCACCACGCCAGGATTTAACTTGTGTAGAAAGCCTACTCAATAGACTTCCTGAACGCCCAACTTGATAAGCAGCCTGAATACTATCGGCAGAGTTAAGAACAAATCCAAGTTCTGCAGGAGACGCCAACCAAATCTTTTCGCCATCTCGAAACAAGATCTTTCCTGTATATGGATAAACCAAGTTCTGGTTTATTATTAGAGCTGCAAGATCTGGATCCATCCCAGATAAATCCACACCCGCAACAGAAACACCAGGAAGTATTCGGCCTGAAAACCATAACTGGTATGTTCCTAAAACCACAATTACCGCCAACAGGGCAAGGGCTACTCCAACAAGAATAGTCGTTAATAATTGAGATACCAGAGATGTCCGCGGGGGAATTGAATCAGAAATGCTTGTCATTGATTAAAATTATACTCCGATATTCCACTAGATGATCTGATATTCCGCAGAAGGGAACATTAATTACTCAATGGAATCTTGAATACTCTAATATATTTCCCATGAATAATTAATATGACGTAATATATTATTATTTGTTCCTTTTCAACCACGGAATTAACATAGGAACTTTTCGCCGATAATCCCTATAAATATCCCCGTATTCAATTACTAATTTCCGCTCTTCGAATATCGCCCCGATAACTACATACATACTCGAACAAATTGTTACTATTAGGGAATTTGTTGTCATAACTGGTGAAAACCATAATTAAACAAGACCAGCACTATAAAGCGGATGCCGCACATATTTATAGAGTCCACTTATGTTTATTACTCGATGTTCAGGCTCTAACTGACCCATTAAGACATGCAAACCTAAAAATTCCAAAGCTCCTGTCTCTTTCAATCCGATCGCCAAAAATAAAAATGATATAAACTGTGCAATCAGAGGAAAAACCACCCAAGGTTTTGGTATTGAATACAATTGGTTATCATGAAGTACAATCATCAATCCTATGATTGGAAGAAAACTTACCACTGCAAAAATATTGTATGCCATCCGGTAATAGCGAATTACCTTATCTCCAAATCTGTTTTTAATAAAAAATTTTATTGGTAAAGAAGCCAGTAAAGAATGAATTAAACACCATAAAAACAATAATGAAATTAATAAGAAAGTATCTTTCATTTTTCCTCAACAAAAAAAGTCAGAAACATTATACGATCAACACATCAATCTTAATCGAAGTTGATTAAAATAACCTTAGTACACCAAAAAGGTAGATTATGTAAGAACATTTGAAATTTATTGATTATTTTTCAGCTTCCGTTGATATTTTTTCGAATTCTTGCAGATATTTTTCAGAAATTTCTGAATTGTGAATTACAACCACATTTTCATCATTAACCGTTTCGGCATTCCTGCTAAAATTATATGAACCAGTAATTACAATTTTCCGGTCAATAATGATCACTTTATTGTGCATTAAACCTGAATTTCCATCTTTGAGCACTGTGATGCCAGCCTGAAGAAACGAATCGAATTCCGTTCCTGTATTTGACTTGACCTGTCCCTCATCCATCACGCCTTTAACAAATATTCCTGCCTGTTTTCTCTCGACTATGGCTGCACCAATATCATCGGATGTAAATGAATATGCCATGAAGTAAATACTTTCGTTAGCATTGTCAATTAAATTCACAATATGTTTAGCAACTCCATCATCGGGAGAAAAATAAACTTCAATCCACGTATCTCCAACCAAAACCTGTGGATGAGGTGTGTCAGAAATTATATCTCTTCCAAACATATCGTACAAAAACATTTCATCAAATTCAGTCAGAAAATTTTCAGCCATATCAGTCGAATGTATGTGGATAAGGTTGTTATTATCATAATACAGACTTCCGATCGTAAAATTCATTGATCCAGTCCAGACATCCTGCCTGTCCAGAATCGCGAATTTATTATGCATTAAGCCTTCCCGACGATCACCTATGATCTTGATACCTTCGGCTTTCAACTCCTGGGGGACATCATCGGTCATGTTATCACTATCCATCACAATTCTCACTTGTAATCCACGGTGATAAGCATCCAACAAAGCATCCCCGATGTTCCACAGGTTGATACTATAAACTGCGATATCCACAGAAATTCTTGCTTCAGCTATAGCTTGAACCAGAAATTTATCGGGACCATTTCGATATTCCCCATCAATTCGTTTTTCAGGGTTACTAAAATACACATCAATAATCTCAGCATTATCGAATCGGGAAACGTTTTGAGGTTGCTGTGGTGGTATGTTTCCATCAACTGTAATAGAGCCGGGCACACAACCAATAAGGATAAATGGGATAATTAAAATACGGAAAAGTTTTAGCAATTCCAACCTCACTTTTTTATAATACAAGGCAGTATAATCCATGACTGTGGGTAATTATTCCAAATCCAATCACCAAATAGCGCGGGCAGCAGGAACGGTTATGTTGGCCTTTATTTTTAGCCAACTTGCCGGGCTGATACGAAGAATACTTGTAGCCCAAGCATTTGGTGCTTATATTGAATTAGATGCATTTATAGCCGCTAACCGGGTTTCTGAAACTCTTTTTAACCTTATCGCAGGTGGAGCACTGGGTTCTGCATTCATTCCAACTTTTACAGCTCTCCTGGCAAAAGGGGAAAAAAAATCTGCCTGGAGACTGGCTTCATCAATCGCCAATCTGGTTGTAATAATTTTAACCTTTTTAGGATCAATCGCTTTTATCTTCGCCCCACAAATTGTACGTTACACATTAGCTCCCGGATTTGCTGATACTCCCCAGATCCTACAATTAACCGTAAATTTGTTGAGAATCCAATTACTCTCAGCTGTCTTATTTGGACTCAGCGGATTGGTTATGGGAATCCTTAATTCGCACCAGGTATTCTTAATTCCCGCCCTGACCCCATCCATGTACCAATTAGGAATGATCTTTGGCGTCTTAATCTTATCTCCAAAACTTGGAATTTATGGTCTTGCCTGGGGGGTTGTTCTTGGTGCATTTCTTCATTTAATTTTACAAATCCCCAGTTTGATCAAACAAAAAGGGATTTATTCATTAGAACTTGGAATTGGGAATCCAGAAGTCGCTGAGGTTATCCGCCTGATAGTTCCACGACTGGCAGGTGTAGCTGTTGTTCAGGTCAATTTTTGGGTAAATTCAGCACTCGCTTCACAAATGAGTCCCGGAAGCCTGGTGGGTGTCGAATTCGGATTCTCATTAATGCTTATGGCCCAGGCAATTATCGCCCAATCCGTTGCAACTGCAATGATGCCAACACTTGCATCCCAATTTGCCCTGGGTAAATTGGATGAGGTCCGTCACTCATTAACAGCAACCTTGAGAGGTGTACTATTCCTGGCTGTTCCTGCTTCGATTGGGTTGATTTTACTGCGACAACCAATAATTGAATTATTATACCAACGTGGTAGTTTCAATGCCCATTCCACTGAGCTGGTTGCCTGGGCTTTACTCTGGTATGCAGCTGGACTTATCGGACATTCTGTACTAGAGATATTGGCCCGAGCTTTCTATGCATTACACGATACAAAAACTCCTGTCATCGTTGGAGTTGTCGCTATGGGTCTTAACGTTGTGTTCAGTTTTTCATTTTCTGCTTTATTTGTTCGTTGGGGGTGGATGCCGCACGGAGGGTTAGCTCTTGCCAATACATTAGCAACTGCACTAGAATCAATCGCGTTGCTGATCCTTATGCGAAAGCGACTGAAAGGATTATCATCCCTAAGCTTGATAAAAGGATTTGGACAATCCCTGGCTGCATCACTTCTTATGGGATCAGTTATTCTTGTTTGGCTTCAGAAGGTAACCATTTCGCCTACCTGGTTGATCGCTTTGGGAGGAACCACGATCGGAGGAGGGGTTTACTTATTAACAATCATGGTTATGAAAGTTCCAGAGGTTCAATTACTGATCAGGTTTGTCAAAGAACGAATTGCCAGGTAATACATATCTTTAACGCCACACAAACCACAACAGAATTGTAACAACTAACCCTAAAATAACACCACCCAAAGCTTCCAGCGGGGTGTGTCCAAGGACTTCACGCAATTGTTTTTCTGGAGCGAGATGTCCCTGCAATAATTCATCAACCAGCATGTTAATCGTCATGGCATGAATGCCTGCCTGCCTTCTAATACCAGTTGCATCATATATCACCACCATGGACACAGCTGTAGCCAGTGCAAATATTGGCGTATCAAATCCCGCATACAAGCCCACCGCAAATGCAGTTGCAGTTACCAGAGCCGAATGTGAACTTGGCATGCCTCCCACGCTAATCAGCAAAGCCCAATTCCATCTCTTCGAAAGAATATATTCCAGGGGAAGCTTTATAATTTGAGCTATGCTCCAGGCTGACAATGCACTTATTAAAACATAATTCAGAAAAACAGCCTGAATATTCATATTAATCAACTTCCAAATCAACTAGCTTTTCACCGCTTAATTGTTGTACTTTGAGTTCAGCCTGATCAAGCAGTGTGGCACAACGATGTGTTAACGCCTGCCCCCTTTCAAATAAAACCATGGTTTCGTCAAGTGGGTGTTCATCTGATTCCAGCGTTTCCACCATTGCAATCAATTCGCAATAAGCTTCTTCGTAAGTGAGTTTATCAACATCAATCAATTCCAATTTTTTGCTCATAATCTCTCCTGATCCTTTCCTGTTGCTTGCACAGGAAAATTTCCATCTTTAACACGTACAGATAATTTGTCGCCAGAAGATACCTGGCTTGTATGAGTGATCAATATGCCATCGAGGTCTCTGGTTATAATCGAATAACCTCGTTTTAATACATCAATAGGATTTAGTGATATTAAATGTTCCTTTACTCCATTTAACCTGGTTGCTTCCAAAACCAAACGATGTTGTTGTGATGCTATCATCCTGCGCGTTATTGAATCCAATCCTTGCCATGAATTTTGTATGCGACGTGCAGGTGAACAATACTGCAATCTTTTCAGACAATCCATTGTTTCATTTCGCTTTAATTCTTGGATCTCTTTGATGGTACTCAATAAGAAGGAATTTGCTTCTAAAAGTTGATCTCTCATTTCTTCCATTGTCACGCTCGTTGCCATTTCTGCTGCAGCCGTGGGTGTAGGTGCACGTAAATCTGCTGCAAAATCTGATAGGGTCAAATCTGTTTCATGACCAACCCCCGTGATCACTGGAGACTTGCTTGCTGCAATAGCCCTTACAACACGTTCATCATTAAATGCCCACAAATCTTCAATCGATCCTCCCCCACGCGCGATTAAAATCAAGTCAGGGGCAACAATCCGGTTTAGAAGCTGCAATGCTTCCACTACTCCATCCGGTGCTCCTTCACCTTGCACCAAGGTACCAGCCACCACGACTTCAAGCATCGGATTTCGTCTTTTCAGTGTATTTAATATATCCTGAAGAGCTGCTCCGGTAGGGGAGGTCACAATCCCAATCTTATTTATGGATTCAGGAATTGGGCGCTTACGGTCATTATCGAATAAACCTTCTGCCTCCAGAAGCATTTTTAATCGCAAAAATTCCTGGTGTAGAGCTCCCTCTCCTTTTAGGCGGATGGTATCAGTATTCAGTTGATATTGCCCTGCAGTCTCATAAACGTTGATGTTTCCATGGGCCTCTATACCCATGCCATTTTGGAGAGGGACTTTCAATCTGGCAACATTACTTCGCCACATGACACACCGAAGGGAAGCACCAGCATCTTTGAGTGTGAAATAAATATGCCCAGAAGCTGGCTGCGCCAGGTTTGAGACCTCTCCCTGCACCCACACACTTTGAAGAATCTCGTCCGATTCCATTAATTGACGGAGGTAGCGTGTCAAATCACTAATACTTAAACTGATATTGCTCTTGAAAAAAGATGGTGGATACATAATCGCTAGCATACCTTTGTTCATAATGACTGTCAACCATTCCTTATATCTCAATTCTTTGCTACAATAATAATATTGAAATTAGCGGTTCATTACTTGATAATTCTCTTTTTCTGAGAAATTTATCATCAACCAGTTAAGAAATCATAATCAATTACTGCAAACAAGTCTCTGAAACAAATTCCGAAGGTCAATTGAAATTATGAATTATCTTTGGTCCCCATGGCGAATGAAATATATTCAAAAAAATAATACAAAAAATGAAGGTTGTGTTTTTTGTAAATTGTTGGCTCAACAGGATGGCACAGATAACCTAATTGTAAATAGAGGGGAGCATGTTTTTGTAATCTTGAACCGTTATCCATATACCAGTGGTCATATCATGGTTGTGCCTAATGTTCATACAGACTCATTTGAAGATCTTGATAGCGCCACATTGACCGAACTGATGCAAAAGACAACTGCAGGTATGCGAATAATCCGGAAGCTTTACCAACCCCAGGCTTTTAACCTGGGAGCTAATGTCGGTGTTGCTGCTGGCGCTGGTATCGCAGATCATGTTCATATGCATATAGTGCCACGCTGGAATGGCGATACAAATTTTATGACCACATTGGGACGAACGCGGGTCTTGCCTGAAGATTTATCTGAGACATATTTGAAGATGAAGCTGGAATGGGATCTCGAAAAATAGAAAATTAATTTCTCTTTTATCAGAGAAATTTTATCAATCACTTTCATATCAGGAGGATCACCCATATGGCTCAAGACTACCCTGTAATATTAAGTGCTGTGCGCACTCCGAGCGGGAAGTTTCAAGGCATTTTATCAAGTTTCACCGCACCACAATTGGGATCAATGGTCATTAAAGCAGCAGTGGACCGGGCAGGTATTACAGATCTAACAGAAATTGATGAAGTTCTTATGGGAAATGTGGTTTCTGCCGGTCTGGGTCAAGCGCCTGCCCGCCAGGCAGCCATTAAAGCCGGACTTCCTGCTACGGTTGGTGCCGTAGCGCTCAATAAGGTATGTGGTTCAGGTTTGAAAGCAGTCATGCTGGCAGCAGCCTCCATTAAAGCCGGAGATGGGCGATTGTATGTCACCGGAGGTTTCGAGTCTATGAGCCGTGCACCTTTCCTGGTGGATGGTCGTACTGGAAATTTACGTTACGGTCACAGTCAATTGACTGATGCATTACTTTTTGATGGATTGTGGTGTTCATTAGAAAATTGGGGTATGGGGGATGCTGCAGAATTCATAGCATCTGAATATACTGTATCCCGGCAGGCTATGGATGAATTTTCCTATAATAGTCATCAAAAAGCATTAGCAGCGATCGATAATGGAAAGTTCAAATCCGAGATCGTTCCAATTGAAATTAAGGGGAAAAAAGGTATCACAATTTTTGATACCGATGAGTCACCAAGACGCGAAACAACTCTTGAAGCCCTGACCGGCCTTAAACCTGCTTTTCAAAAAGAAGGCAAGGTTACAGCTGGAAATGCTCCTGGCCTGAACGATGGCTCAGCCGCTGTTGTTGTCTCCAGTCGAGCATATGCAGACCAGCTCGGGGTAAAACCTATGGCAAAAATCATAGGTTATGCCCAAGCAGCCCTGGAACCCAAATATCTATTTGCGGCACCAGCGAAAGCTATACCAATTCTCTTACAAAAAATTGGATGGACACTTCAGGATGTTGATCTGATCGAACTTAATGAAGCTTTTGCAGCCCAAGTACTCGCGAATGGTTATGCATTGGCAGACCAGGGTTGGGATTGGAAAAAAGTAAACGTGAACGGAGGTGCAATTGCATTAGGTCATCCAATCGGAGCAAGTGGTGCCCGCATCCTGACAACATTAATATATGCACTTAAAGATCGTGGGCTCAAGCGGGGTCTTGCTGCCCTTTGCCTTGGAGGATCAGAAGCCGTCGCAATGGCTATTGAAGTTGAGTAATCAGTTTCAGGAGCGACAAATCTTGATTATTCATCCTAGAAAATTTGTAGAACAATAAGAAAATAAGATTTGTTTAAATCACAATCTACCTCTGGTATATACTGAAATTATTCCAGCGACACTGAATTTCAGATAATAAATAAAATAATTTTGCAATCAACCTAAATTTGATTTAGGATGCATAAGCAGGTAAATTAATTTTTCATCTGGAGGTTAAAATGGCCATAAAACATATATTTGTAATTGGGGCAGGAACAATGGGTAATGGCATCTCCCAAACGGCAGCGGTTTCCGGATTCGATGTAACCTGTATGGACGTTATACAACCGGCACTTAAATCAGCCAAAGCTAACATAAGCAAATCAGTTGAAAAATTGTTATCCAAAGGTTTAATATCTGAATCTCAACGTGATGCTGCAATAAGAATTAATTTTACAAGCAATATGGACAATATTAATTCTGCCGATCTTGTCATCGAAGCCGCATCAGAAAACCCAGATCTAAAGATGCAAATTTTTCGAGAAATGGATGAAAAAGCCCATTCCGGAGCGATTCTGGCAAGCAATACTTCTTCCATCAGCATTACAAAAATTGCCGGCATCACAACACGACCAGACAGAGTGATCGGTATGCACTTTATGAATCCTGTACCATTAATGAAGTTGGTAGAAATAATCCGCGGATTAGGAACGTCCGATCAAACTACAATCGAGATCTTGGAAGTTTGCAAATTAATGGGCAAAGAACCCGTTGAGGCAAACGACTCCCCGGGATTTATTTCAAATCGGATCTTGTGCCCAATGATCAACGAAGCCATTTTTGCACTCCAAGAAGGAATTGGCACACCTGAAGCCATAGACAATGTGATGAAATTGGGTATGAACCACCCAATGGGTCCACTGACACTATGCGATTTGATCGGGTTGGATGTAGTTTTATCCGTTATGGAAGTCTTGCAACGCGATCTTGGTGATGATAAGTACCGCCCAGCTTACCTACTTCGGAAGATGGTTGCTGCAGGCTATCTCGGTCGCAAATCCAGTCGCGGTTTTTATCAATATTGATTATTAACTGATTAATGAATATCAACCAATAAAAAGCCTATTAAATGATCTTTGTGTTTGAAAGGAGCCTGAAATGACAATTGAGTTAAGAAACATGGAAGCATCTGATTATGATATTGTTTTCTCGTTATGGAAGGAAAGTGAAGGTTTGATCTTGAATGCAGATGATTCCCGAGAATGCGTTATCCATTTCCTCGAACGCAATCCAGGGCTGAGCTTTGTGGCTTTTAACCAGGGTAAGCTGGTTGGAGCTGCTTTATGTGGCCATGATGGTCGTCATGGATACATTCACAACCTATCAGTCAAAAAAGATCATCGTAAAAAAGGTATCGGCAAATCCCTGGTGGGGCGATGTATGTTTGAATTGATCAAAATCGGCATCCATCGCTGCCACCTATACGTTGAGAGCGACAATCAAGGTGGAATTAATTTCTGGAATAAACTTGGGTGGGAGGAACGGGTGGAAATTATCAGTATGTCTCAACCACTTCGCCATAATGGCTGATTAAAAAAGGAAAGCTGATGAAAGACGAGATCTTTGATTATGTAATTATTGGTTCAGGGTTCGGTGGTTCAGTTTCGGCAATGCGCTTAACAGAAAAAGGTTATCGTGTTCTTATTCTTGAGCGCGGCAAACGATTTGAGGACCATGATTTCCCAAAATCCAATTGGAATATCTGGAAGTATCTGTGGTTGCCTGCATTACGATGCTTTGGGGACTTTGAAATGACATTCATGAATGGTCTCCTGGCATTACATGGCAGCGGAGTGGGTGGAGGCAGTCTAATGTATGCCAACGTGCTGATGGAACCGGATGAAGGCTCCTTTAATGCACCGGCATGGAAAAACCTGATTGACTGGAAAAAAGAATTAAAACCTCATTATGCAGTAGCCCGGAAAATGCTGGGTGTTACAAGGAACCCGCGCATGTTTTACTCAGATGATCGATTGAAGGAAGTAGCAGATTCTCTTGGTCACGGCGACTCCTTCCAGCCCACCGATGTTGGTGTTTTTTTTGGAAAACCCAACCAGGAAGGCCAAACCATTCCAGATCCTTACTTTGACGGCGAAGGACCTGATCGATCCGGGTGCAATTATTGTGGTGGTTGCATGGTTGGTTGCCGCTACAATGCAAAGAATACTTTGGTTAAAAATTATCTATACTTTGCAGAAAGAAATGGCGCTACCATTCAGTCAGAAGCCAAAGTCAAAGATATCCGACCTTTACCAATAGCCTCCCAAAATAGCAATAAAGATTCCGAAGAAGATATGGCTTGCTTTGATATAACTTACTCATCTTCGACTGCATTTCTTTATAAACCAGACAAGCATGTAAAAACCCGCAATGTGATCATCGCTGCAGGAGCTTTAGGAACATTGGAATTACTTTTTCGATGCCGTGAGATAACCCATTCGCTACCTAATGTTTCTTATCAACTAGGCGACAGGGTACGAACCAACAACGAAAATATCCTGGGTGTCACAACCCGTAATCGTGACACTGACCTCTCAAAAGGGATAGCCATCGGCTCGGTCTTCAGTGCGGATGAAGTAACCCATGTGGAACCTGTCCGTTATTCGGAAGGCTCTTCTTTTATTCGAGTAATGACTGCACCAATGATCAATGCTGGAGCAAATATTCCAATTCGAATTTTAAATACTTTGTGGGAGATCATCCGACATCCATGGGATTTCTTATATTCAAAATTCTTCTCCAAGTGGGCACGATTTACCACTATTTTGCTTGTTATGCAAACGGAAGAAAACCTGACACGCGTCCGATTAGGCAGAAGTTTCTTCACTTTTGGCAGGAAGGGACTGGTTATCAAGCCTGAACATGAGAAAGCGCATACTGCCAGCAAAATCACTATTGCGAATAAAGTAACACGCCTGTTGGCTGACAAGATGAACGGCATCCCTGCAAGCGCTTTCACGGACAGCTTGTTCAACTTCCCGACAACAGCCCATATAATGGGAGGGGTTCCAATCGGAGCGAATGACAAGGAAGGGGTGGTTGGATTGGATTTCCAGGTACACAATTACCCCGGGGTTTATGTTGTGGACGGCTCAGTAATGCCAGCCAACCCTGGAATAAATCCCAGTCTGACGATCACTGCTTTAGCGGAATATGCCATGAGTAAAATCCCGAATAAAAAGAATTTATCATAATATTTGGAGGATATTTATTGAGTAAAATTTCTTCTTTAGACAGAGTTTATGCCAACCATCTCGATAAACAGGACCCACTAGCGGATTATAGAGATCAATTTGTAATTGACAACCCTGATATGATCTATATGGACGGCAATTCGCTGGGTCGATTACCCAAAGCTGCCGCGGAAATGATCAAAACAGTGACTGCCCAAGAGTGGGGATGCAACCTGATCAGTTCATGGAACCAAGGGTGGTGGGAATCCCCCACCCGAATTGGCGAAAAATTGGCTAAATTGATTGGAGCAGGACCCGGCCAGGTAATCGTCTGCGACTCTGTTTCCATAAATCTTTTTAAACTCACAATGGCAGTACTTGCTCAACATCATGATCGCGTAAAAATTATTACTGATTCTCTTAATTTTCCTTCAGATCTGTATGTCTTGCAAGGATGTGTAAATTTATTGGGGAACAAACATAAAATAGTTCGCATCGGATCTAAAGATGGTGAAATTACTCCAGATCTGGAGGCTCTTTACGCTGCCATTGACAAAGATACTGCCCTGGTGACGCTATCACATGTAGTCTTTAAAAGTGGCTACCTTTATGATATGGCAGCCATTACCGAAAAAGCACATCAAGTTGGTGCATTGGTAATATGGGATCTATGTCACTCAGCTGGAGCGCTACCCATTGAGCTGGATAATTGCAATGTTGACTATGCGCTTGGCTGCACTTATAAATATCTGAACGGAGGTCCAGGAGCCCCTGCCTTTTTGTATGCCAATCATAAAATGCAAAATAATTCCACATCTCCAATCTGGGGCTGGTGGGGTGAAAATACTCCCTTTTCATTTGAACTCGACTACACCCCTGCTCTTGGAATGAAAAAATTTCTTACAGGTTCACAACCCATCCTGTCCATGCTCAGCCTGGAAGCTGCACTCGAGCCTCATTTACATGCCGGTATGCAACCTCTTCGGGATAAATCCATTCGGATGAGTGAATTTTTCATCCAATTGTCTGACGGAATACTTTCCCCGCTTGGATTCGAGCTAGGTACACCACGCAATCCAGATCAACGCGGCAGTCATGTCAGTTTACGTCATCCTGAAGGATACCGCATCAACCGCGTTCTTATTGATGACCTAAACGTCATCCCTGATTTTAGAGAACCCGATAATATTCGTTTCGGTCTGGCTCCGATCTATACAACTTTCTGTGATATTTGGGATGCAATAGATCGGTCACGCCAGGCAGTTGAAGACAAACTTTATGAAAAAATACCCTTAACGAGATTAACAGTGACATAAAATAAAAATCGAACCAATAAAATCGCCGCCAGTTTAATTCGGCGGCAATATTAAATAATCTAATTAATATAAAATTTTTCTCTTTTTTCCAAAAACCTCATCTTTCTATTTTTGATACATAAATTTTAACGGCTTCCAACATGAAACCAGCCAACCTTGGATCTATTTTGTCAAAATTTGTTTTGAAGCCAGGATGTTTATTGTAATTCTCAGCCAACCCGATCAGCTGCGACAAAGAAGGTGTCCAAAAATAATTCATATGGCTGCGCCAATGTTCCACACAAGCCTGGACTTCAGCAGATTCTGCACCTAAAGGCATGGCAGCCAGCATGTCTGTGTAAACCTGGTTGCCTTCATCCAAGATTTGAGCTTTCTTTTCAGATGAGTAGCTTTTCCAGAGGCGATTGGAAGCTTTTACGATCTTCGGATCATACATGTTCTCAGCCTCAAGTGCATATTTTTCTTGCTCTTCGTCTGAAAAAGCCTTGAATAGTTGTTCATTTGTCATTTCTTTTTTTCCTTTCAAATGTAATAGTGTTTCATCTACAGTTTTTATCAACCCTTCCAAGCGAATAATTTGTTCCCGTAAAGCTTTCTTATGGCTATCCAATGCTGATTTGATATCAAACTCAGGGTTTTCCATCATCCGGCGAATATTATCCAGACTCAAACCAAGCTCTCTATAAAATAAGATTTGCTGAAGATAGATCAGAGCTTCATCACGATAATATCGATAACCATTATTACCTATCAAAGATGGTTTAAGAATTGAAATCTCATCATAATAATGAAGTGTGCGCACACTAACACCAGCCAGCCTGGAGAGTTGTTTGACCGTGTATTCCATAACAAAATAATAAACCATGACGTAACGTTAATGTCAAGGGTTTATTCCAAATCATGTTACTTTTTGTAGATAATTTATTCAGGTTCAATAAGGTAAAATAGGTGAATGACTCTTCTATATAATAAAACGTCTGGATTTCCACATGGATATTGAAATCCTTTATGAAGATTCCGATCTTCTGGTAATTAATAAACCATCTGGAGTATCAGTTATCCCGGAGGGATGGGATAAAGATGCTAAGTGTCTGGTCAAGCTTCTTGAACCTGATTTTGGAAGAGTATGGGTTGTGCATAGGCTTGATAAAATCACAAGTGGTGTTTTTCTTTTGGCACGTAATCCTGCCTCACACCGAGATATCAATATCCAATTTGAGCATCACAAAGTCATAAAAAAATACCATGCCATTCTTGTTGGAGTACCTGACTGGAAACAATATGCTGCTCATCAACCTCTAAGATCAAATAGCGGGCATGCACATCGAACTGTGGTGGACAGAGGAAAAGGCAAACCAGCCACCACCCATTTTCAGGTAATGGATTCTTCCAATAGCCATGTTTTTGTTGTAGCGTCTCCCGAAACAGGTCGCACCCACCAAATCCGTGCACACGCTGTGGCTTCTGGTCACCCTATCCTTGCAGATAACTTATACGACGCTCCACATACAATAATTATCTCCCGTCCGGCCCTCCATGCATTTTCCTTGCAATTTACTCATCCAAAGAATCGTGAAACTCTTTTCTATTCTGCAGTTTATCCACCTGATTTTAAGGAAGCCCTTGCTCGATTGAAGCTATTGAATAATTTGAGCTACAGCGAATCTTAATATCCATGTTTACAGTTACGTCGTGCTACAAAGGCAATTTCCAGGAAGTAATCGATCCATTAACTGCCCTTATCATCCTCCCTTTAATCAATCTCCCTTCCATTCTTAAACTAGCAGAAAATGGGCTTAGTCAACCATCAGGGATTACCCACTTTTTAATTCGCATATGTTGTATATATTTTAATTATCCATTAGATGAATATTCAAATAATTTACCCACTTCAGCTAAACAGGAGCATATGGACCTGTGGATTGAGGAGCGAATTCGAAGCAGAAATAAACGCTATGATCTTGAATCGACAATTTTGTTTGATGACTAAAAAACCTGTATTTTGGAAATAATTGAATATACTTGGAAGTATAATTAGCATATGGATTTTTTCAACATTGACTCTGACCTGAAGAGATATCCTCCAGAGGAAACTCGCATAGTTTCCATTGATTTGAAACCCTACGATGACGGTCGCCGCATTCGCATCTATTTGGAAATCACTCCATTTCAGAAACCCCCTTTTATTGAGTTTAACCTGATTGACGCTGACGGCAATGACGCTGGGTCAACCAGCATTATCGAACCCCCACGTTGGAAGCATGAACTCACCATGCATATAAAATATTCAAAACAGACAACAGGTGAGTTTAAACTTTCTGTCCGCCTTTTTTATCCTGAAATAGAAGATCAGGATAAACGTGTAATTACCTTTAATCTCCCTGACATGAATATTAAAGCATGACAACGCGATCTACAATTCGAAATTTTTTAGACTGGATAACAATTCCTCTTCTGTTAACTTTTCTCTTGGGCTGCACAGGCAATAACACGCCGACTGTTCTTCCTTCTGTTGATGCCTATACGATAACTCCATTACCATCTAACTCATCCACTCTATCCGCTACCCAAACACCTTATGTAATTACTGCCACACCAATTCCGCTTGACGGACCTCAGCAATACTTTATTATTTCCATGTCAGATAACGGCTATGCGCATTTATTTGCACTATCCAATCAGGGGATGTTATTATCCAGGCTGACATCAGATCCATGGGACGACATAACTCCCAGCTTGAGCCCAGATGGTTCTCAAATTGCATTTACCTCCCGCCGTAACGGATATTGGGATCTTTACTTGCTCAATCTGTCAACTGGGGCATCAACCCGCTTGACCGATACTATGGCGTATGAAGCATCTCCATCCTGGTCACCAGATGGAGAATGGCTGGTTTTTGAAACTTATCAAAAGGATAGCTTAGATCTGGAGATTTTATCGGTTAAGAATCCAGAGCAACGTCAAATTCTTGCAGATGGAGTTTATGCTGAACACTCTCCTACATGGTCACCTTTGGGTAGACAGATCGCGTATGTATCTAACCAGAGTGGTGAGGATGAAATCTGGATCGCCGATCTTGATAAAATCGGTAGTGATAGATTTTTGAACATAAGTAATAACTCCTTTGCTAGCGAGTCTCATCCAACCTGGTCACCTGATGGAAAATCACTTGCCTGGGCTGCAATTCCTCTAGATTCATCACTAACCGGGATATACATATCAAATCTTCAACAAAATAAAAAACCTGTATGGTTGGGAAGTGGAGATTGGCCCAAGTGGAGCCCTGATGGATCTAAAATTTATTCTTTCCTTGCCTCCCCAAACGAAAATTATCTATCCGGGTACTATCTTTCCGGCAACTACTCATTAGAACCCATTTTATTGCCTGGCAGCTTGAGAGGTGCTGATTTCGGTGTTATAAATTCCACATCCCCGTTATCCATACCCTTTTTTGAAGCAGGTAACCTTACTCCAACACCTTTATATGCTGCAATCACAACACAATCACCGGTTGGACAGGAGAGCCACCTCAACCTAGTTACCTTGCCCGACGTACAGGCACCCTATGCCCAAATGCTGGATATATTAGACGAATCCTTCTCTGCTCTCCGCCAACGAATAGCCATCGATGGTGGTTGGGATGTACTCGCCAGCCTTGATAATGCTTTTGTTCCCATCTCAATCCCTCTCAATCCTGGACTTGGCAATGATTGGCTATATACAGGTCGCGCGTTTTCGCTTAATCCCATTCTTCTTGAAGCTGGTTGGATCTCTATTGTGAAAGAAGAGATCGGCCAACAAACATATTGGCGTGTATTTCTAAGAACCCGCGCCCAAGATGGTTCTCAGGGGGAACCATTACACCAGGCTCCATGGGATATTAACTCACGCTTCAGTGGTACTCCTATGGCTTATGATCAGGGAGGGCAAAGATTTACAAATATTCCTGAAGGTTTTTGGTTAGATTTTACTTTCCTGGCAAGAGAATTTGGTTGGAACCGCCTGCCTTCACTTTCCAATTGGCGCAGTTATTTCAATGGCTCCCGTTTTGGAGAATTTGTAAATACATCAGACCTCGATTGGCATTCTGCTATGCTCCAAATTTATCCACCAGAGGTTTTCATTACTCCAACACAAGTGGTACCCCCATCTCCAACTCCAACCCGAACCCCATGGCACTATAAAACACCCACGTCGACACTGACGTTGACACCCCGCCCCACAAATACTTCAAGGCCATGAAATCAACCAGGTTTTTCGTTATTTCTCTTTTGTTTATTTTCTTTTTGTTATCAGCCTGCCAAACTGCCTCAGAAATTAAGGATGATGGCTCATTTTCCTCATCCACTTCAACATTACAATTACCATCTACCTTAATTTCAACACCAACATCCAAATTACCCGATTCTCTAATCCCTGATTCAACCCTTCAAACTACACCTGACGCAATGCGTTTTTCACTCCCAACGCCTGGAGCACAACCCGTCACTGCCTGGCGCCCTCCTCTCTATCCTGTACCGTGGGCATCATCCCCTTACGATCATTTTTACTTCACCCGGCCGATTTCGGTCGATCAAATTAATTGGCAAAATTTAGATTATCGTTATGGAGGGATCTTTTTTAAGCCAAGCGCGGTACATACCGGAATCGATATTCCAGCCAAATTGGGAACAATTGTCCTGGCCACTGGCCCAGGCGAGGTAGTATGGGCAGGTTGGGGATTATATACAGGTGATCCTGTCAACGAAGATGACCCCTATGGTTTGGCAGTTGTCATTCTTCATGACTTCGGTTATCAAGATCATCCTCTCTACACGGTTTATGCCCATCTCAAACAAGTGGATGTCATAACTGGACAATGGCTACAAACGGGAGATGTGCTAGGTAAAGTAGGTGAGACCGGATTCACAACAGGACCACATCTTCATTTTGAAGTAAGAATTGGCGAAAATACCTATTTCAACACCAGCAATCCTGAATTGTGGTTGGTCCAGCCTCAGGGGCGGGGAGTCCTGGCAGCGCGTATTACAGACTCATATGACAATGCAATCCCTGATCTGGATGTATCCCTGATTTCCAATGATTCTGAAATGGAATGGAACATCCAAACTTATCCACAATTAGGAACTTTGGGAGATGAATACTATCAAGAAAATTTAGTTATGAGTGATCTACCTGCTGGAGAATACACACTCTCATTTCAATATCTCCAAATTACTCAAGAAAAAATAATCAAGATCTTACCGGGGGAAATAACATACTTCACTTTCCGAGGATTGTTAGGGTTTGGAACTACACCTCCGCCTACAGACAAAACCAACTTTCTATACACTGCAACCCCCTAAATATTTCTGTTACGTATCTAAAGAAACAACTAAACTCTCTGAATATATTGAGAAACCAAAGAGAAAGTCTTGACGCATCGAACATCTGTGCTATAATTAAATGCATATTATGATCAGTCAATCAGCCTGATTACTCACACAACTAGCGGAGAGGTAATATGGCAAGAAAAACTCAAGAACCAAAACCAATGGGTCACATGGATGAAGCCCGTCAGGCAATGCTCGATAAAGCCCTTGGCGATATTGTTAAGCGTTATGGAGATGGATCAATTATGCGCCTAGGTGAGGCACATAGCATGGCAATAGAAGCTATTCCAACTGGTTCCTTATCACTTGATCTCGCTCTTGGTATTGGAGGCATTCCACGCGGCCGCATTACTGAAATTTACGGACCTGAATCTTCTGGAAAGACTACAATCAGCCAGCATATCGTGGCAGAAGCACAAAAAATGGGTGGTACTTGCGCTTATGTTGATATGGAACACGCACTTGATCCAATATATGCTGCCCGTTGCGGTGTAGATGTGGATAATTTGCTTATCTCCCAACCTGATACAGGTGAACAGGCATTGGAGATCACAGAAACACTCGTTCGTTCAGGCGCTGTTGAATTAGTTGTCATCGACTCTGTTGCTGCACTGGTTCCCAGGGCTGAAATTGAAGGAGACATGGGCGATGCCCAAATGGGCTCAATGGCACGCCTTATGTCGCAAGCACTACGGAAACTTTCAGGCGCCATCAATCAAACCAAAACCGCTGTTATTTTTACGAACCAACTACGCATGAAGATTGGGGTTATGTTTGGCAATCCCGAAACTACTACAGGCGGAAATGCTCTTAAATTTTATGCATCTGTACGCCTTGATGTACGCCGAATTCAATCCATCAAAGTTGGTGCAGAAATTATTGGAAATCGAACGCGCGTCCGCGTGGTAAAGAACAAGGTTGCACCTCCATTCAGAACTGCAGAATTTGACATAATGTATAACGAAGGAATTTCTAAAGTAGGTGACCTGGTTGACCTGGCAACTCAATTTGAAATAATCACCAAGCGAGGCGCATTCTACTCTTTTGGGGATATACGCATCGGCCAGGGACGCGAGAACTCCAAAGAATTCCTACGCCAGAATTTGGATCTCGCCACTGAAATCGAACGCGCCGTTCGTGAACAGGCTTCAGGTGGCAGCTTGATCCTATCAGACGCAGATAACGACGATGAGACAACAGGTATCGGCGAAGAATAAACCAAGAAATCAACTCATCAAAGGAATTAATCAGATGGATACACCTCATTCTCAAAAGATCAAGGGTGTATCCATCTTTTTATTACTATTGATTTTTTTTCTCTTTTCAGGTTGTGCTTCAAATATGTCACCCCAACCTCCTTATATTCCGCCAAAACCCGAAAATCCACCTACTGAACAAGCATCATCCACTTCTACACCGCAGTTAGCAAATCCAACTTCTCAATCCATTCCTACAGACGTGTTATCTGATTGTTCAGAAAATCTTCTTTATATTGATGATATTACGTTCCCAGATTGGACAAACATAAAACCCGGGATAGAAATTGATAAACAATGGCAGGTAGAAAATAATGGTACTTGTGACTGGGATTATCGCTACAGTCTGCGCTTGACATCAGGTGAAAGTATGGGGTCAGAAAATCAACAGAGCTTATTCCCCGCACGCGCTGGATCCCAAGTGGTCATTCAAATTAACTTCATTTCGCCACTCCAACCAGGGACATATCACAGTATTTGGCAGGCATACAATCCAGATGATCAGCCTTTTGGAGATCCGATCAGTATTTTAGTGGTTGTTGTTCCTTGATCTGCCAAATATAACTTTAGAACTGATCAAAAATCTGAATTAACAATTTTATTATCTCTTTAAGTGAAATATTTCCCATGGCTTGAAAATGATCAATAACTTGAAACATCTGAAAGGATTTTATCAGAATGGAAAAAACATTATGACAAACCCGACTATTAAACTTATCAATTCACATGCTTCAGTACGAAAATTCAAATCTATCCCTATTTCGGAGGACATGATCGAAACCATCGTATCAGCTGCCCAACGAGCATCAACTTCTTCAAATTTACAGACTTACAGCGTGGTTGTGACAACTAAATCTGAAAACCTTGAAAAATTGGCGAAAATATCTTCAAATCAAGAACATGTCCGAACTGCACCTGTATTCCTGACCTGGTGTGCTGATCTGGCTCGCTTACAAAAGGTATGCCTGATGCGTAATTATGAACAAAATACCATGTATCTTGAAAACTTCCTGATCGCTGCAGTAGACGCTGCTCTTGCTGCACAAAATGCTGCTTTGGCAGCCGAATCGCTAGGGTTAGGGATTTGTTATATTGGAGGAATCCGCAATAATCCAGAAGAAGTGATCAAATTGCTTGAATTACCGAAACTGGTCTTCCCAATAACCGGCATGACAATTGGTTGGCCAGCAGCTGAATCTCAAACTCATCCCCGCTTGCCTTTGAATGCCATCCTGCATAAAGAAAAGTACGATAACACCACATATGAAAAAACATTGTTGGAATATGATCAAACAATGTTTGATACAGGAATTTATAATAACCGTCAGGTTCCCATTCCCAATCGTAATGGAGAAATGGAAAATTATGGGTGGCTTGAGCATACGGCACGCAGGGTTTCCCAGATCATACGCCCAAATCTGCGGGAAGAAATCAAAAAACAGGGTTTTGGTTTGAATTAAGATGAGTACAAATCAAATTAGCCGTGTGACCCGTTCAAAGCAGAAGGCCCGACTCTCATACAATCGAATGAGCCGATGGTATGATC